>QWCK01002126.1_pt1 | contig 26159 bp, 17 predicted proteins | sample 1972571 | NCBI WGS metagenome assembly QWCK01 (sample SAMN09866710, study PRJNA288562) | Human gut metagenome isolate term2_stool, whole genome shotgun sequencing... | isolation source: gut | host: Homo sapiens | place: USA: California | reverse complement strand
GTTTTTGTGGTGATTGGTTAGGAGTTATTCTACTCTTAAGAGTATTGTAGTTATAACCTAAAGCTGGTGTATCTGATTTAGATTTTTCACTCTTTCTACCTTTTCTAACAAGTTGATTAATTGTTGGCATAATGCACCTCCTATTCTTTAAAATTTAATAAATTGGCAAACTTCTGCCAATCCTTAAATATTTTACGCGGGCTTTCTCTCTTTGTCAAGTAATTTACTTATTTCTATAAAGATTTCTCAATCTAGGTGAAAAAAGCAAATAATTTTCTCCTATCTTAATTTGCAAGTATTTTTGTCCTAGATTTTTTATAAAAATTCGCAATTGAATATTTATATCAAGATATATTGGGTATAATATTAGTGTTAAAAGTTTTTTTAAAGGAGATAAAATATGAATATTACATTTGGAGGAGACAAAGTTACATTACTTGGCAAACAAGTTGAAGTAGGAGAAAAGGCACCAGCTTTTAAGGCTACAAAAAATGACCTTTCTGAATTTAACTCAGAAGATTTAAAGGGAAAAGTAGTAGTTTATTCTATTGCTCCATCTCTTGATACAAGCGTATGTGCTATCCAAGCTAAGAAATTTAACCACGACGCTCTAGAGCAATCTGATGACGTTGTTATCGTAACAATCACAGAAGACCTACCATTTGCCCAAGCAAGATTTTGTGCAAACGAAGATATCGAAAATCTAGAAATGGTTTCAGATTACAAGGAAAGAGAATTTGGTGAAAAATACGGTTTCTTAATTGATGAACTTAAACTATTGGCTAGAGGTGTAGTTGTAGTTGATAAAGAAGGCACAATTTCTTATGTAGAATACGTACCAGAAGTAACTAACGAAGTAAACTTCGACGCTGCCCTTGAAGCAGTTAAAAAATTAGTTTAATCTCAATCTAAAAACACAATAGAAAGGATTTTTATGGATTACAGAAGATTTAATAACAAGATAATCGCAAGATTTGACAGGGGCGAAGAAGTCCACGAAGCTCTTAAGCATCTTGCCCTAAAAGAAGACATAAAACTCGCATCTATATCTGCCCTAGGCGCTACAGATGACTTTACTATTGGTGTTTATAAGGTAGATGATAAGTCCTATTCAGAAAAGAATTTCAAAGGAATTTTTGAAATTCTCGGGATAACCGGCACCATCACTACCAAAGATGGTAAATACTATCCCCACCTTCACATATCTGTAGCAGATGATAAGGGTAATGGCTTTGGTGGCCATTTAATTTCCGCAAACATCAGCGTGACCTGCGAGATGGTAATAGATATAATTGACGGCTGGGTAGGTAGAAAGATGGACGATGATATAGGAATTAACCTACTTGATTTTAATAGCTAAAATATAAATAAACGCCTTGGCAAGGATAAAACCTTCCAAGGCGTATTTTTTATTTAAAACTTAATCTTATAGTTACTCTTTTTGATATAAGAATAATAAAAAGCGGAAATAATTAAGTTAGCTAACCAACCAAGAGGCACTGCATACCAGACCATCTCTATACCAATTTTGTGGGCAAGTGCCATTGATAGGCTAACTCTAATAAATAAATTAACTATATTTGCGAAAGTAAAGACTCTCACATCTCCCACTCCTCTTAAAACTCCGTCTACACAGTGCTTAGATCCTACGAGGATAAAGAAAAATCCAATAAAATTAAGGTAGGCAAGTCCAGTATCAATGGCGTGGTCTGACGAATTTTCATTCATAAAAAACTCTATTATTGATAAGGAATTTAACTTTAAGAGTATCAAAACCATCAGAGAATAAAGTCCAACCATAACAAGGGCTGCCCTTAGTCCCTGGCCTAACCTTTCTAATTTCCTAGCACCTACATTTTGTGAAGTAAAAGAAGAAACAGCATTGCCAAGGCTTGTGATTGGCACAATTATTAAACTTTCTACCCTAATGGCTGCAGAAAAACCTGCTAAGATCTCTACACCAAAGGAATTTACAACCGACTGGACCAAGAGCTGGCCAATGGTAATGGTAGATTGTTGGACAATTGAAGGTAAGGCAAGCTTTGATAAAAGATTTAATTCTTTCTTATCAAAAATCTTGGTTTTCCCTGTCTTTATTTCCCCTATTTTCTTGATAAAAATGAAAAATGAAAGAACCGCCGATAGACCTTGGGCAAGGAGGGTGGCGTAGGCAGCGCCAGCAAGACCCAAGCCCAAATCTCTCACAAAATAAATATCCAAGATAACATTTAACACAGAAGAGAAAATCAAAAAGTACAAGGGAATCTTTGATTCTCCGAGGGCCTGGTAGAGGGCTGATATGATGTTGTACATAAACAAAAATGGCAAGCCACAAAAATAAATATTAAGGTATAAGACTGCCATATTAAGGATTTCTCTTGGGGTATGAAGAAGGCCCATCAGATCTTTAGAAAAAATCAAACCAAAGACAGAAAGGCCGATGGCAAGGGCCAAAAATCCTATAATCGAAGTAAAAATCGCAGTTTTCATCCTCTTATAATCACAAGATCCAAAATACCTGGCGATTAAAACCGAAGCCCCAGCACCTCCACCGATACCAATGCAAATAAAAATCGTAGTCAGGGACAAACTTGCTCCGATTGATGCAAGGGCAGCCTCTCCTACGTATTTGCCAACAACAGCCGAATCGACCAAGGTATAAATTTGTTGAAATAAAGAACCCACCACCATTGGCATGGCAAACTTGCTAATGGCCTTTGATGGGGAGTCGTTTGTTAAATAGTGATCCATAATCTATCCTAAACTTTTCTAATCCAAATTAATATATGATAAAAACAAGGAAATTCAATTAAATTTGAGCAAGAAAAAATCTTCCCAATCTTTAGGAAGATTTAAAAAATTAATATATACAAATATCTGTAGTGGCTCGCCTATCGTGTAAAAGCAAGTCTTTTTTGAAATCAAAATCCTTTGGCCTTACAAACTTACCTGTTGTTTCAACTGCTACTATGGCGTACCTATCCTTGATATCAGAACAAGTTGACAAGGTGATTAGCTTATCATCTCTTTTTGGTAGAGGCTTATTTTCAAGGATGTTATTTTCCTTTATCAGCTTCAGATATTCTTGAAACTCTTGATCTTCGTAATAATTAAACCTATAGTCAGCATCAACATCAACGTCCATAGCACAAACTACATCAAAGGTCCTTCTTGCCACAGGTGTATCTATAATTATCTCTGAATGATTTTTGGCGAAATTTTTATCCCTAAACTTATCAAGGTCATGAAAAATATAGCCAATTCTCACATTGTGGCCGTAGATTACCGTATTTTGATCGGAAAAATCACCCTGGTGGACATAGTCAATAAAAACCCCACCGTTTATATAATAAGACCCATCATAATCGTGGTCGAGATAGAATTCATTGTCTTCTCCCTGGACAACAGGGAAGTCTATCTCAGTCCCAGGAATAATAATCCTTCCCTTGACATCAGGATAAGTCTTCGCTAATTCTTTCACATAATTTGCGGCAGCTTGAGATTCTTTTTGTTTTTTTTGTATTATTTTTCCTTCAAGAAAGGCTTCAATTCTTTTATCATCTGCCTTTCTTGTTATTTTCTTTATTTCTTCTTCCCTACCTTTGCTAATCCTAGATTTCAAAAATTCTTCTAAGCGAATTCTTTCCATATAAGAAGCTACCCAAGCTTGGTTAACTTTGTTAGTCTTCTTTAAGATAGAGAAAAATGCAATTATGGCAAAAATCCATAATAGATAAGAATAGTTCTTTTTCATATATACTCCTGGCTTATATTCTACACTTTTCATATGATTTCTCTAGGAAATAACAAGTTTTTTGCAATATTTTAAGTATTTTTACCTATATTAAAAAAATCCTCCTATTTAGAGGATTTTTCGCCTTCTATAAGTCTTTCATAAAGGTCTTCGTAGAAAGGCTTTGATTTAAATATTTCTGCTACTAGGTAGGCCACAAAGGAAACTAGAGCAAGGGCCAAGATATTTGAAAAAGCACCACCTGTCATTTCCAATATCAAAATAATAGCTGTTATAGGTGTCCTTACTATGGCTGAGAAATGGCCTGCCATTGCTATTAGGGAAATAGCGTAGATCATTTCTACTGGTATTAGACCAAAGTCAGCAAGGATTGTTCCGTAGATATTTCCTAAAATCGCTCCGATTGCTAGAAGAGGAACCAAAGAGCCACCAGATAGGCCGATACCAAAGGCAAGAGCTAAAAGCAAAATTTTTGCGATATACATATAAATAAGAGTCACAAGCCCCTCATTACCAATGCTTGGCAGGTAGATTAGTTCTTCTCCAGAAGCAAAGAGTCTAGGATCTAAAATAAGGACAAGGCCTGTAAGGATGAAAGGCGCTAAGTATTTTACAAAATCTGGTAAGGCTATTTTTTTATAAAGGTCTTTTGCACCTATAACTACCTTGTTAAATATAACTCCAGATAGGCCTGCAAAGATGCCCAAAATTACAATTAGCCACAATGATTTTTGGTCTATATTAGCAAATCCAGGTATATCTTCAAGGCTTGGAAAGTCTCCAAAGACAAGACCTGAGGTGATTGTGGCAGAAATTATTGTAACAACTGAGCTAAGGAAAGTATTTATATTATGAGTCCTAAAAATCTCCTCAACAGCAAAGATTAATGACGCCACAGGTGCATTAAAGGCAACAGCAAAACCAGATGAAGCAGCTGATCCTATAAATAAATTCCTATCTACCTTAGGGAAAAATTTACCTACTAAGTCCCCTGCAAGACCACCCAGGTGGACTGATGGGCCTTCCCTACCGACTGTAAGACCAGATGCGATTGTAAGGACTGATGCGATAAACTTACCTATTATGGTCTTCTCGCTGTTAACATCTATTGTCCCTTCCATCATGCCAGTCATTACAGGGATGCCAGAGCCTTTGGTATTTTTATCTTTTTTTAATATAAAATATGTAATAAGGCCAATAGCTATGATTAATGCCATAAAAATAAGCTTATCCTGATTTTCTCCTGATGTTAAAAACCCATCCATAAAGCTTGAAATTATTCCGATTATCTTCTTGAAAATTCCTATTAATAGGCCTGTTATTATACCCAAGATAATAAAGGCTGGTAGTGATTTAAATGATATTTTTTCTTCCATAATCTCTCCTTTACTTTTACTATACCAAATTTCCAACATTTTTTAAAAATTTTTATAAATTATGATACAATATAACAAGGAAAAAGAAAGGATTTTTATATGAAATATTTTGATTTTAGTGGGAATAAAATTTCAAGACTCGGTTTTGGTTGTATGAGATTTCAGACGATTGATGAAGACCCAAGCCAGATTGATAAGGAAGAATCATCTAAAATTATAAAAGAGGCTATAGAAAAGGAACTTACATATATTGATACAGCCTACCCTTACCATGAAAAAATGAGCGAGAAATTTGTCGGAGAATTTCTAGAAGTAAACAATTTGAGAGATGAAATTTTCCTTGCAAGCAAGATGCCTTGCTGGCTTATAAAGGAAAAGGACGATTTTTATAAGATTTTAAATGAGCAATTAGAAAATTTAAGGACAGACCACCTAGACTTCTACCTTCTTCATTCTCTTGATATCAAACGCTTTAGAGAGATGGTTGACCTTGGAGTCTTTGATTTTGTAAAAGAAATCAAGGAAAAGGGCCTTGTGAAAAACATCGGATTTTCCTTCCACGATGAATACGAAGCCTTCGAAGAAATTATTAAAGCTTATGACTGGGACTTCTGCCAAATCCAGCTTAATTACCTGGATATAAACCTTCAAGCAGGTCTAAAAGGCTATAATCTAGCTAAGGAAATGGGCATCCCTGTAATAATTATGGAACCTGTTAAGGGCGGCAGACTTGCAAATCCTCCACAAAAAGTTTTAGATTTAATGAAAGACGCTAAGCTTTCACCAGCCCAAATGGCTCTAAAATTCCCATTATCTTTAGAAAATGTAATGACAGTTCTTTCAGGAATGAATGACATTAACCAAGTTAGAGAAAACCTTGAGATCGCAAGCGAAGTAGAACCAGGTGATCTAAATGAAACCGATAAGGATTTCTACGACAAAGCTAGGGCTATTTATAAATCAAGAGAACAAATCGCCTGCACAGCCTGCGAATACTGCTTACCTTGTACTGTAGAAATCAACATTCCAAAGGTATTTTCTATGTGGAATAACGCTTATCTATACGATGAAGTTGAAAAATCCAAAAAGGATTACCAAGAATATCTAAAAGACGGAGTAAACCCAGAAGCATGTATAGAATGCGGCAAATGCGAAAACATCTGCCCACAAAGCCTAGAAATAATCGAAGGATTAAGAAAGACCAATGAATTTTTGGCTAAATAATAGAAATAAAAAAGACCCGGCTGGGTCTTTTTTTTATACTTCTTCAGTTTCTTCTTCTGCTTCTATAGATTCAAGGTTGGCTTTTATTTGTGCATCTTCTAATTCTTTGGTTTCGTAGTCTATTTCTACGTCATTGTAGTGTTTTAGACCAGTTCCTGCTGGAATTAGCTTACCGATGATGATATTTTCTTTTAGACCTCTTAGGTCGTCTACCTTGCCCTTAATTGAAGCATCTGTAAGCACTCTTGTTGTTTCTTGGAAGGATGCTGCTGATAACCAGCTGTCTGTTGCAAGTGAAGCCTTAGTAATACCAAGGAGTTCTTGTTCATAAATAGCAGGTTTCTTGCCAGCTTCTTTCATTTCTTCGTTTACAATATCAACTTCACGTCTTTCTTGCAAGCTTTCTGGTAGGAATTCTGTGTCGCCTGAATCTAGAATTTTAACCTTCTTTAACATCTGACGAGCTATTACTTCGATATGTCTATCGTCGATTTCAACACCTTGTTGTCTATATACTTTTTGGACTTCCTTGGTGATATAATCTTGAACTCCGACCTTGCCTAATACGTCAAGTACATCATGTGGATCTAGGGAACCTTCTGTTAGTTGAGCTCCGATTTCAACTTCATCGCCGTCTTTAACTAGGATTCTTGATCCAAATGGTATATTGTATTTCTTGCTTGTGCCGTCAGCACCTGTGATTTCAACGTCAGTTTTCTTGTCGTTTTGAATTAGAGAAACTGTACCTGAGTTTGCAGCGATGAAGGCAAGTCCCTTTGGTTTACGAGCTTCAAAAAGCTCCTCAACCCTTGGAAGACCTTGGGTAATTCCAACGCCTGCGATACCACCGGAGTGGAAGGTCCTCATGGTTAGCTGAGTACCCGGCTCACCGATTGATTGGGCAGCTATGATACCTACTGCTTCTCCCATGTTTACGTGTTTGCCTGTTGCGAGGTTTCTACCATAGCATTTAGCACAAACACCTTGCTTAGCCTTACATTCTAGAACTGACCTTAATTTTACTTCCTTAATGCCAGCCGCTACTATCTTATCAGCCAAGTCTTCGTCTATTACTTCGTCTTTGTGAACAATTATTTCGCCAGCTTCGTCCTTGATATCTTCAAATGATGTACGGCCGACAATTCTTGTTCTTAAGTCTTCGATTAATTCGTTGCCGTCTTTAAATTCGTGGGCTACTACAAAGCCGTCTGAATGGCAGTCGTCTTCTGTAACTATTACGTCTTGAGAAATATCTACCATCCTACGAGTTAGGTAACCTGAGTCGGCAGTTCTTAGCGCTGTATCTGTTAGACCCTTACGAGATCCGTGGGTTGAGATAAAGTATTCTTGTACAGAAAGACCCTCTCTAAAGTTAGCCTTGATTGGAATTTCAATAATCTTACCATCGGCCTGACTCATAAGTCCACGCATAGCGCCTAGCTGTCTAATCTGGTTAGTAGAACCACGGGCACCAGAGTCCGCAAAGATCTTGATGTTATTGTCATCTTTAAGGTCTGCAAGAAGAGCATCTGTTACCTTATTTGTAGTATCTTGCCAGATTTCGATTACTTTTTCGTATCTTTCTTGGTCTGTTATTAGACCACGTCTATAAAGTTTATCGTATTTATCAACTGCCGCGTCTGCCTCAGCTATTAGGTCCCATTTTTCTGCTGGAATCTTTACGTCATCCATTGATACAGTAAGACCTGATAGGGTTGAGTACTTATAACCAGTTTGTTTAATATAGTCTAGGACTTCTGCAGTCTTGATATTACCGTGTTTTCTAAAGCACTTATCTATAATTTCTTTAAGCATACCAGAGTCGATTAGTGTATCAACTTCAAGTGAATATGGATCTTCTTTTCTATTTACATAGCCTAAATCTTGTGGAAGTCCTTCGTTGTAGATAAATCTACCTACAGTTGAATGGACAATCTTACCTGGATCCATGTCATCTTTTTTAACTCTAACACCAATTTTAGATTGGTATTCAACAATGCCAGCAACTAGGGCTTTTTTCATCTCATTGGTTGATTCGAAAACCATGCCCTCGCCCTTAGCACCTTCCTTGATTGTTGTTAGGTAGTAGGCACCAAGTACCATATCCTGAGATGGGGTTGTAATTGGTTTACCATCTTTAAGACCGAGGATGTTGTTTGTTGACATCATTAGAAGTCTTGCCTCTATTTGTGCTTCGTTTGATAGTGGTAAGTGGATAGCCATCTGGTCACCATCAAAGTCGGCGTTAAAGGCGTTACATGCTAGTGGGTGGAGCTTGATTGCCTTTCCTTCTACAAGGATTGGTTCAAAAGCTTGGATACCAAGTCTGTGAAGAGTCGGAGCACGGTTTAGTAATACTGGGTGGTCCTTGATGACTTCTTCTAGGACTTCATAAACTCTTGGGTCTTTTTTCTCTACCATTTTCTTGGCAGTTTTAAGGTTGTGAGCCATTTCTTTTTCTACAACCTTGTTCATGATAAATGGCTTAAATAACTCAAGGGCCATCTCTTGTGGCAGACCACATTGGTTAAATTTAAGGTCTGGGCCAACTACGATTACTGAACGGCCTGAGTAATCAACCCTCTTACCAAGAAGGTTTTGTCTAAATCTACCTGACTTACCTTTTAGTAGGTCTGATAGAGATTTCATATTTCTATTAGAAGCTCCTGTTACAGCTCTTCCCCTACGACCGTTGTCTATTAGAGCATCTACCGCTTCTTGAAGCATTCTCTTTTCGTTTCTAACGATAATTTCTGGTGCACCTATATCTAAAAGTCTTTTTAGTCTGTTATTTCTATTTATAACTCTTCTGTATAGGTCGTTTAAGTCGCTTGTTGCAAACCTACCACCTTCAAGTTGAACCATTGGTCTAAGTTCAGGTGGCATAACTGGAAGAACATCTAGGATCATCCATTCTGGTTTGTTGCCGCTTGTTAAAAAGGCATCTACTACTTCAAGACGTCTAGAAACTCTAACCTTCTTTTGGTTTGAGGATTCGTCAAGTTCTTTTAAAAGTAGTTGGTATTCCTTTTCAAGGTCTATATTGTGAAGAAGCTCCTTTACAGCTTCAGCACCCATAGCTGCTTTAAATTCTGTGTCATCTGGATATTCTTCTAGGATGTCTTGGTATTCTGTTTCTGAGATTTCTTGCTTAACTGCAAGGTCTGTAGAACCAGGATTAATTACTACATAAGATGCAAAGTAAAGAATCTTTTCTAGTACTCTTGGGCTCATGTCTAGGAGAAGTCCCATCTTAGATGGGATTCCCTTAAAGAACCAAATGTGAGAAACTGGTGCAGCAAGTTCTATGTGTCCCATTCTTTCACGTCTTACTTTAGACTTGGTTACTTCTACTCCACACTTTTCACAAACTACACCCTTATATCTCATTCTCTTATATTTACCACAAGAACATTCATAATCCTTGGTAGGGCCAAATATCTTTTCACAGAAAAGACCGTCTTTTTCAGGTTTAAGGGTCCTATAGTTTATAGTTTCTGGTTTTTTGACCTCGCCATGAGACCAGCTTCTTATTCTTTCTGGGGATGCAACTTTCATCCTCATCCCATAAAATTGATTTAATTCGCTCATAAACTTCCCTTCTCCTAAGCTTCGCTACCTTCTGCCTCTTTTTCTTCTTTTGGGGCAGTTGTTTTAGCTAATAGCCTGCTTTGGTTTCTTATTTTAGACGCATCTATCTTTTCTACTTGTGAGAACCTATCTTGTTCATCGATATTTTCCTTAAGCTCAACAACATCGCCTTCTTCATCTAGAAGTTCTACGTCTAAAGCTAGTGATTGAAGCTCTTTAACAAGTACTTTGAATGATTCTGGTGTACCTGGCTCTGGGATATTTTCGCCCTTTACAATTGATTCGTAAGTCTTAACTCTACCTGTAACGTCGTCAGATTTTACAGTTAGGATTTCTTGTAGGGTGTGGCTTGCACCATAAGCTTCTAGTGCCCATACCTCCATCTCACCAAATCTTTGACCACCAAATTGTGCCTTACCACCAAGTGGTTGTTGGGTTACAAGTGAGTATGGTCCAATTGATCTAGCGTGGATTTTCTCTTCTACCATGTGGTGAAGTTTAAGCATGTACATAACGCCTACTGTTACTGGGTTTTCAAAAGGAAGTCCAGTTCTACCATCACGAAGTCTAATCTTACCTGTTTTATTTACGAAAGGTGCGACTTTTTTAGCCTCTTCTAGTACTTCTTCGATTTCTGTATCCATAGCACCATCAAATACTGGTGTTGCTATCTTCCAGCCAAGTGTTCTTGCTGCAAGACCCATGTGAACTTCAAGTACCTGACCTAAGTTCATACGGCTTGGGATACCTAGTGGGTTTAAGCAGATTTGGATAGGGGTTCCATCTGGTAAGAATGGCATGTCTTCTCTTGGAAGGATTCTTGAAACTACACCCTTGTTACCGTGGCGACCACACATCTTATCTCCTACCATGATCTTTCTCTTGGTAGCTACATAAACTCTTATTACTTTATTTACACCTGGAGATAGTTCGTCTCCGTCTTTTTTGTTGTATTCTTTTACATCAACTACAATTCCCTTTTCACCGTGAGGTACTTTTAGGGATGTATCTCTAACTTCTCTAGCCTTTTCTCCGAAGATTGCACGAAGAAGCCTTTCTTCTGGTGATAGCTCAGTTTCTCCCTTTGGAGATACCTTACCTACTAGGATATCGCCGCTTGTTACTTCAGCACCGATTCTTATTACACCATTTTCATCAAGGTCTTTTTTCATATCATCGCCGACATTTGGTATATCCTTGGTGATTTCTTCTGCGCCAAGCTTTGTTTCTCTTGCCTCACACTCGTGCTCTTCGATGTGGACTGATGTTAAAACGTCATTTATAACAAGCTCTTCGTTAAGAAGCATAGCGTCTTCGAAGTTGTATCCTTCCCAAGTTGTAAAGGCTATAAGGATATTTTTACCAAGGGCAAGCTCACCGTTGTCTGTAGATGGACCGTCTGCTAGGACTTGTCCCTCTTTAACTTCCTCATCTAGTTTTACAATTGGTCTTTGGTTTATAGTTGTACCTTGGTTGGCTCTTTCAAATTTAAGAAGGTCGTAAGTTATTACGTCACCGTCTGTTGGTTTTACCTTTATCCTATCAGCTGAAACGTAAACTACTTTACCATCTGTCTTTGAAACAACGCATACACCAGAATCTTTTGCAGCCCTATGCTCGATACCTGTAGCTACTATTGGGGCAACAGATTTTATAAGTGGCACTGCCTGACGTTGCATGTTGGCACCCATTAGGGCTCTGGTTGAGTCGTCGTTTTCAAGGAATGGTATTAATGATGCTCCTACAGATACGATCTGTTGAGGAGAAACGTCCATGTATTGGATTGAATCTCTTGGATAAATATCATTTTCACCCCTATAACCACGACCAGAAACTCTGTCGTTTATGAACCTATTGTCTTCATCAAGTGGTTCGTTGGCTTGGGCTATGATGAAGTTATCTTCAATATCTGCTGTTAGGTAGTCAATTTCGTCTGTTACAAGACCGCCTTCTTTAACAACCCTGTATGGGGTTTCAATAAAGCCGTATTTATTAACTCTCGCATAAGTTGTAAGAGATGTGATAAGACCGATGTTTGGTCCTTCTGGAGTCTCTATCGGACAAATTCTGCCGTAGTGAGAATCGTGAACGTCTCTTACTTCAACTCCTGCCCTATCTCTTGATAGACCGCCTGGTCCTAGGGCTGAAAGTCTTCTCTTGTGGGTTAACTCACTCATTGGGTTAGTTTGGTCCATGAATTGTGATAATTGGGATGAACCAAAGAATTCTTTGATAACAGCTGTTACTGGCTTGATATTGATTAAACCTTGTGGTGTTGCAATATCAGGATCTTGGGTAGTCATTCTTTCACGAACAACTCTCTCCATCCTAGCAAGACCTACTCTAAATTGGTTTTGAAGAAGTTCTCCAACACCTCTCACACGACGGTTGCCTAAATGGTCAATATCATCAGTCTCACCAACACCTTCAAAGAGGTTGAATTGGTAGTTTACAACTGCAAGTATGTCTGATTTAGTGATGTGTTTTGGAGAAAGTTCTTTCTTTCTTCTTTGCATCATCTTGATTAATTCTTCATCGTCTTCAGCTTCTTCGATTATTTCAGTCATAACTGGATAATAAATCTTTTCGCTAAAGTCATCAAAATCTATATCAACTCCTTCAAGTCTTTCAAAAGAGTGGATATCAACAAAGTTGTTGCCTACGATTTTAAGGATTTGCTCTTCGCCATCTGAATTTATTTTTTTAATGTAAACAGAAACTATGCCTGCGTTTTCGATAGCAATGGCAGTTTCTTCATTGATTAATTCGCCTTCTTTAACAAAGATTTCGCCTGTGTCTGAATCTATTACGTCACTTGCGGCAATTTCTCCTGTAATTCTTGGATGAAGGGCAAGTTTTAGGTTGTATTTATATCTACCAACCTTAGCAAGGTCATATCTTCTATCGTCAAATAGAAGGTTATTGATTAAGGTAGTAGCTGATTCAAGGGATGCTGGATCCCCTGGTTTTAATTTTTTGTATATTTCTATTAAGGCTTCTTCACTTGTTTCAGAATTTTCCTTCTCTAGGGTATTCCTTAAGTGTTTTGTATCACCAATAGCCTCTATAATTTCATCATCTGTATCAAATAAAAGTGCACGCACTAGAGTAGTAGCTGGTAGTTTTCTAGTCCTATCAAGCCTTACGTTTACTGTGTGGCTTGCATCTGTATCAAACTCAATCCAAGCACCTCTGTTTGGAATAACTGTAGATGAGTATTGCTTATCCCCGCTCTTATCTGTTTCTTCTGCATAGTAAACACCTGGAGATCTTACTAGCTGGCTTACTATTACTCTTTCCGCACCATTTATAACAAAGGTTGCAGAATCGGTCATCATTGGGAAGTCTCCCATGAAAACTTCTTGTCTTTTGATCTCGCCAGTTTCTTTATTAAACAATATAGCCATGACCTTTAGGTCTCTTGCATAGGTTAAATCTTTATATTTTGATTCTTTAAGGCTATATTTAGGTTCTTCATCAAACTCATATCCTGTAAATTCTAGGCTAAGTTTGCCATTGTAATCTTCTATTGGGGAAATGTCTTCTAAGATTTCTCCAAGACCTTCTTTTATAAACCACTCATATGAGTCTTTTTGAACTTTTAATAAATTTGGTAAATCTAAGACTTCAGGAAACTTTGAGAATGACATTCTCTCGGTTTTCCCATATAACTTTTTATGATATTGGGCCATTCTTACTCCTTACTCTTTGCAAAAATAGGACAAATAATATTTGCCTTCTTGAGATAAAAAAATCTCGATAAATAGATTTCTAGCAATTGTATATTATACTCTTAAACAATCAACCTTCAACTTATTTATCAAGATTTCTCCTTAATTTTAATCTTTTATCTGTTTCTTTTTTACATGCTATCTAAATATGATATAAGATTATTAGCATTTGTCAATACTTTAGAGGGATTTTTTCTAAAAAATTAACAAATTTTTTTGGGAAATAAAAAATGAGACTTAAATATAGGAATCAATTTTAAATTTAAAGGAATATTCTTCTAAATTTTCACCAAAAACTTTCTACTATATATAAGTCCCCTCCCATTTATTACTTATTTCTATTATACAGTTATAAAATATATAAACAATTTAAAATTTGTGTTATAATGGATATAATGGAGGATTTATGAAAGACTTTATAAAATTTTTTAGCATAATAACAGGATTATTCAGATCTATAATTAGCATTATCTTGCTCTTTGCCATAGGCTTTGTAATCTTTGTAGACAACCACTTATTTCTAGCAACAGTTGACCTTTTGGGCATAAACAATATTTCTGGTGCCATCCTTAAGCCCCTTGCCCTAGGCATTCTTATCCTTGCCTTTGTGATAAATACAGCTATCACAAGAAATATTTTCAAGGCTGGAGAAAATGGTAAGGCTCACCTAGCTAACGTATTTTTTGGCCTAATATTTTTAGCCTGCGATGCCTTCTTGTATTTTTACTTTAGAGAAAACCTTCTATATATCCTATTTGGACTAAACGGACTAATAGTGCTAAATTCTCTAATCGGCTTAATAGCCAGGTTTAAAGGCGTATATGACACAAATATTCCAGAAAAAAACACAGAATACGTAGAAGTAAAAACTGGCTTTAGCGAAAATAGTACAACAGGTAATCCAATAAAGCTAGACTTTAAGGATGATAATGAAAAAGTAAATATCGTTAAAAAAGATGACACAACAGTAGACGGCTCTACCGTAAGTAGAAAAAGCCAACTAATAAAAGAAGATACTGACCTAAGTACAACAAAAAAAGAAGATTCAAAGGATAATGATATAATCATCAAAAAAGATATAAGTCATGATGGAAAAACCCTTGCCGAAAAAGAAGCAGAGGAAAAATTTGCCAAGGAAAATCCTACAACTCTTTTGGATGTCGAAAAAGAAAATAAAAAAACTAACAAACTCGTAGAAGATAAAAAAATCTCAGAAGAGACCTATAATCCAGACCTTGCGAAAGATTTCAAAAAGCAAGAAGAAGAAAAAATCTACGACAAGTCAAACTTTGTTAAAAACGAAGATTAAGGGGGCTGTGCGCTCTTAAGGAGCAATCCTTAGGGGCCAGCCCTTTTAAAAAATAAAAAATTAAAAAGGAGATAAAAATGGATAATAGTTACAAAACACTTATCAAAAGCCTCTACCCGGACAAAAATTCAATCAAAGACCAGCTCATCCTCCTAAATGCCCAACAACAACTTCCTAAGGGCACAGAATATTTCTTTTCGGATATCCATGGGGAAAGCGATGCCTTTTTGCATCTCTTAAGGTCTGCTTCAGGAAATATCAGAGATAAAATCCAAAAACTCTTTGGCGACACCCTAGAAAAAAAAGACCAGGATGCCCTAGCCCATCTTATCTATGACCCAGAATTAGTTTATAATAACTTAAAAGAATCAAAAAAAATCAGCAAAGACTATCTCACAATTACCATCCACAGGCTAATAAACCTCCTTAAATTTGTCTCAACTAAGTATCCTAAAGACTATGTTAAAGGAAAATTCCCACAAAAATATAGCCTTATCTTAGATGAGCTTCTTTACACCAACGACTCTGAGTACAGCAAGAGAGCCTACTATGAATCTCTAGTTGAAAATATAGTAAAATACGAAGTTGCCTTTGACTTTATCAAAGTCATCTGCACCCTAATCCAAAGAATATCTGTAGATAAGCTCCACATTGTCGGCGACATCTACGATAGAGGCCCATCTCCACACATTATAATGGATGAACTACTAACATTTCCAAATGTTGACTTTCAGTGGGGCAACCACGACATAGCGTGGATGGGAGCTTGCTCAGGCAACACCGCCCTAATAGCAGCCTGTGTCGCCGATGCTATCAAATACAACAACTTCGACATGCTTGAAGATGGCTACGGCATTAACCTAAGAGTCCTTTTTGAATTTGCCATGAAAACTTATGGAGATGACCCATGCAGTTGTTTTGCCCCAAGAATTTATGACGATAATATTTACGACATTATCACAATCGACGCTGCAGCAAAAATGTATAAGGCAATTTCTATCATTAGATTTAAGCTAGACTACGCTCTTATTGAGAGAAATCCTGACATGAAAATGGAAGCAAGAAATGCCCTAAAATACATCGACTTTGACACCATGACCTACAAGGGTGCCAAGTTAAAAGATACAAACTTCCCAACCATAGACCCAAATGATCCAGCGAGACTTACAAAAGAAGAAAAAAACGTCATCCACGTATTAAAACAAGACTTCATCAAAAACGAAAAACTCAACAAACACATGGACTTCCTTTACAAAAACGGAGCCATGTACAAGGTGGAAAACGGATCTTTATTATTCCACGGTTGCATACCACTAACAGCAGACGGAGATTTTCAAGAAGTTGACCTCGGCGGAAAAACTTACAAGGGCAAGGCTCTAATGGATTATTTTGATAAAGTTGCAAGAGATGCCTACTATACCAAAAACACCAAGGCCAAGGACATGATGTGGTATCTAATAAGCGGCAGGTATTCGCCAATTTTTGGCAAAAGCCAGTACTCTTATTTTGAAAATATCTTTATAGATGACAAAAAGCTAAGAAAAGAAGAACCAAATCCTTACTACGACCTATGCGAAAAGGAAGAAATTGTAGATAAAATTCTAGATGAATTTAAGGTTGAAGGTCCTAGACGCAGGGTTGTAAACGGTCATGTGCCAGTAATCACAGAAGCAGGCGAAAGCCCAATAAAGGCAAATGGCAAACTCTATGTTATTGACGGAGGGATTTCGAAACCTTACCAAGCAAAAACAGGCATAGCAGGCTACACTCTAGTCTTCAACTCCCATCACGTTGCCCTCGCAGAACACAAATCCTACGAATCAATCACCAACAAAGTCTCTTCCTACACCCCAAACATCAAGGAAGTAGAAATAATGAATCCAAGAATGCTAAGAAAAGATACCGACAAGGGCAAGGCCAAAGAAAAGAGAATAAAACTTCTCGAAGAATTCTTAGACCTTTATGATGAAAGATCTGAATGGTAAAAATTATTATTGACTAAAAAATATTTTTACCCTGAATAAATTTTTAAAAAATAAAACTCGCTATATCTCCAAGTCCATTCCACATCTGGATTTGACTTTATAGATTTAGCGAGTTTTTATATTAATTTGGCTTATAAGAAGTCTCGTAGTAGAACATATCCCCTCTAGCGTAGGAGGTAGTGTATTCTATTAGATTATCTTCTATGTCGTAAGAAAATCTGGTGATTTTTAGGGCAGCTGAACCGTCTTTTAGCTTCAAGAAGCCCGCTACTTTTTTTGTTAGGGACGATACTTGAAATCTTTCTCTTACATTTGTAATTTTCGTATTAAAATTGTTGGCAAAAATTTCGTAAAGAGCCGTTTTTTCTAAGAGGTCCTTTGTGATTTTATCAAACTTTTGGTAGGGAATTACAGTTTTTTCATACATCATTGGCATATCATCGGCAAGCCTTAGCCTGTCAAATACTATTACCTCTTCAATACTCGGATCGTCAAAAACCTGTCTTTCCTTGTCGTTTAATTCTCTCACCTTAAAACTTGTCACAATAGACTTTGGTATTTTGCCATTTCTCTTGGTTTGCTCTGTAAATGAATAGTAGTTTGATAAATTTTCCCTAGATCTTTCTCTGACGAAGGTGCCTTTACCTTGAATTTGGTAAAGAACTCCTGAGTTTACCAGAAAACCCAGAGCGTTTCTGACTGTAGTCCTTGAGACATTGTAGTCCTCGCAAAGTTGTCTTTCGGAAGGGAGCTTGGCCCCCTTTTCCATGGTTGATATTTGTTCTAGTAATTTATCTATAAGGTCTTGATACAGGCTTGACATTACTTATATTCGTGGATTGTCACGCCCTTTACAACCCTATTTACTGTGTGAGATTTAGATGGATTATCTGGGGTATTGCCTACTCTTAGACTTGTAATTAATGAAATAAGTTGAGCAATTACCACATATGCTACTGCAAGATATGCGTCATTTACTCCTTGAGAATCTAGGATAAATTGATAGTCCCTATCCACATCTTCATTTGTGACAGCAATTATTTTTGGTGCTATGCCGTCAGCCTTGATTTCATCTAGGATATCAAGGTCATATTTTCTTGTATAATCATTTGCTGATACAAAAGAAACCACTAAGGTCTTATCGTTAATAAATGATTTTGGACCATGTCTAAAGCCCATAGAGGAATCAAAGATAGTTACTACATCGCCTGCTGTAAGCTCTAGGATTTTTAACCTTGCTTCTTTAGTTAATTTTCCTAGTGGACCTGATCCAAGATAGGCTACCCTATCAAAATCAAAATCTACTAGTTTTTCAATCTCTTCCGCTTTTTCATAAGTATCTCTTGCTATAGCAGCAAGTTTTTCTACTAGGTCTTTTTTATCTTCAAGGCTTGTATCAAAAATTAATAGAGCTGCTAAAAGCATTGATGAGAATGAGTTTGTCATCGCAAAGCCCTTGTCATTTGTGATTGCTGGGTTTAAAAATACATAGGAATTTTTATCGTCTTTTAAATTTACTGCAAGTTTGCCGTCGTGAGCGCAGGTGATTGGTAGGTTGTAAAAATCATCTACGATTTGCTCTCCTAGCTTAACTGCAGCGAGGGATTCTGGAGAATTACCGCTTCTAGCAAAGGAAACTAAAAGTGTTTTTTGATCTTTTTTGAAATGTAGGTAAGGAGCTGAAACAAGGTCTGTAGTCGCAATTGACTCAAAATCAAAATCTCCGTGTGTTTTTAGATAATCTTGGGCGATGTTGCCAACGTACTCGCTTGTGCCTGCACCTGTAAAAATTACCTTAGTATCCTTATCAAAACTTGCTAAAAACTTCTCTATTTCAGCCTTTCTCTCTTCATATAATCCATAAACTTCTTCCCAAGTGTCTGCCTGGGCAAAAATCTCAGTATAAGTATTTTTAAAATCTCTTTCTTCTAATTTATTCACATCTAATAACATATCTGCCTCCTAAAATTCGATATTCTACAAGTGGTCATTACCATTGCTATCATTATATGATAATCATGTTTTTAGTCAATTAAAATCTCACCAAGCATATAGAAATAATTTTAAACTTCTCATTAAAAAAAGCTTTTCACATCAATTATGGTAATTACCATTGTTTGTATCTAGTATATAAAATAAATTCTTCCTAGTCAAGTGAATTTTTTTATAAAGTGATATCTGCTTTTAGATACCATATCACAATATTTTACATTTATAAGTATTGACATAATCGGCTTTATGATTTATAATAATGGTAATTACCAGATAGAACTAAAAGAATTTTTCTCAAAAAAAATTTTCCCTTAAAATATAACGAAGGAGTAAATCCTTAAATTTTATTAGAAATTTAAGCAAACATTTCTATAGGGAAAATGTTTTTTAGATTACTTTTGGTCGTATTAAGAAAGGAGGTTTTATGCCAGCTGAAATCGCAAGAACATCCTTGGTCTTATTAGCCTTTATAGCTATCTTTGGAGTGATAAGTCAAATACTTTCTCATAGAAATCTTAAGAAAAAGAAAGAGTATTTTGAAAAACTTCACAAGGATCTTAAACCTGGTAAGGAAGTCATGTTAACTGGTGGTATCTACGGTAAAATTGTTAATCTTAAAGAGGATACAGCAATTATTAACGTAGCCAAAGATGTTAACATAAAGGTAAGTCGCTACTCAATAAGTGAGATAGTAAATTAAGGAGGAAACATGCCAAATATAATGCTTACAAGAATTGACAACAGACTACTACACGGTCAAGTTGCAACCCAATGGACAAAACACATTGGTGCTAACCTTATTCTTGTTGCAAATGATGATGTTGCAGGCAAGAAAATGAGACAAAACCTTATGGATATGGCAGCGCCTACAGGTGTTGCTACAAGGTATTGGACTTTGCAAAAAACCATTGATACCATCCACAAGGCGGCTGACAGACAAAAAATATTTATTATCTGTGAAAGCCCAGAAGACGTCCTAACCCTCGTAGAAGGCGGTGTGCCTATAAAAGAAGTAAATATAGGAAATATGCACATGGCTGAAGGCAAAAGACAAGTCGCAGGCGTAGTCGCTGTAGATGATAAAGACGTAGAAGCCTTTAAAAAGCTAAGAGACTTAGGTGTCAAGCTTGAAATCAGAAAAGTTCCTACAGAAAGTGCAGAAGATATCGACAAGTTATTCTCATAAATCCTAGGAGGAATAAATGGATTTTAATTTTTTACAAGTACTTTTAATATTTATAGTTACTTTCATAGCAGCTATAGATCAGTTTTCATTCCTAGAATCCCTCTACCAACCAATCGTAACTGGTCCTATAATAGGTTGGATTCTAGGTGATGCTCATACTGGATTAATAGTTGGTGCAAGCTACCAACTTATGACAATTGGAAACATGCCAGTAGGTGGAGCCCAACCACCAAACGCAGTAGTTGGCGGAATCGTAGCAGTAATCTTTGCTATCACATCCCATCTTGAACCAAACGCAGCAGTAGCTGCAGCAATACCATTTGCTCTACTAGGCCAATACGGTGTAACACTAATTTTCACCCTAATGGCACCAGTAATGGCAAAGGCTGACCAATATGCCAAAGAAGCTAATCCAAAAGGAATTGAAAAAATCAACTACCTATCAATGATAGCTCTAGGTACTATTTTCGGTCTAATCGTAGTATTTTTCTTTATCGCAGGATCAACATTTGGATCAGAACTTGCAGCGAAAATCCCACCAACATTTATGCACGGCCTAGACGTAGCTGGTGGCATGATGAAATACGTAGGATTTGCAGTTTTATTAAGACTAATGGTATCACGCGACCTATGGGGATTCTTCTTTGTAGGTTTTGCTCTAGCAGTTATAGTTATGGCAAATTCAAGTCTATCAGGCGCTGCCCTATTATTAATCGCAATAATTGGTTTTGCTATTGCTTTCTGGGACTACCAAATCAACACCAAGATGAAAGATACTGTAGTAGTAGAGACAGGAGAAGAAGATGGAATATAATGATATGCAATATAATGATCTAAATCCAAGTCCTCAATTAGATCAAAAAACATTAAACAAAATGGTTTGGAGGTCATTATTCCTTCAAGCATCATTCAACTATGAAAGAATGCAGGCAGCTGGTTGGCTATATTCAATCCTTCCAGGTCTTGAAAAAATCCACACCAACGACGAAGACTTAGCCAAATCAATGGAACACAACCTTGAATTCTTCAACACCCACCCATTTTTGATAAACTTCGTAATGGGTATAATCCTATCACTTGAACAAAACAAAGTAGATATACCAACAATCAGAGCGGTAAGAGTAGCTGCTATGGGACCTCTCGGAGGAATCGGAGATGCCCTATTTTGGTTCACATTAGTACCAATTGTTGCAGGTATTTCTTCAAACATGGCCCTTCAAGGCAACTTCGCCGGTCCAATACTATTTTTGGTAGTATTTAACCTCTTCCAATTTATAATCCGTTTCTGGTTAATGAATTGGTCCTACAAAATGGGCGAATCTGCAATAGATATGCTTACAGCCAATGCTCGTGAATTTACAAGAGCAGCATCAATCCTTGGTGTAATCGTAGTTGGAGCCCTAGTATCAGTATATGGTTCAACAGAAATTGCCCTAAAGGTAGACAACGGTACAACTCAAGCACCAATACCAATAGAAACCGTAGTAGACAATGCAGAACTTCCTGACTATGCAGACTACCTATATGTAGACGGCAACACCGACGAATTAGCAGAAGGCTCATCAGTAAGAGATCTAGGAAACGGCAAGAGTCAAATATCTTTTACAACCTATGAAGAACAACCAGTTCAAATAGACATCCAAAAAGTCCTAGACGGTATCATTCCGGACCTAGTACCACTTGCAATAACCCTTCTTCTATACTGGCTACTAGCTAAGAAGAAATGGACACCAATTTACTGTATCATGCTTTTATTAGTAATGGGCGTACTTGGTGCTTATATAGGATTATTCTAATGGCAAACGCAGTAATAGCAGTAAGTCACGCAAGCCTAGCAAGTGGAGTCTACTCAGCTATCAAAATGATTGCAGGCGAATTTGACAATGTTAGAATAGAAGAATTTAAGGATAACGACAGCCTTGAAGCCTTTGATAAAAAACTTATAATTGATTACGAAGAATTATCAGAAAAATATCAAAACATCTTCGTCCTAGCAGACCTTGCAGGAGGCACTCCTTTTAACAGGGCAGTAATAACCCTAGGAGAAAAAGCAAATGTCAGGGTAATGGGCGGACTAAACTTCGCAAGTCTATACACAGCCATAAACTCAGACGGCGACGACATAGACAAAACCCTGAAAGATATAATAGAAACAGCCAAAGACTCACTAATAGCCTTTGGCACAAAAGAAGAAGACGAAGAAGAACTCGAAGAAGACGGAATATAAAAAAAGTATCCAAATTCTGTGGCCCCTAAATAGTAAAAATATTAAACGGGACTGGTCAATATGAATAATCATCCCCATCATCTATAAATATCACGCAAACTTTGTGAGAAAATCTCAGATGATAAGAAATGATTGTTTGTAATTTACACCAGCCCCGTTTAATTTTACCAAAAATCTCAAATATGAAACAATTCTAATTACTTTTCTCATAAAAAATCAATCTAATATAACAAAAACACCCTCTTTACAGAATATCCTGCAAAGAGGGTGTTTTTTATCTAAAATAGATATTTAATTTTTATCAAATTTTCAACTATTTTCTTTTCTTGCTTTTAAATAAAGCTAGTGCTGAACCAGCTAAAGTAACAAGTGCGCCTATTGAAGAACCCACACCTGTTCTTACATTGCCTCTAACTTTCTTATTAGCATGGTTAATAGTTGTTGATCCTGGAACTACAGTAGCCTTTCCTGGTGAAACTGTGCCAGTACTTGTATTTGGCTTATTAGCTTCATTTGGTTTTGATGTCTCACCTGTAGAAACGCCAGGTTTCTTAGTATCTTCCTTTTTCTTATAGATATGAACAGTATTACCGTCTTTATCTGTTTTAGTTTTTACAAACTCATAACCATCTATATCCTTCTTAGGATCGTCACCCTTTGTAGAATTAGAAATTTCATTTCCGTTTTCATCAACAAACTTAGTGATTTTGTCGACAGTAGGAGTTGTAGTATTTTCTTTCTTCTTGTAGATATGAACAGTATTGCCGTCTTTATCTGTAATAGTTTTTACAAACTCATAACCATCTATATCCTTCTTAGGAGTCTTGCCAATTTCACTAAAAGCAATCATATTTCCATTTTCATCAAAGAATCTAGTGATTTTGTCGACACTAGGAGTTGAAGTTTTTCTTCTATAGATATGAACGGTGTTTCCGTCTTTATCAGTTGTAGTTTTTACAAACTCATAGCCACCTATATACTTCTTAGGATTGTCACCCTTTGTAGACTTAGAAATTTCATTTCCATATTCATCAACATACTTAGTAACTTTGTCGACAGTAGGAGTTGGTGCTTTATCTTTCTTCTTGTAGATATGTTTTGTATTACCTTTTTCATCTTTTTCGGTTCTTATAAATTCATATCCTTCGATGTCTTTATTAGGTCGTGTACCATTTTCCTTAGGAGAAATAGTCTTACCATTTTCATCAACATATTCAGTAACTACCTCTGTAGTAGGAGGAGTAGTTTTCTTCTTGTAGATATGTTTTGTATTACCCTTATCATCTTTTTCGGTTCTTACAAATTCATATCCTTCGATATCTTTATTAGGTTGTGTACCATTTTCCTTAGGAGAAATAGTCTTACCATTTTCATCAACGTATTCAGTAACTACTTTTGTTGAATCAGGTATCTTTCTATAAACATAGATTATATTTCCCTTGTCATCAGTTTTTGTAGTTATTATTTCATATCCTGGAATAGCCTTGCTTGGATATCTACCTACTAGAGTATCGGATATTTCAAGCCCGTTTTCATCAATAAATTTAGTAACTACTTCTTTAGAAGGAGTAGGCAATTTTCTGTAGATATGAATGGTATTACCGTTTTCATCTTCTTTAGTTTCTACAAATTCATAACCATTTATAGGTGATGGATCATGTGTTCCGGCTTTATCAGCAAGTATTTGTTTACCATCAGTGTCTACAAATCTTGTTTGTACACCCTCTATAGGAGTTTTACTATAAATGTAAATTGTGTTACCATTTTCATCTTTTCTAGTATTGATTAAGGTGTAACCATCTATGTTTTCTGGATTATTTGTTCCTTCTTTTGGAGGAAGTAGTTGATTTCCATTTTCATCAACATATCTAGTCTCTACTGATGGGGTTGGATCTTGTTTAAGTTTATAAACATGAACAGTATTTCCATCCTTATCGATGTAAGTCCTTACATGCTCATAATTAGGAATATCTTTTTTATCTTGCTTGCCTTTTTCATTCTCAGCAAGAGGATTTCCATTTTCATCAACAAATTTAGTAACTACCTCTGTAGTAGGTGGAGTAGTTTTCTTCTTGTAGATATGTTTTGTATTACCCTTATCATCTTTTTCGGTTCTTACAAATTCATATCCATCAATATCTTTTTTGTCTTTTGTTCCATTTTCTTTTGGAGCAATAGTCTTACCATCTTCGTCAACATATTCTGTAACTACATCAGCAGGTGGTGTGACTTTCTTCTTGTAGATATGTTTTGTATTACCTTGTTCATCTTTTTCAGTTCTTACAAATTCATATCCATCAATATCTTTTTTGTCTTTTGTTCCATTTTCTTTTGGAGCAATAGTCTTACCATCTTCGTCAACGTATTCTGTAACTACATCTGGTGTGAATACCCATGTTCCTGTGACTTTTTCGTTTTGGTTAGAAATTGTCACTGAATTTTTATCGTATGATTTGAATGTCCATGTTCCTTTGTTTACATCATCTCTAAATGTGGCGTCATCGCCTGTTGGAACAGGGGATGTTACTGTATCGCCTTTTACTTTGCCAGTTACTTCGTCTGGAGCTTTTGCTTTTAATGCTTCTGGTAATTCTACACCTTCTGTTCCGCTTACGTATTCATAAGTTACTTTGTGTTCGTTTGGTGTGAATTTCCATGTTCCTTCGAATGTTACATCGGCTCCGTTTACTTTTGCGTCTACTTCTGTAGTATCTTTATCTTGGTCTTCGAATCCTTCGAAAGTCCATGTTCCGTCATTTGTCTTATCTTCCACGTCTTTTGGATCTTTTAATTCTCCTGGAGTTGTTGTTTTGCCATCTTCTGCTGTTTTATCTTCTGGAAGTTGTGCATCAACGGCTGTCTTTACTTCAGCTGGCATTTCTTTTATTGGAGAATCATCAGCTACTTTAAACTCGTGTTTTACTTTAAATTCATTGTTTTCAAAATGAGCTGTAAAGGTTAGAGGTTCTGTGATTACTGCTTGTTTTAATTGTTCTTCAGTAATTTTTCCTCCAGCTGCAATTTTTGTTCCATCATTTAATGTGATTTCTTTATCTGCTGTCCAGTGACTAAATTTATATCCTTCTTTTGCCTTTGTTTCTGTGCCCTTTGGATTTGCTTTAAGTTCGACTTCTTCTTTTGTATTATCTACAAAGTTTTCGCCTTCCTTAACTTGTCCATTACCATCAGTTGTGTAATTGATGATAGGAGCCCAGATTGCGTAGATATAATTATTTTTATCTTCCTCTACACTATCAATAATAACTTCATCGTCTTTTTGGAATTCTGGTTTTGTTGCGTTTTTATCTTTACTCCAACCCTTAAATACATATCCTTCACGGGTGAAATTAATTTCTTCGCTTTGGCCGTTTCCTAAGACTTTATGCGAATCATTTGTAATAATCTCGTTAACTACATGTTGGTCGCCTACTCCACCGTTTGGATCATAGGTTACTTTTGTAGTTTTTTGATCTGGAAATTCTTTCCATTGAGCGTAAAGAGTTTTATTTTTATCCATTAGGACAGTTTCGCTTGGTTTAATTAGTCCGCTAGAACCATCTTGTGTTTCACTCCAACCTACGAAAACTTTTTTGCCACCATTAACTTTAACATCTCCCACATCTTTTACTAGTGCTTTGGCATCAGTGATATAAGAGCTTGAATCTGTTGGAGCAGTTCCTTCAAATTTGTCAGTCTCAGGCAAGTTCAAATCGTATTTTAATTCTAAATAAGCATATTTCCACTTAGCATATAAGTGAGTATCATTATTTTTAATTTGTTTGTG
>QWCK01002105.1_pt1 | contig 26331 bp, 26 predicted proteins | sample 1972571 | NCBI WGS metagenome assembly QWCK01 (sample SAMN09866710, study PRJNA288562) | Human gut metagenome isolate term2_stool, whole genome shotgun sequencing... | isolation source: gut | host: Homo sapiens | place: USA: California | reverse complement strand
AAAATATAACGACCTGATTATTCAAATTGAGAGAAAAAATCGATGAGCCGTTAAAAAAATTCAATGTTTGAGCGAAGCGAGTTTTGAATTTTTAGGCTTGTCGATTGCATCGCCTTTGACAAATCAAAGATTTGAAACAAGGCGATATCTGACCTACCTACGACTCGAGCTTTGCTCTCGTCGGGTTAGGTCATGATTGCTTCCTTCAGTAAGCTAGGGTGGATGGGGAGGTCTTAGGAGGGGCAAGGGGCATGCGTTAGCCCCTAGGCCCCTCCTAGAATAAAGTTTGCAGACGGGCTTGACCAGCAAGCCCCTACAGACCATCCACCCTACCCCAAAAAAGCCCATAAAAAAAGATGGGCTAGGCCCATCTTCATTAGTCTGCACTATATGGAAGTAATGCAACTTGGCGTGCCCGTTTAATGGCACTTTGCATTTCTCTTTGGTGCTTTGCACAACATCCGCTTACTCGACGAGGTAAAATCTTTCCTCTGTCTGAGATGTATTTGCGAAGTGTTTGTGTGTCTTTATAGTCGATTACTTTTTTTTCATCTGCACAAAAAGCGCAAACTTTTTTACGAGAACGAAATCTTCTTTGCACGCTCACCCCTCCTTTTAAAATGGAATGTCATCATTATCGATGGGGTAAAAACCACTGGTGTCATTGTCTTGACTTGGACCAGTTTGTTTTGCTTGGTCTTGTGCAAAATGGTTGACAGGTGCATTGGAAGGACCGGCTTGATTCATCGGTCTGTTTTGGTTGGCTTGGAAGGCTCCTGGACGACTTTGGTCGTATTGGGATCCTCCGGCCCGGTTTCCACTTCCATCTGAGATAAAGTGGACTCGGTTGGCCCACACTTCTGTGGTATAGACTCTTTGTCCTTCTTGGTTTTCATAACTGCCTGTGCGAATGCTTCCTTCAATGGCTACTTGACGGCCCTTGGAAAGGTAGTTCGCTACCAATTCTGCTGTTTTTCCCCATGCTGTAACGAAAATAAAATCTGCTGTTGGTTGATTGTTGGCTTCTAATTCTTGGCGTTTTTCCCGACTCAGGCCACGATCTACGGCCAAGGTGAATCGGCAACTTGCCTTCCCGCCTTGGGTATAACGCAACTCAGGGTCCTTGGTTAAACGTCCGAGCAAAGATACATTATTCATACTTTACACTCCCTTGGATTAGTCTTCTAAGCGAACAACCATATGACGCATAACTGGGTCTAGAATCTTGGCTACACGGTCAAATTCTGTAATGGCCTTAGTTTCTGCTTCGAATTCAAGTAAAACGTAGTAAGCATCTTCATGGTATTCAATTAAATACGCTAACTTACGGTTTCCCCATTCATCAACATTGGTTACCTTACCGTCTTGATCGAGAATTCCTTTTAAACGGTCAAGGGCTTTTTGGCGTTTTTCTTCTTCAACATTTGGGTAAAACATTACAATTGCTTCGTATTTTCTCATCATGTCACCTCCTTATGGACTACTGGCTCAATTAAGAGCAAGGATGAATCTTATTTATTATACGGGAAGAATGGTCTCTTGTCAATCTTTTATATGGATTTTAATAAGAGGTCGCTACATTGTTCGATGGGGATGCCATGGAAGGGATCGCTGGTTTTTTGGTAGGATTCCATCATGACCCGGATGGCCTTGGAGGCCTTCTTGGCGGCTTCTTCCAGGGTATGGTCTTGCAAGAGCAAACCAATTAGGATGGCGGAAAAGAGGTCGCCGGTTCCAGGAAATGATACCGGAACTCTTTTATAGGCCAGGTCAAAGTAGCGGTCTTCTTTGGCATCGTAGCCCCGGATGACAGGGTCGTCATGGTCTTGGAGGCCGCTGGTAATGAGGACGGACTTGGCCCCCAATTGTCTCAGGGGGTCAATGGACGGGTGGGTCCAATCTCCCTCTGCTAGGCCGGCTTCTTGGGTTATCAGGTGGCTTTCTGTCCCATTGGGAATAAAATAGTCGGCCACCTGGGCCATCTTGGCCATGGCAGCCACCATTTCTTGGTCCACTCCGTGGTAGAGGGAACCGTGGTCTCCCATAACGGGGTCTACCAGGACGGTTCGTCCCTTTTTCTTCCACTTTTTAATGTAGTTTAAAACCAGGTCTACCTGTCTTGGACTGGACAGAAGGCCTGTACAGATGCAGTCAAAGTCAAAGTCTAACCGGTCCCAAACTTCAATGGTTTTTTCCATGTAGTCTGTGGTGTCCATCATGGCAAAGTCGCCATAGTCTAGGGTGTTGGACACCAGGAGGGTTGGTAGGTTGTAGCAGCGATAGCCCATAAAGCTCAGGGCTGGAATCATGGCCATGGCGCCTACCTTGCCATAGCCGGGAATGTCACTGATTAGTAAAATTTTCTTTCCCATATTTTCTCCAATTTCATTAAAAATTATCTAGCAGGACTTGGTAGAGGTCCTGGGCCTGTAAATTACCGATATATACAGTAGGAATGTTATCATATTGGAGTTTTTTGCGCAATGTTTCAAAATGGCAGGAGGCCACTTGGTCGTAGAGGACTAGGGCGCAATCGGCTAAAAGGGTCCGGTTTTCCCGGTAGGCTTGGTTGATGTCTTCCAGGGAGACGAAGTTGGCTCCCAGCCGGTGTAATTCTTCCCGGAAGGGTTTTTCCCGGCCCAGGTCTACAGCCAGGACTACGTCCATCCCCTTTAGGGCTCCATCTTGGCCCCGGGATACTTGGTCTGGTTTTTCCACTACAGGACCATTGAGGCTGTACTTCCAAGCCACCCGGCCATCGAAGATGTCCCCTTGCCAATAGGCGTATTCAATCCGGTCATTTTCTTCAATATAGAGGGATTCCACGTCATCATCCTTAAGGGGGATTTCCACTGGCTGTCCATCTTCCTCTCCAAGGATATAGTATTGTCCCAATTCATCGTTACAGAGGACTTGGGCAAAGTTGATTTCTTCCCTCTTGGATTCTTGACTATCTCCCTTGGACAGGAGGTCGAAATAGTAAAATTCCCGGCTCTTGGCTCCCATGTGCTTAATGCCTTGGGACTTGGCCCGGATCAGGTCTCCATCTTCAAAGCCAAATTCCCGGATGCTCCTTTCAGGAACGTAAATTTCTTGCCCTGCCAGGATGCCTCCCTTGAGTTGCCGGTGGAGGGTTCCCTCAATCCAGCCTAGATCTTCTTTTTCTTCAAAATAGTCTTCTGAGTCAAAGTCTTCTGGACCGAAGTCTTCCAGGTCTTGGGCCAGGGTCACTTGGTCGAAGGACCCTTCTTCCCCAGCCAGTTCTTTTAAAAGTTCTAAAAATTTTATTAGGACGGGAACTTGTTTTTGGGCATTTTCTCTATCTATTTCTTCTGCCACACTTAAAAACAAGTCCTTGATTTCATCAAATAAATATTCTGACATGCTTACCTCTTTTTCTTATTTATTTTACAATTCACTTATCTGCTCTTTAGTATATCATTGAAGTCTTTTTAGATGAATAGCCTCTAGCTAAAATCTTTTTTATTGAATCTTATTTAGTCTTCCTTCTTTTTAGGAGGGCTTGTTTGAATTCTTGGACCTCATCTACCCTAAAGAGGGCCAAGAGGGCGAAATAGACCAAGCCTCCCAGGGCAATGGCCACTAGGATTCCCAAGCGCAGGCCAATTATTTGGCTTATCTTCCAATAAACCAACTTGGCAAAGAGGGTCATCAGGGCTGTAGCCAGGCAAACCTTCAGGGTTTGGATCCACTTGATATCGCTGGTTTTTTCTCCCAGGTCTTTTTTGAGAGACAGGGCCAAGAGCAGGGACCCAATAATCATGGACAAGCTAGTTGCTAGACCCAGGCCAGCCAGGCCCATGTACTTGGAGGCCACCAGGCTTAGGACGGTGTTGATTAGGATAATGAGCACCGAGTTAATGACAGGAATTTTTACATAGCCCTTGGCGAAAAAGATCCGGGACAGCATTTCTCGAAAGCCGATGGCCGGGATGCTCAAGGCATAGTAAAAGAGGACAGACCCCGTCATGGCTGCATCTTGGTCGGTAAAGGCTCCGCCCTTAAAGAGGAGGGAGACAATCTCGCTGGAAAAAGCCATCATGCCTACGGTAGCAGGAATGACCAAGAGGCTCATCAGGGACAGGCCCTCGGAAAAGGACTTGTGGAGGCCAGGATTGTCTCCGGCTGCTATGGCCCGGGCCATTTGAGGGTAGGCTACGGTGACAATGCTGGAGATGACAATTCCTGTGGCAAAGCCTTGGAGTCTTGAGGCATAGTTTAAGGCCGCAATCCCCCCACTGGTTACCATAGAGGCGATGGCCTTGTTGATGATGAAGTTCAATTCAATCACGCTGGTAGAAATTAAGATGGGAAGGATGCTGGTGAGCATCTTTTTTAAGTAGTGGTCTTTTAGGGAAAAGACAAAGTGGAAGAGGTTTTTGTTTAAAAAGGGGATAAAGATGGCAAATTGGGCGATAAAGGCAAATAGAACCCCCAAACTCATGGGCAGGATCCCCTTTTTAGACAGGACTGCCACGGAAAAGATGATGAAGATATTCATGATAATGGGATGGAGAACACTGATGACAAAACGCCCATGGATTTGCAGGTAGGCCCGGTAGATGGATCCCACAGCTGTAACAGCTATGGAAAGCAGGAAGATCCGGGTCATCACCAGGGCGGTTTCCATTTGTTGGGGGCTAAAGCCAGGGCTTAGGGCCTTGACCAGGGGCCTAGCAAAGACAATGGCTACTAGGGACAATAAAAAAAAGAAAAGGGCCAGGGTGTTGGTGACATTGGAGGTAAAAAGTTCTGCCCGGACATGTCCCTTTTCTTCTTCAATTTCATTATAGACTGGGATAAATCCCGTTCCCAAGGCTCCTGTCAAGAGGTTGGTAAAGAGCATGGGAATGGACAGGGCCACGATAAAGATATCGGCCATGGGTGATACGCCAAAAAATTGGGCCAGGGCTTTTTCCCGGGCCAGGCCAAAGACCTTGGCCAAGACGGTTACCACCATTAAAATCATTGATGTTTGCTTCATGCTTCCTCCTATAGTAAAGAAGGAGCCAGTAACTGGCTCCCTGTTATTCGTCTTATTTGTCGAGTATTTTTTCTAATTTTGCCTTGTCAAAACCCACGATTTCTTCGTCCCCGATGACAATAACAGGAACGCCTGTGTATCCTTTTTCCATGAGTTCGCTCCGGGCAGCAGCGTCTGTTTGGACATTTCTTTCTTCAACATCTACGCCCTTTTCTTCTAAATAGTCCTTGGCCATGGTGCAATAGGGGCAAGTGCTGGATGTATAAACAATTGCTTTTGTCAATTTACTTCCTCCTTTTAAATTTTAGTCATATTTTTCTACAAGATATTTACCCCTTCATTCCAGCCTTAATCATTTTTTTCATCCAAACGATGGCTAGCATGGTTGTAGCCTTCATAAAAGAGGCTTAGGACGTGGTCATCATCCAGGGAGTAGATGTTCCTACGACCGTCTTTTTCACTTTTAATGAGTTTTTTCCTCTTTAATAGGCTGAGTTGGTGGGATATGCTGGATTGGCTCATGCCAATCAATTCTACAATGTCGTTGACACAAAGGGGACTCTGGGAAAGGAGATAGATGATTTTTAAGCGGGTTGGGTCTCCCAAGACCTTGAAAATGGAACTTAAGAGATCCATTAGGTCGGTGCTTTCTTCAAAGGCCCTATATTTTTCTTGGATCTTTTCCTTATCCTCTTGGCTTAAGTATTTTGCTTGCATGGGTCACCTCTCTAAAATTCATCGGGAAAGTTAATAGACAGGACGAGAAATTCTGTCAGGCTCAAGGTCTCTCCCCGGCGAATGCTATCGATGTTTGATTTTTCTAAAATTTTGCGAATTTCTGCCTTGCTAATGGAAAATCCATAGGAAGATAGGGCATTCAAAATGGTCTTACGGCGTTTGGAAAAGGCCGCCTTGACAATCCGGAAGAATTTTTCTCTTTGGATGCCGGGGTCCGGGTCCTTAACCAGCATATGGACCACAGCTGAGTCCACCTTGGGTCTAGGAATAAAGACTGAATTTGGAACTTGACGGATAATTTCCGGGTCTGAATGGTAGCGGATGAAAAGAGTCAAGGCACCATAGTCCTTGGTCCCCTCTTGGCCACACATCCTCTCAGCCACTTCCTTTTGGACCATGACGGTAAGGCTTTTCAGGGGCAGGTCCAGGTCAAAAAGAGCTCCCAAAATGGGGGTGGTGACATAATAGGGCAGGTTGGCCACAATATGGACTGGGTCTTGACCAAAGCGGTCTTCCCATTCCTTTTTCAGGTCCAATTTCAAGGCATCCCCAAAGAGGATTTCCACATTGTCGTAGTCTGCCATAGTTTCTTCCAGGATGGGCTTTAGCCTTTGGTCCTTTTCTACAGCCAAAACAGACTTGGCCTCCAGGGCCAATTCCTCTGTCAGGGTCCCAATGCCGGGACCAATTTCCAGGACCCGGTCTTTTTTTGTCACTCCAGACCCTTGGACAATCCCCCGGACGGTGTTGCCGTCAATTAAAAAGTTTTGCCCCAGGGCCTTGGTCATGGTAAAGCCATGGCGGTTTAAGATTTCTTTAATTGTGGAGGGTGTATAAAGTCTTTTATTGTCCATCAATTTTTCTTACCTTTTCTTGAACTTCCTCACGGCTGATGCCAAAGGCATTGAGTCGCTTTAAAAATTGCTTGCTATTACACTGGCCAAGATGGAGGGCCTTGCCCAGTTTTTTTCTCCGTTCATTGGCTTGGGGGCCTCCAGAAAGTCCCCAGGTCCGGAGGTCTTTTTCTGTAAATTCAACCTCTGCCTCTTCCAGGGTGGCCTGGGCCCTTTCCAGGGCTTCTATAATGGCCTGGGGTTTGGCATTTTCTACCCCAATGTTTTCCCCCTTCAGGGCCAGGTCTGTAGATATGAAGGCATGTTTTATTCCCGGGACTCGTTTGTCTAGGTCCTTGCGGATTTTTTCCCCCATATAGTCGGGGTCTGTCAGGACGATGACTCCCCGGTTCTTTTGAGCCAATTGGAGGGTGTCAATGAGTTTTTTCCCATAGGAATAACCCCGGGTTTGGACCACTTGGGCTTCTACGGCAGAACGGACGGCAGTAATGTCGTCCCGGCCTTCTACCACAATGATTTCACGGATTTTTTTCATGCTTGGATTCCGTAAAAGGCCTTGGCATTTCGGGCTGTTTGGTCCAGGAGATAGTCCAGGTTGATCCTTCTTAAATTGGCGATAAAGTCCCCTACATGGCGGACATAGGCCGGTTCATTCCTCTTGCCCCGGTAGGGTTCCGGAGTGAGATAGGGACAGTCTGTTTCTAAAAGGAGCCGGTCTAGGGGAACTTCCTTGGCAACTTCCTTGGGGACTCGGGCGTTTTTAAAGGTGACAGACCCACCCAGGGCGATATAGCAACCCAGTTTCACATACTCCCGCATCATTTCCAGGGACTCGGAAAAGCAATGGATGAGGACCCTGTCTTGGGGGTACTTTTCCATATGGGCCTTGATCCGGTCAAAGGTATCTTGGCTGGCTTCCCGGGTGTGGATGACAATGGGGAGACCCAGTCTATGGGCCAGGTCCAATTGTTTTTCAAAAACTTCTTTTTGGATGTCTCTGGGTGAATTGTCATAGTAGTAGTCCAGGCCAATTTCTCCAATGGCCAAGACTTTTTCATCTTGGGCCAGGTCTATGAGTTCTTTTTCCACTTCTGGACTGTAGGTGGAGGCGTCATGGGGGTGGATACCTACTGCGGCATAGACCTTGTCATACTTCCGAGCCAGGTCTACAGAAGCCCGGCTGGACTTTAGGTCTGCCCCAATATTCACCACCAACTCCAGGCCATCTTGGTCAAAGTTTTGGATAATTTGGTCCTGGTCTTTTTTAAAACGGGGGTCGTCTAAGTGGACGTGGGAATCGATCATGATATCACTGCTCCATCCTTTATATCTTCCAGGGTTGTGGCTATGGACAGGTTTCCGTCTTGGTCTTCTGCTGCCAAGAGCATGCCCTGGGATTCGATGCCTCTAAACTTGTGGGGTTTGAGGTTGGTTAAAACCAGAATCTTTTTCCCCTCTAGGTCTTGAGGCTTGTAGCGGTCTTTAACATTTGTAACAATGGTTCTTTCTTCTTCTCCTAGCTGTAAGTGAAGAAGGTAAAGCCGGTCGGCATTGGGGTGGTCTTCTACAGAGACAACCTTGGCCAATTTAATTTCCAGCTTTTCAAAGTCCTCTAGGGTGATTTGAGCCTTGCCAGGTTTTTCTACTTCTTCTTGGCTAGGGGCTTGACCATGGGCCAATTTTCTCTTGGCAATCAAGTCTTCATGGGACTTGGAAAGGGCTTGTATTTCTTCTTCTACATCCAATCTTGGGAAGATGATCTTGCCCTTTTGGATGGGGACTCCGGTAGGGGTTAGGCCCCAAACTTTTGCATCCTCCAACTTAATTTCCCCTTGGATGCCCAATTGGTCACGAATTTCCAGGGCAGTGTGTTCCATGGTGGGGTAGATTAGGACGGAGACAATCCGCAAGGCTTCAGCCAGGTGGTAGAGGACTGTTCCTAGTTCTTCCATCTTGCCTTCCTTGGCTAAGATCCAGGGAGTGGTTTCGTCCACATACTTGTTGCAGCGACGAATTAAGGTCCAAATGTCTTCCAGGGCAGTGGAAAATTGGAAGTGGTCCATGGCTTTTTCATTTTTATCGGCAATGGATAGGGCCATTTCTTCCAATTCTTTGGAGTATTTTCCTGGCTGGCCAGCCTCCGGAATTTGTCCGAAGTATTTTTCGATCATGGACACAGTCCTGGAAACCAGGTTGCCCAGGTCGTTGGCCAGGTCGGAATTAAGCCGTTTTAAGAACTTGTCGGTTTCAAAACTTCCGTCATTTCCAAAGGAAAATTCCCTTAGGAGGAAGTATTTCAAAGCGTCTACCCCATAGCGGTCGATAATGGGTTCAGGGTAGACAATGTTGCCCTTGGACTTACTCATCTTGTCGTTGTTAAAGAGAATCCAGCCGTGGCCAAAGACTTTTTCCGGCAAGGGCATGTCTAGGGCCATTAAAAGGGCAGGCCAGATGATGACGTGGAAACGCATGATTTCCTTGCCTACAAAGTGGACTTGGGCCGGCCAGTAACGGTTAAAGATCTCTGGGTCCTTTCCATAGCCAATCCCTGTTAAATAGCAGGATAGGGCATCAATCCAAACATAGATGACGTGGTTTTCGTCAAAGGGGACAGGAACCCCCCAGTCAAAGCTGGACCGGGTAACAGATAGGTCTTCCAGGCCTTCTTTTAAGAAGTTATTGACCATTTCCTTTTTCCGGAAGTCAGGTTCTATAAATTCGGGATGGTCTTCGTAGAGTTTTAAGAGACGGTCCCGGTATTTAGACAATCTAAAGAAGTAGCTTTCTTCTTTTTGCCGGTGGGTTGGACGGCCACAATCGGGGCAGACATGGTCTTCGCCCAATTGGTTTTCTGTCCAAAAGGATTCACAGGGGGTACAGTAGTAGCCCTCGTATTCTCCCTTGTAGATTTCTCCCTTGTCATAGAGTTTTTGGAAGAGCTCTTGGACATTCTTTTCATGGTCCTTGTCAGTGGACCGGACAAAGGCATCATAGCGGATGTCCAGCTTTTTCCACAAGTCTTTAATGTCCTTAACGATGTTGTCGACATAGGGCTTGGGCTCCATGCCTTGTTCTCGGGCCTTTTCTTGAATTTTTTGCCCGTGTTCGTCGGTACCGGTAGTGAAAAAGACATCATAGCCTTGGAGCTCCTTAAACTTCTTGACAGCATCTGTTGCCACGGTACAGTAAGTATGGCCAATGTGTAGATTATCACTGGGATAATAAATTGGCGTTGTAATATAATATGGTTTTTTATTTTTATCCATTCTAATCCCCCTAAACAAGCGTTAAACAGTTTTATTCATTAAATTCTATTATACTGAAAAGGGGGATTTTTTTCAATCTAGGATAGGATTCCCCTGGAGAAAAAAGCTCCCCAGGCCTCCTTTTTTTCAAAAACTATTTACTTATTAAACAATTTGTATTAAGATTAAAAAATATTTATTTGTTGCTTTTGGTCAACCTAATTTTTCGGCCAATTGTTTAAGGAGGCTTAGCCATGGATTTATTTTATCAGCTCAATGAAAATCTGGATAGCATTATCTGGGGCCCCCCTATGATTATCTTGTTAATCGGATGTGGCCTTTACCTCACCATCCGATCTAACTTTGTAGCCTTTCGGAAGTTCCCCTTTATCCTTAAAGAAACAGTGGGCCGGGTCCTTGCCCGGAACCAACACACAGGTCATGTGGGAGAGGTTACTTCCTTCCAGGCCCTGTCTACGGCCCTGGCGGCCACAGTGGGAACGGGAAACATCGTTGGAGTTGCCGGTGCCATCCTCTTGGGAGGTCCAGGAGCCATTTTTTGGATGTGGATTGCAGCTCTAGTGGGGATGACCACCAAGATGGCTGAATCTACCCTGGCTGTTGCCTACCGGGATGTCTCTGACCAAGGAGTGGTTCGAGGCGGCCCCATGTACTATATCTCCAAGGGGCTGGGCTTCAAGACCCTGGCCAAGTGTTTTGCCTTTTTCGGTATGATTGCCACCCTGAGTACAGGAAATACGGTCCAATCCAATGCCATTTCCTCTACCCTCTATGCTGCCTTCCAAATTCCTAAATTGGCCAGCGCCCTGGTGGTGACCCTGATTACCTTTATTGTTATTATCGGGGGTATCAAACGAATTGGCGCCTTTGCAGAAAAATTGGTCCCCTTTATGTCGGGTCTTTATCTCCTAGGAGCCCTCTTTATTATCTGTACAAGGCTCCACCAAGTGCCAGAAGCCTTTGGCATGATCTTTAAAGGAGCCTTCCAAACCAAGGCTGCCGCTGGAGGTCTTGGTGGCTACACCATTGGCCTGGCCATGCGAAGCGGGATTGCTCGGGGAGTCTTTACCAATGAAGCTGGTCTTGGATCTTCTCCTATTGCCCATGCTGCTGCCTCTACAGACCACCCAGCCCGGCAGGGTCTTTGGGGAGTTTTCGAAGTCTTTGTAGACACCCTGGTGGTTTGTACCATGACCTCCCTGGTTATTTTAACCACAGGTATTTGGACCGGCCATGGCGATGCCTCTTCCCTAGTTGCCTTTTCCTTTGAAGAAGGCTTCCCTGGAGGAAAGTATATCGTAACCTTTGGCTTGACTCTTTTTGCCATGTCCACCATCCTGGGCTGGGAATACTATGGAGAAACCTGCTGCCGCTACTTTTTAGGAGATAAGATTGGTCGCTACTACAAGTTTATCTTCGTTCCCATGGTCTTTTTAGGGGGCCTAATCCGCCTAGACGCCGTCTGGGCTGTGGCCAACAACCTCAACGGTCTAATGGCCATCCCCAACCTCATTGGCCTCTTGGGCCTGTCAGGGGTCTTTATCGGTTTACAAAAACAATTCTTCAACGACCACCCCAGCGATGTCTACCATCCTGACGAGTGGCATCCCCTAGTTACAGAAAAAAGCAAATAAAATTTTCAAACTCCCGGGTCTGCCGGGAGTTTTCTTTGGGCCGGCTTCTTTTTGTTTCCCCTGACTTATGCTATAATAAGTAGAAGTTTAAGCCCTTAAAGATAAAATTTTACGATAGAAAAAAATAGAAAGGAAGCCTTATGAAACTTAGCAAATACTATATGCCTACCCTTAGAGAAGTTCCTTCAGATGCTGAAATTGCCAGCCACCAACTCCTTCTAAGAGCCGGCATGATTCGAAAATCCGCCACAGGAATCTATACCTACCTCCCCCTGGGCTACCGGGTCATCAAAAAAGTTGAAGCCATTGTCCGGGAAGAAATGGACCGGGCCGGGTCTATGGAAATTCTCATGTCCGCCCTCCAACCCAAGGAAATCTGGGAGCAATCCGGCCGCTGGTCTGTCTACGGTCCGGAGATGTTTAAACTAAAAGACCGCAATCAAAGAGAATTTTGCCTGGGCCCCACTGCTGAAGAATACTTTACCAGCCTGGTCAAGGACGAAGTTCGCTCCTACAAGCAACTCCCCTTGAACATCTACCAAATCCAAACCAAGTACCGGGATGAAAAACGCCCCCGCTTCGGTTTAAACCGGGCCCGGGAATTTTCCATGAAGGATGCCTACAGCTTCGATACCGATGCCCAAAGCATGGTTGAAGCCTACATGGTCATGTACAAGGCCTATGAACGGATCTTTGACCGGATGGGTCTAGACTACCGGATTGTTTTGGGAGATTCCGGAGCCATGGGTGGGTCTTCTTCCCACGAATTTATTGCCCTGTCAGAAACTGGCGAAGGAGTCATCTGCTTTACTAAGGATGGAAAAATCGCCTATACCGATGAAAAGGCCCCAGTCCACTACCAAGGACCCCAAGAGGAAGAAGCCAAGGACCTGGAAAAAGTTCCTACTCCTGGAGCTTCTACCATTGAAGAAGTGGCCAAGTTCCTAAACTTGGATCCACAACGCTGTGCCAAGGCCGTAGACCTAGTAATTGACGGAGAGGCCTGCATCGTCTTCATTCCCGGCGACCGAGAATTGAACCTGACCAAGCTGGCAGCCTATACCCAAGTTCCCGAACACGCCATTGAAAAAATGGATGACCAAGCCATCCTGGCCTGTGGATCCTATCCCGGCTTCACCGGTCCCATGGACCTTAAGGACACCCGGGTCATCTTGGACCAATCCCTGACCAAGATCAATAACCTGGTTGTAGGAGGAAACCAAGAAGGCTACCACTACATCAACGCCTGCTATGGCCGAGACTTTGACGGCGAAGTAGCTCCAGACCTCTTGATGGTCCAAGAAGGGGACCTGACAGAAGACGGCCAAGAACTCCTCTTCCGTCGGGGCATCGAAGTGGGAAATATCTTCCAACTCGGTACCAAGTACTCCACTGCCCTCAATGCCACCTACCTGGATGAAAACGGCAAGGAGCAATACTTCTACATGGGGTCTTACGGCGTGGGAATCACCCGGTCTGTTACCGCCATTGTGGAACAAAACCACGATGAAGCCGGAATCATCTGGCCCCTCCACCTGGCCCCCTATCAAGTCATTGTCACCATTGTCCAAAGCAAGGACCAAGACCAAGTGGCCCTGGGAGAAAAAATCTACCAAGACCTCCAAGACAAGGGCTTGGACGTCCTTCTGGATGACAGGAAAGAACGACCAGGAGTTAAATTCAACGACCGCGACCTAATCGGAATCCCCTTGCGGATTACCGTTGGTAAAAAAGCTTCTGAAGGTGTGGTGGAATACTCCACCCGAAAAGACATGGTCAACCAAGACCTAAGTGTAGACCAAGCCATGAAAGAAGTTTTAAAAGCCTGTGAAAAAATTAAATAAGCTATAAAGAAAGCCCCCGGAAGGGGGCTTTTCCATGAAAAAAGCTTGGCCCTTGAAGGGTCAAGCTTTTTTCTTATCTCTTTTTGTATTCTTCCAAGGCCAGGCCAATGAGTTGGCAGGCCCGGGCAATTTTTTCGCTTTCCAGGACATAGGCCAGACGGACTTGGCTCTTACCTACTTGGGTGTTTTGGTAAAAACCGGCAGCCGGAGCCATCATGACGGTTTCTCCCTGGTCTTGGAAGTCCGTCAGCATGAAACGGGCAAAGTCTTCGGCATCTTCCACCGGCAAGTCGGCAATGATGTAAAAGGCTCCAGTGGAATGGGAGGTCACAACTCCTGGGATTTTTGCCAGTTCTGCTTCAATACAGTTCCGGCGAAGTGTGTATTCTTCCCGCACTTGGTCAAAGTAGTCGTCTGGAAGTTGGTAGAGGGCCACAGCTCCCACTTGTTCTAGGTAGGGGCAGGCTAGACGGCCAGTGGCCAGTTTAACCAGGGCTTCTTGCATGGCCTTGTTCTTAGTTGCAGTACAGCCAATTCTTGCTCCACAGGCGGAAAACCTCTTGGAGATGGAGTCCAGGACAATGACCCGGTCTGCCAGGTCCTCAAAGGAGGCAAAGCTGGTAAATTCTTTTCCGTCATAGATGAATTCCCGGTAGACTTCATCGGCTAGGATAAAGAGGTCGTAGTCCTTGGCAATGTCCCCTAAAAGACGGACTTCTTCCTTGGAATAGACAGCTCCTGTGGGGTTTCCGGGATTGGAAATTAAAATGACCTTGGTCTTGGCCGTAATGGCTTTTTCAATTACTTCCCTAGCTGGCAGGGCAAAGCCTTCTTTTACATCTGTAGGGAAGGTGGTTGGGCTCACTCCTACTTCGTGGAAGAAGGTCTTATAGTTGGTGTAGAAGGGTTCGCAGGTTAAGACTTGGTCTCCCACATCGGTTGTGGCCAGGAGGGAAAATAAAAGGGCTTCACTTCCTCCATTGGTGATGACCAGGTCATCTTTTGTAAAGTTTAGGCCGATTTTTTGGAAATATTGGGCATTTGCTTCCAATAATTCGGGAATCCCTTGGGAGGGGGAGTAGCTTAAAACATCTACATCGGCTTCTTTAATGGCTTGGAAAAAGGCCTTGGGCGTTAGCACATCTGGGGCCCCGATGTTTAAGTGGTAGACGGACTTCCCCTCTTTTTTTGCCTGGTTGGCAAAGGGAGTTAACTTTCGAATTGATGAAAAGGGCATTTCTTGTATTCTTTTTGAAACCATACTTCCTCCTAAAATTATAAATTGCTGTATCTTAAATCCTCTCCAATGAAACGCAAGGGGATAAAGTTTTGAACGATTCTTGAAAATACACGGTCCGAGTAGATATTTTTAATTTCATGTAGGGCCAGGTTGGTGGAGATGAGGATCTTTTTCCCAGCCAGGATTCGGGTGTTTAAAATGTTGAAGATTTCAGCATTGGTAAACTGGTTGGTGAGTTCGGTTCCCAGGTCATCCAGGATTAAAAGGTCTGAGGAAAAAAGGAGCTGGTAGGCCAGGTCCAGGTCGGCTTGGCTTTCTTTACCAAATTTTTTCCTCTCCAAGAGGTCAATCAGGGTAAAGGAGGTCTGGTAGATGACGGTGTAGTTTTCATCTAAGAGGGCCTTGGCAATACAGTTGGATAAAAAGGTCTTACCCAGGCCGGTACCTCCGTAAAACAAGAGGTTGTCCCCATTGTCTTGGGGGAAGTCTTGGAGAAACTGGTCCACCTTTTGGACAACCAGCTTCATATTTTCATAGGGACTGACTCCCTGGTCAGGCTGGATGGTCTTGGAAAAAACAGACCAGTTAAAGCTTTCAAAATTTTCCCTCTTTAACATCCGGTCCATATTACTCATTTCATAGAGGTCTTGGGCCAGGAATTGTTTGAGGCAGTCGCAGCGCTTTCCATTTTCCAGGTAGCCGGTGTCCTTGCACTCCCGGCAATCATAATGGGGGTCCAGGTAGTCTTCCGGGTAGCCATTTTGGACCAAGAGGTCTCTTTTCATATCCTTGAGATGGTCCAGCTCCCTTTGAAGACCCTGGGCATCTTTTCCGGCCAAGCTTTGGTAGACGGCGGAAAATCCCTTTTTATTGATTTCTGTATCTATTTCTTGGACCAGGGGAATTTTTTGGTAGACCTGGTCCTGCCTCCGGTCCTGGTCCTGGGCATGCCGGGTCTGAATCCGGTCATAGTGGCTTTGGATTTGTCGCTTTAAGTTTGGATTCATTTAAGGTCACCTCTTTGCTTGCCATAGCCCCGGCTCTTTTTCCGGGCCAGGTCTTCTAATTCCTCGGGACTAAAGTCTGCAGAGCTTTGACTGAAGTTATGGAACTTGTTTCCCTGGGCCTTGACCTTGGATGGGATGGCCTTATTGGATGGCTTAAGGTCTTTTTTGGCTATGTCTTCCAGGGTGAAAATCCCCTTCTTGTACCAGGAGGTCAAGACCCCCTTGATGTAGGCCACATTGGGGTTGGCTGTTAAAACAGACCGGCTACAGGCCTCCAGGACCATTTCCTCTGAAAAGCCCAGGTCATTAAACCAGGAATTGACTTCCTTCATATCCGCCTGACTATAGGGCTTGTTGCCCAGGCCCATGGCCGCCATGACCTTTCGATAGCGGTAGTAGTCCTTGTTCCGAGCCTGGACATTGGCTTCCAGGGCTTCCATGGACCGGATTCCCTGGCTGGACCAATTTTGAACCACCCTTTGGATGTAGCGGAGGTCGTACTTGTTTTGGACCTCGGTGCTGTAGCGGAGGGCTTCCTCCACCATCTTGGGGGGCATGTTGTAGTCCAGGACCCAATTGGCCAGGTCTCTTTTTTCCTGGTAGGACATGGCCCGACGGAGGAAAAACTCTCCCTTGGCCATGAGGTCGGCCAGTTGGGGGTCGCTCATGGGCTGGGTCAGGCTTTGGAAGTTGGGCTTAGACCCAGAGGGGATATAGACATTTTTGATATAGAGTTCTTTTAAGTCCACAAAGTAGACATCATAGTCCAGGGGGTCTTGGCTGTCTTCCCGGGGAATTTTTTCCACAATTCCCTGGTCTTCCCAATAGGTCCAGGCCCTATGGACATCACTTTCTAAAAGTTGCAGGCTCTTGGCCAGGGAGGCATTGTCCTTGCCCTGGACCCCTCCACTGGCATAGCCATAGGCCAAAAGGTAGACCTTGACAAAGTTTCCATCTGCCTGGGGCATATATTCTCTTAAAAAAATATTTGCAATGACCGTGTCGCCTAGGTCCATGGAGTTTTCTTTTTTATAAAAAGTCATGGTCTCTCCTTTCATGGTAGTCAGCCTTGCTTAACTTCATTTTTATGCCGGGTAAAAACCATTGGTCCATAAGTCGGAAGGCCCCTTGTCGGGCCTCTTTAAGCTCTTCCCTATCCAGGGGTGGCTGGCCCCCGGCATAGGCATAGTACTTGTGGCCCAGCCTTTTAAAGCCAAGCTTTTCATAGACATGGATGGCCCTTAGATTATAACTTGCTACTAATAAGTATATCACACGGGCTCTCTTTTCATGGAAGGCCTGGTGAAAAAATATTTTTAGGGCCTCCTGGCCATAGCCCTGGTTCACATACTTGGCTCCCAGACAAATCCCCAAAACCCCCACCCTGAGCAGGGGATAAAATCTTTTGAAGCCCAGGTAGCCAATGGCCCTGTCTCCCAAAAAAATCGTTTGGTAGTGGGAAAAAAGAGACCCGGTCTTCCAGTTAAACCAGGCCCTTTCATCCTGGGGAGACCTTATGTCAAAATTATAGTCCCGGAAAAGCTCGTCTTGGAAGCTCCCCCAGGATGCAAATTGATGGACATCTTGAACCTCCATGGGCTTTAAGTAAATCATGGCTCCTCCTTAAAAGTAGTTTACCGAAAAACTTCCCTCTTAGCAAGAAAAGATATAAATTTATCTTGGACCCAGTCTTCCTTTGTCCATGTGTTTATTTCTAGGGCTTTTCATGGTATAATACAGCAAGTTATTAAGTATAAAAGGAGAAAATATGTTACAAGTTCAAAATGTCAGTATCCAATTTCCAGACAAGACCCTTTTTGATGAAGTGGACCTGGTCTTTAGTCCCGGAAATTGCTATGGGATTATCGGTGCCAACGGAGCCGGTAAGTCCACATTTTTATCCGTTTTATCCGGGGAAAGAGAGCCCTCCACCGGCCATGTCTCCCTGGGAAAAAATGAACGTCTGTCCATCTTAAAGCAAGACCACTACCAATTCGACCAAGAAAAAGTCCTGGATGTGGTCATTATGGGAAATCCAGAATTGGTTTCCATCCAAAAGGAAAAAGACGCCATCTATATGAAGGAAGACTTTAACGAAGAAGATGGCCTCAAGGCCGCCGAATTGGAGGAACGCTTTTCCGAACTAGGGGGCTGGCAGGCAGAATCCGATGCAGCCACCCTTTTGGAAGGTTTGGGAATTTCTACCGACCTCCACGACAAAATCCTAGACGACCTCATTGAGTCTGACAAGGTCAAGGTCATGTTGGCCCAGGCCCTTTTTGGCGAACCTGATGTTCTTTTACTGGATGAGCCCACCAACGGTTTGGACATTGCCGCCGTTTTATGGCTCCAAGACTTTTTAATGGACTTTAAGGGAGTCGTCATTGTCGTCAGCCACGACCGCTATTTCTTAAATGAAGTTTGTACCCACATGGTAGATATCGACTTTGGCAAGATCCAGCTCTTTGTAGGAAACTACGACTTCTGGTACGAATCTTCCCAATTGGCCCAAAGAATGCTCAAGGAAGAAAACAAGAAAAAGGAAGACCAAATCAAGGAATTGAAAAACTTCATCGCCAAGTTCTCCGCCAACAAGTCCAAGTCCCGCCAGGCCACCAGCCGGAAAAAGCTCTTGGACAAGATTTCCCTAAACGACATCAAGCCCTCCTCCCGTCGCTACCCCTTTGTGGGCTTTGAACTGTCTCGGGAGCCCGGCAATGAGCTTTTAACCATTGAGGGCCTGGGCAAGACTTCAGGAGAAGACTGCCTCTTAAAGGACTTTTCCTTCCGCCTCAACCACGATGAAAAAGTGGCCTTTGTAGGAAACGAACGGGCCATTACCGCCCTTTTTGAAATCCTCATGGGCCACGACAAGGACTACACCGGGGACTTTAAATGGGGACAAACCATTACAGCCGACTACTTCCCCAAGGACAATTCCGAGTTTTTCCAAAACCCCGACCTCAACCTGGTGGACTGGTTGAGACAATATTCCAAGGACCAAACCGAAACCCACATCCGGGGCTTTTTGGGCAAGATGCTCTTTTCCGGAGACGAAGTCTACAAGTCCTCTTCCGTCCTGTCTGGGGGCGAAAAGGTCCGGATGATGTTTTCCAAGATGATGATGGCCCCATCCAATGTCCTCATCTTCGACCAACCCACCAACCACCTGGACCTGGAGTCCATTACTGCTGTCAATAACGGCCTCATGGCCTACAAGGGATCTTTACTCTTTACCTCCAAGGACCACCAGTTTATCGACACCATTGCCAACCGAGTTGTGGAATTTTTCCCCGATGGCACCTACCGTGACAGGTCCATGTCCTATGATGATTATTTAGATGAATATGTAAGAAAATAAGGGTTGCTCAAGAGAGCAAACCCTTATTTTTTTGACCTAAGAGGCGGTAGTAAACACCCCCCGTGATTTTATACCAGATATAGTAGAGGATAAAGACCAAGGCCAGGACCAAGAGGGTAGATTTTAAATAGATCAAATCATTTCCCACATTTAAAAGGCTCATCATCCGGCTTAGGAGCTGGTAGGCAAAGGCCATATGGATCCAGCTCAAGGCTACAGGTAAAAAGAAAATCAAGGATACCTGGGTCTGGATGGACCTTTTAACAGTTTCTTCATCCATCCCTACCCGGCGGTAGATGGTAAAGGCCTTTTGGTCTTGGTAACCCTCTGTCAACTGTTTGTAGTAAATGGTGGCCCCTAGAGCGACGAGGAAGATAATCCCTAAGGAAAGACCTGTAAAGGTGAGCCCACCATAAAGACCCCGACCATCTTCTTCAACTTCCCTACGGCTATTGACAAAGCTGGTAAAGTCTTTTTCATGGTCTTTTCCCACTTTTAAAAGTTCTCCCTTCAAAAGCTTCGCATCTTCCTTATTTTTTAAGGAAATATGACTAATGGTAGTTAAGGAAGCTTCTCTTGCTTGACTTGCCAAGTCCTGGAAGGAAGACTCATTCACCACAAGAAAAAGTAACTTTTGAAACAAGTCTGCTTGTTTTAAGTCATAAAAGTTTCCCAGGTCTTCATTGACCTCCTTCTCTTGTCGGTAAATACCTAAAAAGGATAGGTCCAGGTCTTCCCTTAAGCCTGGCTCCCGTCCCAAGACCAGGGCCTCTCCATCTTTTAGGTCATAGGAAGTGTGAAGGAGTTTATTGACTTCCCCCTGGGGAAGGATTTTTACATAAATAGAATTTTCATTCCAATCCACCTGGCTAAATCCCTTTTCCGGATGATTTAAATCTATGTTGCCGTTGATGGCCCTTAATTGGATGACCTCCTTGACCTTGTCCTTATTTCTTTCCAAGACAACCTGACTGGGGGCAAATAAGCTATCAAAGGAATCTCCCTGTGTGATCTTTTCTGGATAGCTTGTCTTATAGACAAGATCCAAGGGCACAGAACTATCTACCAAGGCCTCTAGGGACTGGTTTAAAGATAGGGCACAAGACAAAAGGACCAAAACTGCTACCATTAAGACGGTAATGGAACCCAGACCCATGGCCTGGTCTCGCAAGCGAAAGCGGAGGCCAGAAATTGCCGTCATTCGGTTTTTTTCATAGTAAAAAGACTCCCGTCCCTGGAGAAATTTAAGGATAATTTCTAAAATCCCTAAAAAGAAACAATAGGTCCCCAAGATGACAAAAAGGGCGGCAATAAGAAAGAAGAGGATGGAAGAAACGGGGTCTGTAATTTCCAAGGCGATAAAATAACCAAGGCCCAAACAAAGGACCCCCAACAAGGTATAGACCCCCTTTAGGACCTTGGAGGTCTGTCGACGCTTGGATTCTTTTAAATAAGACAGGGGGTTTTGCTTAAAAATCCGGACCAGGGCCCGGACTTCCAGGATGACAAACAAAATCAAATAGGACAGGCCATTGATTCTATAGCTTTCCCCTTGGATGGTCCAGGGAATCTCTTCCTTAATTCCTGTAAATCGGATAAAAAGTCCTTGGACCAAGTAGTTTCCAAGACTCCCCAAAAGGGCTCCCAAACTGATAATAAAGAAGAAAAGATAGATGTTCTCCCAAGTGATTACTGCCAGCAAATTCTTCTTACTCAGTCCCAAGACCTGGTAGAGGGCCAACTCCTTGGACCTCATTCCCAATAAATAGGAATAGGTATAGTAGAGAAAAAGGAAGTTAAAAATTTGCAAGACATAATAACCCATTTGCAAAATCATTTGTAAAGTGGTCATATAGGCCACACCCTTATAGGCAGAATTAAAAGCCAAATCGTGTAAGATGATGGAAAAACTCAGCATCATCACAGCTACAAGAATAAAGGGCAGGTAGGTCTGTCCATTCTTTTTAAAAGATTGCTGGGCCAAAGACCGGTAGAGTTTAGTCAAGATGGCCACCTCCCAGGGTTAGGGTCATGGCCTGGTTGATTCGACTCATAAATTCCTGCCGGCTTTCTTGCCCCCGGTAGACTTGGTGGAAGATTTTCCCATCCTTGATAAAAAGAACCCGGTTGGCAACAGAGGCTGCCTTGGCTGAATGGGTCACCATGAGGATGGTCTGCCCCTGGTTGTTGATAATAGAAAAATAGTGAAGAAGCTCTTCCGATGTCTTGGAATCCAGGGCCCCGGTAGGTTCGTCAGCTAAAATCAACTTGGGATTACTAATCAAGGCTCGAGCAATGGCAGTTCTTTGCCCCTGGCCTCCAGAAATTTGATAGGGGTACTTAGTCAAGAGCTTTTCTAGACCCAATCTTTCCACCACCCCTTCCAAGGGAGCTTTCAGATCTTGAGCCTTTATTCCTTGTAAAACCAGGGGCAAGAGGATGTTATCCTTGACCGTTAATTGGTCCAAAAGGTTGAAATTTTGAAAAACATAGCCCAGCTTTCTCCGACGAAAGTCGGCCTTTTCTGCATCTTTCAGGGAAAGAATATTCTTATCTTCCAAGAAAACCTCTCCTCCGGTGGGGTCGTCCAGCATGGACAAGATATTCAGAAGGGTGGACTTCCCAGATCCGGATTCTCCCATAATGGCTACAAATTCTCCCTGGTTGGCACTAAAAGATATATCCCTAAGGGCCATAAGAGCATTTTCCTTATTTTTATTGTAAATTTTCTCTAAATGATTGACTTTTAATAACATATCATCACCCTTTCTAAGCCCAGTATAGGAAAAAATCGAGAGAAAATCCCTCGATTGACCTTACATTTTTTCTTTTAATGTGACATTTTGTAAGCTTGCTTGGGAAAAGATAGGGTCAGTCGTGTTCCCTGGCCCACTTGGGACTCCAAAGTCATGACTAGGTTTAAATTTTCCGCTACTTCCTTCATGAGATAGAGGCCAATCCCTGTAGATTGGTCAAACTTTCGACCACTAAAACCTGTATAGCCCATGTCGGTAATCCGGGGCAGGTCTTCCGGGGCAATTCCAATTCCCGTATCCTCAAAAATCAACTTCCCCTCTTGGAAAGAAATGGTCAGGCCCCCTGTCTGAGTGTACTTAACCACATTACTCAACCATTGCTTGGTAAAAAATAAGAGCCACTTGGCATCGGATAAAACTTCCACCTCTGGCAGATCCATTTGGACCCTAAGCCCCTTGTGGATAAAAAGAGCTGCATAGGTCCTGAGAGCCTTTTGAAGAGGATCTTTTAAAGGCAGCCATTGAAAGACATAATCTGTATCTCTTCCTTGGAGTCTTTGGTAGGATAGGATATGGTCTATGTACTCTTGGATTTTAAAGACCTGGAACCTGGGATTTTTATCCTGGATGCCCTGGGCATCCAACCAGGCCAAAATGGCCGTCATAGGGATTTTAATTTGGTGGGACCATCGCAGGAGATAATTGACTCTTTTTTCCCGATCTTGAAGGAATTGATTTTCTTGGTCCAATATTCTTTTCTCTGCCTTATGGATTTCTTCCACCAAGGCTTCCTCTAAGAGACCTTGGCCGGCATAGTCCTCCAAACCTTCTTGACGAATTTTTTCTGCCAACTTCTTGTCCCTTTGGTAGGCATAGAAAAAATACCCTCCCCAAGAAAGACTGTAGATACCCAGACCATAGAGGCTATCTGCCAGTCGACCTGATTGGACATAGATATAGCTAAAGAAAAAAATCCCTGTAAGTCCCCAGAGGACCAGGAGGCTGTCCTTATTCTTCAAAGGCCCCATAATAACCCACTCCCTTTTTTGTATGGATATAGTCTTCCAAGCCCAGCTTTTTTAATGTCTTTCGAAGCCGGGCTACATTTACCGTCAAGGTATTATCGTCAATATAGAGGTCCGACTGCCAAAGGTCATTCATGAGGTCCTCCCTATGGATGACCCTTCCCTGAGCCTGGAGGCAAGACCGTAGAATTAAAAATTCATTTTTGGACAAACTTTCCATCCTGCCTTGGTAGGTCACCTGCATGGTATCCAAATTTAAAAGCAATTCCCCATCCTCCAAGACCTGGTCTTGGACTTGGAGCTCATAGGCCCTTCTAAGTTGGGCCTTAATCTTAGCCAAAAGTAAGGCTAGGGATACAGGCTTTACCACAAAATCATCAGCTCCCAGGTCCATGGCCATCACTTGGTCCAGATCCTCTCCCATACTAGATAAAAACAAAATAGGTAGTTTTGATTTTTTTCGAATCTCCTCGGTCCAATAGTAGCCATTTTTAAAGGGTAAGCCAATGTCCATAACCAGCAAATGGGGATCCACTCTTTCAAAATCCTCCAGGACCCGGCTAAAGTCATCTACCCCGTAAACTTCCAGGTGGAAGGTTTCCAAATAATCTTTGATACTGGCAAAGATACTGGGATCATCCTCTACAATAAATATCTTATACATAGGCCCTCCTTGATCCTTATTTTAAACTTATTGTATCTAAGACCAGTCTCCTTGACAAGAAAAAGTAGCCAGGTTTCCCTGACTACTTCCCATGGACTTACTTGTCCCTTATATCCATAATCTTCCAAGACCCCTTTTCTTTTTTTAGGATGAAAATTTCTTCTCTCTTTTCCCTTTCTTCTTTCCCGTCTCGGGTCTTGACCTTGTCATAGGTCACATCCATTTCCTTCCTATCCCCTTCTTCCTTTAGGGACTTGTATTGGATGTTTTCTACTTGGACCTTGTCCAGGTCTTCTTTGAAAAAATCATCTTCCAAGAGTTTCCGGTTACCTAGAAGGCCCTCATAAGCCTCTTGTGTCAAGTAGGGCTCTAACTTGTCCAGGGCCTCTAGACTGCCAACTTCTTTCCCTGCTGGGGGCATTTGACTGGAGGTAATTTCCTGCAAGTATGCCACAATTTGGTCGCTTTCCTGGTAGAGGTCTGCCCGGGCCCTTAAGAAGGGGCCAATGACATCATTTTCTTCTGTCCCACCAGCACAGGCTACTAAGAAGAGAAGACCTAGGATGTAAAGACAAAGAGAGGTTTTTCTTAACTTTTCCATGAAATGTACTCCTTTTTACTTCATCAAAGTAAGTGTCCTTTTTGTCCCTATTCTATGACTCATTCTCATAAAAATATCTGTGATCTTCTAAATTTTATCTACATAAGTAAAGGCCTTATATGCCTAAATTAAAAACCCAGACATTGATAGATAAGATAGGCTCCATAGAAAAAAAGAATCAGAAAAAAGACCCAAACAGAAATGGCCTCTTTGGTCTTTTTCTCCTCAACTAAAAGGGGGTGGTCCCAATCTTCTTTTGTTAAGAGCTTCGTTGTCTTTAAAAAGTCCAGCACCTGCCAAAGACAGAGGAAAATTCCTAGAAGAACTAGGCCAATCCCTAGACCAGGAATTTTTTCCTCCCAGTCATTAATTGTCCATATAAAGAAGAAAGAACAGGTAAAGATCATGGTCAAAAGAGCTTTAGTTTTTTGGGAAAAATATTGAAAAACTCTAGGTTGATTTTTTTTAGTTCTTCTTGTAATTTTAGATCCATAAATTTCATACAAATCACCTCAATGCTTAAAAGTCCAAACCTAACAGTATATAAGCATCCATAAGACCTTTCTTAGTCCTTAAGGATTTTTTTATTTAAATCATCAAAATAAATCCTTTCTTTAATAAAAGGAACAATTCGTAACTACTGTTTGCATAACTTTCACTTTCTTGCCCTTTCGCCATACATAAGCCCAATTTTGTTCACAGTAAAGGAGGATACCATGATTAGACGCCCCAGGATAAAAATAACTAGGTAAGTTTTTTTCACAAGTCTCGCTCCTTTTTCCATTGAAAGTTGAGTCTTAATCAACAAGGCAAGTCTTTTATCTCCTGGTCCCCCTAAAAGGGATGGGCCCTAAAGGCACGATAGAAGGAATAGACGTCTTCAAGGGCCATGACTAGAAAGAGAAGATAGGTCCAATAGATTAGATTTCTTGTTTGACCCAAGATGGGGTTTGTCCCTTCCCTTTCTTCCATCCTGGACTTGATCCTTTGGGTCTTATAGCTGGAAAGCACAAGGATAAAAAGGCCAATAGCAGAAATGGTCATTTGAAGCTGGGCAAAGTGGGGCGAGGGGTCTTTTATCCAATTGTCCAAAAAGAATTGGACAAAGATAAGATAAAAAATATGGTAGCCCAGGGCCAGGTTTCGCCATTTTTTTAAAGACAGGTCGTAGCTGTCCTTGTAGCCTTCTTCTTTTCTTTCTTGTTTCTTTTGATTCATCGTTTTTGGTCATCCTCCCTCTATCTGGTCTCACTTAGCTAAATGATCCTTCTGTGATTCGCTTTATTTTTAATATATACCCTCCTTCTTGGAAAAACAAGCAAAACCCTGTTTTGTTCTCTCCACTAGGGTTTTCTTTCCCCTCTGGTCCCATCTTAACCGGGCCATGGATTTAAATTTTCTCTTTCCTGTGATAAAATAGGGTCACTTAGCGGCCAGGGATTTGACAGAAGGGCCCTTGTTTTGCCCAATTTTCCCTGCCAAAACCACCATTTTAAATTTTAAGGAGGACCTATGATTTTTTTCGACCTAGACGATACTCTTTTAGATACCAAAAAAATTAACCGGGCTGTCTTTGCCCAAATCCATAAGGACTTGGAGGTTTCCATGCCCTTTGAAGACTTTATGGCTCTTTTCAGAACCCATCTTAGGACGGGAATGATCAAGCATTTTGACTTTAGCTACAATGAATCCATCGGCATCAACCCCATGGACTATCTCATGACCCAAGGACCCTATGAGCCCCAACACATGGAGGCCTTTAAGGAAGAGCTTTGGCCCAAGATGAAGGGTTTGGGCCTTACATGCTCCAAGGAGGACTTCTACCAAGCCATTATGGACCGGCGGGAGGACTTTTGTCACTTTATCCCCGGTATCCAAGAGCTCTTGGAAAAAGCCGCTGGCTTGGACGACTTGGGGATTATTACCAATGGGATCAGCCAAATCCAACACTTGAAAATTGACCTTTTGGGCTTAAGGGACATTTGTAAGGAGGTCTTCGTTTCTGGGGACTTTGGCTACGGCAAACCCGACCCCCGATTTTTCCACTATGTCTTAGACCAAGCCAAGCTGGACCCCCAAGACTGTATCATGATTGGGGACAATATTCAAAACGACGTCTTGGCCCCCTTGGCCATGGACTTTAAAGGGGCCATTTACTTTAACCCCCAAGCCACCCGCTACGGGGTGACCTGGGCCCGAAACCCCCAGGAGCTTTGGGAAAAAATTTCATCTTTTTATCAATCATAACCACCCGTAAAACGGGTGGTTTGATCACGGGCTATAAGCCCAAGGATTACCAACCAGCGTCTCAAGGCGCTGGTTTTCACTTTGTTCAA
>QWCK01002099.1_pt1 | contig 26377 bp, 52 predicted proteins | sample 1972571 | NCBI WGS metagenome assembly QWCK01 (sample SAMN09866710, study PRJNA288562) | Human gut metagenome isolate term2_stool, whole genome shotgun sequencing... | isolation source: gut | host: Homo sapiens | place: USA: California | reverse complement strand
TAAAATTACAAGTTTTTGTGGCGTATCCTAGAGGATTCGAACCCCCGGCCTTCTGGTCCGTAGCCAGACGCTCTATCCAGCTGAGCTAAGGATACATAATTTCAACATTTGTGGGCTATTTTAAGCCATTTTTGAAATTGTCTTTGTTTTCCTCAGTAGCCGTATGGTCTGGCTACCGTTTAGTACACAGACTATTATAGGGGTTATATTTATGCTTGTCAATAGTTTCCTTTATTTTTTAAGGAAATCTTTCAATTTAATGTCATACTCATATCTTGTTATTTTTTTACGATACGGTATTTCTATTCCTATTTTCTTTGCTAAATCTTTATGAATACTCTTTTCTTTGTAATATGCCTCTCTCATATATTCTATTGGTATAAAATATGTTTCTGGTGGCACAGTCTTTGTTTTAAGCTCTCTACCTCTATAGTTTAATATAAAGCCACTCTTGACAAATGTATGCTTTATTTGAGCGTTATAGAGGTCATCTATTTGGTGTTGCTTTATTATCTTCTCATCTGTTGAGATTTGATTTGCTTTTGTAGATTTTAATTCTAATAGCCATAAACATGGTGGCTTAAACAATATAAAGTCGCACATATTCTTTGTTGTTTGATGAAAATTAGAACTGTCTTTTATTCTATAACAAAACACATCTTCTGGCACAGAGTTTCTAAAATCTTCTTCAAATCTTTTACCTTCGTTTTTCTTTGCCATTACTTGCGTTATCACCCCATATATTCACTAACCTATAATATATTCTAGCTACATTAGTTCTTGTCTGTTCATCACAGTTATTTCTATCGTTTAACCAATCTTCAAATACGCAAATGGTGTTATTCAAATCGTCATAAGGCATTTTAATTGTTACGATTTTGTCTTCTGTCATTTTTCACCTCAATAATATTTTCATTCTCTAAAATTGTTGATATATCTTTCATAACTCATAAATCCAGTTATGATTAATTGGTTGTCTTTCTTTGTTCCACATAAGATATACCTTTCGCCTTTATCTATTTTGTACTTTAGCTTTTGCCATGTAGTTGCAAAACACAAAGCTCTTATTTCTCCAAAAGGTGTGTCTAAATCTAAAATTGCCATTTCTTGTCCTTTGGATTTTCCTTTTTTAATTTTCTTTTTGTCTATCTTATTAACTATGCAAGGTAAATCTATATAGTCAAAGGTCTCTGTGAAGAAGTTTGTGAACTTGTCTACTTTTTGAAATAATTCTCCTGTTAGAGAATAACCTAATAATTGGTATTCCCATATTGCATAGTCGCCATTTAAAATTTTATCTTTCCATTCTTGATAGACTTCTCTTTTGTTTTGTTTGTTTATTATGTCTAATATCTTTTCTTTTTTCTTTGTGTCTTTACTATCTTGTGGTATATCATCAAGTGTTATTTTCTTTTCTGCAAGAAGTTTCTCATAGTGTTTCTTATTGACATTCTTCAGGTCTTTCTTTTTTTCTTTTCCATTGTTGTATCTATACGCCAATAAGTCTATTAATAGTTTATTTCTATCTCCTAAATAATCTAATGCACCAGTTTTTATTAGTGGCACTAGAGTATCTTTTGATTGTGATACTTGTAATAATTCTTCCATTGAATTGAAATTGTATTGGACTAATTCTTCTAATTCATTTTTGTTGCAACCTTTAATTAAATCTAAACCATAAGTGATTTCTTTATCACCTGTTACTTTAAAGTCAAAGTTCTTTTCTCTCAAATCTGGATTCTTTAGTGTTATTCCAAGAGCAATACATTCTTTTAGATAATCGTTTAATGATTCCATATCTGTTGAACCCTCTTTACGCTGGTTGGTTAGAAGAGAACACATATATTCTGTCGTAAAGTTGGCTTTAAGATATGCTGTGATATAAGTTAGCATTGTATAAGATACTCCATGAGCTAATGCAAAGGAATAACTAGCACTATCTTTTATCATGTCATAAACTATTGTGACGGCTTTATCTATAAATCCATTTTCTTTGGCTCTTTTTTTGAAGTCTTGCATAACTTGTTCAAACTCTTCTACCTTTTTCTTTGATGATATTTTTCTTGCATGGTCTGCTTCTCCGTCAGAAAAGTTTGCCATAATCTTTAATAATCTCATCATTTGTTCTTGATAGATTAGTTCGCCCATAGTTGTACTTAATACTTCATCTATTCTTGGTTCTATTGATTCAATTTTTAATTCGCCTTTTTTCTTTTTGATATATCTTTCTAAGGCTTTTAAAGTTGCTGGTCTATATAGTGATACTAAGTTGGTTAATTCATCAAAAGTATCTGGTTTTAGTTCTTTACAAGCATCTGTAATTCCTTTTGAACCTAATTGAAATACACCTTTAGTGTGTCCTTTTATTAGCATTTCAAAAGTTTTCTTATCATCAAAATTTAAAGTTTCTGGCTTTAATTCTATGTCTATACCTTTTGTTTCTTTGATAATTTTATATGTGTCATATATGACATCTAAGGTTGATAGTCCTAAGAAATCCATCTTGACAAGCCCTACTTCTTCACAGTTTCCCATGTCTAGCTGTGTGATTTCTTCATCTCTTCTTGATATACTCATTCCACAAAAATCACTCATTGTTTTATCTTTTGGTGTAATTACTACACCACCAGCATGAGTTGATATATTTCTTTCTAAGCCCTCTAGCCTTACGGCATAATCGAATAGCTTAGGGTATAACTCTCTATATTGTTGTAAGTCTGTATTAGTTTCTAATGATTCTTTAATTGACAGACCATCTGTTATTCCTTTTTTAATTTCTTCAACAGTCTTATATGGTATGTCTAAAACCTTACCTATTGCTTGTATTGCTGATTTAGATTGTAGTGTTCCAAATGTTGCTATTTGTGCCACCTTATTATGTCCATATAAGTCTTTTATTAAATCTACTAATTTATCTTTATCTTGTGTTGCCACATCTGTATCAATCTTTACTACCTTGTATTTCTACAAGGAATAGACTATATCTTCACCATTATGTTTATAAGGAATGGTGTCTCGCACTTCGAGTGGAACAATACCCACTCTACGCTCCATTGAGCTAGTCGTTGCACCTTTTAAATGTTAAAATATCAAAAAAAGTATCAAAAATAATTATTTCATCTAATCATGGTTATATCGTACAAATTCGCTTGCAAGCATTTAGTTATTAACATTTAACTTGGCACAGGATTGTCTTTAGCCCTGCCTACTAAGATTTCCCCTGTTAGCATGAATATTATTCACACACCCACTTTGTTATGTGGTTCACGAGATTTAACACTTATTCTTATCCTTTATTCAAATAAGCTCGACTAATATCTAATCTGGAAGTCCTTTCTTCTCTATGGTTAGAAACCTTTCAAAAAGAAGATGGTACTTTATTGGGTCTACATGAGTTAGTCCTAATACATAACATATTAAAGAACCTGCACCAGACCCTCTAGCTGTTGGTGATATAATTATTCCTTTTTGTTTTGCTGTATGAATGATGTTATATTCCAACAAGAAATAATCAATAAAGCCTTTAGCTTCTAACACTTTATATTCAGATTTAATTCTATTCCAATAAAGCTCTTTTTTGTCTTTATCAAACTTATCAAATCCTCTGTTTTTACACCCTTTTATTATCAATTCAAGTATTTGGCTTTCTTTTGTTCCAGTGTTTGGCAATTCGGCTGATGGAATATATGATTTACCCATTTCTAATTCTACTGTGCAATCGTTTGCAATATCGTTTGTAACGCTCAGAATTGCCTTTATATTGCGTTTTTCTTCTTCACTGGTACTTTGGTATTCACCAAAATAATTCCCATTCAACATTTCGTCATAAGATTTTAACCAACAGTTTTCGTAAACTTCATTATCTCTATCTTGTGAGATTTGAATGAATACATTGTGTAAGTCAAAGTCTTCTTTATTTGTGAAGTGACAATCTGATGTAGCTACAAGGTCTATATCTAGCACATGGGCTATTTGAGCAAGAGCAAAGTTTATATATTGTTGAGTTTGTGTTTGCTCATTGTCTTTTGTGTTGGTTGGTTGTAACTCAAGATAAAAATCTTCAAAGGTGTCTTGATATTCTTTCACTTTTTTCTTTATAGCGTCTAATGAAGCTTCTTTGAGTATCATTTGAGGTACTTGTCCAGCCAAACAGGCTGAAAGTGCAACTATACCCTCACCAAGATTAAGTTCTCTAATGGTTTTTAAATCCACTCTAGGTTTATAATAGAAACCTTTAGTGTGACCTAATGAAGATATTTTTAATAGATTTCGATATCCTTTGTTATTTTTAGCCAATAAAATGATATGATAGAAACCTTGCTCTTTATCCTTGATAGTCATATCATTGGCTATATAGCCTTCCATACCTAATATAGGTTTAATTCCATTAGCCTTACACTCTTTGTAAAAGTCCACATGATTAGAACAATAACCATGGTCTGTAATAGCTAATGATTTTAGTCCTAACTCTTTAGCTCTGGCTACTAATGACTTTGGTGTATTGGTACTATCTAATAAAGACCCTCTTGAAGTATGCACATGAAGAGGTGTGTAGTAAAATGTCATAATTATGCTCCCATATTGTCATCATCTATATAGTAATCATTAGCGTAAAAATAAAGAAATAAACTGAACACTATACCGAGTAAATAAGATAACCCTTTTAAAAAAGTGAATTGACCTATTATCAAATCAGCTGTCATTAACGCTGTGCCAAATATAACTGCTGTAATTGATAGAGCTTTGACAAAACAATACATTATATATAATTCTTCATATTCATTGTTATCCATATTAACCCCCTTTATTTTTCGCCAGTGCTACCTATTCCACCACGATTCTCATTTTCTAATTTATCAACTATTTTAAATTCTATCTTAGGTTGATTTTCCATTATTCTAAATTGACATATTCTCGTTCCCTTTGGTATTGTTACATTTCTTGTTGCTAACACTAGAAACTTGATGAAGTCCTCATTGCCCCTGAAGGCATTATCTATTATGGCAATCGAATTAGCTTGTAAAATCCCATATTTCATAAATGTAGAACTTCTTGGCACTATCCAAGCTTCATAACCTTTTGGTAATTCCATGGCAATTCCCAAGTCAATCATTTTATATTGACCCTCTCTAATCGTTACTATATCTGTTGTCTTTAAATCTATCCAATCTCCAACTTCAATAGAATTAAAGTCCTCGTATAGTTTCTTGTCTGTAAACTTAATTTTAATTTCTTGTGTGTTCAAGGATTTCTCCATATTCGTCTTTTAACCTCTCTTCCGCTAAACCTTTTTCCATAACCAATAAGCTACCATCTTCAAGATAAAAAATACATATCGTATCTTTTGCACCAGCCCTTAAATGCTCTGAAACATCTTTGGGTGAAATGTATAATGCTCCATTTGCACCCACTTCTTGTTCTTTCATTTTTTCTACTGGTGTTCTAATATCATAAGTTCTTACAATATTCCTTAATTTAGTTTGTTTCTGAAACTCTGCTAACTTCGCCACTATTAACCTCTTCAACAACAGTGTCTGGGGAGAATAATAAGTTCTTTAAAAATGTTACTTTTCTACCATTGTGTTCACCTAAATAATAATGTCCATATTCTTCAGTTATTGTGCCACTAAAAATTAATTCTTTGTCATAGAATTCACTTCTATATCTTTTTTGATAAATGTTATAAGACTTACCAATTTCAAGTTTTTGAAATCGTTTTCTGTTGTTGATTAAAACTTTCTTATAAGCTCTTTTTGCTATCTTTTTAGTGTCTATACCATCAAAATCTGCATCTAAATCTTGTTTAGAACTGCCTTTAAGAATATCGTTATATAACTCATCAAGTTGTTTTTTTTGAGTAAGACTTATATATTGTTTTCTACCATGAAGAATATCATTAACACTACCTCTACTCATATTTAACTGGTCACCAACATAACCTACCGTTAGAAACTTTGTTAATGCTGACATTCTTTTGAATATTTTATCTGTTACTACTATTTTAGATTGAGGTCGTTCATGTTCTAAAATATGTTTAATGGATTGATATTCTTCTTCATTTACCATTATTGTTTTGATATTTTTGTTTCTGAGTTGTTTTGCTGTATCTCTAGTTATGTTGTAATATTTTTGTAGTTCCTTGTAGTTTAATAAACTATGTCCTAAATACTTCCTAATGTTGTCTAATGTTTCTCCCTTTATTTCTGTCATTCAACCAACTCCACACGATATATTTTATAAGACCCATTTGGATTGGGTATGTCATAATAATATGGGTCATTCTTACTAACTGGTAAGTGCCAAATATCAAATACTTTGTCGTAGGTGTAATAATAGCTACGCTCCTCTTGAGCTTCTATCCATTCAACACAGGCTTTTCTGTTTTTAAATGCTTTAATTGGTGGTGCTGTCCAATTATCTTCCCACAACATTCCATTGTTAAATATTGGCACATAAACGGTGTTATTGGTTGCTGTTGGTAAAATTTTATCATCTATCATAATATCTCTTGAATCATTTTCTAATTTATATTGAAGATATTCTATAGCTCTATTTGATAAATCTTTATCCCACAAAGAAATATTATTAAGCAACATGCCATTATCATCACAAGTGATATATCTGATTATTTCTTTATTAGTAGCATCATTATCTAGAAGAAAATTAATAGTAGTATTTAATTCTTTATCTTTATATTTGATTGTCGTTAAGTTTCTCATCTTCTTTACTCCATTGTTTTTTATCAAACGCAAAATCTATTATATCTCTGCAATCTTCTAAAGCTCTGGTATAAGTTTTCCATTCTTCTTCTGTAATGTCACCCACCCTATAATCACAATCATTATTGTAATCATAGAAATCTAAATGAGCATCAATTAGTGTCTTCACTAAAAACATAGTGTATTGTAAATCTGGCTCTTGTAGTTTATGTTCTTTTAAGTTATCTGTGGTCATCTTAAATCTCCCAAATCTTCTACAAATACTGGATATTTTTCTTCAACTATGTCATAGATTTGCCTTGCAATATCTCTAATGTTTGCGTGTGCTGACTTGTGAAGCCTTAACTTTAAGAAATGTCTTAATGACCTAAAATTCATTGTCATTATAATTTCTGTTTCTGTTGCTAATGGCAATACTGAACGAGCTACATCTTTTGTTGCACCTAATTCAATAAGTTTTCTGTAAGCTTTTTCGCATTGTTGCAAAGCATCAACCATAGCATAAACCACATCGTAGTCTTCTATGTTTAATGGCAAAATAACTCTTAAATCACTTAAATCCACATACCTAGAACTTTGTTGAGAATAGCTAGAAATTCTATGTCTAACCATTTCATTAGCTATGGCTCTATCTGTAATAACTTTAAATGTCAGACATTCATGTTCAATAACAGATTCATGTCCACTTTTTATTATCCCTCTAACAAATTGTTCTTTGGCTTTAATATCGTCTTTTTTAGTTGACTTATAACAAGTCCTACCAGCTGTTTCTATCTTATCTAATATATCTAAATAAGATTTGTTGTCTAATAATTCTACTTGGTTTGTTGCTATTCTCATATTATACTCCTTTGGGAAATCGTTTTCAATACTTTTATTATTCTTTTTCTACTAAATCATTTGCTATTATATCTACTGCGTGTAGTATGGCAGATGTTGCTCCCCCAATTAGCTCGGGTATATGACTATATCTTTCTTCTGGTATGTTGTTAATCATACCTAGTGCACTGTAAAGCAAATCAATGGACTTTGCTTGTTTATTTTCTTGTATCATTTTTCCACCAACTCTTCGTTAATTCTTTCGACTATAATATCAAATCTACCACGAAGCCTTTCAATATCTTCAGCTACACTATATAGGTCTGTATCAAGTAAATCTTCCATTTTTGTACTAATATAAGACAATTCCCACATAATATCTTCTTTTACGCTTCTTTTATTGTTCATAAGTTCCTCCTCTGCTCTTTTCTTTGAACACTTTAAGCCGTATATATTCCAAATTTTTACATATACTTGTTGAGCTTTTTCAAGTAATTCAGGATTTTTATCATTAATATCTAAATCTGCAACTTGTAATTCCAAACAATCCAATAAGACATCTAAATCTTCTAAAGTTAGTTGTAAATCATTTTTTATTGTTTTCAATATATTCCTCCGCCATATCTTCTAGGCTTTTGCTAAATGGTTCACAGATAATTTTCATGACATCTACTTCCACACCATTTATCATATCTTTACCACCATCTTCTGAAACTTCTACTCCCATTTCTTTAGCTATTTGTAAAAATAACTCTCTATCAAACATATTACCACCTTATATATAGTGTCCAACCAATCTGTTTAAAAGCTTTTGTGTATGGCACTATTGCTTTCTTTGGTGTGTAACAATATGCCTGAAAATACACTCTGCTTGTCTTTTGACTTATCTTATCTAAAGAACCTATGTCATTTTCTTCCATGTGGTCTATCAGCTCATGAACTCTTTCCAAGTTAGGGTCTTTTGGTGCTGATTTACCAAACACTTCATACAAAAGATATTCAAAATCATTCATTTGGTTCATTGTTTCAACTCCTTGATTTGGTTAAGAAAGTAATCTATACCACTTTTCATTTCTTCTTTAGTCATTGTGTAAGCTTGTTCTGGCGTGTAGTTATTGGTCATAGTTATAATAAGAAAATCTTCCTTGCTTGGCACAAACATAGAGGTTATAATCACAAATGCCAGTGGTATAACAGTCCACTTCATACATTTTTTAGCCACATTTGATTCATCACTTTGAAACGAACCACACTTTGTGTCAATATAGTAAGATACAGCCAAACCAGCAACTATAATTAATGGAAATTTAATGATAAACAAAAACCCATATAATTTACCACAAATTGTTGATAGATAATATATTTGTCCTATTGTCATTAATTTTCATCCTCTGCTTTGAAAACCACACATTTTAAATTATCCAGCATGGGCGTGAGCTGTATATATAAAGGCAATTCGTCATATAATATATTGTGGAGATTAACAATAGCGTCATCCTCATCTTCAGCATCTATATTAATTCTTATTTTATAATGTCCACTTTCTTCAATTAAATAATTTTTCACTTTTGCACCTCCAATTCAACAATATCAACATAACAAGGAATTATGCTATTAATTTCTTCATTCAGTACATGGTCAGCCAGTGCCATCTTTGCCTTTGCTAATGATTCAAAAACACCAACAATGGATTCTCGACCAGTATTTTCCGTTGTGTCCATTACTATAAAAACTTTCATTCTTCCACCACTTTTTGTTTGAAATCTTCCAATGTTACATTGTATTTTTCTTTTAAGTCATCTATTTCTTTTTGTGTAAGTTGTAAATAATACTTCTTCTCTTCTTCACGCTCTCTTGGGTGCGTTCCAGCTAATTCTATTGATGCTTGCAACATATTCCAATCTGATTCCTTGCAAAAAGTATTGTTAATAAAAATACCATAGGGTCTGCTTTTGTGTATTCTTATTGTATTGCCACCTGCATAGCTAGATAACTCTATATCATTTTCATCTTCTGTAACATCATATCGTTCCATTTGTGCTATTTGTTTTAATTCTCTATATTTCATCTTCCACCTCTTCTCTAAATAATTCATCATACAATTTTTGTAATTTTATTAACCTTGAATATGCAATCTCTTCTTCAATGCAAACATATTTTTGCCAAAACACATCTAAATCAATGTCTAGCCAATTCCAACATTCAGTGCGTCTTTCTTGTGTGTTTTGAATTTCACTACATAAAAATTCTTCATCAGTCATATTTCTATCTTCTGGTATTACTTCTAGCATCATTTCACCTCTTTATTATTAACAAGCAGTTTGCCATTCTCAAATCTATATTTAAAATCTTCAATTTCTCTATGTTTTAATAGATAGTCTGGATTGTCCAATATGTTGCATACAACATATTTTAATAACTTATATCTTCTTGAACCATTACTTTCTATTATTTCTATATTTGCCATTGATTCTTTTAGATTTCTACAAGTTAGTGTTACTCCTCTTCTTTCTGCACCATAATCAAAAACACTTTGCATTATTTTATCTCTATTAATTTAACAGCATACTTTCTGTATTCTTCTGGAATGTATTGTAAATGTTCTTCTTTCCAAGTTTGTCTTAAATCAAATGTTCTTCTGCAAGCAAACCAACTCTTACCCTTTTGTGTTAAATATTGTTGTTCACCATCTGTTGTCTGTAATCTTGGTAGTGGAACAATATATCTTGTCTCCATTCCTCTTTCGTCTGGTGGCGTTTCTGCAAACGCTATACAAGCTGTAAGCATTGGTAAATTATTTGGTATAGAGCGAGTAATATCTACAAATAAAGTGTTGGGTATTTGTTCTAAAATCCGAATTGTGTTTACACTATTGTAATCACTACCCCACTCTTCTTCATTGCTTTGAACAGTAATAAACTTATCATCTTTAATTACAGCATAATTACACATTTTCGCCACTGTTAATAATTCTTTATATTCCATATTTTTCTCCTTATTCTATAATTCTATTATCTTTTAATTCTTTAATAAGATTAATGGTAAATTCCATACATTCAATATCATTTTTTGATAGCGTCAAATCTTTTTTCTTCAAATCTGATTCGCTAAACACAAATCCACACACTCCACCATAAGAAGTGCAATGTAGTTTTAACTCATTGGCTTCTGGGTTAAATCCAAACCAAGTGGTGTTTGAAGTGCCATAAGTTATATCATCTTTAGTTCCAAAATCCTTAACAAAACATAAGCAATGTGGGTGCATAGCCATGTTTTTCCACAGTGGGTATTTGTCTAATAAGACCTCACCATCTTGAAAGAGTTCTGGTTTGAGAACTTTGTATTTATTTTCGTTTGTTACTTTAATCATTCTTCATACTCTCCATTTTGTCTAAGCTATTAATGAAATAATTGATATTATCTCTTAGCTCATCTTTTGTCATTTGATATATAGTGTCAACCTTATATCCTTTGATGATAGTCATACTTAGCATTTCCCACCTTGATGGCAGTAATACAGTAGGTAAAGCTATCAATAGAGCTAGTTTTGCATACTTTTTTGCACTTTTAAAACGCTCAATCGCATCTTCACTATAGCTATATTCACAAGCACCTATTACTAGGAACATCAAAGCTATTACTACTAACGCAGCTAATACGCAACACATAAAAGTTTGCACTCTTCCAGTTACACATGATAAATAAATAATCTTATCTAATGTCATTTTCCCACCTCAATCATTAACATTATTTTCACTCTGTATTCTATTTTTTAAATCATTAATTATCTTTTCTAAATATTTAATCAGAGCCATAATCTTTTCTTCTCGATTAGCTAAAAATGTCGTCTTTAAATCGTCATCTATCTCTTCAAAATTTGTCGCCAAGTATATATTGATAAAGTTATCTAATATGCTTTTTGGGGTGTCGTATTCGTTGCAATACATTTCTTCCCATTGTGAACCCATAAGAAGTTCATCATTTTCTAACATCAATTGATATAGCCTATTAATATTTTCTTTGTTCATTATTCCACCTCATCAATATTGAAATCACTTAAATCTGTATGGAATTTATCACAAATATAATCAATCTCTTCTTGAGTAAATTCGGTATCTTCACCCTGTTTCCAGCCCCAAGCCAAACAATCAATGTTTCCACCTTCCTTAAACAAAAACCTACAGTTATTTTTTGGTGTTAGTTTTGATGAGATATGAAATCTTGAAAATAAGTGTCTTGCATCAAGAGACGTTTGTGCAAACTTATAAACAGCTTTTAGCAGGTCAAATCTTAGGTTGTCGTTTAATATTTGTTCAAAGTTAATACCCGATATATACAGAGAATGTGGAATATTGCTCTTGATAATTGCATAACACTTATCAACATCACCAATATAAACAGACTGCTCTCTGCAAGACACTTTCAACTCTATGTCATAAGCAATGTTAATGTTTTTAATTTGTTTCTTTAATTCTTCAAATGTCATTTTAATAACCTCTCTTTTAGTTTCTTTACTGTTGGAACGTGTGTAATCTTGTTTCCATCATCTAAATCTTCTGATAAATCAATCTTAAAATCTACTTTGTGAGTTAAATATCTATCAATGTTGAAATTACTATCACCACTAGCAGACACAAGCACGTCTATCTTTGTGAATAAGAGTAAGTTATCTAAATCTTCATATTTTGAATTGATGTTAATTACATTAGCACCTAAATCAATAAATTCTTTGGCTAATGGCTGTCCAACAACACTTGATTGATTTATAATTAAAATTGTTTTGTCTTCTATATCGTCTGGAGATTCATATTTGTCCATAATTAAATCTCTAATAGCTAAAGCTGTAAGAGCTAATCTTTCACCAGTATGGACACCCTCAATGTCTTTGTGTGGCACTAATTTTCTAATCTCGTAATTTAGTTGCTTGTATTTTTTATCACTCATAGGTTTTAGCACTAAAACATAATCTTGATTATACCCAATACCATCTAAACTACTTCTAACATCAGCTAATACAACATTGGGTATTTGCTTTTTGATTGCTTTTAAATAGCTATCTCTACCTCTATCTGCTATTGAGCTATCATATATTACTAATAAACTTTTCAAACTCTCACTCCTGTTTCTTTCTCTATTCTGTCTAGTGATATGTCGTAATAATCTTTGTCTAATTCAAATCCTATAAAGTTCCTATTGTTGTTAATACAAGCTATTGCTGTTGTTCCACTTCCACTAAATGGGTCTAATACAGTTTGACCCTCTCTTGTAGAGTTCCTTATTATCTTTTCAGTTATATCTAAAGGCTTGATTGTTGGATGACCCCACAATTTCTTATCTTTGTGATTTATAGGAGCTACATAGTAAGTCTTAGCGTCTTCATAAGATTCTGGGAAACACTTGCCTTTGCCCTTTCTAAAATATAAGAGATATTCTGTATCTGATAAATATTTATTAGAGTATGTTGGCAAAGCATTTGTTTTGTGCCAAGCCAGAATATCAAAAGTACATTTATGTTTATTGACATAAAAATCAAAGTAAGTTGGTATTTGCTTTTTATTGCACCAGAAATATATGTTGATTTCATTCATAACTCTAAGAGCCTCTTCTCCAAAAGCTACAATGTCATAACCCGTTGTAATGTTGGCATCTTCAAGGTCTTGTAATGACTTGCTTAGTTTTTTAACTTTGTTGATAGACCCTCCACCTTTAGTGAAAACTTCATAAGGTGGGTCTGTTACAATTAAATCTATACTGTTATCTGCAATCGTTTTCATACCCTCTATGCAATCTTGATTATATAGTTGTATCTGGCTCATGTCTCTCTCCTAATTCTTTCAATATTGTCGCTCTTAACTCTAACCATATATTTAATTCTGTATCTCTTAGTGACATTTCATCTGTTGCATAATCTCTAATCTCATTAGCTAAAGATTGCAAGGTATTATCAGAACATTGCCCCAAGTTGCTTTCAATTATCTCTGCAATTACCATTGGCATATATGTTTGCCTTCCCATTGCATATCTCATGGCAGATATGAAGAGACTTCTTAAATCCAATTCATTTAACTCTAATCTCATAAACACCTCACATATATTGATTAATTAGTTGTCTACAATATTGAGAAATTGGGAATAGTCTATCCTTTATATCTTCATCATAACTGCCACTTATGTCGTCTAAATAATAAGTCTCACTTTTTGGGTCTAAGTCAATTTGAAATGTAATTAATGCTGTCTTTTTTTTCTCGTCAGCGTACACATGAGCAACTAAAACTGAATATATTACTATATCTCCTAACAAATATGTTTCTCCAGTTTCTAAATCTATATCGCAAAATAGATTTTGATTTTTGATTAAATTCAACAATTTTCTTATTTCTTGTTCTGTCATATTTTTCTCCTTTTTATAATTATTCTTTTATATGGGTTTCTATATTTGCTCCCCAAATGGCATATTAGAAAAAATTCCCTCAAGCACATTCACTACTATTGCATTTCCAGCTTGTTTATATAATTGGGTATTACTATTTACAGATTCTGCTTTGTAAAAATCTTCATCTGAACATCCCATTAATCTCCAACACTCAAGTGGCGTTAATTTTCGTACTCTAAAATTTTTTGAATAGTTGTGCATAGGAACATGACCACCACCTTGACCCATTGCAGAAGTTAAAGTGGGAGATACTCCTTCGTGATTTATGGCTGCATTTTTTTGAGTGCTTCCAATAATTACTCTTTTATCTCCACCAGAGTTCGTGGCTCTTATCGTTCCATAATAGTCACCTTTAAAAGTTCTGATGCCTTCATCAATCCTAATCTCTACAACATCTTCTACTATGCTTGGTTGTCTCCAACCCCCTTGCATAGTGTCAAGTGTCGGTGCTAACCTTTCTTTATCCCAAATTGAACCAGCTTGACGTTTTTTATCGGTATCAAATATGCCACCTATTCTCATTGGTTGACTTCCCACTTCTACACATTTTGGGTCTTTAAAATCTCTTGCACACAAGGTATCACACCAATCTTTCTTCTGTATTTGACTTTTCTTTTGTTCATAATTACTAAATTTAATTTTTGCTACTTGTTCTTGAGATAAATAAAATTTTTCATCTACCTTTGATTCCAAAAGGTCTTTTAGCTTAATTGGCAGTTCAATAGGTTTAGGAAATAAAAAAGGTTCTGTTGAGTTTAAAATACTCACACAGAACACTCTTTCTCTGTTCTGTGGTATTCCATAGTCTTTTGCATTTAACACTTGCCAATAATTTGAATAACCTAAATTTTCTAAAACTTTTAACCATTCTTCAAAATAAGGCTTAAACTTGTTACCCACTAAATTTTTAACATTTTCCATTAGCAAATACTTTGGTTTTTTAGCCTCTATTATTCGCTCACACTCCCAAAGTAAACTACTTCTGGTTTCACTATCTTTTTCCAAACCTTGCATTTTACCTGCCAATGATATATCTTGACAAGGAAAACTATATGTGAACAAATCATGGTCTGGTATGTCTTCTATTTTTATCTTGGTGATATCACCTAAATTTCTTGTTTGTCCATGTATTGCCTCATAACTTTTAATGGCAAATTTATCTATTTCAGAAATAGCTACCACCTCATGTTCTATTCCTAAATTTCTTAATGCCATTCTCTGTGTTCCTATGCCTGCAAATGCTTCAAATATTTTAATCATTTCTCCCCCTTATTTGTGAAAACGTTTCCACTAGAAGCCCAGCACAAGCCCTACAATGCCCCTAGATTGCGTTTTTATTTTTTAGACAACCAATTGCATTAGTCGTTTATTTTTACCATATAATAAAATTTTGAATGACTACCATAATCAACGGTTTTGACAAATTCTGTTCCCCAAGTTCTAAAATAAGGTGGGTCAAAACCCTCTCTATTCCACATTTCTTTATAACATTCGTGTTCATTTGGGAAAATACCCACAGCTTTTGCTTCGTCAAGGTTTTCTCCATGTCTTAATTCAATCATCTAAATCCTCCATTTCGTTTAATTCCTCACGTCTATTTCTAAACTCTTCCATTTCGGAAATAATATTAAATAGCTTATAATAAGCAATCTTTTCGCCCTCATGCTTACCATACATGAATGACTTCTGGTCTATTTGTTCTAATGGAATAGTTCCAGCTATTGCTTCAATTTCATCTATTTGAGTTGTAATTATGCTTTTCAATAAATTAGTATCTACTTTCATTTACTCTCCTCTTGTGAATGTTCTGTTCTATCAACGAAACTCAGCATTTTATCATAAGCCATCTTCTTGCCATACAACATCCCTTTGTTGAAGTATGACAAAGGTGTTTGTGTGTTATAATAAAACATAATCTCTTTTCGTAAAGCTTCAGCTTCAAGTTTGATTAATTCTTTTATTTCCTCAATACTATCTGGCATTATTTTTTCTCCTTTGGTTTCCAATTGCTTGCATTAGGACAAATAGTCTTATAATCGCACCAGAAACATAATGGGCTGGGCTTGGCTATTTCTCTAGCTTTTTTGTTATTCATATCTTTAAAAGTTTGAATAATTTCTTTCCTTGAGTCTTCTGGGTCTTTAGACCAAATCTCTTTTGGATTTCTTTTGTTCATAAGTTCATTTTGTTCTGGCGTTACTTTTGTTGTAAATAGTTGCTCTTGGAATGTATTTAATTTAGTGAAATTGTATATTCCAGACTTAGGATATTCGCCATATTTATCTTTGATAGCCATAAAATAAATTGGTATTTGTAGATTGTTTCTTCTTTTGTTTTTATCAAACTTCTTTTTTGCAGTTTTATGGTCTACAACTACCAATTTTCCATCGTCATCTCTGTAAATAAGGTCAATAAACCCTTTTATGTTAATTTCAACTTCTTCACCACCAAACAGTGTTGGTATCTTTAAATCAAACCCATCTTCAACACCAACCACTTCTTTATCTTTTATCTTTTGATAAAACCCTTGATAGTTGATTAATCTGTGCATATCTTCAATAGCCAGTTTATATAATTCTTCTTTTGGGTCTCCATATTGATAATCATGTGAAAGCGTTTCCACTACTTGTAACATTTCTTGGTCTGACAACACATTATTATCTTTCAGTTCCAAAAAAGCTAGTTCAAGTCCTTTGTGAACCGCTGAACCATAATCAAGATGTATATTTTGCTCATCAGTATCAATTTTATCAATATATTTAAAAGTCCATTTTCTAGGACATTGGTGGAAACTATCTATTTGTGAATAAGATAATCTATTGTGTATATCCACCATTATATTGTTGCCTCAATCTTTTCCTTTGTGTTCTTTAAGTTCTTTGCTGTCCTTAAATGTCCTTGTGCTTGGGATAAGAGTTGTAATATTGTTCTCTCTATCTCTGTTGGGTCTGTTGAATAATAATAACCGTAATTACTTCTACAAATTGGTTCACCCTGTTCTCTTAATCTCTCAACTATTTTTCTAACAGTTCTTTCATCGCCAATTTGAAAATAATGGTTGATTTCTCTTACTTTTGCAAAATCTCTGCTTTTGATAAATTTTAAAACAGAATCCTCGATGGGTACTTTCCCATTAGTTTTTTTGTCCAATGTTCAAAATCCTCCTTTTTTATTTCTGCTATCGAATCACTTTCGTGCTTAGCTACTTTTTCTATTGGAAATTGCTCTACTGGCGTGTATTTACTTAATTTCGATATAACCTCTCTTTGTAGGTTCTTTCCAGCTTTATCGTTATCGCCAGATACCAATATTGGTAAATCTAGCTGTAATAATAGTTGTGCTTGTCTATCACTTAAATGTGCCCCCATAAGGGCAACAGCATTATCATACCCCCAGTTGTGTAATCGCCAAATAGACTTGTAGCCCTCAACTACAATTATAAAGTTTGCATATTTATCAGCTCGGCTGATGTTATACAATGTATTACTTTTTTTCAAACCTTTTGAGAAGAAATATTTGCTTTCACCAGATAGTTCTAGCCACCTAAAGTCGTGGATTGACCTACCAGCTATTCCTACAATACTTCCATCTGGGCTATCTATTGGAATTACTATTCTATCTTTCATAACTCCCTTATCACAAAACCTTAAATCAAAAAATCTTCGTGTTTCATCATCAAAACCCTCATCTATCAAATATTCATGTGTTATTTCCTTATATTCGTTTGTATTTAGAATGAATAAATTATTATCTATATGGGGTATATCGCCTCCTTTTAGTTTTTTATATTCGGAAATAAATTGTTTATTTGCTAAATGTGCATAAGTTATATCTGAATCGTCTTCACTATCAATCTCTTGACCTAATAATTGTTCCAGCTTTTCTTTAGCTTGAAGATAAGAAAGTTGAAAAACATTCATTATTATATCTATTGCACTGAAATTTCTATTACACTCACTAAAACAAGTGAAATATCCATTGTGATAGGAAAAAGCTGAAGAGTTGTGTCCACCATGTATTGGACAACAACTTCGATAACTATCTCCTATTTTTCTAATATGCTCTGCACCAACATACTCAAGAAATTTATCTATTCCATAGTTTTCTAAAAGTTCTTTAACATCTGTCATAGCACCAAATCTTCAAATTTTTCTTGAAATTTACTTGCATTAAATGTTACATTGTCTCTATTAAACTCTAAATAGATACCTTTCTTTTCATCTTCCATGGATGCCCCATTCCTGTTATATTTTATATAAATATAATCTTTAGTTTTAGGGTAACCCCATTGCTTCATTCTGTTTTTGTCATCTTCTGATAGTGGCAACAAAAATCCAACAACAGAGGCATATCTATTTATTTTATCTGAATCGGCTACCCTAACCTCATAAGGGCTCATTTGAGCTAATGTTAATACTGGTAAATTTAACTCTCCAGCTAAATCTTTAAGAGCTATTGTCCAATTCCCTAATTGATTGTGTTCTTTATTTTTACTTTCGTTTACCTCTTTAACTTTGATGTAATCATATATCAACATTTCTATGCCCTCTTGTCTTACAAGGGATATTACATCGTTTCTCACCTTTTTAGTTGTCCAGTTAGTGCTATATTTGTGTATTAGTGGAGCTTTTTTAATTCTTTTTTCACTTTCTTTGTATTTCTTTAACTGGTCTGGGTCTAGTTCATATTGAAATGTTTCTATCTCATGAAGTGGTATGCCAGAATCAATTGCAATCAATCTCATAAGAAATGTCTTTGTTTGCATTTCTGTATCAAGATATAAAGTTGGTATTCCTTTAACTACAGCCATATTATGGGCTTCATTGATGGAAAATGCACTTTTACCAGCTTTAGCTCTTCCAACTAAAACCACCAGTTCACCTTTCCTGTATGTGTAAAAATTGTTAAGTGGTTCTATTTTTGATGGTATTCCTATTTCGCCATTCTTTACATCTTTTTTTATCTTTTCCATTATGTCATCATACACATCACCAATATATTTATAATTATCTGCAATAGTGTATTTAGATATTGTTTTATCTGTGCTTTTTCTTAGAGAATCAATTACATCTTCTCTTGTTTTATTATCACCATTTTCGATATATTCAAGTTCTTTATTTAAGACAATGTTCATATCTCTAAAAAATGATAATTTTGTAACTATTTCAGCTTGTGTTAATATATCTTCTTTTTTATAATCTCTACCAAGTTCTGATAGTGTTTCTAGATACTCAAGTCCACCAGACTTTTCTATATCTTTTTCAAATTCGATATTTTCATTTTTGGCTGTTGATAAAAGTGTAAATGGGTCAACTTTTTCACCCTTAAAAGTTTCATATATCTTTTTTAATAAATAATACAAAATTTTATGAGTGGAATTATAAAAGTGTTCTGGTTCAAGGTTTTGTAAATCTATCATCCAATCGGGATTGTTCATCACTCCAGAAATAACAATCCTCTCTGCTATTATGTTGTTGTTTACCGTCACTGGTTTTCTCCTTTAATTGGTCTATTACTGTTTTTAATTTGTATGGAAATTCTGAATAATGTAGTCCTAATTCTTTTTGAATGATATTAAGAAGTTCTAAAAACTCATATTCGTCTTTTCGTTCTACCATTTCTTTAAATATAAATTTTTCTTTTTTGAGGACATATTTCCATTCAAAATAAAGTTTTAAAAAGAATTGATGATATTTTTTGTCATAGGTTTCGCTATCTAACCAAGCGTTAATTTCATCTAAACTCTTTTTACACCTACGACTTACTTCTCGTCTTACATATCGTCTGCCAGCTCGTCTAAGGTCTGGTCTTGGTTTTGGTTCATTGGCTAATGGGAAAGTTCTCATATAGCCAATGATACTCTAATCTTTTCGTTAATATCTTGCATAATTTCATCATTTAAGTGATTTAATACACAAATAATTCTCCTTTTGTCTATTGCTATAATCTGTTCCAATAAGGCGATAGAATCTCTTTTGAGTTGTATGCCAACAGTATGGACTGGCAAATCTATATTATTTTTCTTACCAGCAGTTAATGGAGCTACAATAGTTGTTGAGCCACAATAGTTTCCAATGTCGTTTTGAATGACAACGGCTGGTCTAATTCCGTCTTGTTCGCAACCAAATCTCTCACCTAAATCTACCATAACAACATCGCCACGCTTAATTCTAATATCTGCTACCTTTCCATTATTCATGCCATAACCTCTTTGTCTTTAAGAAATTTATTTAAAATAAAGTATTGTCCTTTTGGCGTTATCTTAGTTGCTGTTTTAATTCTTTTGTTGCCATATTTATCTAAAAAAGACTTTTCTTCTGCCACTAAAATACCTTTATCTACAGCTTTTTGAGTTGGAATGTTAGACCACTGTTTGTTTTCTTTGATTCTCATAACAAGTTTGTTATTTCTTAACCATTCGTATAATCTGTTTTGTCCAATATTGATTTCATTTTTGTGCAATAACTTTGCCATTGAGTTGACGGAAATAGCATCATTTGAATAAGCTATTTGTTCAGCAAATTTTACTTTTGGCTTTTGTTGTTCTAGTTGTTCATTTTGAATGGTGATTAAATCTTTTTGCCTTTCAAGTTCTATAGTAGCCTTAATTTTCCATTCAGCAAGAGCTATAAAAGCTAACTTGCCAGCACTCTCTTCTTTGCCATGAAGAAACTCTGCCATAGCTTGAACATTGTGTGTTCCATCTTCATTAGTTTGAGTTGTAAATCCAAATTTTCTGATTTCTTTAATTCTTTCTCTAACCCAAGCTCTAAATTCATTAGCTTTAGGTTGTCTTGACAAGAATGTTATTTCATAAACCCCATCTTCGTTATAAAGTAGCGTGTTAGGTTGTAAGTTGTGCAATGGGTTGAAATCGGCATTTAAAGGTAGGGTATCAGTAATACCCACCCTTTCAAACCTTGAAATTTCAACACTTAGGCTGTCAAATGTTTTTTGATTGTTTTTATGAAGTTTCTTAACATATTCCTCGTCTTTATATTCCAACGCTTCAGCTATTTGTTCTCTTGTCATATAAATATTATTATTAGTGTCTTTATAAAAATCACATTTAGTACCTAAAAAATCCCCTTGTTTTACCAAAGCTAACTCACCTAATAAAACTTTGTCTTCTTCATTAACTTTTGCATCTATAACTCCATATTCGTCTTTTAATCTTTGTAAACCTTCTTCTGTTAGAGCTTTAACTTCTCTATTTTGCTCATTAACAACTGTTGTTTTAAATTCTTCTGGGAACTTCTTTCTTCCTACTTTTGCGTTTACTTGGCTTGGTGCAATACCAATAATGTCTGCTACTTCCTTATAAGTGTACTTTTTCATAATTTACTCCTCTCTTTTAGTTTCATTTCAATAGTTAAATAGTCTTTGCTATTTTCATCTAAGTTTAATGTTTCCGTTAAATAATATCGTTCATAATTGTAATGTGGTAAAATAAATGCCACCCAATCTTTAAAATCATAAGGTAAAAAGTTGATGCTATAATTTTTAAAAGTTTTCTCTATTCTTTTACTTAAAACCAATCCACTTCTACCTTGTTTTAAATCTCGCAACATATTTTTGCAAAATTGGTAATTATAATCAAAGTTAGATTCAATAATTCCAAAATCAAATTCATCTTTTGTAATAATATATGTTCCACTTGCTTTTTTAACGCCTACGCCAAATAGGTATAATTTATTTTCTAAGGATAGGAAATGTGTTACATCTCTTACCCTTAGAATTTTATTATTTTCTTTATAAAATGTTATCGTTAATGGGGTGTTATAAAAACGCTCTGTTTCAAAGTAATCTTGTGAGTATTTATAGAGCTTCGACAAGTTCTTTAACCTTGTTATATTCTTCTATATCTGTAATTTCATTCATTAACTCAACACTTGTATTTGCTTTAATAATATTAGTTATATCTTCTGGTGTGGCTTTCTTCTCTTTAAGTTTTTGCTTACCAATTTCTGTTAATTCAGCAATCATTTTTGTGGTAACGCTTTCCTTAACAATAGATTGTTCCTCTTCTTGAGGTTCTTCTACTGGTGTGCTTTTTTCTTCTTCCTTAGAAGCACTATATTCTAATAAGGCTTCAGCTTTTTCTTCAAATAACTTTTTAACTAACTCTGCTGTTTCTTTTGGACTATTCCCTGCATATATAAATTCTGGGAATCCAGCAATTCTTGTTTTAGCTTCATAATTTTCTCCACCATGGAATCTAATAACTCTTCTTGCTGTTACATTGCCATCATTGTCTTTTTCATACTCTTTGTCAAAGTAAAGAATGAAATCTACTTTTTTGATAACTTCATTGATTGCTGTTGAGCCTAATTGAAGTGTAATCTTGTCATAAGACATATCTTTTCTTTCAATTCTTTGTACTTTGTCATGGGCTATAAAGTGAACGCCAAGTCCACAAGCTCTAACCTCACCAATTCTCTTTTCAAATTCTCTTGTCACTGCCGCCCAACCAGCACCATAAGCACCGTCTGATGGGCTATCCCAACCATTTAAGCGACATACATATTCTTCACATTTAGTTCTCATAATCTCTGCTGTATCGACAATAACATTTTTAAATGGTACTTGCTTGCCCTCTTTAGTTAATTTCTTTAATTCTTTAACAAATTCTAAGAAATCTTTCCAAGTGAACATATCTTGAACATAAACCTCAAGGGCATTTTGTCCTTGTTCCCAAGCTAGGAATAAAGGTTCGTCAAAGAAGTTGGCACAGAACGAGGACTTTCCAACGCCCGCACTGCCGAATATTGTAAAACTATATTGATTTAAGTCTACAATAGGTTTTCTCTTCTTAATGTTTAATAAATCCATTCAATCACCTTATCTATTAATTGTTTCTTTTAGTGTTGTACTTGGTTTAAAGTACACTTTCTTTCCAGCAGGAATAACTATTCTTTCTGTTGGGTTTTGTGGATTTACTCCCATTCTTTCTTTAGTATTTCTTACTTCAAATGAGCCAAATCCCATAATTTGTACTTTTTCTCCATTTACTATAGCTTCAGTTATTGTTTCAAAAATTGCATCAAGGGCTTTTCTTGAGTCATCTCTTTTAAATCCTGTTTTGTTTGAAATTTCTTTTAATAATTCTGCTTTGTTCATTATTTGTTTCTCCTTTTAATAAATACTATGTTCTAATCTTTTTGTTAAAATTCTCATATACTCTTCCATAGAAGACGATTGAGCTTCAAGTATATATTTTGTACTTGATTCAATATCTTCTGCTGTGTCTATATAGAATCTTAACTTTTGATATCTGCTTGTTATTTCTTCTAATTCTTTTATTAATCGTCTACCACGATTATATTTTTCTTGTTGTTCCCTAGTCATTTAATCACCCCTTAAAATGGAATATCGTCATTATCAATTTCAAAGAATGTATCTTCTTCTTCGTCAAGTTCGCTTTCTTCTGCTAAAATCTTAGCTTGTCTTACATCAAGTTTTCTTTCGAATTTTCTGTTTACGCCAGCAGGGGTAATACCCTCAAGTTCCTCGCCAAATGATTGAATATTTGTTGATGAAATATCGGCTACTGGTCTATTAGTGTAAACAGCTGTTACAGAAATGTTATCACCCTCATTTGCTGTGTCGTAAAAAGATGCCAACTTATTACCAATGCCAAATGTATATTCACCATTTGTTTTTTGGTAATCATCAAATACTCTGATAGTAATTTCTTTACCACCCATATCCTCTTTGTCAACTTTTTTCTTCAATATACCAGCTACTGAAATAAAAATTGTTGGGTTAGGAATTTCTTCAATGTGTTGGATATAAAAAGCTGAATAATTTTGACCTTTTCTTACATTACCCTGTTTATCCTCATATTCATTGATAGATACTGTACCCTCTGTTTTGATGAAATCACCTTTTCTAAGTTTCATCATCATTTCTCTTACTCTTTGTGGGTCTTTTTTTGTGTTGAAGAAAGAAAATGTAAAATAATCTTCTCCAGATTTAATGGTAATCTTTAACATTTCACCATTCCCACTTTTAAACTCTACTCTTTCTGCCTTGTCTAAAGTTCCTGTTGCAAGAAACTTTGTATCAAATTTTGCTTTAATAACAATCACTCCTTTGCTTTATTTCTTAGATTGTATGATTATAATACCACGAATATTTTATTTATGCAAGCGTTTTCATTAAAAAATTCACAAAAATTTTTATTTACTCATAAAATATTGGTATATTCAACTTCTTAGCTTGTTCAATCTCTATTTTCACCCCTTTCGAGTTTTCCCAGTTTTTAAGAACATACACAAAGTCACATTTCCTTAATTGGGAAAGCGTTTCTTCCATAGCTACCTCCCATGGTGTTTTTATATCTATTATTGATGGATTGTAGCTCTCAATATAGATTTCTCTAAAATGGTCTACTGCTTCATCAAAGAATGATTTGTAGGTGTCTAATCTACCACTAATCGCTCCAGATATAAATGCTTTTGGCATTTCTCCATAACCCTCGAAGTGGTCTAATATAAAATTAAATAATTCTGTATCTATCCATTTATTTTCCATTGTCAACCTTTCCTTTCTTATTGTAAACTAAGTTACGCATTTTTTTACATATAGGGGTGTAAAATTTTACATAACCGTTACGCATTTTTTGGCGTGAAGTTACGAATATTTTTGCGTCAAGTTACGCAATTTTTTGCACCATATAATATAAAAGTATAATAAATAATATAATATAAAAGAATATAATAAAAAGATTATAAGAAAAATCATCTTTGAACATATATTTTTCTTTGGTTTATACTTTCTATATAAATTTTAACTAAGTTATTTTCTTTCAACTCTTTCAATAAATTTTGTATTGTTCTTTCTCTTTTGTTTACCAACTCTCCTAAATATTTATTACTTGCAAAGCAATAGCCCTCTTTGGTACTTAATCTATTCAACTCGCCATAAAGTATTTTAGCTCCATCTGAAATATCTCTTTTTAAAATATCATCTTTTATTTTAATGTAATAAGCCACATCACCACCTCACTTCTCATTTTGGCTACACTAAGCTAATTATTCTCATTGTGTGGTGAGTATATTCGCTTTCTATGTTAAAAGTTTGAATATATTGATATTGTTTTAAGCCTTTAATCATCTCTGTTATAGACCTAGTGGACACTCCCAACAATTCTGCTAGTGTGGCGTTAGTAACATGGCAATGTCCTGTATCACCACAAAATCTTACAATTTCACCATATAATATTTTAGCACTAAAGCTTAAATTCCTATCTTGTATCAACTTGCTTGGTATTCGAATTTCATAATCTTTGTTCATAACTCCTCCTTTGACATTGCATTATAATTCACCATTTGAAAGAAAACTGTAATATTCACCATTCTCACCAATAATTAAGCTATCTAAAACTTCAATACCTAATAACTTTCCAGCTTTTACTAGAGAATCTGTTAATTTCTTATCTTCCCTTGATGGATTTATGTCGCCACTTGGGTGGTTATGTGCTACAATAACACTATGAGCATTAATTAATAGTGCTCTTTGGAATACATCTCTTGGTGAAACTACAGTCATATTTATACAACCTTGACTAATCAAGAAACAACCTATTGGCTGTTTCTTAGTATCAAGTGCTAACATTACAAAGATTTCTGCTGGCTGGCTGTCCATTTGAAATACTTTGTTTAATAATTCAGCTCCAGCTGATGGTGATTGAATTTTATCTTGAGTGTATTCCATTTTATCTTCTTTTACTAACCTAACTGAATATTTTTGTATATCTTGCATTATTTATTCTCCTTTAAATTTTATATATATGAATTTGCAAACATTTTCCTAAACTTATTTTCCAATCTGGCTTGTTTAAATAGCCCTACATTGCGTTTTTATTTTTTATTAATGCAATTATATGCCTTAACATTAAAAACGCTTTTATGACCCATTTAAACGCCTTAGAATTGATTTGCTTGTTTTTTGTTGATTTATAGCACTTCTGTTAATAAGTTCCATATATTATGTCCATATATGATTATCATAGCTACTAATGTCATAATTAATAACAATCCACCAGTAATTATCAATACTGACCTCAATAAGACTTTTAAATGGACTATAAATTCGTTATCTGCTGTATATAATCTCCAATTCCTAATTTTCATGCTATTTACCTCCAATACTCTTCTTTATTATCAATTTCATATTTAACTTCTATCGTATCGTCATCTTCCCACATTACATCCACTTCTTTATTGATTATGGATTTTAATTCATACTCATCTTCTGCTATCACTTCTTCCTTGTTATACCATATAATTTGAATTGTATAAATAAGGCTCTAAAATATCTGTTGGGGAGTAAATCTCTAACAGATATTTTTATATAAAAAAATTGCACTTATACGCATTTAGTCCTAAACTTAAAATAGCTA
>QWCK01002085.1_pt1 | contig 26544 bp, 31 predicted proteins | sample 1972571 | NCBI WGS metagenome assembly QWCK01 (sample SAMN09866710, study PRJNA288562) | Human gut metagenome isolate term2_stool, whole genome shotgun sequencing... | isolation source: gut | host: Homo sapiens | place: USA: California | reverse complement strand
CATTCGCAATTCGCTTTCGCTACTTGCTCATGAACGCAGTCGCTTTGCGACCTGTCAGTGGGAGCTTTTAACTCCCACTGACATAAGCATCCCCTTTACTCACCGCTTAGTGCTCTACGCACTTGAAGCGGGGGAATGCTTATTCTGCGTTCAAACTTCTTATTCTCTATACCAAGTCTCATTTTTTCGCATTATACTTTTTCTTCATCCAAAATTCAGTATAAATTTCCTTTGTTAAAAAAGAGCCGTGGCTTTCTCTCACCACGGCTCGAATAAACACAGATTGTCTGATCTGATCTAGCCCTGGTTTTATTTTACGACAGGATGGTACAAACGAACTGTCTATTCTGTTTTCCAAACACAATTATTTATTATAACAATTATTTCAAAATAATCAATACCATTATTTTAATGATATCATTATTTCGACTATTCTGCTTCCTCACGGATCAGCTCCAGAATAGCTGCCAGCTCATTTCCGGTCGGCGGCGCTGTCTGTAACTCCTCGCGTTTTCCATTGGAGCCGACACCACAGAGAACGTTCTCCTCCCCCTGCTGTCCCTGCTCAATGGTAAAATAATGCATCTCATCATTCTGAGGATTCCATACGATGTACATAGAACGTGCAAGCTGTGGAGCAATATTCATCTCCGGTAACTCAATACTTGCCACGCAGGTCTTTTCATCAATATTTAAAACCATGACATCGAAGTCTTTTTCCGAATATGGGCATGGAAGTTTGTCTCCATACGGCTGACGATATAGTGTTGCCATATATTTTCCACGCTCATCGTCCAATTTTTTCATAAAATCTGCTTTGGTTTTGTAAACCATCTGCGGAATAATGCTCCACTCACAGCTTTTTCTTGCAAACTGTTCAAACTGTTCCTTGGTCATCTTGATTTCTTTTGTCTGGCCATTTCCTTCTTTGAACTTTTTCATCGCCTCAATAAACTGCGGATGCAGGATCATCTTATCGGTATCCGGATTTACGATGATTCCTTTTAAGTTCAGTTTTGGATTGGAAGCAATTCGTAACAGTTCATCGATTCCAACATTCAGAATTGCCGGGCATTTCTTTGTATCCGGCATCTGCTCCTTTGTTGTATAGGCAGGTGCAAAAAATTCACCCTGCTGATTTTGCACAATAATCGGCAGCATACGCGGTGCCGCTTTGGTATCTACCTTCTCACCACGTTTTATTTTCTCGATAATTTTCTTCTTAATCTCCGGTGGAAAATCTGCCGGAACAAGAAATCTGGCATCCTTCATTACTTCCATCAGTTTTGCCATATTTCCGTTTGTTCTATCGGCAAGAAATGTTTTCATTGCGTTTTCTAACGCTTCATTATCCATATCAATACTCAATTTTTGTTCTTTGTTCTCCATAGTTCTAGAAATCCTCTTAACTCTCCATCATTCCGCAGATCATAAACTGGTTCAGATTATAGTCTTTACTGTTTTCATGTATACGAATGATATTTTCACCCACAAACATAATTTTTGCATGAAAAAATCCCGGACTGGCTTCAAACAATCGTGTCTGATGCACATGAATATCACAGCGCTTATCCAGAAAATATGTAAATGGATTCACACTGTCATCCCACTCTCGCACCACCAGCTCCTGCTCCTTTTTCAACTTACGTTCATTCATTTTTACTTCCACGATATGTTTGACATACGCTTTTGCAACCAGCCCCTTTTTATCCCGGAACTGAAACAATATATAATCGCGTCCGGAAGAAATAATTCCTACCCGGGCATAACCGACATCCTGTCCCACCATGGTAATGGTACACCATTTCCCATGCATGGAAGTACAGTCAAAATATTTTCCCGGCTCATGTACAATCTTATTTGCTGCCATGAAACTCCTCCGATTTTTCAAATTCTGTTAAGCGAACATTTTCATGCTGCTCTCACTATTTACTTATTAAAATTTAAATTTTTTTAGAAGATCACCCATGGATGTTCCGATTTCTTCTGCCTTCGGAATCTCCACCTGTACTTCTTCTTCCTGCTCTTTCTCCTGAAGCAGAGCTTTCATGCTGAGACTGATCTTGCCATCTTTATTTCCGATAACTTTGACCTGTACTTCCTGTCCTTCTTTCAGAACAACAGACGGATGTTTGATACGATCCAGAGAAATCTGTGAAATATGTACCAGACCGGATACACCATCACCCAGATCCACAAATGCGCCGTAATCTTTGATGGTTTCTACTTTACCTGTCAGCACTTCGCCTTCTTTGAATTCAGCTACTTTTAATTTTTTCTCTGCATCACGCTGTTCTTTTAAAATCTCTCTTGCAGATAATACCAGTTTATCATTCTCAGCGTCTGCTGTGATAATGCGAACTTTCAGTTCTCTGCCAAGCCACGGATTTAAGTCATCTACATGGCTTAAACTTAATCTGGATGCCGGAATAAATCCACGTATACCCTCTACCAGTGCGATGACGCCTTTATTTACAATACCGGATACGGTTACATCCAGTGTCTCCTGATTCTCATATAACTCTTTGATTTTCTCCCATGCCAGTAAAGTGTCGGTATCTTTCTCGCCGTCCCCCATTACTTTATAGGATTCTTCCAGTTCTTTTTCAAAATCTTTCATTGATTCTGCCATTTTTGTTTCCTCCATGTACATATGCTGTCGCTTATTTATTGGTCAATATCGCGAATTTTGAATAATATTTAAAAATCGCTTTGCCCTTGATCTCATCTTTTTTTACGTAACTGTACTGTTCCGCTTCCTCTGCTGTTGAAGCTTTTCCTTCGTTTAACGCGATCTGTGCCCAGAAACGGCCATCTTCCGAATCGTTTCGGTTATCACCCAGTACAAAATAACATCCCTCTGGAACATTAAACGTGTAACCATCATTTTCCCAAGTCCATGTTTCCTTCAGATAATCTTCTTCCAGCGGTTCTGACGATCCATCGATATAAATTTTTCCATCCCGAATTTCAACAGTTTCACCCGGCAGTCCGATCACACGTTTGATATAAGTCTGCTTCTCATCCACCGGATAAGAAAACAGGATGATATCACCGCGCTGCGGCTCATCAAACCAATATGAAAACCGGAAACCGATCAGACGATCTTTAGTCATGATCGTATTTTCCATCGATCCGGACGGAACTCTGACATTTATAATCACAAACTGAGTCAGCACAAAAACAACCGCAATCACGATCACAAACATCCGAATCCAGCTAACCACTTCTTTTCGCATGTCGCCTTTTTTTTCTTCTTCTGTCTTATTGTTTTCTGTTTCTTGTTCTTTCTTCATGCCAAACTCCTAAATCTCAATATCTAATTCTACCGGGCAGTGATCTGATCCAAAGATATCTGTATGGATCTTCGCATCCTGTAACCGGTCTTTTAATGACTCTGACACAACAAAATAATCTATTCTCCATCCAGCATTCTTCTCCCGGGCTTTAAACCGATAAGACCACCAGGAATAAATTTCTGTCTGCTCCGGATAAAAATAACGATACGTATCAATCATGCCGTTTGCCAGCACATTGGAAAATTTTCCACGCTCCTCATCGGTAAAACCTGCATTTTTACGGTTTGTCTTTGGATTTTTCAGGTCAATTTCCTGATGCGCCACATTTAAATCCCCGGCATAGATCACCGGTTTTGTCTCTTCCAGAGACTTGATATAAGCAAGGAAATCATCTTCCCACTTCATACGATAATCCAGACGTGCCAACTCACTCTGAGAATTCGGCGTATATACTGTTACAAAGAAAAAGTTCTCATATTCCAGTGTGATCACACGGCCTTCATGGTCATGCTCCTCAATTCCGATTCCATAGTGCACAGACAACGGTGTCTGCTTCGTAAATATCGCAGTACCGGAATACCCTTTTTTCTCCGCATAGTTCCAATATTGCTCATAACCTTCCATTTCAAGCTGAATCTGCCCTTCCTGAAGCTTTGTCTCCTGAACACAAAAAATATCTGCGTCTGCCTCATGAAAAAAATCCAGAAATCCTTTCTTCACACAGGCACGCAAACCATTAACATTCCATGAAATTAATTTCATTTTAAACTTCCTTCTTCAATCCTCGCATTCTATGCAGTTCAACAATCATCCTATTTTATGGGGTTCTCTCTGAACACATAATGAGAACTGCAACTATTTTTCATACTGGATTAGTATAGCATATCAGACGGCAGACAGCAAGATTTATTCCAATTCTGTTGTTCCCGTTCTGTGTTCTGTTCTGTGTTTATTCTTACTTTATCTCAATTCTGCTATTGTTCCGATTTTCTGTTTATTCTGATCCCGATGACTCCGGTTTTGCATCTTTTTTTCTCAGCTTGGAAAACCAGATCATCGGTTCCGGGTTCTGTGGACGCTCACACAGGCTTTTCTCCATCCATACCATGTTGTACCAGCGGTCAAATTTATAGGCGCACTGATGGAATTCCCCCACCATTGTGTAACCCAGATGTGTATGAAAATCTACACTGTCTTTCGTCAGATAAGCATCGTTTTCCTGATCCGGATAAGCAATACAGGCATTCACACAGACAATGTGCTGTCTGCACAATGCAACTTCCAAAGCAGCATATAACCTTTTCCCTATTCCCTGGCCTTTTGCATTCATATTCACATAAATGGATGTCTCTACTGCCCAGTCATAAGCTGTCCGTTCATGCAATGGGCCGGCATAAGCATACCCAACGATTTTGCCATTCTGCTCTGCCACCAGATACGGATATTTCACCAGGGTTTGTTCAATTCTGCGTGTAAATACTTCCAGTGTTGGCACTTCATATTCAAAAGTAATTGCTGTCTGTAAAATATATGGCGCATATATATCTAAAATTTCTTTTGCATCCAGTGGTGTTGCAATTCGGATCTGAAGCTTCGTATTTACTTCTGAAGCTGTCACTGCATGTACTATCTCTGTTGCATCTGTTATATCCGATTCTCTCGAATCTTTTTCTTCCATGTAAGGTTTTTGTGCAATTTTCTTTTCATCCTTTTCCTTAGATGTTTTTTCAAACGCAACTCTCGGACTGCCATCATCTACATAAATAATTCCACATTTTTCAAACCCGTTTTTCAGAATCAAGTGCTGCATCACCTTGTTATTTTCATGGGTATCAATGCGTAAATGCTGAATCTTGTTCCATGCAAATGCAAGCACCTGCGCCATGATGCCATGAACTTCCGGTGCTGAAGCGATCCGATGAATCGTCCCATAGAGACTCGTATCTTTCCAGTTGCCATGTTCAATATTCCGGTAAGTTGGATCGTCTCCTATAATCAGAGCAAACACCCCCTGAAGTTTTCCCTGCTCCTCAATCACATATAATTGTTCTTTTTCAATGTCTTTTCGTAACGTGTCCTCCGTCGGGTGCGTCTGTCCCCACTGAGTTGGATTGCCATGTTCCGCCATAAATTTGCGGGCATATACATAGATTTCCTGTATACGTTTCAGATCTTTTTCCTTTGCTATACGAATCATTGTGTTTCTACCTCTTTTCTAAATGATTTTCTAACAAATTTATTATTACCAGTTCTATTTTTCACTAATCTTATTTCTACTAATCCTGTGGAAATAATTTATTATGGTAATATCCGTCTGCCGCGTACAGTGTTGCTACCGGATTGTGACCAAGCACACGATCTTTTACCACAAGTGTTGTGGTCAGTCCTTCCGCATATTTATAAAACATACTGTCATGTCCCACACAAAGCCCCATCACAATATTCAGATCCGTGTGTTCTGCATTCAGCATCTTTGCCTGTAAAATCGGGTTGCACATGTTCACACCGGTGTTTTCACAGGTTTTTGGAATCCCAACTTCTGTTTTACGCACCGTGCCCGCCTTGCAGGCAACACCATATACCTCAAATCCGTGACTGCGCAAAATATGGCTCAGTGTACGTGTCTCACGAATCAGTCCCACACAGGTAGCAATCCCGATTTTCTTTGCACCGATCCGTTTTGCAAATTCAATGGTTTCCTCCACACGGCACATCTGACAATAATAGTCGCTCTCCACACCTGCCGCTGCAAGTGTTACTTTTTTATTTTCCTCGTCATCATATAAGCGGATCACTTCGCCTAACAACGTTTCGTCCATACCTGTTGTCAGGCAGAAATCCGGGTAATACTTGTCCATTTTATTACAATTTGTCACACCACAGTCGACACAACTGTGAATCACTTTCTTACATTCACTATTTTCGTCCATTATTCTATTCCTCCATATCTTTCGACACTCTCACAAAAAAAGTAAGATACCCTATCGTTAATTATAAGGTATCTTACACTTTTGTGCTATTATTCTTTTTCTCACTGGATAAAACTTTTGCCCTAAAACTGGATAAAAGTGTTTGCCCTGTGATAAATTAATTTTCATTCATCTTAGCAAGTTTTGCCGCCTGATCAGCTGCGATCAGCGCATCAATGATCTCCTGAATATCTCCATTCATAATGGACTCCAGACGATACAGTGTCAGTTTGATACGATGATCTGTCACACGTCCCTGTGGGAAGTTGTAAGTACGGATCTTCTCGGAACGGTCTCCGGTTCCGACCTGACTTCTTCTTGCCTCTGCCTCAGCATCATGTGCTTTCTGACATTCCATATCATACAATTTCGCACGAAGTACTTTTAATGCTTTGTCTTTATTTTTCAACTGAGATTTCTCATCCTGACAGGAAATTACGATACCTGTTGGAATATGTGTCAGACGAACAGCAGAGTCTGTTGTGTTGACACACTGTCCACCGTTTCCGGATGCACGGAATACATCGAATTTACAGTCGTTCATATCGATCTGTACGTCTACTTCCTCTGCCTCCGGCATGATTGCAACGGTGATAGTGGATGTATGGATACGTCCACCGGACTCTGTCTCCGGCACACGCTGTACACGATGTACACCACTCTCGTATTTCAGTAAGGAATAAGCGCCCTGACCAGTTACCATGAAGCTGACATACTTCATACCGCCGATACCGATTTCCTCCACATCCATAGTCTCAACTTTCCAGCGTTTGCTCTCTGCATAATGTACATACATACGATAGATCTCCGCTGCAAACAGTGCTGCCTCGTCTCCACCTGCACCTGCGCGGATCTCCACAATAACATTCTTGTCATCGTTCGGGTCTTTCGGAAGTAACAAAATTTTCAGTTTCTGCTCTAATTCTTCTACTTTCTCTTTGGACTCTGCAAGTTCTTCTTTTGCAAGCTCGCGCAGTTCCTCATCGTTCTCCTCCTGCAGCATGGCAAGACTATCCTCGATGTTCTGTTTATTTACTTTATACTCTTTGTATGCTTCTACGATCGGAGCCAGATCTGCCTGCTCCTTCATCAGTTTCTGGAAACGTTTCGGGTCATTTGCCACATCCGGCTCACTCAGCATACTGAGCAGTTCTTCAAAACGTACCAGTGTATCTTCCAGTCTGTCAAACATAGTTATCTCCTTCCTCTCACAACCCGGTCCAGTCCCGCCAGATCGCAAATCACTTTTATATCATAAAATCCTTGTTCTTTCATAAATCCGCTGACCGCTTCTGCCTGATCATGGCCGATCTCATACAGCAGATAGCCGCCGTCCTTCAGATGTGCCACGCTCTCCTCGGTAATTCTCCGATAAAAATAAAGTCCATCTTCTTTTCCGTCCAGTGCTCCCATTGGTTCATGGTCACGCACTTCCGGCATCAGTGTATCGATTACTTTGCTTGGAATATAAGGCGGATTGGATACGATCAGATCAAACGTTCCGGAGATCTCAGAAAAAAGATTACTGTGAACAAAGTTCACCAGAACCTGATTCTGCAGGGCATTGTATTTTGCCACTTTCAACGCATCTTCTGAAATATCTGCCGCTGTCACTTTCGTCTCCGGACAAAAAGACTGAATACTGATTCCAATACATCCGGAACCGGTACACAGATCCAGAACATCCGCATCCGACATTTCATTTTTTAGAATCTGAATAGTTTCTTCTACCAGCACTTCCGTATCCTGTCGCGGAATCAGCACATGTTCATTGACCGCAAAGGGCAGTCCCATAAACTCCTGTTCTCCGGTCAGATACTGCAGCGGCATCCGCTGACAGCGTTTTTCTGTCAGTTTCAGATAATCTTTTTCCTGTTCCGGACTCATCTCATCCCGCTCATGCAGCAGGTAAAAGCTGCGGTTGATCTGACAGGCAGCTTCCATCAGGAACCAGCTTTCTGCCGACTCATTTTCCACACCGGCGGCTTTCAGCAGCGCTGCGGCCTGCATTCTTGCTTCCCGGTATGTCATGGTTCTTCCACCTGTACCTTCTGTGCGGCATCTTCGATTTTTATCTCAGCATTAATTTCATCCGCAATGCCTTCTTTCGCACGAATTTCCGCAATATAGCTTCTCCAGTCAAATACTGCCTCTACGGACGCAATACCGACCTCGATCATGTCATCATCCGGCTCCTTAGTGGTGAGCCCCTGCATCCACAGTCCCGGCTTACTGATCAGATTGATCACAGGATTGTCGCTGCGGCCTGCCGCACGTAACAACTCATAGGACACACCTGCGATTACCGGCACAAGCGCCAGCCGCAGTACCAAACGCAATGCATGGGAATCCACACGGATAAACAGAAACAAAATCACGCTGATGATCACAACAAACATCAGAAAGCTTGTGCCACAGCGTTTATGCTCTTTGGAACTTTTCCGCACATTTTCCACATTCAGTTCCAGTCCATGCTCGATGCAGTTGATACATTTATGCTCCGCACCGTGATACATGAACACCCGCTGAATCTCTTTCATTCTTGAGATCAGCAATATATATCCGATAAAAATTGCAAGACGCAGGATTCCTTCGATCACTGCCACAACCATATCGCTCGCAATAAACCGGGAACACAGTACCGACAGATAATAAGGCAGGATCATGAAAATAGCCACTGCCAGTACGATAGATAACGCTACCGTTCCGCCCATCATGGCATTTTCTTTTGCCTTTTTCTTCTCTGCGGTGTCCTGCTTCTTCTCTTTTGATTCTTCTTCGTCCTCAAAAAAAGAAGCGGAATACATCAACGTGGACATTCCAAGTACCAGAGAGTCAATAAAACTCAGCACTCCGCGCAGCAATGGAATCTTCTGCCACACCTCTCCCGGAACAATTCCTTTATATTCTTTCGTCATGACTTCAATTTCCTGATCCGGCTTGCGGACTGCCACCGCATACCGTTCCTTATTTTTCATCATGACACCTTCCATGACGGCCTGACCGCCAATTCCAGAATATCGCATAGAAATTCCTCTCCGTTTCGTCAAACTCAGAAAACATAAAATTTTCTGCTTAACAAAACAGGTTGAGATTTTGCAACCTCAACCTGATTTTCACACATATCTTACTATTATTTTAAGCCGTATTTCTTGTTGAACTTATCAATACGTCCACGTGCCTGAGCTGCTTTCTGCTGTCCTGTATAGAATGGATGGCATTTAGAACAAATCTCTACGTGAATATCGCTCTTTGTAGAACCTGTTACGAATGTGTTTCCGCAGTTACAGGTTACAGTTGCCTGATAATAATCCGGATGGATTCCTTCTCTCATTAATTTCACCTCGCATACCAAATTTCTTTGTAATTCTACTTACGTCTATGAAAAACAATAAACTTGTTAATCTTTCTGCACCGCATCTTCACGGTACACAGCTTTCATATTATAGCATACACTTTTTTCTATTGCAAGCAGTTTTTTAGAAAAATTTCCGTTTTTTTACAAGTTCCACGAACTCATGATTATTTTTGGTCCGGACGAACATGTTCAGGATATTTTCTACTGCCTCATCGGACTTCATGCCATTGAATGCTTTTCGCATAATATAGGTAGCTTCCTGTTCTTCTTTATCTAAAAGCAGGTCTTCTCTACGTGTTCCGGATTTCACGATGTCGATGGCCGGAAAGATACGTTTCTCAGACAGACGGCGATCCAGTACAAGCTCCATATTTCCGGTTCCCTTGAACTCCTCATAAACAACATCATCCATCTTACTTCCTGTCTCAACCAGAGCAGTTGCAAGGATTGTCAGACTGCCTCCCTCACGCATGTTTCTGGCTGCACCGAAGAATCGTTTTGGCATATGTAATGCCGCAGGATCCAGACCGCCGGATAAAGTACGTCCGCTTGGAGGAACAACTAAGTTGTACGCTCTTGCCAGACGGGTAATGCTATCCAGGAGGATCATAACGTCCTGTCCATGTTCCACCAGACGTTTTGCACGCTCGATTACCATCTCGGATACACGTTTGTGATGCTCCGGAAGCTCATCGAATGTAGAGAAAATAACTTCTACATTATCGCCTTCAATTGCTTCTTTAATATCCGTTACTTCCTCCGGACGCTCGTCGATCAGCAAAATGATCATATGCATGTCCGGATTATTGGTCTTTACAGCTGTTGCCACTTTTTTCAACAAGGTTGTCTTTCCTGCCTTCGGCTGAGCAACAATCATACCACGCTGTCCTTTACCAACCGGGGAGATCAGATCCATAATTCGCATGGCTGTCTCATTTGGTTTTGTCTCCAGACGCAGACGCTCATTCGGAAAGATCGGTGTCAGGTCTTCAAACGGTTTGCGTTTCATTGCCTCATACGGCGGGTAGCCGTTTACGGTACTGACATACAGCAGGGCACTGAATTTTTCACCCTGAGATTTGATACGTTTATTTCCGCACACAATATCGCCTGTTTTCAAATTGAAACGACGGATTTGAGACGGCGCCACATAGACATCATTGTCACCCGGCAGATAATTCTCACAACGGATGAATCCATACCCGTCCGGCATAACCTCCAGTATACCGTTTGCCTGTTCACCACTGTCCAAAGAAGCTTCATCCTTGCGGATCTGCTCCAGTTCTTCCTCTGTTTTCTTTTCTTCTGCACTGTCAGAAGCATCTCTGTCCTCCCGGCGTACATTGTTTCTGATACTGTAACGTCCCGGCTTACGCTCTCTCACATATGTTTTGCCGGCAGGTTTTGTATTTTCTTCTGAACGCTCTTTCGCTTCTGTCTTTTCTTCTATCTTCTCTTCTGATTTTTTTTCTTCTGTTGTCTTCACTTCTTCTGTCTTTGCCTTTGCCGCCACTTCTTTTTCGTCTTCCTGCAGCATCCGTTCAATGAGATCTGCCTTCTTTAACGCAGATACTCCTTTTAATCCTCTTGTCTTGGCAAGGTCTTTTAAAACAGCAAGCGATAAGCTCTCGTACTTTTCTCTCATTTAAAATATACCCTCCAGTAAACTATCCGATGTAATTCATTTGGTTCCTGTAATATAAAAGGACTTCTGTCCCGATCAAACTGAAACAAAAACATTTTTAAATATATTATAAAAAATGATTCATCCTTGGAATTTCTGTCAGAACCGACACGAATACTTATTAATTTAGTATTATACACCAATTTTAGTTAAATAGAAAGTATTTTTTATCAGTATTTTTTCACTGACTATTTTCCGCTCAACACTCGATCCAGCACCTGAGCCAGCGGGTCCATGGCATTCATCGCCTCCTGGAGTGTATTTGTCTGTGCTCCCACCTCAATCAGCAATGACTTCGGACAGAGATGCATATTGTACCGATAACTTTTCAGATAAATTTTCCTTGTAAAACCCGGATACAATTCTGTCGCGGCAAGCTGCATTTTCAGAGACATTGCAAGATTATCTTCGATATATGGATTTCTCAGATAATCAATATCTCCGGTTGCTGTCGTTTTGCTTAATCCGTTGAAAAACATCACCTGCGCCATATCTACGCCATTGATATTTGCCGCCAGACGTGTAGTATCTGCCACACCATCACGATGCAGATCGATCACCACTTCAATGGAGGGATGCTCCTGCAAAATTTTCTGGATCACAGGTGCTGCCACATTATAGGCATGATCACGATCCGTGTCATATATTCCTGTATCATGCAAAACGTGATAGCCATATGTATCCTGTAAAAGCTGCGTCAGTCGGTTTCCCACAGCAATCACAGACGTGTTCGGATCTCCCGGTGTGGAATCTGCATAACCTTCAGAGCCATGGGTGTGATAGATTAAAATCTGCGGCACATCTTCTGTTGTTTTCTGAATCGTACAATCCTTATTTAACAGGTTTTGCACAACAAGTTGAGAACTGTTAATCGTGGTGGATTTATCCACGGTATAATAATGTTGGATCAGATAATCAAAATCATTCAATTTTTCCAGCGATACTGCATTTCCACTATCCACCGCTGCTGTTGTGGTCGTGTCACCGGATGACACATCATTTTCATCTGACTGTGCATTTTCAGAATCTGTTTGATTTTCAGAAGAATCACTATTTTTCACAGTAGCATCCACCGTCTGAGTCTCCTGTGGATCTTTTTTTGTCAGAATCTGATCATAAGACAACTGACTTTCCGACTGCATATCATACATAGTCGTCTCGTCTTCTATCTGATAAGCAGTCTGTCCCCCATCTCCGGCGGTCAACACCGGCGCATACTGTTTCAACATCAGATAACAGATCTGGTATTGCAGACGGTTCCACAAATTGGTGTTGCGGACTTCTAATATACAGATCCACAGAAACAGAACGCTGCCAGCCAGCAGCACGCCTGCCGTGATCAAACGTTTTCTTCTTTCTTTTCGCCTTCTTTTTTTCGTTATTTTCAACATGTCACATTCCTTTTCCCCGTATATAAGTATATGAAGGACTCCTGCTCTTATGACATGTTTTTACCCGCAAAATGCCTGATTAATTGCTTCAGAAATTGTATAACTCATACGTTTGATCTCTGCGTCAATGTCTTTTGGTGTCACAAACATATGATTTAACTGTGGAGACAGCAGCTCCCGGATCAGATTCCGATGTTCTGCTTCTGTCAACTTCCCCCAGGATCTTTTTAACGGTTGCAGGCTTTCTGCATGTGCCAGTTCATCAATTAACGCAGACATGGAATCATAGACAATCGTTGCAGCTTCTACTACGGTCGGAATACCGATAGCTATCACCGGAATGCCTGTGGTTTCTTTTGTGATGCTATAACGATGATTACCGACACCGGAACCGGGATAAATTCCTGTATCTGTAATCTGAATCGTCCGCCCCAGACGTCGAACACTGCGGGCTGCCAGCGCATCCACAACAATCAGATAATCTGGCTGTACCTCATGGATAATTCCGGCTATGATCTCCTGACTTTCCATCCCGGTCTGTGCCATAACGCCGGGTACAATGGCACTGATAGACTGCACCTGTTCATTTTCATACGCCCGTCTGCCAAATTCTTTTATGATGTGTCGGGTAATATACAGATTGTCTGCCACCTGTGGTCCTAAGGCATCTGGTGTCACCAGACGGTTTCCAAGTCCTGCTATCAAAATTGAAGTACCGATTTCTTCTTTTTTATCAGTATTTTGATTCTCTTCGTCAAAATGTGTGCATCCCTTCCTTTCTTTATTCTCCGAATCCACTCGAATCTCTGATTCTTTCTGCTTCTGCGCACCTCTTTTTCCCCTGTCACCCACAGGAATCAGTTCTTTCAAAATCTCCGCCAATCGCTTCGATATCTCCCGATGATAGTCCTCATCATCCTCGCTCATTTCCGCCGCTTCTAAGGTAATATAAGTTCCTTTCGGCTTTCCCATCTGCTTTGCACCATTTTCGGTTGTAATCTGCACAGTTACAATGTGAATCTGTTCCTCCTCGTAATCTTCTTCCGTGACAGTAATCCCTTTTGCTTCTTCCTGTGCCTTTGCAATCCGCTCATTTTCCTCTACCGCAAGGTCCGTTCTGACTTCAAACATACAAAAAATACCCCAACTTTTCTAAATAATCCTAGTATTTCAAAAAATGCAAACAATTATACCAATTTTTTCATTTTTTTCGGTTTTTCTATTGACAATTCCTATTTTTGACCCTATAATACATGAGTATGTTTACATTAGTTCGTCCGTGTCCGGCTTTAATGTAACAATCATTTAAGAATTCTCAGCATGGGAGGTGTACAGATTGGCTAACATTAAATCAGCAAAGAAAAGAATCTTAGTTGCGCAGACAAAGACAGAAAGAAATAAATCTATCCGTTCTTCAGTGAAAACAGCTATTAAGAAAGTAGAGGCAGCTGTTGCAGCAAATGATAAAGAAGCAGCTACTACAGCATTAATATCCGCTACTTCCGTTATCAGCAAAGCTGAATCCAAAGGTGTTTATCACAAAAACAATGCTTCCAGAAAAATTGCTCGTTTAGCAAAATTAGTAAATAGCATTGCGTAACAAGTGCGAATAAATACGAATTAATAAAGAACAATTGGTGCCGTCATACCAGTTGTTCTTTTTTGTTTTAGCTTTTTTCCTTATCATTCATTCACAGAAAAAACTAAGACTATTTTACTATGAAATAAAAATTGTCACACAGACAGCTTCCACTACTGTCCATGTGACACTCTTTTTTATTCCTAATACTATTAGTTATTATATCAGATAGCATCAAAACGGCACTGATATATTTTTTCACTGGCTACTTCGTATAATTCACCAAATTTTCCAGCACTTCTGCTGCTTTTCCAGAATCAATCGCTTCTTTTGCAAGGATAATTCCATTGGCAATACTGTCTGCTTTTCCACTGATATAGAGTGCTGCTCCTGCGTTCAGCAACACAATTTCACGTTTTGCACCCTGCTCCTGTCCCGACAGGACAGCTTTTGTAATTTCCGCATTTTCTGCTGCGGTTCCGCCCTGCAGTTCTGCCAGATCTACCGTCTTAAATCCAAAATCTTCCGGTGTGATTTCATATGTTTTTACAGCTCCATCTTTTAATTCGGATACAACAGTCTTTGTACTCAGTGTGATCTCATCCATGTGATCTCTGCCGCTGACAACCAATGCCCGTTTTACACCAAGCTGCCCCATAACATTTGCAATGGTCTCTGTCAGAGACGGATCATAAACGCCCACTACCATACCTTTTGCTCCGGACGGATTTGCCAGGGGGCCAAGGATATTAAACACCGTACGGATTCCAATTTCGCTTCGCGCCTGTCCTACAAACCGCATGGATTTATTGAAGGTCTGAGCAAACATAAATCCTATGCCGACTTCATCCACGCAGGCTTCTACTTTTTTCGGCTCCATCATGATATTTACGCCAAGCTGTTCCAATACGTCACCGGCACCGCTCTTACTTGAAATAGAACGATTGCCGTGTTTGGCCACAGGAACTCCGGCTGCTGCCGTTACAATAGCAGATGTAGTAGAAATGTTGAAAGAATAGGTAGTATCTCCACCGGTTCCCACCAGATCAATAAAATTGTCAGAATGCGGATGAATGTGCTCTGCCTTATCTGCCAACACAGAAGCAAAACCAACGATTTCGTCAATGGTCTCGCCTTTCATGCGTAATCCGGTCAAAAATGCCCCGATCTGTGCCTGTGTGGCTGCGCCTGTCAGAAGAAGTTCCATCACTTCTCCTGCCTCTGCGCAGGTCAGATTTTGTCTGTCTGCTACTCTCTGTATTGCCTGTTTCATATCCATAATACTGATACTCCTTTTTACAACCAACTGCTCATAAATCTGTTCTCTTACAGATAGAGACCTGTTTTTCTTCCGTTCATCTTTATAATTTCGTATATCTGCAAAACTTATGAGCTTAAAATATTTTTCTACTTTAACTTGTTTACTTCAACTCTGTCTTAAAAGTCTGAATGTATTCTTTTGCCACATCCAGATCATACTGATTTTCTTCCATCAGATTGATGAAATAGGAACCAACAATTGCTCCGTCAATAATGTCTCTCATCGGCTCCACATCTGCTGCGGTACGAATACCAAATCCCATCATGATTGGAATCTGCGCCTGCTCTTTTACGGATTTTAGATAAGAAATTACTTCTTTATGGAAGTTTGCACCCTGACCGGTAACACCCATGGAAGATACACAGTATACAAATCCTTTTGCATCTTTTAAAATCTCTGGAATTCGTTTGCCGGATACCGGTGCTACCAGCTGGATTAAAATGGTTGCATCCTGTTTTGCCAGTGCATCTTTCAATGGCGGCTGCTCTTCCAGCGGAAGATCCGGAATGATCAGTCCATCGACGCCAACTTCGGCACATTTTTCAGCAAATTTATCCAATCCATAATGAAATACTGTGTTGTAATATATCATAAATACGATCGGCAGTTCGCAGCCATCTTTCCGTACGCTTTCTACCAGATCGAAGCACTTGCGTAGGCTGGTTCCTTTTAAAATAGAACGATAGGACGCATCCTGAATGATCGGACCATCTGCCGCCGGATCCGAAAACGGAATACCAAGTTCCAGAATATCCAGTCCTGCCTCTTCCTGTGCACGGATCAGTTTCGCACAATGTTCCATATCCGGAAGTCCTGCAGTAATATATGTGATAAATGCTTTTTCGTTTTTTTCCTGTAAGGTCTGTAATTTTCTTTCTATACGGTTCATGATCTTCTACTCCAATTTATTTTTCCTTGATTGCTTCATTGATTCATTTTGCGGTTTACTGTCATTAACATTATATTTTTTTAATTTTGTCATCTTTCTGGTCAATGATTAGTTCAGATAACCTTTTCCTGCCAGATAATTTGCAATAGTATTGACATCTTTGTCACCACGTCCGGACAGACACACGATCATGGACTGCTCCGGTGTCATTTCTTTTGCTTTTTTGAAGGCATAAGCCATCGCGTGTGCGCTCTCAATCGCCGGAATGATGCCTTCCAGTTCGCAAAGTTCCATCAGTGCATCCATGGCCTCTGTATCTGTAATAGACACGTACTGTGCTCTGCCGCTGTCACGTAGATATGCATGCTCCGGACCTACTCCCGGGTAATCCAGTCCGGCTGAAATAGAATGTGCCAGCTGAATATTGCCATCCTCGTCCTGCAGCAGATAAGAACGCATACCATGCAGGGTTCCCGGCTCGCCAAGCGGCATTGCTGCTGCATGTTTACCTGTTTCGATACCAAGTCCGGCTGCCTCTACACCGATGAGTTCCACGTCTTTTTCATCGATAAATTCTGCAAACATTCCAATGGAATTGGAACCACCACCCACACAGGCCATAACTACATCCGGAAGTTTTCCTTCCACCTCATAATGCTGTACTTTTGCCTCTTTACTGATGACGCGCTGAAATTCTTTGACCATCTTCGGATATGGGTACGGGCCTACCGCAGAACCAATGATGTAAAAAGTATCCTCTGCTGTTTTTGCCCATGTACGGATTGCCTCATTTGTAGCATCTTTTAAGGTATTGCTGCCAGATTCCACACTGACAACTTTTGCACCAAGCATTTCCATACGCATTACGTTTAAGGCCTGACGCTCAATATCCTCTTTTCCCATGTAAACAGTGCATTCCATGTCAAACAATGCAGCACCGGTTGCAGTTGCCACGCCGTGCTGGCCTGCTCCTGTCTCTGCGATGACTTTTTTCTTGCCCATACGTTTTGCCAGCAGGATCTGACCGATAACGTTGTTGATCTTGTGTGCACCGGTATGGTTTAAATCTTCACGTTTCAGATAAATCTTTGTACCATATTTTTTGCTGAGACGTTCTGCATAATACAGTGGTGTCTCACGTCCTACGTACTGTTTCAGATAATAGTTGTACTGATCGATGAACTCCGGATTTTTGATGGCTTCCTCAAAGGCATCATCCAGTTCCTCTAATGTATTCATTAATGACTCGGACACATACTGTCCGCCAAATTCTCCATAATATGTATTTTTCTTACTCATATTTTTTTACCTTTCCTGTCTTTCTCAACTGTTACTTTTCGTTTTTTCATCAAATTATCGAAAAGATACCATTTTAATTACTTTTAACATTGCTTTACGGCTGTAATAAATTTCCGGATCAAATCTGTGTCTTTGACTCCGTTTCGTTCCACGCCACTGCTTACATCCACCACATCCGGATGGAGCATACAGATTCCGTTTTGCACGTTTTCTATATTCAAACCGCCTGCTAAAACAAACTGGCGATTCACTCTTTTTAATTTTTCCGGAAATACAAATGTTCTTTCTTCCGCTTCCCATCCAAAGGTTTTGCCGGAACCATATTCAGCCCCATCTACCACATAACCGCTGATGTTTGGTGCCTGCACAAACAGCTCTTCTGCATTTACATCTGAACTTCCAGCGATATTTACCGCCTGCCACAACGCCAGGCCTCCATCTGACTGACAGTCTGCCGGAATTGTTCCGTGAATCTGGATCAGATCAAATCCCATATCATTGAGTCGTTTTACTTCTTCTTTGGAAGGACTGACGCATACTGCAACGGACTGGATATTCGGATTTTTCTTCAATTGTCTTAGCAGTTTTTCTGCTTTTTCATAGCTGACATTTCGTTTGCTTTTTTCAAAGAAGACAAATCCTGCATAATCGGCACCGTATGCATTCACTGCTTCAATGTCCTCCGGTCTGCTCAAACCACATATCTTTGCTTTTGTCATATCTTTCACGCTTCCTGTAACATTTTAACGTTTCATTTCCAATCTGCTTTTATCCATTACTTACACCCAATTTTAAAAACAGTCGTTTTTTAACATCTGTCTGTTACAGTGCTTTCCAGTGTTTTGCAAGTTCCTGCGGATTCGCAGATTCCATAAAGGCCCGACCGATCAAAAATGCATCCACACAGCATTCATTCAGGTATTTCACATCCTCATCTGATACGATACCGCTCTCTGCCACGAAAATTCTGTCATCCGGAACCATCTTGCTCAATCGTTTTGTGGTGTCCAATTTAATGGAAAAATCTCTGAGATCCCGGTTATTGACACCAACGATGTTTGCTCCACAGTTCAATGCCCGATCCATCTGTTCTTCGGTATGGGCTTCAAATAATGCATCCAGCCCAAGTTCTGTAGTCAGCTGATAAAAATCTCGCAGCTGAACATCATCCAAAATTCCAGTGATCAAAAGGATTGCATTTGCCCCGATTGCTTTTGCCTCATAAAACTGATATTCATCGATCATGAAGTCTTTTCTTAAAATTGGAAGCGGTGAAATCTCCCGGATCTCTTTCAGGTAATCCACATTTCCAAGGAAGTGATCTTCTTCTGTCAGGCAGGAAATACAGTCTACCGAAGCATTGTATTCATCAATCCGCTTGGTTAGATCAATCTGACTGGTAATGTTTCCAAGGCTTGGAGAAGCTTTTTTGAATTCTCCAATGATGGAAATTCCCGGTTTTGCAAGTCCTTCGTAAAAACTTGCCGGATGTGCCTCGCACTGTTCTGCCAGTTTTCGCATCTCCGCCAGTGAAATACGAGATTTGTGTTCCAGCAAACGTACTTTTTTGTCTTCCACGATTTTATCTAATATCATATTGGTTCCTCTCAATTAACAATTTATTTGATTCACTTTTTTACTTCATCTATTTGTGTTATTTATTTTTATCTTTCATGCGCTTTTATTTTATAAGGATTTATAAGGATAAGAAATTTTCCATCATACGTTTTCCATGTTCAGTGTATACCGATTCCGGATGAAACTGTAATCCAATGACCGGATATTCCTTATGCTGCATTGCCATAATCTCGCCATCGCCAGTGGTGGCCAGCACTTCCAGACAATCCGGTAAATCTTCTGCTGATACGGCTAGAGAATGATATCTCGCTACCCGGATCGGTGATTCGATTCCATCGAAAATACCGGTTCCAGTGTGATGGATCAGTGACTGTTTTCCGTGATACAGCTTCTTTGCATAAGTAACGGTTCCTCCAAGCGCTTCGCCGATGGTCTGATGTCCAAGGCAGATGCCAAGGATTGGAATCTTATCGTAGAATTCTTTTACTACATCTAAGCAGATACCTGCTTCCTTCGGGCTTTTCGGTCCCGGAGAGAGTACAATTTTTTCCGGTGCCATCCGGCGGATTTCTTCGATGGTGATTTTGTCGTTTCGAACCACCTCAATATCTTCCCGGAAGATTCCCATATATTGATATAAGTTGTAGGTAAATGAATCGTAGTTATCAATCAGTAAAATCATAATACTTCCTCCGCTACCAGTGTTTTTGCCAGTGCCATTGCTTTGTTGCAGCACTCCTGATATTCTTTTTCCGGGACAGAATCCGCTACGATTCCGGCGCCTGCCTGCAGGTAAACTTTTTCACCTTTTTTGATCATCGTTCGGATCGTGATACAGAAATCCATATCTCCGGAGAAGTCCACATATCCAGTAGCTCCGCCGTACAGACCTCTGCGTACCCTTTCCAGTTCATCGATAATCTCCATGGCGCGGATCTTCGGCGCTCCGCTTAAAGTTCCTGCCGGAAGGAAAGAAGATACCAGATCAAATGGATGATATTTTCCTTTTTTCCGTCCCTCTACCAGAGATACGATGTGCATGACGTGGGAATAATACTGAATTTTCATGAAATCCGTTACTTTTACGCTTCCAAACTCACTGACCCGTCCCATATCGTTTCGTGCCAGATCCACCAACATGACATGTTCTGCTTTTTCTTTTTCATCTGCAAGCAGTTCTTCTGCCAGACGTTTGTCCTCCTCTTTCGTTTTTCCTCTCGGTCTTGTTCCGGCAATTGGACAGGTATAAACACGTTTTCCCTGCTGTTTTACGATCATTTCCGGGGAACTTCCGATTACTTCGAAGGTTCCGAAATTGAAGTAATACAGATACGGAGACGGGTTCAATTCTCTCAGTTCCCGGTACAGATCAAATCCGGTCTGCTTTGTCTCTAACGTCCATCTCTGGGATAACACAGTCTGGAAAATATGTCCCTCACGGATGTAGTGTTTGATTTTTTCTACCTTTTCGCTATATTCCTCTAAAGTGTCGGACTGATGAACAATTTTCCCGTCCCGACAAAACTGAAATTCACTTGCCTGACCTCTGTTTTTTCTGGCTTTCTGAATCATCACATCCGCTTCTTTTAATGCCTGTGTCTTTCCGTCTGCATCATCGGCTTCCAGAATCACTGCGGTCATGGTTTCCGCTACATGATCGATCATCAAGAACTTTGTCATGAGCATCATCTGAATGGTTTCAATGCCGATTTCATCCGGGTTGTTATCTGGAAGCACTTCCGTGTAACGAATGAAATCATATCCAAGCTGTCCAACCAGTCCACCAGAGAAATTCAGTTCTGCATGATCATTTTTTATCTCAAATTCGCTGTAATATTCTTTTAACAGTTCCAACGGATTGCCTTTTCGCACTTCTCTGCTTCCATCTGCTTTTGTGATTACCAGAGATTGTCCTTCGGAAGAAATCAATTCCTCCGGTTCAGCTCCCATAAACGTATAACGGTCATAGTTCTTGTCGTAACTTTCCAGTAAAAATCCAACTTTGTCTTCCACCAAGTTCTGATACATACCGATGGCTGTCTCATTTACGATACTGACGGTCTTTTTGTAAACTCTCAATGTACGTTTCATCTTATTTTCCAGTCCTTTCTATCCTGTAACACTCCGTGGATTCTAAGGTTGGGCTTTTATCAAGTTCCATGTTTCTGAGACTTGGTTCGCGATTCTGTTTTTTAACAACTTCTTTTTAGAGTCGCTGTACATAATAAAAAAATCCCTGACCGTGAGTTTTCACAGTCAGGGACGAATATACGTTTCGTGGTGCCACCCTCTATTCATTGTGCTATTTTTTTTTGCAACTGTTCTGTTGCTTTCGCACAACCTCAATCCGATACGGAATCTCTTCGATATCTTTCCCCTGTAACGTGAGGACACGGCATCCGCTACTTGCACTTTTACATTTTTACGTTCGCTTTGCATCTCACAAATCCATTCCCTTTATACTTACCTGCCGGAATCTCACCACCACCGACTCTCTGTAAAGCAGTGCCACAAAGGTACTCCTTTTGTTCATTGATTTTCGTTCTTGTCATTTATTTTTTGTTATAGTAGCACTTTACCGTAGTGATGTCAATGCTTTTCCGAAAATTAATTCCTACTTTCTTACTCTGTAATCACAAGCAACTTTTTGCATTTTCTTCAACAGAAAAAACATATCCTGTATGCATTCAGATTCTTTGTAAAGCGGACATAAGCAATCTGCTTTCGCTACTTGCTCAAGAACGCAGTCGCTTTGCGACCTGTCAGTGGGAGCTTTTAACGCCCACTGGCATAAGCATCCCCCTTACCCACCGCTTAGTGCTCTACGCATTTGAAGCGGGGGGGAATACTTATTCTGCATTCAAAAACTTATCAGGATCTGTAACATACAGGACATTTATTTTTACAGGAAGAATATTAACATATCAACCAAGAATACCGGTATCAGGAAACGCAGCGACCATGTCATATATCCAAAGAAAGACGGCATACGAATACCGTTTTCCTCCGCAATGGATTTTACCATAAAGTTCGGCGCGTTACCGATATACGTATTGGCTCCCATGAATACTGCTCCACAAGAGATTGCCTCCAGCATAACCTGCGGTACAATACCAACGCTGGTATGAAGACCTGCGGTTGCACCCAGAGTTCCTGCAGTGGTAAGGAATACCAGATAGGTCGGTGTGTTATCCAGAAAACTGGACATTGCGCCGGTTACCCAGAACATCTGCCACGGCTGATTTAAACCAAGCTCTGCACCTTTTGCTTTCAGAATCAGAAGTGCCGGAATCATAGTAATAAAGATACCGATGAAAAGCACTGCCACTTCCTGAATGGCTCCCCAGGAAAAATGGTTGTCTTCACGAACGCTTTTATTTGTTGTTTTAAAGGAAAGGAATGCTGCTGTCAAAATAATGACAACCTCGATCAGAGCTGCGTATGTAAGCTCTACCTCTCCATAAATATGGATACCGCCACTGAATGCTTTTGTGGACGGAAGTACACCACTTAAAATAACTGCTACTACGATTGCTGCAAGGAAAATGATATTGTGAGCTCCTACGACACGGATTGCTGCTTTATCGCCGCTCTGTATTTCCGGTGTGATACCATCTGCCAGATCTTTACGATAAGCTCTGGAATCCAGAATATAAAAGATCACAAGTAAAATTGCAACATTTAAAGTCATGATCGGAATCAGACGCAGGCTCCAGAAAAATGGAACGTTACGCATAAAGCCCATCAGCAATGGCGGATCTCCCACCGGTGTCAGACATCCACCGATATTGGATACCAGGAAAATAAAGAATACAACCACCTGTGTCTTTCTGGAACGCCATTTATTTGCACGGATCAGCGGACGGATCATAACCATACTGGCACCTGTGGTACCGATCCAGCTGGATAACAGTGTACCGATCAGAAGCATGATCACATTTACCTTCGGTGATCCACTGAGTTCACCTTCGATAGTGATATTTCCTGCTACGCAGAAAAGTCCAAATAACAATACGATAAAGGTGAAATAGTCACCTACAATTACTTCCAGTAACTGCTCACCCATTACACCAAAACCGTAACGGATTGCAAACGGGATCAGAAACAGTAATGACCATGCAATAACTGCATACTTCTGATTTCTTTCCCACCACGCCGGTTTTACCAACGGAAAAACCGCAATGCTAAGCAGCATTCCAAGAAACGGAATGCAAAATAACAATGAAATTGAATTGCCCAAGTCCATTTGTGATACCTCCAGTCATATCTTAAAAATCTCATTCATCACAATTATTCAGTCAATCCCCCATCATATCTGACATCGATTGGCATTTTTCGCCACTCATCCCCAAATGAATCTCTCATATCAGATATAGATTATCATTGTTTCTGCTTATATGGTCTCCGGAAGGTTCCAGATTTTCCTTCAACGGATATCCCTTTTTCATATTCTTATTTATAATACAGCCCGTGTGCAGCATCGTCGCATTTTCAGTATCCGAAATCCGAACCATTCTATTTTTCCCGATGTCTGTTTCTGCATACCACACCTGATACTCGTCTGCACGGGGCAGACATGCATCCATATCCTCATCATCCAGACAGATCACATGATTCAGTTCTGTCTCCGGCATGCCAAGCAATGCCAGATCCCGTGCAATCTGCCGCGCAACATCTATGTTTTTATGTTCTGCTCTTTCCTGCTGTGGAAAGGATACCATATCCTCCATATTTTCAAATCCGCATGTATGACGGATATTCTGCACCTGACTTGCAGTCAGATTACCTTTATCCTTTTCATCCCGTTCTTCTTTTTCATCCAGCACTTCACATTCCCATGCCACATCTTCTATGTTGTAAATCTTTAGATTCCATGCACGGTACAATGCCTGAGTCGAAGCACGCATTCCACTGATCGCAATCCCCAGAATCAGTGGCACAAGCAAGAAAAGACAGATCAGTTTTTGCATTCGATTGATATTATATTTTTGTTTCATACTCAACTTCCGCCTTTTTCCGTACAATTATAATACAAAAAAAGTGAAAAGAACAGATAAAAATGGCCTTTTTCAACACATATTCTATCCAATTTATGCAAAAACGTGACTTTCTGTCAAAATCGGCATCTGGTATCACCTCATGAGCCAAAACTTTCCACCACATCTGTTCGTACAAGATACTCTCCACCATAAGCCTCTACAATCGGTTTTACAAGGCAGGAGCATAAATACAACAAACTTCCGTCCTCATCCGCATCCATGCCATCTCCGCGCACTGCACTACGGAAAGTCCATCCATCATGATCAAATCCGATCCACTGCCACTCATCAGCTCTGTATTCATAAATGGCTTCTACTGACAGTTACTCATAAACCATTTATAATTGAAAAAGGGGACGAAATCTATCAAATCTCGCCCCCGCTTTCATTCATGCATTAGCGCACATCTGATACGCTATTATTTATTTGTTCTTTTTCTTCTTGAAGCAAATAATCCAAGAATCACTGCAAATGCTCCAATTAATGTAATGAGATAACCAAATACATTTGTTGTATCTCCGGTTTTTACGGATTTCGTTGCCTTTACTGCATTGTTTGTTCCAGTTGCATCTGCTTTCTTCACATCTTTGTAGGCAATCGCATAATCCGAGAATTTATCTGTCTCAAATGTAAATGTCTGCGTCTTCTCATCATATGTGCCTTCGATGATTTCAGCTTTTCCGTCATGGTATCTGATAATATAATATGTACGTTCTACCTTGCTGTCTTTATTGATCAGATTTTCTGGAATCTGTACTGCAATCTTAATCTTGTCTGCTGTGCTGTGAAGCTGTACACCATTGTCTGTTACACCGTCAACAGTCATATATTTGTATAAGCTGATGTCAATGTACTGACCAATCGTATATCCTGCTTGCTTTTGTTGCAAGTCTTCCGGTACGGTCATTATCCAAATGTAATACAATCTCTTTTACATCCGAATGTTCCTTCAAAAATCGTGTCAATGCCGCTGGGACTTTGCTTCTTTCTATCTCTTTTGCAGGTTGATACACACCCGCCAACGACAATAAATGCTCCGTCCGCCACTCTTTCCCGTCCAATTTCTGCATCGCTGCATAAGATAACAGGTCAATAGCCGATTCAAATACATGCACTTTATCACTCATTTTCTCTGCCGGAATTAAAAAAGAATAATTCTTATCACTTCCATTTGCTTCTCCAATAAAATCTGTATTGATTCCACGAAGTGCTGCATATTGTGGTTTTCCCTGTTGATCCATACCAACAAAAACTGCATTATGATGATACGCACTCTCATAAATTCTTCCAGTTTCTATACAGAATCGAACAATATCATTGTCAATTCCCCGTCCAGTAAGATAACTGAACACATTTGTGTGATACCGATTTTCTTTTGGTAACAGCAGATGTTTTTCCACTGGAAGCTGCTCAGATACAGAAAGAGGCGGTTGAATATTTGCCTGTCCTGCAAGCAATTCAACCGCCTCCAAAAAGCTGTAATCTTTTACTTTAATCAGATAATCCTGTGCTGACCTGCCACCAATTCCTCTACTCCACCACATCCATTTACCATTAGATATCTTCAAACTGTCATGCGTTCTGGTGGTATAAGTGTTACCGGAAAAGTGAACCAACTCATAAGGTTCATAATTTTTCAGATACGTCAGCAAGTCTATTCTCTTTACTTCCTGCACAACCTAAGGTGGTATATATGGCATAAGCTCCTCTCCTTTCCTGCCCTGAATTGATATTTTCATATCCGGGCATAAAAATAACCGGGCAATTTCCCATTCAGGAAACCACCCGGTTATGTAGCATTTTCATGCTAAGCAATCACTTTTTCGTCCAGAGCTTTGACTTCATCTATGGACAATTCTGCTATTTCAGCTATTTCTTCATATGATAATTTACCAGACTGCAACATACCTTTTGCAACTTTAATTGCTTTTGCATGTTCTGTTTCACGTGCAGTTTCATTTCTCATTTCTTCCATCGCTCTACACATAGTCGCAACTCCTTTCTCATCTTCTTTAAAATATCGAACTCGATCTGCCAGAATTTTATATTTCATATCCTTGGCATCGGTACAGGAAAAATCATGCATCAGCTTTCCTAATGCAGATTCGTCTTTAATTTGTGAGTTCACATATATAATA
>QWCK01002083.1_pt1 | contig 26565 bp, 22 predicted proteins | sample 1972571 | NCBI WGS metagenome assembly QWCK01 (sample SAMN09866710, study PRJNA288562) | Human gut metagenome isolate term2_stool, whole genome shotgun sequencing... | isolation source: gut | host: Homo sapiens | place: USA: California | reverse complement strand
CGGTCTTACTTTCGAAACGCCCGAGGTTATGAAGGCGGATCCGGAAGGAAAGCACTTTACCTGGAACACCTGGCACGCAGGAGGACCGGAACGTAGAGCGATTAATGCGGGCCCGGGCGCTTTTTACATTCCCCTTCGCTATTCGGAACTTCCCAAATATTATCGCGACGAAGTGGACATCGACGTGGCCGTCGTGATGACGACTCCCATGGATAAGCACGGCTATTTCAACTTCGGCTTAAATACATCCCATCAAATGGCAATTTTAGAGAAGGCGAAGACGGTCATCGTAGAAGTAAACGAAGCTTTCCCCTATTGCTACGGCAGAAGTGAATCTGAAATTCACATCGATAATGTGGATTACATCGTAGAAGCCGGCTCCTTGCCTCTATTCGAAATTCCCGTCGCAGGTTTCGGCGACGTGGACCGCGCCGTCGCCGAATTTATCGTCGACGAGATCCCCAACGGCGCTACCCTCCAATTAGGTATCGGCGGCATGCCCAATGCCGTAGGCGCCTTAATTGCCGACAGTGATTTAAAGGATTTAGGTATTCACTCGGAAATGTATGTCGATGCCTTTGTGGAAATGTCCAAAAAGGGCAAGGTCAACGGCTCCAAAAAGACCATCGACAAGTATCGCCAAGTCTACGCCTTTGCGGCGGGAAGTAAAGAGCTTTACGAATTTGTCGACGAAAACCCGGAATGTATGGCAGCGCCTGTAAACTACACCAATGGCGCCGAAGTCGTAAAGGAAATCGACAATTTCATTTCTATTAACAATGCCTTGAACGTAGACCTTTGGGGACAAGTTTCCTCCGAATCTACGGGCTTAAAACACATCTCCGGTGCAGGCGGTCAACTGGACTTCGCTCTCGGGGCATACCTCGCCAAGGGCGGCAAGAGCATTATTTGCTTGAGCTCCACCTTCAAAAACAAACAAGGTGAAGTGGAATCCAGAATTTTACCGAACTTCAAGACCGGTTCCGCCATTACGGTGGCCCGTCCCAATACGCAGTATATCTGCACGGAGTACGGCATCTTCAACTGCAAGGGCAAATCTACCTGGGAAAGAACGGAAGGGATTATCAATCTGGCCCACCCGGATTTCCGAGACGAATTGATTCGTGATGCCGAAGAAATGAATATTTGGCGTAAGAGCAATAAACGATAAAAAGGAGCCGACAATCGTCGGCTTTTTTTATTAGAGTAAGGAATGTTTGATGGATTTAGAAAAAGAATATAGGAAAAAGTGTATAACGGCGGAGGAAGGGGCGGCTCTCGTAAAGGACGGGGACGTGTTGGAAGTGGGTTTCGCCGCCATTTTCCCCGTGGAATTTGACGAAGCCCTGGCGGCGAGGAAAAATGATTTTTGCCATGTGGTGATTAGAAACGGCATTTTGTCCCATCCGTCGAAGCTTTTAGAGACGGGAGGACCTTTCGAGTGGCAAAGCTGGCACGCCACCCCCGATGTGCGCCGTGCCATTGAAAGGGGAACGGCGAATCACATTCCCATTCGCTACAGCGAAATGCCCCGCTATATTCGGGAAAATGTAAGGACGGATATGGTCGTCATTCCCGTAAGCGAAATGGATACACACGGTTATTTTAATTTCGGTTTGGACTCGAGCCACTTTTTAGATCAGGCGCGCATGGCGAAGACGGTGGTGGTGGAAGTGAACCCTCATCAGCCGAAAATCGTAGGGAGAAGCGAAGGTGAAATCCATTTGAGAGATGTGGATTTTATTATTGAAACGGAGGGATATCCCGTCGCCTCCCTTCCCATTCGAAGTTACACGGAAGTAGACGAGAAGATCGCCGGTTTCGTCGTGGAGCGTATTGAAGACGGCTCCACTCTCCAGCTCGGAATCGGTGCGCTCCCGGGCGCCGTAGGAGATGCCATCGCTTCCAGTAGTTTGAAGAACTTAGGTGTGCACACGGAAATGTATGTGGACAGCTTTATGAAGATGACTCTCGCCGGGAAAATTACAGGCACCATGAAGACGAGGGATAAGGGCCGGCAGGTCTTCGCCTTTATAGAAGGCAGCGAAAAATTATATCGCTTCGCTGACGAGAATCCCGAGCTTATGTCGGCGCCTGTCGATTACGTGAACGATGTAGGCGTCATCGGCGGCCAATACCGTATGGTGAGCATTAACACGGCCCTTCATGTTAATTTACGAGGCGAGGTAAGTTCTGAAACCGTAGGGTTTCGCCATATTTCAGGGGCAGGCGGACAATTGGATTTCGCACTGGGATCTTACCTTTCGCCGGAGGGAAAGGGCTTTATCTGTCTCCATTCTTCCCGTGTAGATAAAAGCGGGAAGCGCAGCTCCAATATTGTGCCGGATTTTTCCCCGGGTACCATTACGACCATGCCCGCTCCGACGACTCATTACGTCGTGACGGAATACGGCGTCGCCAATTTAAAGGGCAAGTCCACTTACGAGCGGGCGAAAGCATTAATCGCCATCGCCCATCCGGAATGTAGGGAGGATTTAATTCGAGGGGCGAAGGCCAAGGGCGTGTGGATTTAGAATGGCGCTTGCTATTCATTTCTATAGGAGCTATAATATTAGATACTAATTATTTCTTATCAAGAGCGGTGGAGTGACTAGGCACTATGAAACCCGGCAACCTTTAAAGGTGCTACATCCTACAGGCGCGTCAGGTCTGAAAGATAAGAAGAAAACCTGCCGCGCGCAGGTTTTTTTTATGAGTAAGAGGAGGTAAAAATGGACAGATGGTTATTCTCATCGGAATCGGTAACCGAAGGGCATCCCGATAAGGTATGTGACCAAATTTCCGACGGTATATTAGATGCAATTTTAGAAAAAGATCCGAACGCCCGCGTGGCATGTGAATCTTTGGTTTCCACGGGCATGGTCGTCATTACAGGCGAAATCAGCACCGATGCCTATGTGGATTTCACAAATGTCGTACGCACAACCTTGAGAGATATTGGCTACACCCAAGGGGTACAAACGGGATTTGAAGCGGATTCTGTCGCCGTTATCAGCGCTATTAAAGAACAAAGCGGCGACATCGCCATGGGTGTGGACCGCTTTAAGGAAGCGAACACGGAAGAGATGGATGCTTTCGGCGCCGGTGACCAAGGGATTATGTTCGGCTACGCTTGCCGTGAGACAGATGAGCTTATGCCCCTTCCCATCAGTCTCGCGCACCAAATGGCGAAGAAACTTTCCGATGTGCGCAAAGAAGGCACGCTTCAATACCTTCGTCCCGACGGCAAGACACAGGTAACCGTGGAATACCAAGACGGCAAACCGGTACGTCTTGAAAATGTCGTTGTGAGTACCCAACACGATGAAGAAGTCGATCTCGAAACGATTCGCCGCGACATGAAGAAATATGTTATCGAAGCGGTAGTCGACGAAAAGTGGATCGATGAGGACACGAAGATCTACGTGAACCCCACCGGGCGCTTTGTTACAGGCGGTCCTGTTGCCGACGCGGGCCTTACGGGTAGAAAGATTATTGTCGATACCTACGGCGGATACGCTCGCCACGGCGGTGGTTGCTTCAGCGGTAAGGATCCGACAAAGGTAGACCGCTCCGCAGCTTACGCCGCTCGTTACGTCGCTAAAAACCTAGTGGCCGCAGGTGTTTGTGATCAATGCGAAATCGGCCTTAGCTACGCCATCGGCATCGCCCGTCCTCTTTCCGTTTACGTGGAAAGCTATGGAAGCTCGGATTTAACGGACAACGAAATTGAAGATTTAGTACACGAAGTATTCGACCTTCGCCCGGCAGCCATTATTAAGGACTTGGATTTACTTCGCCCGATCTACAAAGACGTGGCGGCATATGGTCACTTCGGTCGTGAATCCTTAAATGTACCTTGGGAACGCACGGATAAAGTAGACGCGATTAAAAAGGCGCTGGAAAACAGAAAGTAGGCATTCTTTGGTAATTGAAGGTATATTGGATCACATTATTTTCAGAAATGAAGACAATGGCTACACGGTCGCTCAGTTTATAACCGATGACAGCGACATCGTCGTAGTGGGATCCCATATTGCCTTACATGAACAAGAACATTTACGTTTGGAAGGGGAACTGATCTATCATCCGAAATACGGAGAGCAGTTTCAATTTCAGACGGTGACAAAAATAAGGCCACGGGGAAAGGCGGCGATTATCGGCTACCTTTCCAGTGGCCTTATTCCACATGTGGGAAAAGTGACGGCGAAGCGGATTGTGGAAACGTTCGGCGACGAGACCCTCGACATAATCGAAGAGCAACCGGAACGTCTTAAAGAAGTGGAGGGCATCGGCAAGAAAAAGCTCGCCATTATGCTTGAGTCTCTCGAGAAGCAAAGGGATATGCGAAACTTCTTGCTCGATGCTGCGAGTTTCGATCTTTCCAGCAAAGAGGCCTTAGCTATTTATAAGGTCTTCGGCGACGGTGCCATGGACATTGTAGAGAAGGATCCCTACCGATTGGTAGGGCAAGTGCGGGGAATGGGCTTTTTAAAGACCGACGCCATTGCCGAAAAAGTGGGCGTTGCCCGAGACGACGGCACGCGTATGGTGGCGGGAATGAAACATATCTTATCCCGCGCCGTATCAGACGGCCACACCTATTTGCCTAAGGGGGAATTGATCGCGGACTCCGCCAAATTGCTTACTGTCTCTGAGGAATTTTTAGAAGACTATTTTACCCGCCTCGCCATCGATCCGGATATTTACATCGCCGATCGACAAGGAGTGAAGGTGTATTTCCTTAATTACTACCGCGCGGAAACTTTCGTCGCCGAAGCGCTGAAAAAGCGGGGGAAGGTGGATCTCGCCGATCACATGGCCGAGGACATGGTCTCGGCGGTGTCCGAAAATTTGTCTATGGAACTTGCCGAGAAGCAAAGAGAAGCTTTGAAGCGAGCGGTGGATTCCAATCTCCTCGTCATCACCGGCGGACCCGGTACAGGGAAGACCACGACCTTACGCGCCATCGTGGAGGCCATGGACAGGCTCAATCTTAAAATTGCCTTGGCGGCGCCTACGGGCAGGGCGGCAAAACGTATGGAAGAGACCACGGGGAGGTCGGCTTCTACGATTCACAGGCTGCTGAAATATGATTTTATCGACGAGGAGGGCACGGACTCTCAGGTATCCGGCGATAAAATCGATGCCGATGTGGTCATCGTCGACGAGGCCAGTATGATCGATCTTTTGCTTATGCGGGATCTCTTAGATTCACTGAAGGACGATACCCGCTTGATTCTCGTAGGCGACGGCGATCAGTTGCCGCCGGTGGGGGCGGGGAATGTGCTCAGAGACATTCTTTCCTCGGGAACAATCGAAACCGTACGCCTCGATGAGATCTTTCGCCAGGCGGAATCCAGCCTTATCGTTAAAAACGCCCATCGAATCAATCACGGGAAAGCGCCTGTGGTCAATGAAAATGGCGGGGATTTCTTCTTTATTGAAGAGCCGGATCCCGTCAAGGCCGTGGATTTAATCTGTTCACTCGTAAAAGATCGGTTACCCGGATTCTACGGTATTGATCCCTTCGATGATATTCAGGTCCTGGCACCTATGAAAAAAGGAGCTTGCGGCATCGAAAATTTAAACCTGGCGCTGCAAAAAAAACTGAACGACGGGAAGAAAGGCTTCGATTACAGGGGTTTTTCCTACCGTGTCGGCGACAAGGTGATGCAGATAAAAAATAATTACCAAATGGAGTGGAAATCCCGCTCGTCTGTCTTTGACAACGAAGGCACCGGCGTCTTTAACGGAGATTTAGGCAGGGTAACGGTGGTAGATGAAGATTTCTTAAAGGTCATCTACGACGATAAAGTCTGCATCTATACCGGAGAGAATCTTTCCGAGCTTCAGCCTGCCTATGCCACCACCATTCATAAGTCACAAGGTTCCGAGTTTCCCGTGGTGATTATTCCCGTGCTTCCCGGGCCGCCTATGCTCTATACGCGCAATCTCCTCTATACCGGGGTAACACGGGCGAAAAAGGCGGTGGTGATTGTGGGGAGTCGTCACGTCATGGCCAATATGATTCAGAATAATCGCATCGAGTGGCGCTACTCCGATTTAGATTATTTACTCAAGGAGAAATCGTTGTGGTAAAAAGTTTATTCTATAGCGGTGGCTGTGTGCTCTGCATGGAGCGCAAGGCAGCTCGCTTCAGATTGTGCGATAAGTGTTTAGAGGCCCTTCCCTTTTTAGAAGAAAGGCTCTTGACAGAAAACCGGCTTCCCGTATACGCTCTTTTTAGAGAAAATCCCTTGACGGCGAAAATGATCCAGGGATTGAAATATAGAGAAGAGCGCTACTGGGGTGATGTTTTCGGTAAGATAGGGGCGGAGTTTTTAATTCGCGAAAAGCTTCATGGTGTGGATTATATATGTGCCGTGCCCACATCCCCTAAGAAAAGGCGACTCAGAGGCTATAATCCGCCTGAGCTCGTGGCGCGAAAAATCGCCTCGGAGTTAAATGTCGAGTATTTCGAAGGTCTCCATCTTCAAAAGAAGATGAAGGACCAGATCGGTCTAACGGCAAAGGAGCGCAGAGACAATGTCCGCGATGGATTCGCCGCGGATCCCGTAAGGGGAAGAGTGCTCTTAATAGACGACACCTATACCACAGGCGCCACCTTGTCATCGTGCTCTGAGACTCTTATAGCATCAGGTGCCGAGGAGGTTATAGGGTTTGTGTGTATGAAAGCTGCAGAAGTGGCGCAAGATTAATCGGCTGAAGACGAAGGACCGTGGGAGGTTTTATGCTTTTTAATTCCATACAGTATTTAATCTTTTTTCCTCTCGTGGTGATCTTTTATTTTCTCTGTCCCGGGAAAATAAAAAAGCCTTTCTTACTGGGAGCGAGTCTCTTTTTCTATTCCTGCTGGAATGTGAAATATACGCTCCTTATGATTCTTTCGATTCTGCTAACCTATTTAACCGGCCGTATGGTAGACGGAACAGAGAATGTAAAGAAGCGAAAGCTCTATGTCTTTTTGTGCTTCGCCGCCAATCTCGGGATTTTATTTATCTTTAAGTACTTCAACTTTGCAGTGGAAACGGCGAATCGTATCGGAAGCATATGGGGCGTTTCGCCTATTAATTTAGGCGTCGATGTCCTCCTTCCCGTGGGAATTTCTTTCTACACCTTTCAGGCCCTGGGATACACTATCGACGTGTACCGCGGGGGTTTAAAGGCGGAGAAAAATCTGCTCGACTACGCGCTCTTTGTGTCCTTTTTTCCCCAGCTCGTGGCGGGGCCCATTGAGCGCTCCACTCATCTCTTGCCTCAATTAAAAAATAATCGGCGCTTTACTTATGAAAACCTGGTAACGGGTTTTATCGATTTGACGTGGGGCTTTTTCTTAAAGCTCGTTATCGCCGACAGAGTGGCCATTTTTGTCAACGAAGTCTTTCCTCATTACGGGCAATTTTCGCCCGGAAGTCTGCTTCTCGCCGCCTGTTTTTTTACCGTGCAGATCTACTGTGATTTCTATTCCTATTCTCTTATGGCCAAGGGATCGGCTAAGGTACTCGGAATCGATTTAATGGATAATTTTAAAGAGCCTCTTTTTTCGAAATCCATTGTGGAATTTTGGCGCCGTTGGCACATTTCCCTCTCCGGATGGTTTCGAGATTATCTCTACATTCCCCTCGGAGGCAATCGTAAGGGGACGGTTCGCCATCTCGTCAACATCCTCATAGTCTTTGCCGTATCTGGCCTTTGGCACGGAGCGGCCGGAACCTTCGTCCTATGGGGCATGATTCACGGCTTCTTCAACGCTTTGGAAGTGGCGATTAAGAAGCGCAGGGGAAAGAGAGAGAGCAGCAATTTTTTAGTAAACGGAATCAAGCGGCTTTACACATTCGTCGTCGTAGTCTTCGCCTTTGTCTTCTTTAGAGCCGATACCACTTCTCAAGGGCTTGGAATTATTGGGAAAATTTTCACCGGGAACGGAGGAGGCGGAAAATTTTTAGAGGAAATTTCAAAGAGCGGGTTTGGAATAAACGGGTTTTATGCCGCCTTAGGAGGCCTCGCTCTTTTAGCGTTCGTTGATTTTATAAAATACCGAGGCGTGGATTTGCGAAAGAAACTTGTAAACAGTCCCTGGCCTCTGCGCATGATCTTACTACTCGCATTGCTCTTTTGCATATTTGTCTTCGGCGTTTACGGGCCGGGGTATTCGGAATCGCAATTTATTTATTTTCAATTTTAGGAGATGTCCATGGGTCGAAAGCTTTATAAAATGGGAAGAGCCCTTCTTTTTTGCCTTCTCGTTTTTTGCATGCTCTTACAACTCAATAGGATTTTCATCCGAAAATCGTTGGAAAAGCCTTGGGATATGAGCAATAAAATCGGCGGTTTTTATAATTCCGCGGACGATTACGATATTTACTACCTCGGCACGAGCCACAGTTACTGCTCCTTTAATCCCTTGGCTCTATATGAGAATACGGGGATGAAATCATATGTTCTCGCCACACAGAAACAGCCTATAGGCGCTACCTATTACTATATGAAGGACGCCGTAAAAAAACGGGAGCCGAAATACGTCGTCGTCGACGTCTTCAGTTGTCTTTTAAAAGAGGAAGAGGACGAGGGTGTGATCCACTCCTATACAGATGATATGCCCATGAGCTTGAATAAGCTGGCCATGATCTATCATGTGGTGCCGACCGGAATGAAATCCGAGGCCCTCTTCCCATTGATCAAATATCACGATCGCTGGGGCGAGCTTAAGACGAAGGATTATGAAACTCGCTACAAAGATTACCGTGATCCCTATAGAGGCTATGTGGCGCTTCCCGGTCAAAGCGAAAAATTTCAGGAAGATCTGAAGGGCGAATCGAAGAAAAACGTAGCACCCGCTATTTCAGATGAAGTCAAAAGCTATCTACTCTCCATGAAAAAATACTGCACGAAGAGGGGCATTCAATTGGTGTTCGTTAAGACACCCACTTGGGAGCAGGACAGTTATAAGGCCCGATTAATAGAGCTGGAGACGTTTATAAAGCAGGAAGGCTTTACTTATATTAATTTCAATCCGTCGAAGGATGATATGAATATAAGGCCGGAAGATTATTACGACGGCTATCATTTAAATACGGTGGGCGCTGAAAAATTTAATCGCTTCCTCGCCGAGCAGATGAAGGATAAGGGTATAGAAAATAGGGGAGAAAAGGATCGTAAGTGGCTCAAAGAGAGAGAAAAACAGAAACAAGAATTTGAAAATTTTGTGCAATAAAAAAGACGAGGGTCACTCGTCTTTTTTGTGTTAATAATGAATTTGTCCTCTTGAGTAAAGTACCGCTTCGCCGGCAAGGGAAACTCTATCGCCGTCAACTGTGGTGTGTAATACGCCGCTCCGTTCGCTGGCCTGGTAGGCAAGGATATCTTTTTTACCCAGTACTTTCGACCAGTACACGGAAATGTGGCAGTGGCCCGATCCACAGACGGGATCTTCGTCAACGAGAAGTTTGGGTGCAAAGGAGCGGGAGATACAGTCATAATCCCCTGTTCCTTTTTTTGTAATGTGGACGATCAGCCCGTCGAGCTTTTCGATCTTGTCCATATCGGGCTTAGCCCCTTCAATATCGAAATCCTCATCCATTACGAGAACGAGATCCCGTCCCATGTAGGCTTCCAAAGGTTTTCCGCCCACGGCCTCTTCCATTTCTTCTGTAACCTCTACCTTTTCAAGTTCGTAGGCGGGGAAGTCCATTTCGTAGAGATCGCCTTTTTGCGTAACCGTGAGTTTTCCGGATTTTGTATTGAAGACGACCTTATCCTGATCCCGTTCGAGGATATTTAAGACGATAAAGGCACTGGCCAAGGTGGCGTGGCCGCAAAGATCGATCTCATCTTTCGGCGTAAACCAACGGAGCAAATATTCGTCCCGCTCTTTGGCAATAAAGGCGGTTTCGGAAAGGTTGTTTTCCGTGGCGATTTTTTGCATGGTTTCGTCGGTAACCGGCCGGTCGGGAAGACAGACGGCGGCGGGATTACCTTTAAAAACTTCATCGGTAAAAGCGTCGACTATAAATTGTTTCATAATGAGATCCTCCTAACATATGCGTTCGTGTCGGGACACGACGCCGTCAAATAGTGTTTCTTTTCGCGGCCAGGATGTGCCGCCGTTTTGTATCGTATAGAGTGTCGCCTGGAGGGCGCCTCCGAATAAGAGCATAAGGCCGAACAGATAGAGCCAAACCAGGAAAATAATCATACCGGCCAAGGAGCCGTAGGTATTGGAATAGCTGGAAAAGTTCGATACGTAAAAGCTGAATCCTTGGGTGGCTAAAATAATAACCAATGTCGTAAAAGCAGCGCTGATAGCTGTAATTCGCTTCGAGGACTTATAGCCTTCGGGCCATTTCGGCGCGAGGTAATACAGGAAAAAGAAGCTGATAAACATAAAGGCCAAAGGAATCAGGTTCATCAAAAAACTAATCAGCCGATAGGTCTTCGGCGGGAATTTCAAAAGATTAAAGACGAACTCCAAAATACTGCTTCCCACGACCTGCGTCGCAAAAATTAAAATAATCAGTGCAAAGAGAGCGATGGTCATAAAAAAAGCGAGGATCATGAGGGAGACAATGTTGCGGTCCTCCGTAAGATTGAGCACATCGTTTATGGTTCGAATGACCTGCTTGATTCCCTTGCTCGCAATGTAAATTGAACCGATCAGAGAGATCGAGAGTAAGGTGGAGGAAGAGTTCAATTGCAGATCCCGGAGAAAATTTAAAATAATATCCTTAACCGAGGGGGGGAGTTGATTGACCCCTTCAAAGACTTTGTTCAGATAGTCGACATTTACGTGACTTACGATATTTAATAAGGCAATAAAAAAAGGAAAGATGGCCAATATTAAAAAGTAAGAGAGTCCGGCGGCGTGCTGAAATAAGTCGTTATGTAATGTATGGTATAAAAAGATATCGAAAAAAGCGAAGGGCTTTTTTCTTACCAAAGCTTTAAGTTTTCTTTTCCACTTATTCATGTTTACTGTTCCTCCATGGAGCGATTATACCATAATTATGATAAAATAGACGCAATATAATGAAGGAGGAGCTATGCAATACAATGTTTTAGTTTGCGATGACGAAGTGGATATTGTCTCTGCAATCAAAATTTACTTAGAGGCGGAAGGTTATAAAGTCTTCGAAGCCTATAACGGTTTGGAAGCTTTGGAGATTATGGAAAAAGAGGAAATCCATCTGATTCTCATGGACCTTATGATGCCTAAAATGGACGGCATGAGCGCCATCGTTAAAATTCGCGAAACAAGCAATATCCCCATCATCATCTTAAGTGCGAAAAGCGAGATTACCGACAAGATCATCGGCCTGAATATGGGGGCCGACGATTACATTATTAAGCCCTTTAATGCCGTGGAACTTATTGCGAGAGTAAACTCCGGCATTCGCCGCTATACCTCTTTAGGTGCTGCGGAAATCGACGACGGCAACTACACCGGCGGCCGCATTACCCTTGACGACCATGCTAAAGAAGTACGAGTCGACGGAAAGATCGCCAACCTCACGCCTCACGAATACAAAATCTTGCGACTTCTAATTCGCAATAAAGGTCGCGTCTTTTCAAGCGACGAAATTTACGAAATCGTATGGGAAGAAAGCGCCCACGATGTAAAAAAAGTCATCTCCGTTCACATTTCCCATTTACGGGACAAGGTGGAAATTAATCCGAGAAAGCCCGATTATATTAAATCAGTCTACGGAATGGGTTATAAATTTGAGGATGTTGATTAATGGCTGATGATGCCTTGGGATTGAAGAAACGTTTTAAATTATGGTTTTTTAAATACAGCCGGGAAAGTTTTCTGGAAATTATTTGGCTGGATACCTGGTTTTTAATCGCCCTGTTGAATCTGTTCCTGACTTTGATCGGTCATCAGGCGGCCTACGATCCGTCTCGATCGCCCTGGTATTTACTTCTTGTCATGATCGTGGTGATCGTATTTTGGATCGTTAAATTATTTATGACGACAACCTCCCGCACGTGGCTTTCCGGTCATTTGGTGCGGGAACGTAAAAAAGAGGGTATCTACAAATACTTTGCACTGGTAAACTTTGTGCTCGCTCTTTATGGCCTTATGGTTTTTTGGGGCTTTCCCATTGTCTACGGCGTATTCCTCATGCCCGTTTTGCGCCTTATGATTATGGGGGAGGACGAGGTAATACAAAACAGAATCCTTCGCGCCGCCATTGCCGAGACTCAAAGTTACGTGGACATTACTGCCTTTTCTCCTATGATGAAAGAGGCCACTTACGAGTGCTTAATGGATCTTACGCGAATTAAAGATTCTATGTATCAGGCGGCCCAGAATCAGGTGAAGTCTCAAAAGATGAAGACGGAGCTTATTACCAATTTAAGTCACGATTTGAAGACGCCTCTTACGAGTATCATTAATTACGCGGATATTTTAAGTAAAAAAGAAACCATGGACGAAGAGGCCCGGAATTACATTCATATTCTCGGCAGAAACTCCGAGCGGCTGAAGAGTATGATCATTAATTTAATCGACGCGTCAAAAACGGGAAGCGGCAATATTACCCTTGAGCCGGTGATCATCGATTTTAACGAACTGGTCAATCAAATTTATGGCGACAGCGCGGCGGATTACGAATCCCGGAATCTTAATTTTATCTACGAGGCCGACTCGGAAGATATTCCCATCTATACTGACGGCAATGTGTTGAGCCGGGTGATTCAAAATCTCTTCAGTAATGTGTATAAATACGCGAAACCTGATACCGAGGTGTGGGGACACTCTTCGGTCGTGGGAGATAAAATCTTTTTCAGCTTGAAAAACAAATCGAAAAATAAAATTAATATATCCAAAGAGGAGCTTCAAAATCAATTTATTCGAGGCGATAAAAGCCGCACCACTGAAGGAAGTGGCCTGGGCCTTTACATCGCCAAAAACCTTGTGGAAATCTTAGGTGGTGAATTTCGGATTGTCGTAGATGACGATAATTTCCAAGTATTTTTAGAGCTTCCCAAAGAAATAAATCCTTAAAAAAGTTCCCCGTCTTAAGCGGGGAACTTCTTTATCTAGTGCATTTATTATTTAGCGTGTGTAATCGAAATCGATTCGGCCGAAGTTGCCGTCGCGCCGTCTGTAAAGGAGAGCGGGCTCGCCGACGTCGGCATCAAGGAACACGAAGAAATTATGGTTCAAAAGCTCCATTTGAAGAATGGCTTCCTCTTCGAGCATGGGGTTTAAATGAAAATCTTTGCGCTTCGTAATAATCTTACCTTGATGATCTTCTTCATTTTCGGGAAGGGCTTGATCAAAGTTTTCAAAGCGGATGGACTTCGTATCCTGTTGACGCTTTTTCAGGCGTGTTTTATATTTACGAACTTGACGTTCCAATGCGTCTACGGCCAGATCGATGGAAGCGTACATATCTTCTGTCGTTTCTTCGGCGCGGACGATGGTATTCGGTAAGAAGACGGTGATTTCGGTGGTGTGATCACCTTTAATCGCGGCGAAAGTAACCTTTGCCTCCACTTCTTCTGTAAAATATTTGTCTAATTTAGACAATTTCTTTTCGGCTTGATTTTTCAGTGCCGACGTCAATTCGATGTTTTTGCCGTAAAATTCAATACGCATATAAACAACTCCTCTCACTTCTTTTTTATAATTTACCCAATTTCGATAAGTTGAAACGTCGGATTAACTTGAAGTATTCAATGGTTTTGCTATACTTTTTTATATCGACTCTGGAGGGATACAAATTCAAAATGTCAACTAAAAGAAAGATTCCTCATATCGGAATGCGCACCTTTAAAACTGCTCTTTCCGTCGTGGTGAGTCTGTTTATTTCTAATCTTATCGGATTAAATACGCCGCTTTTTGTCGCCATAGCGTCTATGACGACGATGCAGCCTTCCGTTCACGAAACCCACCGGGCCGTGCGTCTTAGAATGTTTACATGTGTTATGGGTGTCGTGCTCGGTTTTTTTCTCGCTCTCATAACAAAGAACCCTTATATTCGGCCCTTTATTGCAGGGATCGGGATTATTATCATCATCCTCACTCTCTTACACTTTAAATTAAACCGCTTTATTAACTTAACCAATATTATTTTTGTAGCGAGCTTTTCGTCGAAGCAATCCCAATGGGTTTACGGCGTGAACCGACTGCTCGGAACACTTCTCGGGATCGTGGTGTCAATGATTATCAACTACCTTATCGCCAAGCCTACACCCAAGGTGAGCTTTGAGGCTCTTTTGGAAAAAACGTACGAGGATATTTTTTATCTTTCCGAGTCTATATTACTCGCCGATGAGAAGCCGAAGCTTGACGGTCTTCAAAAGGAATTAAATCAGGCTCAGGATTCCTTTGAACTCATTCGAAAAGAAATCGACGAGCCTTTTTCTCGAGATGTAGATATCGGAGGCGTGGAGCACTTGCTGGAGCTTTACACGGAGGTATTTCTCTATCTGCAATTACTTTTGAAATTAAACCTGACGGAAGCTAAATTTACAATGGAAAACAAATTAATAATTCAGGATCTTTTTTACTACACGGAAATGTTTCAGGGAAACGATCAGATCGTGCCGGATTTAATGGTAAATTATCATGTAAATGCCGTGCTCATGCACTTAAAAGAAATTCAAAAATTATACGACGAAGGAGTAACCCATGTCTAATGAAAACAGTTGGATCAAGACGCTGGAAGATTTTGAGACCATCGTTGATTCCGCTCGTTACAGCATTTCTATGGACGAACTGTTCGATGACGAGACACTTTATGAGCCGATTCGCGAAACCGTGTCCGACTTCGACATGGCCAGCTGGCTTATGTTCGATACGCTGGAAAATCGGGAGACCACCCGCGGCTTAATGCATCAATTTTGGCGCCATCTCCATAAAGTAAAGAGCGTGGAATATTATCTTGAGCCCTTTTTCGATTCCTACCTTTCTATTTACCGCGTAAATCATGTGGCGGAAAAGGGTATTTATGTTCAAAATATGGCCATTCAGGAGCCGGCCGTGGTCATTCATAAAACCGGCGTTACCAAGGTTTTAAAAGAGGGAAATTTATTTTTCGGCCGAGTTCTCCATACCGATGGCGGTCACTATGTATTTCACATCGAGAGTATCGTGCCTGAAGATTTGGAAGAGCGATTTATCGAAAAGATCAAGGCCATGATGAGTCTCCAACCCCTTTTGAAGCAAGATCCGGAAGATTATATGGGGAGTTTAAAAGACGGCAATCCCGATTTAATGTTTCTCTATGCCCTGGGAATCGAACAATCGAGAGAGGATCAAAACGAAGAACTTTATTACGGATGGGTTGAGGGTGAAGAAGATGAACCGGACGGAGATGATCTTTACGGTCTTGTGGCACGCCTCGGAATCAGCCGAGAAGAGGTCATGGAAGATATTCGCGTCTTGGAATGGATGGAAGATCGCCTCTATTTACAGAGTGGACAATCTATGGAAGATGACGATTTTACGGAATACTTCTCTCTTATAGAAAAGACTGCCGAGGAAGGTATCTTTTCAAGCGATGGGCAGCTTTTAAGAGTACTGGATTATTTGAGAATATGGACGAAGGCTGGGACGGACAGGAAAGCCTATCGCTCGGTAATGAAGGCTCAGAATCAAGTTTTAAGCCTGAAAGCTCATTTGGAAAACGCGGTTCACGGTTTTTACCGCTCCGCTGAATTCGACCGGGCTTTGAGTGCCATGCCGGAGGAATATATTTCATGGATCGGGGAATACGATCGTTATTTGGAATGCTTTATGGACGACTCTATGAAAGCCACCCAAAGCGGCGCTCTTAATCGGGATTCTCTAGACAAGATATTTCCCGCTATCGGGGTCAAAATATCATCGAAAAATCGTTATATACGAGAAGGGAGCTATCCGGAGCTCGTATTTTACCGCACCTTCGCAGAGGTCAAGGGGCTCATTGTTCGGGAAGGGAGACGCTACGTTCATACGACGCAAATGGAGCGCTACATGGAACTTTCCCCTCACGAAAAACTCTCACTCTGGCTCAGTACGCTCCTTCATCCCGATCTTGAAAAAGAAGCACCCTATTTTAAAGAGTGGCGAGTCGGCGAAGTATGGGGTAGACTGGAGGAAGAGAACTTCTTGAGTTCTCTTATGAGGATTCCCCAACCTGTAGACAAAGAGAGCCGCATAGAAGCTCTGGCAGTACAATTAGGCCAGGAACTGAAGCTTTACCGTCTGCTTTACGACGGCCTATACCATGTAGATCTGACGCCCGTGGGCGAAGCCGTCTTCCGGCGGATCGGCGCCATGGAAAAAGACAATGTGGTGCCCCTTTTTGAACAGTAGAAAGATAAATTTATCGGGTGAAAGGGGGAGGCCATGAAGAGAAAACTTATAATCGCAGCCTGTCTGTTGGCCCTTTTGTTTTCGACGGCGGCTCTCCCTGCGGACACCGGAGAATCCTACTTTGCGGGCATAGACGAAAGGCCCTTGGAACTGTCGGAGCCCCTGTGGGATTTTTCCGTCGACCTTTACCTTTCTCCGAAAAAGGGAAGGGGAGCTGCCTATCTTAAGCATCCGCCAAGAAAGGCTCTAGGCGGCTATATGATCGCACTGGAAGATCTTCAATCCATTGTAGGGAAAGATAAAATCACCTACGATGAGGAGCAGAAGATTCTCACTGTAAATAAAATGAATCGCGTCCAAATGGGGCTGAACCGCCCGGTATACATTAAGCAATCGGAGCGGCAGGCGATCGATCTCTATCCCACGTACTGCGACCATACCCTCTATGTTCCCCTGCGCTTTTTATTGGAAGAGCTGGGCTATAAGGTAAACTTTACGGAATCGGGCGGTAGGGTTCTTATCATTGCGCCTGCAAAGAAAGAGAAAATCGTACCCCTTCGCCAAATCGAAGTGGACAGCCTCTCGCCCTACGTAGACGGAAGAATGGAGACGAAGCTTTTGGATTTAAGCGGAGACGACCTTATCGGTTGGGGCGAAAAAGTGCCGGGGGGCATGGGCTCTTTTTTCAGCGTTTTAAATGACGGGCAAATTCAATACCGCCGAAACCTTTTTTTAGAAGTGCCTCGGGATTACGATCCTGGGACAAAGGTGGCAGTAGTCATGGATAAATTCAACGTCTATCGGTATAATATGGAAAAGGGCAGTGTGAAGAAAGATACCATCCCTTACAGTATGCGAAGGGCAAAAGATGTTAAGCTCGACGGCGATCAAATTTACTTTAAAACCTCCGACGGAATTTACAGTTTTGACAGTGAAAGTAAAGATCTTGCCCGGGTTTTAAATCGTGCCGTTGGGGATTTTAGCGTGTCTTCGGGGCGCTTGGCCTTTATAAGTGACGGATTTTTATCTGTTCATGAAAATGATGGCGGTTGGCTTTTGCCCGAGGGTACCGCATCCCGCTATATATTGAGCGATTCCTATCTCCTCGTTGATGATGAAGAGATAGGGCTTGTTAAGATTTATGATTTAGAAAGCCGAAAAATCGCCTTTACTCTGGCTTATAATTCAGACAAGGACCATAGCCTGCGTCTTGTCGGAGAGCGGTATGTGGCCATCGGACAGGGAAATAAGGTGCAGCTCTTAGATATGAATAGCGAAACTTTGCGCCATTTGGATTTAATCAATATTGAGCCGACGATACGGGACCGCCGAATCGATTGGTTTTGGAACGGGAACAGTTTGAGAGGCTATGTCTATGCCGACGACAAAAAAATAGCCCAGTGCATCACAGTCCACCTATAAGGAGGGAAAAATGGATCGAGAAGCCATGGAAAAAGAGAGACGGGAGCGTAGAGCACGTATAAAAGCGCGCCGCAAAAAGGCGAGGATCAGGGCGTTGGCTCTGGTTGTCGTGATTTTAGGTCTAGGAGTCTTTACCGTCCAAAAATTAAAAGGCATGGGAAACAGCGGAAATACCGCTTACGCCTACGGAGACCAGGCGGAATGGTTTGTCTTAAATAATTTAGACGCTTTAGACGATAAAAAAGCCTACACCCCCGAAGAGATAGGAAATTTGCGGAATAATATTATTAACGACCGCATTACCATTCGCTTGGCGAAAGGGGAAAATCACATTACCCGCGCGAAAGATTACGCTTATTCCGCAGCCGATATCTCCGATATTATCGAGGGTAAGATGGACTACACGGGCTCGAAGAAAATCGCCTTTTTAACCTTCGACGACGGACCCAATCATAAGATCACCCCTCAAATACTGGACACGCTACGGGAAAAAGACGCCCACGCCACTTTCTTTGTCGTGGGAAAACTCGTATCGGAAAAGACGCGGGATGTGTTAATGCGCGAGCTCGCAGAAGGCCACAGCATCGCCATGCACTCCAGCACCCACGACTATAAGAAACTCTATCCCGGTCGCGTAGCGGATCCCGCCCGCATTGAAAAGGAAGCGAGCGACGGTCAAGCAGCCCTGCAAAAAGTACTGGGCAAAGATTTCCACTCCGGAGTCTGGCGTTACCCGGGCGGACATATGAGCTGGAAGGGTCTGGAGCCTGCCGATCAAAAGCTGAAAGATATGGGGATCGCTTGGATCGATTGGAACGCTTTAAGCGGCGATGCGGAGCCGGCCAGTCGCCGACCCACTACGGAAGCAGGCCTCGTGGACTTCTTAAACAAGTCGATTAAGTTGAACGAGGATCAATCGATTATGGTGGTCTTAATGCATGATGCGGAAAATAAACAATTAACCGCCAACGCTCTCGGAGAGATCATCGATCACTTGCGAGATGAAGGCTACGAATTCGGAGTGTTAAAGTAGGTGCATATGCAAAAAACATCTATTCTGCTCATGATCATTACCGTGGGCACGAAGTTTTTTGGATTGGCTAGGGAAAAAGCCCTAGCCCATTTTTTTGGTACATCGGATATTGCGAATATATTCCTTATTGCCTTCACCCTTCCCATGTTGGTGAGCAATTTAATTTCGGGCTCCCTTGCCGGGGGCTTTATTCCCATTTACACGGAAATACACCACGAGAAGGGGCGAGAGGATGCCGACGGCTTTACCTCTCAACTGACGGTTATTTTGGCAGTAGCCGCTCTTATCTTAAGTTTCTTGACCATTATCTTCGCCCCTCCATTGGTGCGCCTTCTGGCAAGGGGCTTTCAAGGTTCTCTCTTCGAGCGCACGGTGTATGTGACGCGCCTTACCTCCTTAAGCATCGTCGCCATGGCGGTGTTTTCTATATTTAAGGCCTATCTCCAGATCCACAATCACTTTATTGTCTCCATCTTCCACTCCGTGGTGATGAATTCCATTTTAATTCTCGCCATGTTCCTTGGAAGAGAGGGGGATCTCACCCTATTGGGGATCGGCATTCTCTTCGCCTTTACCTTTCAATATATATTCTTTTTGCCTTATATTAAAAAAAGCGGTTTTCACTTTCGCTTAAAAGGTTATAAAGAGAAGACAGGCCTTAAAAAGCTGCTCATTTTAATTTTGCCGATCTTCATATCCACATCGGTTTTGGAACTGAACAATATCGTGAGCAAATCCTTGGCCTCTTCTATTGCCGCGATAGGCGTTCCCGTCATAAACTACGCCACGAAAATTCAAGGCTTCGTAACGGGTATTGTGGTGACGAGCATTATTACCGTCATCTATCCTCAAATGGCGAAGCTTGTAGAAGAAGAGGCAACGGAGGAATTGGCTCACGTCTTCGGCAGAAGCCTTTCTTTGATGGCGGCATTGGTTTTACCTGCCACTGTAGGCGTTGTGGCCTTTCACGAAGAAATCGTCAGGCTCCTATTTCAAGGAGGTGCTTTTTCTGCGGAAGATGTGACGGTTACGGGGAAAGTCCTCCTTTTTTACGGACTGGGCTTTTTAGCTATCGGCATAAGAGAGATCGGCATTCGCATTTTTTACAGTAAAAAAATGGCCACCGTGCCCGTGATCAACTCGGTGTACATGGTGGTGTTAAATATCTTTTTGAATATTGTTTTAGGAAATATATTCGGTCTCAGGGGACTGGCCATGGGTACCCTCGTGGCCCTTTGGGTCGGGGGCATGGGCATGCTCCTTCATTTAAAAAAATCCATGGGGACTCTGGGCCTTAGAGAATACGGAAAAAACATGGTGAAGATCTTATCGGCTTCCATTGCCATGGGGATCGTCGCCAAATTGGCCGAGGGTTTTTTAATGAATTATATCTCCCCTAATTTAAGTTTGATTATAGCCATAGCCGTGGGCGCAAGCGTTTACGCCATCCTCGCTTTTGCGACGGACTTTAGAGAATTGGAAACTGTTAAGAGCTTTTTAACGAAAAAGAAAAATTCATAAATTATTCCGTGATTGGAGAAAGGAAAGTATGAAGAGAGAAGAATTACTCACATTTTTACAAAAACAAGGTATCGATCAAAAGTTACTCGACGAGGTGGAAGAGTTTGTAAGAAATCACCCGGTGGATCCGAAATATGAAGACAGAATCCCCGAATCCATCTACCGCTATTACGGCAAGACCATTTGGGAGAAAGCCATTTACGCTATTCTATCCGGCTATCACATTCTCCTTTCCGGGCCGAAAGCTACGGGGAAAAACGTGTTCTCCGAAAACCTCGCCCAATTATTTAATCGCCCTATGTGGAATATGTCCCTAAACGTCAATGTGGACAGCGCCTCTTTAATCGGCGTGGACACCTTTAAAGGCGGAGAGGTCGTGCTTAAAAAAGGACCGGTTACCTTGGCGGCGGAAAAAGGGGGATTCGCCGTATTCGACGAAATCAACATGGCGAAAAACGAATCCCTCTCCGTCGTCCACTCGGCGCTGGACTTTCGCCGCATGATCGACGTCTCCGGCTACGACCGCATTCCCCTGGACGACGCTACCCGCTTTATCGGCACCATGAACTACGGCTACATGGGGACGCGGGAATTAAACGAAGCCTTGATCAGCCGCTTTATGGTCATCGATATGCCCATTCTGGAAGGGGAAGGACTCAAGCAAATTCTGCGTGAAGAGACGAATCTCAATGAAGAGGGCATGATTCTCTTTGCCCGCCTCTTTACCGATCTTCAAAACAAGAGTCTGGAAGGGGAAATTTCTTCCAAGGCCGTGGATATGCGGGGACTCTTCGGCGCCCTTACCATGATCGAGAGAGGACTGGATGTGAAACCAGCCCTTACCATGGGCATCGTGAATAAATCCTTCGATCGCTTTGAAAAAGAAGTTGTGGAAGATGTTATCGACACCTTATTCTCCGATGATATGACGAAGGAGCAGTTGTTTCGATGAAACTTTCCGATAAACGTCGCCAGAATATTTATTGGACCGTAGGGGGCAATTACCAAAGGCGCTACCACGGCAAGGGCAACGGCTTTGCCGCAGCGGAACAGGCCATGATTGACAGGGCCTTTCCGAAAAATCGCCTGGCGAATTTCGTGGCGAAAAATGCGGACAAGCAGAGCAACGGAAAAGATATGCGGGCTGTGGCGAAGATTCTCGCCTTGGAATACACGAAGGACGATTTATTTAAAGAGCGTCCCGGCGTGGCGGCGAAGGAGCAGAGGATTTATCGGGATCGCTTCAGAGCCTTAGAGTTTCAAAATAAGAGAGACATCGCCGAAGAGATCGAAATGCAATACGCCGCTCATCGGATTCGCAAGCCCATGACGGCGGGCACCTTCCTCGAGCCCTTAATGCGGAAACTCTTAAAGGGAAGCGAAATAAAATCGGAAGGGGAGTTTTATACAACCCTCTCCGCCATTTGGAAAGAACATTTCCACGTCAACCCGACCCTCACCTTCGAGGTGGAGGAAAAAATAAGCGAGCCCGATGAAGCGAAAGAGGAATACAAAGAGCCGCCCAAGAAAAAACCTCGGAGCATTGTAGAAATGAAGCCCAAGATAGAGGACGCGGCGACTGAGATCATCGAGTCGGCGGAATTTTCCGGCGTCATCCGCGACACCTCGAAAGCGGTGGAAAGCGACGCCACCCTTTCCCGGGTAAAGAGCGATTCGGAAACGAAGACACAGGATCGGGTGCGGAAACACTTCGGCATGGAAGTGGGCGCGCCCGGGCAAATTCGCGCTTTGGAAAACAAAATCGCCACGGGACTGCACAAGGGTATGCATCTTCACGTCACCCGAGGGCAATTTGAAAACGACATGGGCGCCCGCTTTTTTGAAGATCAGATCTTGATGCAGCGCAGAGAGACGGAAGAAGTCTACGAAAAAGATCGCCACCTCTACGAGCGCGCCATATTCGAACTTGGTGAGATCCTCAGAAAAAACCTTTTGGACGATTCCTCGGAAGCGCCTATTCGCTCCGCTAACGGGGCCATCGATACGAGCCTCCTTTGGCGGCACATGGTCTTAAACGACGATCGTATCTTTAAAAAAAATCATTTCGAAGAAGAAAACTCCTTCGCCGTGGACATCCTCTTGGACATGAGCGGTTCCCAACAGGATCGCCAGGAGTCTGTGGCCATTCAAGGTTTTTTAATTGCCGAAGCCCTGACGGCCCTCCGCATTCCCACGCGTGTAATGGGTTTTTGCAATCTGTTTAATTACCAAATCATTCGCGTCTTCCGTGATTACAAAGACGAGCGGAAAGAGAACAGAGAAATTTTCAATTACAAAGCCAGCGGTTCCAATCGGGACGGCTTCGCCCTCCGATACGTCTTTGAAACCATGGATGCCATCGACGCGGATACACAGGTGCTTATCGTCTTATCCGACGGCATGCCCAACGATCTCCTCTCCATCGGTCTGGATGCCAACAAGGGAGATGTGGTGGATTACGAAGGAGACGAGGCCGTATACGATACGGCGGCTGAAGTATTACAAGGCAAGCTGAAACAAAAAGCCGTCCTCGGCGTCTTTACAGGCGAAGACGACGAACTGGATCAGGAGCGACTAATCTTCGGCACGGACTTTGTGCGGATCAAAGATTTAAATCGCTTCTCCGTCGTCGTCGGAAAATATTTAAAGAGCGTCGTCGACCGCTTACAATAAAACTCTCCTGCGGGGGAGTTTTTTTTAATGGGAAGTATAGATAAAATCATAGAAAGCAAGATCGTATAGAATTTTCAAATACATCAAGAATCCATCCTATAATTGCATTTAATTTGTTATATTGGAACTAGATTCGAAAGGAGGGATCCGGTGATTTATTTAGATAACGGGGCCACCACCATGCACAAGCCCGACGAAGTCGTGGAAGCTGTGGTAGAGGCCTTATCCCATCTCGGAAATGCCGGGAGGGGAACGGGTGCCGGCGCTCTTGAGGCGGCGCGAGTAGAGTATCGGACGCGTCAAACGCTTTCCGAGTTGTTTCATGGCGAAGGTGCCAAATGCATCGCATTCGCTTTAAACGCCACGGAAGCATTGAATGCCGCCCTCGCCGGTACGCTCACTGAAGAGGACCACGTCATTACCACAGTAACGGAGCACAACTCCGTGCTGCGTCCCCTTTACCGAATCGGGTGCGACTTGGATTTTCTGCCCGTAGATGATGATCAGATCGTTGACCTTTCCCGTCTCGAGGAATGTCTCAGGGAAAACACGAAGGCTGTGGTCGTGAACCACGCCTCCAATGTCACGGGAAATGTTTTAGATCTTGAAAGAGTAGGCGATTTTTGCAAGGCCCACGATCTTATGTTCATCGTCGACGGCTCTCAAACGGCGGGGGCATACCCCATCGACGTTCAAAAAGCGAGCATCGACATCCTCGCCTTTACGGGACACAAATCCCTTATGGGGCCTCAGGGCACCGGAGGACTTTATGTGGCGCCGGGTGTGGAGGTGAAGCCATTAAAGGTCGGTGGGAGCGGAATCGACTCCTACAACCACGAGCATCCGAAGGCGATGCCTACGCGCCTTGAGGCAGGAACTCAAAACGGCCACGGCATTGCCGGACTGCACGGAGCCCTGACCTTTATTCAGCGGGAAACTGTTGAAAAAATTCACGCAAGAGAAATGGAGCTTTTATCTGAACTTATGGAGAACCTTCAGGATATTCCGAATCTTATTCTCTACGGTTCGAAAGATTTAAGAAAGAAGACCGCCGTCTTAAGTGTGAATATAAAGGGAGTTTCTTCGTCCAAGGTAGGCGAGCTTTTAGAGCGCCGCTACGGCATTTTGACCCGCACCGGTGCCCACTGTGCGCCTTTAATGCACGAGGCCATGGGTACGAAAACTCAGGGAGCCGTTCGTCTTTCCCTTTCCTATTTTACGACGGAAGAGGAAATCGAGCGCGCCGCATCGGCACTGAAGGAGCTTGCAAAGGAGTTAGGAAATGAGTGAGAAAGTCGTCATCGTTACATTTGAAAGCGTAACCGATGCCATGGCTATGGAAGAGGCGGTAAAAGAAGTGGGACTTAAAGGTGAGCTCATCCCTTTACCCGACGAACTTTCCGCCGGTTGCGGTTACGCATGGAAACACGATATTGCTGAGCGAGAACCTTTAGAGGCGCTCATGAAAGAAAGAGCATTGGACTACGATAAATTTTTAGAATGGGAGCGTTGATCTGTGGAGTATATTGGAATCGATATTGGATCGACGGCCGCTAAAGTTTGGGGATTCGGCGATAAAGATATTCACTTCGTACAACCTACAGGCTGGAGCTCGGTGGAAACGGCGCGGGGAATTGAAAATCACCTCATGCGCCAGGGAATCGACGTCAGAAGCGACGACGTGCGCGTCGTAGCCACAGGTTACGGACGTATTTCTGTCGACTTCGCCGATTTCGTCATCACTGAAATTACCTGCCACGGTCGCGGGGCGAGAGAGCTCGCCAGCGGGGATGTAGGCGTTATCGACGTGGGCGGTCAGGACACGAAAGTGATCCTCGTAGAAAACGGTATGGTCAAAGACTTCTTAATGAACGACAAGTGCTCCGCAGGCACGGGTAAATTTCTGGAAGTTATGGCAAACCGTCTGGCCGTCGATATGTCCGAACTTTTCGAAATGGCGAAGGTCGGGGAAGAGATATCCATCAGTTCCCTTTGCACCGTCTTTGCTGAATCGGAAATCATCTCTTACATCGGCGAAGGCCGGGATCGTGAAGACATCGCCGCAGGTGTCGTCGATTCCGTGGCCAACAAAGTTGTGGCCCTCACCGGGCGTATGGATTTCCCGGAAACGGTCATTTTAACCGGCGGACTCAGTAATGTGCCGTACTTTGCGGAAGTCCTATCCCAAAAATTGGATCGCCACGTCATCAATCATGAAAAAGGTCAGTTTGCAGGCGCCATCGGGGCGGCTTGTTTGGCAAAAGAAAAGAAAAAACGTTAACGGAATATTAGGAGGAAACCATGGAAAAAATCATTAAAGACTTACCGGAAATTTTCGACGAATTTGCAGATGCTAGAAAAACCGGCTTCATGAATGTTAAAAAGATCAAGGATCAAGACATTCCCGTCGTAGGTACATACTGCACTTACTTCCCTCAAGAGATCGCCAACGCTATGGGTCTTGCAACCGTAGGCCTTTGTTCCACGAGCGACGAAACCATTGCGGAAGCGGAAAAAGACCTGCCCAAAAACCTCTGCCCCCTTATTAAATCCAGCTACGGATTCGGCAAAACCGACAAATGCCCGTACTTCCACTTCTCTGACGTGGTCATCGGCGAAACCACCTGCGACGGCAAGAAGAAAATGTACGAAATGATGAGCGATTTTAAAGACGTCTACGTTATGGAACTCCCCAACACCCAATCCGCAGATGCTCGCGAACTCTGGAAAAAAGAAGTTTATAAAGTAGCCGACTTCTTAGCTGAACGCTTCGACACCGAACTCACTTACGAAAACCTTAAAAAAGCCATCGAAATGACCAACGACATTCGTCGCGCACGTCAAGAGCTTTGCGAGGTAATGGAAAACGACCCGACGCCTATCGACGGATTCGACCTTCACTCCGTATTAAACTCCAACTTCTATAACTTCAATAAAGAAGCCATCCCCGGAGAATTAGATGAGCTTAAAGAAAAGATCATGAATGAATATGATCCCTCCGAGCGTGAAAAGAAACCGAGAATCTTAATTACCGGCTGCCCCTCCGGCGGCGCACCGCAAAAAGTAATTAAAGCTCTGGAAGATAACGGCGCTGTCGTCGTAAGTTTCGAAAACTGTATCGGCGAAAAACAATCCCAATACTTCGTCGACGACAGCGGCGAAACCCTAGACGACTTAATCGACGCACTCTCCAACCGCTACATCAACATCGGTTGCTCCGTCATGACGCCGAACCCGAACCGTTTCGAACTTTTAAGCTACCTTATGGACAAATACAAAGTCGACGGCGTAGTAGAAATCGTCTTAACCGCCTGCCACACCTACAATATCGAATCCTCCGCGATTCAAAAGTTCTGCAACGAAGAAAAAGGCGTGCCCTATCTTGCAGTGGAAACCGACTACTCCCAAGCAGATGTCGGCCAACTCAATACCCGTTTAACTGCATTCGTCGAAATGCTGTAAACACAATAAAAAGAGAGCTCCTGCAATGTGGTGACCCCATAAAGTTGGACCAAATACCAGAGAGAATTTTTATTTTCTCTGGTATTTTTTTATTATGCTGCATTCTTTTCTCTATATTCTATTG
>QWCK01002082.1_pt1 | contig 26576 bp, 26 predicted proteins | sample 1972571 | NCBI WGS metagenome assembly QWCK01 (sample SAMN09866710, study PRJNA288562) | Human gut metagenome isolate term2_stool, whole genome shotgun sequencing... | isolation source: gut | host: Homo sapiens | place: USA: California | reverse complement strand
TTGGCTACGGACCAAAAGGCCAGGGGTTCGAATCCTCTATGGTACGCCAAGGAAAACCCTACAAGATTATCTTGTGGGGCTTTTTTGTATGTTTAAAAGTATGGTGAGAGCCTTAAAAATGAAGCCCCAACTAATTGTAAAAAAGATATGATATAGCTACTTTGCTTCACTCAAGATCTTGTATTATAATAGCAGTAAGAAAAGGAGGTTGAAGATGTCGCAAAAAGGAGACAAGGAAGTCTTAAAAACTTATTTACAATGGATGAGACCGGGAGCGGGGATTTTTTATCTCCTGGTTATTATTCTGGCTTTTTGCAATCAAAAGGGCCTTCTCTTTTTTTCTTCTTTTCTTTTTCTAGGCCTGGCAAGCTATATTCTCTACCAGGCTGAAAAGATGAGTAAGAGCCAGGAGGCCTTGACCCGGTTGGCCCAGGGAATTAAGAGGGATCTATTGCTTTATAGTTGCCTTTTTGCTTTTCTTTGGCTTGGTCTTATCTTTTATTTTTATCAGGGATAGGAGAGAAGGGAGATAAGGTAGGATGACTCGTTTAAAAGAATTGAAAGAGGCAAGGCTAGCAGGGCAAGAGGCTCTTGTTTGTTTGGACCAGGCCCTGGAGGCCCTAGAGTCGGCTTCTTCCTGGGGAACCTTTGATATTTTAGCTGGAGGATTCTTTTCTAGTTATATTAAAAGAAAGCGGATTAAAAAGGCCAACTTGGCTATTCAAGACATGGTCAGAGCAGTGGATTCATTCAATAGGGAATTGCAAGATGTCCAAATAGACCTTCCGCGTCAAGTGGCCGATAGTTGGCGGGATAATTTTTGGGACCTTTGGATGGACAATATCTTTACAGATTTTAGGGTCCAAGGGCAAATTAAAGACTCTATCTGGCAAGTTAGGGACTTTCGGGCTAAACTCTTGGAGCTTTTAGAGTGGCTGGACCGAGAAATCCAAGCCTTGTCAGAAGAGGGAGAAAATTAAATTTAAGACAAAAAAAGGAGTATGTAGTCTAGCTACATACTCCTTTTGCAAGAGGATTTCTTGCTTATTCTTCGTCTGCTTCTTCAGTTTCATCAACTGTTGGAACGTCAGCTGCATCAGCTGCTTCTTCTTCGCCTTCTTCAGGAAGTTCTTCTTCACGTGGTTCTTGAAGAGTACATACAGCTTCTTCAAGGTCTGTGATAACATCGATTCCTTCTTCATTGGCAACGTCTAGGTCTTTTACGAAGAGAGCGCCACCGATTTCCAAGTTTTGTACATCAACTTCTGCTGTTGATGGAAGAGATCCTGGAAGACATTCTACTTCAACTTCGTCTAAATGTTGTAATAAAACAGATGGTTGTGCGTGAATTTCATCACGGTTTAATAGAACAACTGGGATTGAAAGACGTAATTTTTCTTTCATGTTTACAGCATAGGCATCAAAGTGAAGAATTTGATTCTTGAATGGATGCATTTGAACTTCTTTGAAAAGAATTTTCTTATTTTCTCCATCCAGGTTTAGGTCTACTAAAGTAGAAGTTCCTGCTTGAGCAACAACTTTTTGTAGGTCCTTTTCAACGGCTTGAATTGTAACAGATTCTTCTCCCTTGGTATAAAGAATACCGGGGATTGTTTTTTCCAAACGCAATTTATCGACGCTGTTTTTTCCAACTTTGTCGCGTTTTGTTACATTTAATGTAATTTTTTCCATAGGTTATAACCTCCATGTAATATTTATTCTATCGATAGGAATCAATAGTATATTATACACGATTTCGACTTAAATATCTAGTTTTTAGAGAAAAAAGCCAAGATTTCAAAGAGTCTTGGCTTTTTATTCCCTCAAATTCCCTCTTATGCTATAATGGAAAAGTATGAAAGGGAGGTAGAAATGGAATTTTTACCCATATTATTAGGAACAGATAATAACGCTTATGGTGTGGCAAGGTCCATCCATGAAGCCTATGGAATAAAGAGTTTGTGCATTGGCAAGGCCCACTTGTCTTATACGGCCAATTCAAAAATCGTTCGGCAAATTGTCCATCCTAAAATGGACAAGGATGAAATTTTTCTGGCCACCTTGCGACAACTTGCTGACAAGCACAGAAAAATTGATAAGATTTTAATTTCTTGTGGTGATGGCTATACTAAGCTATTAACCAAGCATAAGGAGGTCTTGGCCAAGGACTTCCTCTTTAATATCATTGATGCCGACAAGCAAGAGGCCCTGGAAAATAAGTTGGATTTTTATAAGATGTGTGAGGCCTATGACCTGCCTTATCCCAAAACCTTGGTTATTGACCAGGCTATGGTGGAAGAGGGCTTTGAAAACCCCTTGACCTATCCCATTGCCCTGAAACCCAATGACAGTATTTCCTATCTGAATTTAAAATTTGAGGGAAAACACAAGGCCTATAAGATTGAAAAAGAAGAAGACCTGATGGAAACTTTAAAAAAGATCTACCAGGCCGGCTACCAAGGTCAGATGATTGCCCAGGATTTTATTCCTGGAGATTCCAGTCAAATGGCCGTTTTAAATGCCTATGTCAATACTAAGGGCCAGGTGACCATGATGTGCTTTGCCCAATGTCTTTTAGATGCTGTTTTACCGGCTGAAATTGGCAACTACCATGCCCTGGTTACCATGGATGGCCAAGAAGTTTACCAAGACTACAAGGACTTTTTAGAAGCTATTGACTATCGAGGATTTGCCAATTTTGACTTAAAAAAAGACCCCAGAGATGGGATTTATAAGGTTTTTGAAATCAATATCCGTCAGGGACGGTCGTCTTATTGTATGACGGCAGGAGGCTGTAATTTTATCACTTATTTAATCGAGGACCTTTTGGGGAACAAGGAAGAGGCCTGTCACTACCACAAGGACTCTGGTCTTTGGCTCTATGTAGACCCCTATGTCTTGAAAAAATATGTGCCCGATTCCCTAAGACCCTTGGCCTTGGAGGAATTGAAAAAAGGCTATAGCTTTACGGAATGGTACAAGAGAGATCGGTCCTTGAAACGCTGGTTATCTTGGATGCGCCACCGTCTATCGAGTATTAAGACCTACCGGATTTATAAGGAGGACTAGTATGAAAAAAATAATCCTCTTTTTTACCTGTCTGCTTTGCCTAGTAGCTTGTCAACCGACAAAAAAAGACATGTACACAGCCCAATATTATGACCTCTTTGACACCGTCACCACTGTGGCTATTCCGGCCAAGAGTCAGGAAGAAGCCAAGGACCTATCAGACCAGATCCATGAGGAGTTCTTACACTACCACAAGCTCTATGATGGTTACCATACCTATCCCGGCATGGATAACTTAAAAACCATCAATGACCAGGCAGGAAAGAGCCCAGTCAAGGTAGAGGATGCCCTATTTGACTTAATCCAAGAATCCATCCAGCGTTACAAGACCCAGTCCAAGGAAGTCAACATTGCCATGGGGTCTGTCTTAAAAATTTGGAGTGATTACCGGGATGGATTTGAAGCAGGAGCGGACTTCCAAGACCAAGATCCAAACAAGGAACATAAGCAAGCCCAGCTTCCCCCTATGGACCAACTCCAAGAAGCTGCCAAGCATAGCAATATTGACGACATCATCCTAAATCCTGAAGAAAAGACCGTCTTTTTAAAAGACCCCAAGATGGCCTTAGACCTGGGAGCTGTAGCCAAGGGCTATGCAACAGAAAAAATAGGTCAATACATTGAAGAAGACTTAAAAATAGACAGTGCCCTAATTAGTGCCGGGGGAAATGTTCGCCTAGTGGGCCAACCCATTGAAAAAGATCGGAAGACCTTTGTCATTGGTATTCAAAATCCCGATGTCTTATCGGAAGACAGCCAGGGGTCCAATGTCCTGGATGCTATTAAGACCAATGATGCTTCAATCGTTACTTCCGGAGACTACCAACGCTATTATATTGTAGAGGGGAAGAAGTACCACCATTTAATTGATCCCAAGACTTTAATGCCGGGAGATTATTTCAGGGCTGTAACGGTCGTCACCAAGGATTCTGGCTATGCCGACTTTTTGTCCACAGCTGTCTTTTTGATGCCCTATGAAGAGGGACGGAAGTTTGTCGATGGCTTGGACGGAGTAGAGGCCTATTGGATTATGAAGGATGGTCAAATCCACTATACAGACGGGATGGATTCCCTCTTGACCTACCACAGGAAAAACATCAAGGAGGCAGAATGATTAAGAACAATGTCTTGAGCCTTGTCTACCAGATTCTCTTGAGTCTTTTATTTTTTCTCTTAATCTGGTTTACCAAGGACGATAAAACCCTTCTCCGCTTCTTGTTTGGAACCTTTGCCGGCAAGGCCTTAATCGGCCTTTTGGTCCTGGCCCTCTACCAGGTTTTTGGCCGCTTATTGTCTACCCGGGAGATTTGGGATTTATTTACATCGAGCCTGGCCCTCATCCTCTTAGGAGGCCTATGCCTAGTCCTGGCTTATTCTGGCCTAGACCAGCAAATTTTTACAATGGAGCCAGCCCAAAGCCTGAGAAACCTACCCTACACCCTAATAACCATGCCCTATATAACCATCCTTAAGATGTGTCATGTCCCCCTGGACCTGGCTACTGCTATCTTGGGTGTTTTCTTTGGGCCTATTTTATTTTCCATTTCCCAGGGTCTTTACTTGATCCGGAGGAAAAAGAGAAGAGAAAACCAGCCTGGACTGGGAAAGATATAAAACAAAGGAGCTATAGAATGTATAATTATGATATGGAAGAACTTTACCAATTAACAGTAGACAGTCTCAAGGAAAAGGGCGTCGAATTAGAAGATATTGCAGAAATCGCCTACCTTTTACAAAAAGACTATGAAGAAAATCTAACCATGGAAAAATGCCTCAACCATTTAAGCAAGGTCATGCACAAGAGGGAGATTATCCATGCTGTTTTAACCGGCCTATCCATTGATGAAATGGCCGAAAAGAAATTATTTAAAGAACCCCTCCAAAGCATTATTGCCAATGATGAGGGGCTTTACGGGATTGATGAAATTTTGCCCCTATCCATAGTCAATGTCTACGGATCCATTGGCCTGACCAATTTTGGCTATTTGGACAAGGAAAAAATTGGCATCATCAAAGAATTAGATGAAAGAAAGGGCAGAGAAGTCACCACCTTTACAGATGACCTAGTTGCAGCCTTGGCAGCAGCTACTGCATCGAGACTTGCCCATGAACAAGGATATATTAAAAACCAGGAGGACCAAGAAGATGAAGAATAATACAACAGACATCATTGTAAAAAACGCCATTATTGCAGCAGCCTACATGGCCCTAACCTATATATTTGCCAGCGTTAGCTATGGGATTATCCAGTTTCGGGTTTCGGAAGTTTTAAACCTTTTAATTTGGTACAACCCCATGTATATGCCGGGAGTGGTCTTGGGATGTGCCATTGCCAACCTAGCCAGCCCCTTTGGAGTCATAGACATTGTAGTGGGTACCCTCCATACTTTGGTTTCCCTTTACGCTATGAGCAAGATAGATAACCGGATTTTAGCCAGCATGATGCCAGCCTTTTTCTCCTTTATCATTGGCCTGGAAGTAGCCTACTTGGAAGGCATGGCAGTCTTTATTCCAACAACTATTTCTGTATTTTTATCGGAATTAGTTATTTGTAGCCTGGTGAGTCTTCCTCTTTATCGGACCTTGGAAGAAAATTCCTATATCCGGTCTAATGTTTTTTCCTATCGTTTATCCAGTAGAAAATAAGAAAAAGCTTGTTCGTCCTAGGACGAACAAGCTTTTTTAAGCTAGAATATCTTGTCCCGTAAAGAGTTGCTCAATGACTTGGGGGGACATAATCTTAATATTTTCCTTTCTTAGGATGGTACGGTCTTCCTTGCTAAGATTGTTTTTATCTGTTAAGAGGACCTTGTTTGGAGCTCCTTGTAGACGGCGAATAATTCGCTTTCTGGCATTTTCTGTCAAGGTAACCCCGTCGGGAAGGGTCTTTAATTCAATAGAATAGACCCGGTGCCCCTTCTCGGCAGTAAAATCGAAGGAACTTTTATCGTGGAAGGTAACCTTGTAGCCGGCCTTTTTGAAACTTATGGCAGCTATTTGAGCGTGGGCATATTCTTTTTCCATCTGTTCCAGGGCCCTTAAAAGACCAGCAGGGCGGATTTTAATAATGGCTGTACAGGAGTTATTACTACTGGCGGCATTCATGGTGGAAAAATCAAAGCAAATCAGGACATCTTCAACGACATTAAAGATTCCATGGGCAATGGCATTGCGGATGTGCCGGAGCATGGCGGCAGTTTTAGTTTCCTTGTCTCCCTGGGTCAAGAGCATTTTTTGACAGGAGGGATTGATTTTTCCCCTGTAATAGGCCACCATTTCTTCGGGAATATGGGAGCCGATATAGACGTCTCTGGGGCTGATGTCCATGAGATTTAGCATTTGTTCAAAGATATAGTCATCAAAAACTTCCTTTTCTATGTAGGGGTTGGTTTTTGACTGGAGGCTATTAATATTTGGGACATACCAGAGAAGGTATTCAATGGCTTCGGTCATCTCAGGACTTAAGTGGAGGGGACGGTCTTGGTGAAAAAGTTTGTAGTTGAGGATGGGTCCTCCTGGACATTCGGGAATAAAATCCTTATAAGAGTAGTTCATAGTATCTCCTTTCTCCTTAATCTATATATATCCGGAGAAAAATTCTTTAATCAGGAAATAAATTTTGTAAATTACAAGAATAAGATAGCTATTGAAAAGGCAGTTTATTTAGATTATAATTAAGCTAAATAAACTGCATAGAAAACTTTTTATGTTCTTACTTTCTTAAAAAGTAAGCTAAGATGGAATTTGGTGTAAATCCAAAACGGGCCCGCCGCTGTAAATGAGGAGCTTATAAGAAAATGTCACTGATGAAAATTGGGAAGACCTTATAGGCAATGATTCTAAGTCAGAAGACATGCATAAAAAGACTTTTTTTAGCGAGGAAAGAAAAAAGATATAAAAAAGAACCATGCAAATACGGGCATTAGCGTTAGCTAATGTTCTTTTTTATTGGAGAGAAAGGAGAGGAAAAGAAAATGAGAAAGCAAATGCGAATAGGAAAAAGAGGAATCATTTTAAGCCTTTTTGTTCTTGCTCTAGTATTATTTCCAGGGACCCGACTTTTTGCCCAAGAATTCAACCAAAGTATCGCAAAAGAAGCAGGCTTGGAAGTTAAAGATACCGGGCTAGATCCCATTTATGATGAAGGAAAGTATTTAGGAGAAATTTATTTAATGGTGGATGCCATTTCTGCAGACAATGAAATTTTGTTTGGGCCCATCAAAGTTCCTATTTATAAGGGGGAAAATTTAGCAAGCGTAGTTAACTATCAATTTTATGCCCATGCCAATGCAACGGGAAAATTCCAATGGAATATGGGAACGCATTTTTTTAGAAATCGAAATCGCGAAGGATCCTACGTGGTTCCTTACTACCTGGAAAAGAATGCAGGGAAATATGAAAAGCGATATCCCAAGGACTTAACATCTTCTTTTGTAATAAGCGATATTCAATACAATGATGATAAATCGAGCTTAAATATTCCGGAGACTGTTCAAAACTATGCTAGAAATAAGAATATTCCCCTAGACTCCAATTTAAAGGAAGAAACAGATGAAAAATTTTTAGCCAAAGGCTGTGGCTCGAAGTCTGGTCGTTGGGAAGTAACCAAGAATGGGGAAAGTATAGACCAAGATTTAAGTAAGTACACAACTGGAAAAGAACTACAAGCAGGGGATTTTATCAGGATAAGCTATTCTATTCTTGGTGAAGATAAGGGTTATGACATAGGCACAGATAAAACACAACTAATGAAAAATTTAGGAGAAATTAATAGTAGTGGAGAAAAAAATAGGTATCTAAAAAATTCTAGTTATAAAACAAGCTATGATAAAGCCTTGGCCACTTTAAAAAATTTTAAGGCAACGAAGGAAGAAGTAAAGGAAGCAGCGGAAAGTCTTAAATCTTGGACCCTAGATCCACATCCTCAACAAACCTTTAATTTTGCCTTTTATGAGCATCAATTAGATAAAGAAAATGACTTTTTATTATCCAATCTTGACTACACGTTAAAACTTGGGGAAGAAATGGAAGTATTTAACTTAGATGTACACCATGCCGCCTGGCAAGATGAAAACTTCCAAAGAGAAGATTTGAAACTAGACCCAGTCTTGGGAGGCGATAAAGTTGAAATACGGAGAGATTCTGGGAAGAAGATTAGTGTGCAAGGAAACCATTGGTCCAATGTGAAGGATGGGGCTTCTTATTTTATCCGGGGTCTAAAAGAAGGACTTGTAAAGATAAAGGTAACCACTCCGAATTATAGTGGGCGTCCGACTTACATGTTCATTTATGTGACCAATCGACCGACTGACTTTAAAGAACAAAGATTGCCCATGGGTTCTTCTCTAGATGAATTGACAAAATACGATGTCTTGTACTTTAGCAAAGACCATCCAGACTATCCCTTAGAAGTTAAGGCAGTTCAAGGGGCAGGGGTAACTTTTTATGCAGACGGAAAAAAGATAGATTTAAGGAAAGGACAACCACAAGAAGAAGGTGGACAAGTATATGATACCTATACTGCAAAGGTCCCCTTAAGAAACTTTTGGCTAAATGGACTGTTAACGGTGGAAAAAGATGGCAAGAAATCCACAAAAATCTATAATTTAAGGACGGCCTATTTAGAAGCCTATGTGATGAATAAAAAGGGGGAACGGACACTCAAGGCCGGAGAAGAAGGAACCCTTCATATCGATGGAATGCTAGCTCCTAAACCGAAAATTGGGAAATTTTATAATCCCTCGCAGGGGCTTCCGGAGTTTATAACAAACTTTCCCAGTATGGGCTATATTAATGCAGGTTATGAAGAAGAAGGAGGGGCTCCTGTTACCTTTACAAAGTCAGGTCAAATTGATTTAAAACATGGAGAAATCACGACCGTTGCCTATGGTTCGGCAGGATTTGAAGAAGTCCCAAAAAATCAAATGCCTGAAAACACGAATTTAAATATCCAAAAATATCTTTCTAAAATGTCTGATGGTTTAAATCGACCACAAATGAAGCAGTCCTATAAACGGTTGCCTGACTTTTCTTTTCATATTGAAGAAAACCCCGGCTATAGCTTTAATAACGAGGGCTTAATTAAGGCAAGTCCTAAGAAAAGTAGCTATCGACCAGGAGAGAGGGTAGAGGTTACAGTAGATATTCCAGATGCCTTATTGGAAGATTTAAATAATAAACACAGCAAGTATGTGGTTCCGGAGAATAAGGGACAAAGTCAAACCTTTGAGAATACGAATGCTATTAACTATGCCTATTTGTTATATAGTTCTAACATTCCTGGTTTAGAAAAAATTGAAACCTACCCTAAGGCCCACAACATGTATTTAAACAAGCAAGAAAAATTAGAAGGACTAAAAAAATTACGCACCCTCAGCTTTACACTACCGGAGACGACTTCCCCAGGAGATTACTTTATAAATGGAGCTTATCTCCAAGTTCATGCAGGACCAACCCATGGTACAGCAGCAATGAAATATTGGGTAAACAAACTAGATAGCTTCAATCTTCATGTAGAAGGGGACCCCTTGATTAATAAGAAACCAAAGTTAAAAGAAGTACAGTTAACAGAAGCAGATTTTATTATTCCTTCTACGGGGAATCTAGAGATCGATAAGGATCATATGGAAGCGACCATTCGAAGTGAAAAACAAGGCTTTTTACTGACTACAGAAAAAGAAGTAGACTCTATCAGGATGGAATGTATTAAACCTTGGAAAAATTTTGAAACGCAAGAATTAGAAACAGAGGACCATAGAACCTTTAAGAGCACAACGATAAAACTACCAGCCGATGAAACTAAGATTCGGTTTGTCCTGAAAAAAGACCAAGAAGAACAGGCCTATACCTTAGACCTTACAAATTATTTTGGTAAAGAATTTCCACAAGAAAAAATCAAGGAAATTGAGGAATTAAAGATATTGTTAGACTTGGCCAACAAGGCTTCAGAAAAAGACTATAGCAAAGAAGCTTGGGAAAATTTACAAAAAGCGAAAAAACACGGAGAAACCCTTTTAGAACTAGTAGAGTATCCCTCTCCGGACCAAGTTAATGCAGCAATAAAGGCCTTAAAAGACGCCTTAGGTAAAAAAGCTGGAAAAGAAGATCCAGTAGATCCTACCCCGAATCCGGAGATTAAAGAAGGACAAATAGAAAAGCCAAGAAGGCTCACAGTGAATCGAGGACAAACAAAAGAAGATATTATGGGGAAATTGCCAAAGACCCTGCTCTATATCTGGCCAGATGGGAAAGGACAAGATGTAGAGATTACTTGGGACTTAGCTGGAGCTCAATTAGATCGACCTGGAACCTATACCCTACTAGGTTTTTACCAAGTTCCCTCCAGTAAAGACCAAAATGTGGTGGAAGTAAGTTTAGAAGTTAGGTCGGATGCTACTTTTAAAGAAGGACAGGATGTAGAGAGACAATGGCAAGGACAAGGAGAGACCAAGCAAGCACAAGAAAATCCTACCCAAGATTCATCTGTCCTTGGCCAAGAACAAAATAAGGTAATTCTTTCCGGGGCAGGAACAAGAAGATTTGCAAGCTCCAGTAAAAATATATCATCCTTTGTGGATATCCAAGGGCACTGGGCTCAAGGAGTTATTGGAAAATGTGTTCAAGAAGGCCTTTTTGTAGGAATTGATGACCAACACTTTGCTCCCAATCGCCCCATTAGCCAGGGAGAACTTCTAACCCTTTTAGGGCGCATGGCTGGAGTGGCAGATAATCAAGGCCCTAACCAAGCCTACTATGCTCCCTTTAGGGATTGGGCTATAAACCAAGCCATTATTAATCCAAAAGACTTTAGGGCAGAAAAAATTCTAAATCGAGAAGAAATGGCTGACCTAACCTACAAGGCCCTACGGGTCATGGGGAAAGACTTGTCTCCCAAGAAAGAATTTAATTTAAAAGACAAGAAAAAGATTTCCAAGGCCTACCAAGATTCTGTCATAAGACTTGTCCGAGCAGGCTATCTTCAAGGAACAGAGAAAAATACCTTTGCTCCTAAAGCCCAGTTAACACGGGCTCAAGTGGCACAAATCTTATGGACTCTTTACGAAAAATAAAGAAAAAGATAAGAATCAAATCTATTGACAAGAGTAGGAAAAAGTTATATTATTAAGGCAGAAGGAGAAAGTCCTGAAAATTGAATAATTGGTATGTTCTTCCTAGTTTTGAAGGCTAGCTAAAAAACTAGGAAGCTAAGATGGAATTTGGTGTAAATCCAAAACGGTCCCGCCGCTGTAAATGGGGAGGGAATAAGAAAAATGCCACTGGAAAATCCGGGAAGGCTCTTATTCCTAACGATCCATAAGTCAGAAGACATGCATATCATGGTAGACATACTTGCGATGAACAAGTCAATGAAGAATGCAAATACGGGCATTGGGCTTTCCAATGCTCTTTTTTATGGGTAAAAAGAGCGCTCCTTTTGTCAGTTATTTCAGGCAAAACATGCCAAATGTAAGAAAGGAGTAGAGCATGAACACTCTCAAGAAAGAATGTAAGAAGTTCGGTTTATTGTTGATGGCCTTGGCCATGGTAGCAAGCTTTATCTTACCAGGCGCATCTTATGCTAGAGCTGGTAAACTAGCCATGCTAACGGTGGATTCTAAGTATTTCACCTATATTGCTAAGAATAAAGAAAGTTTTCAATTTGAAGTTAAAGGGTTAACAGCAGACTACCAGCCAGCAGCAATTGATCCTAAGAAAGTAACGGTATCTAGTAATAATCCTAGTGCGGTTGAAGTCACTAAAGATGATGCTAATAAGGCGATAGTTAAAGTAAATGTAAAAAGGCCAAAAGATGTTGTAATCACAGCTTCTTATGAAGATGCTGGAGTTGCGTCTGTTCCTTGTAATATTTTTGTAGACGTTACAAAGCCAAGAGCTTCCAATATTATTCTTAAGGTAGAAGGTTATCCAGACAAAATAGTAACGGTAAATAAAGGCCTACCGATTAAATATGGTGCAGTTCTTCAAAATGCGCCTACAGCACTAGGAGCCCTTAAATCAGGTGGCTACAATATAGATGTATCCAATGGCTACCTTACTGAAATTAATGGGAAAAAAGCTACAAAGACTCCTCCTTATCATGGTTGGAAATATAAGGTAAATGGGGTAGAACCTCAAATGGGTTGTGGCGTTTATCGCTTAACATCTGGGAATACGGTGGAATTTTATTACGAATAAGGTGTATTTAATTTTAAGGGATTAGAAAGAGAGGAATTTTTATTTCTCTCTTTTTTCCTAAATGAAAGGGAAAAATATGTTAAAACACAAGTTTAAAGAAAAATTTTTGCTTCTTCTTTTAGTTTTTAGCTTGATATTGTCTCCAAACCTTGTTAATGCAGAGGAAGAGGAAGACCCCCCTATAGAAGACCCTCCTATATTTAGTGTTTATATGAACGGTAGTTATAAATATCCATATGAAGGCCTTGATGAGGAGGAGCATGAAGGCGTAGTACTTGATGGGTTCGAATATGACGTAAGTGTGGAAGAAGAAGGCCATTCAGATTTTTTTAGAAAGTATTTAAAGGACAATAATTATAACGTACAATTACCCCTAAAATGGAAAGATCGATATGATTCAGAAGCGGAACCTCAATATGTTGATGCTGTTACTTGGGGAGATTCTTTCCCAGACTATATTACAGAGGCAGATTGTATTAATGGGAACTATGTAAAACGACTTAAACTTCCTCAAGATGGTAAACTTAAATTTTTTAAATTTAGAAGCAACAGGACTTTGTTGGAAGGTGTAGACTACGCTCCCCAAGATGAAGATTTTTATTTTTGTTTGCCTCATGCACCTCAGTTAAAAGGTTATAAATTAGAGGATGCTAGTTATCCCACAAAGAAAGGGAAGAAACTAACAATAGATGTTAGTTATAATGGTTCTTGGTTAGGCAATGTTTACTTTGAAGATTTTAAGGGGCAAGATAAACTTAATTATGATATTGGTAAGTTAACCTATCGACGAATCTTAACGCCACATAATGATCCTATATTAAAGAAATTAGCACCATGGTTGAAGTACCATACCAACATGGTACGTTTAAACTTAATTTGTAAGAATAAAGAGGGAAAAGAACTTCAAAGAAAAGCTTTAGTAGGGTTAGAAAAATACGAATTAGAGGCTTTACCAAAGAACGAAGATTTTCCAGACAGAATTGTTTTAAAGTATAAAGAAACTCCAAGTCCTAATCCAAAAAATTTAGAAACGTATTTATGTTGGCAAAACTATTTTCAAGGAAAAGAGGAAGAGCTTAGAAAATGCAGCTCCAAGGCACAAGAACATATATCTAAATATCATAAAGATGTAAATGAAGGTGGTGGGCGGAACGAATTAGGAATGGTTGAAGATTGGTACCTATGCTTTAACCCAAAAAACATTACTCCATATAAAATCCCTGGAAGAGATGACAGAGTAGGACCTTATGATACTTACCTTTGTCCCAAAAACTACTTTTATCTAGATCAAAAGGAGACGGAGACAATTCAGGCACCTGAGATTCCAGGCTATAAAAGACCTGTTGCTCAAGAGGTAAGTTTTAAATATAATGACACAGATTTTAGGATGAATGAAGAGGACTTTGTCTGGGAAAAAGATGTGGTTTTCACCTATGAAAAGGAAGAAGATCCCACACCGCAACCCGGCAAGTTTGAAGTGAACTATTATGTAGATGATGAGATTTATACAACAACATCTGCGACTCCGGCTAAACCTCTTACTAAACCAAAGGATCCTGTCAAAGAAGGGCATAGTTTTGTAGGGTGGTTTGAAAAAGATGGAAGGGAATGGGACTTTTCAAAGGTACCAACAGGCAACTTAAATCTTTACGCTAAGTTTGCGCCAGTAGATAAGACAAAACTGGAAGTAAAAATAAAGGATCTTGAAGCCTTAAAGGCAGGAGACTTTACAAGTGCGACATGGGTAGATTTACAAGTATCCCTTCGTTTGGCAAAGCAAGCTTTAGAAAAAGAAAATGTGAGTCAAAAGCAAATCGATGAGAGACTTGAGGATTTACAAAGGGCTTATCTAGCTTTAGAACGGTCTTCCTCAAATCCCGATGAACCAACGCCTCCAGCTCCTAAAAAACTATCCATTTTAGAAGTAAAAAATCCAAAAGACATTAAGGTAAACTTAGGAACAAGTGAGGATAAGGCTAAGGAAGAATTAGACCGCTATGTTAAAATTATTGCATCGGACAAAAAGACTTATTATGCACCTTTAACCTGGTCGATTTATAATTATGATAAGGATAAATCGGCAGTGTACACTGCAAAGGGGAGTTACCGCATACCGAGCGGATTTGAAGATGCAAATACACAAAAGATTACTACTGCAAAAGTGGAAGTCTTAGGACAGTCTAGCGGAGATTTCAAATATTTTGAAAATTTAGACAAAATTAAAATTAAAAAGGGAGAAAAGTTAACCCTACCAACCCAAGTGGTTGCCCATTATAAGGATGGGAGCAAAAAATCCCTTTCTGTTACCTGGGAAACTAAGAACTTCGATAGTAACAAAGTAGGAACAAGCTGGATCTATGGAAAGGTAGAAGGTTTAGAAGCGAAACCATCTATCTGTGTAGAGGTTATCAATGAAAGTCAAGATTTGACAAATAAAAAAGTGAGTGTTCTTCGGGATGTTCGAGGACACTGGGCCCAAGATGCTATTGTTTGGACCGTGGAAAACAACTTATTCTATGGCAATGCTCAGCAAGAATTTGAACCCAATAAAAAAATCACTCGAGGAGAATTTATTTCTGTTCTTTTCCGGTTGACAGGAGAAAGGTCAGAAAATTATTTAAATACCCATTTTGATGATGTCCACAAAGGGGAATACTTCCAAGGTGCTATTGAGTGGGGACGTCGGAACAACGTGGTGTCTGGTTATGGAGATGGTAAATTTCATCCAGATGACACCTTGACTAGAGAACAAGAAGCGGCTATTCTTCGGCGTTTCAACAATGTGATGAACTTTAAATTTGAAGGGGTTGGTCGAAAGACTTTTGCCGATGAAGGACGGATTAGTGATTGGGCTAAAGAAGATGTTCGGACTATTCAGGTCCAAGGTCTCATGACTGGAAATCAATACAATCAATTTATGCCAAAGAAGCAAATCACCCGGGCAGAAATTGCACAAATTCTTTATAATATGAATAACCGGGTTATTGGAACTAGAGTAACTCAGTCCAATACCAATACAACTACGACTATGGGTTCCAGCCTCACAACGAGTAGTGGAACAAGGCATCAAGGGATTTTACCAATAAATAATGGGACATCTACTACAATAAATCCAGGAACGACCCCAGATAAGAATCAAAACTCCACAACAAAGCAAAGTACAGCAACGGTATCTATTGATATTTTAACTGGGTTAAGAAATCTAAATGCCTTTAGCAGTAACATGCAGGGACGAATCCCCTCTAGTGGTTATTTCCTAAGTCCAACAAAAATTTCAATTATTCCAGGGGAGTCTGTTTGGGACGTTACCCAAAGGGCAGCGAATCAATATGGCATATCGATTCGAAAAGAGTTTACACCAAAATATAATTCTATTTATGTTCAAGCAATTAATGGAATTGGGGAATTTGATGGAGGTCAAAGATCTGGATGGATGTATAATATCAATGGTATCTATCCCAACCGAGGAGCTTCTGCTATTAAGGTCAAGAATGGAGATACCATCCAATGGCGATACACCATGGATTATGGAAATGATATTGGCGGATATTTAGGAGATTATTAAGAAGAAAGAACACCTAAGAAACTAAACTGACCTCCTTTAGTTGGAATTAAAAACCAACTAAAGGAGGTCAGTTTTTTAAAGGGTAGTACATCAAGAGATTAGTTGTTTTGGAAACGTTCATAGAAGGTATTTACGTAGAGGAATTTTTAGTGTAAAATTTAAAAAATAAATTTCCTCTCAAGCCTTGACATTTACAAGAATATTGTTTAAAATATCTGTTAGTGTTTTAAAGCCCCGGAAATATTTATAACACTAAAATTGAAGGAGGCCAACATGAAAAGCTATCTTGCAAAAGAAAAAGAAGTTGAACGTAAGTGGTACGTAATCGATGCTGAAGACAAAGTACTTGGCCGTCTCGCATCTGAAGTAGCAAGTATCCTAAGAGGAAAGAAAAAACCAATCTATACACCAAATGTGGACACTGGTGATTATGTGATTGTTATCAATGCCGATAAAGTTCGCTTAACTGGAAAGAAATGGGATCAAAAACAACACGTTTACCATACTGGATATCCAGGAGGACGTCGTGAAGTATCCTATAAAGAACTTTTAGAAAAACATCCTGAACGTATTGTGGAATACGCTGTAAAAGGGATGATGCCTAAAAATAGTCTTGGTCGTCGAATGCTTCGTAAGTTAAAAGTTTATGCAGGAAGTGAGCATTTACATGAAGCTCAATCACCTGAAACTTATGAATTTTAAGGGAGGAGTAGCTCATGGCAGAACAATATAGAGGAACAGGTCGTCGCAAAACTTCCATTGCTCAAGTTCGCATAACTCAAGGCTCTGGAAAGTTTACGATTAATAAAAAAGACATTGATGAATATCTAGATTTAGAAACACTAAAGATGGTTGCAAAAGCTCCATTGGAAGTAACTGATTTAGAAGGAAGTCTTGATGTAATTGTTAAAGTTGTTGGTGGTGGATTCACTGGCCAAGCTGGAGCGATTCGTCAAGGTTTATCTCGTGCTTTAGTGGAAATGGATGAAGAACTTCGTCCCGCCCTTAAAAAAGCCGGCTTCTTAACTCGTGACCCTCGTATGAAGGAACGTAAGAAATACGGTTTAAAAAAGGCGAGAAAAGCACCCCAATTTTCCAAGAGATAGGATGCAAAGCTTCGGTTTTCCGAAGCTTTTTTTATACATAAATTTCAAGGATAAAAGAAGGAGGAAGTATGAAAGCAGTCATTTCAGTCGTTGGAAAAGATCAAATTGGAATCGTTCATGCAGCAACAGGCCTATTGGTAGACTATCATTTAAATATTATTGATATCAACCAAACCCTTATGGACGATTATTTTACCATGATTATGCTAGTGGACCTAAGTCAATGTCAAGTGGATTTTGACGAAGTCTTGACAGGCTTTGACGCTTTGGGGGAAAAGATGGGTTTAAAAATTCGCGTCCAACACGAAGACATCTTTACCGCCATGCACCAAATTTAGGAGGTAAGTATGAACCAATCCAATATACTTGAAACCATCCGGATGCTGGACCAAGAAAAGCTGGACATTCGAACAGTCACCATGGGGATTTCTCTCTTAGACTGTATAGATGGAGATGCCAAAATTAGTCAAGGAAAGATCTATGACAAGATGATGGGCTATTGTGCCAACTTGGTGGACCATGCAGAAAAGGTCAGCCGGAAGTATGGGATTTCCATTATCAATAAACGCCTTAGCGTGACGCCTATGAGTCTTGTCGTGGCCCAAAGTAACCAAGACCAGTGCGTAGATTTTGCCAAGACCCTGGACCGGGTGGCCCAAGAAAGTGGCATCGACTTTGTTGGGGGTTATTCGGCCTTGGTTCAATCCGCCATGACCCAAACAGACCGGACCTTTATCGACTCCATACCCCAAGCCCTGGCAGAAACCAACAAGGTTTGCTCCTCGGTGAATTTAGCTTCTTCTAAAACTGGCATCAATATGGATGCAGTAAAGAAGATGGGGGAAGTGATTAAAGAGGCAGCTGAAAAGACCAAAGACCAAGACTCCATTGCCTGTGCCAAGCTGGTGGTCTTTTGCAACGGAGTAGAAGACAATCCCTTTATGGCCGGAGCCTACCATGGACCAGGCCTGGGAGATGCCTGTATCCATGTGGGAGTTAGTGGACCGGGGGTTGTAAAGTCGGCCCTGGAAAAAGTCCAAGGGGAATCCTTTGAAGAAGTCAGTGAGTGTATTAAAAAGACGGCCTTTAAGATGACCCGGATGGGCCAATTAATTGGAAAAGAAGTCGCCAAGAGCCTGGATATTGCCTTTGGAAGTTTGGACCTTTCTTTGGCTCCGACACCGGCTATTGGGGACTCAGTAGCTCGGATTTTGGAAGAAATCGGCTTAACCTCTGTGGGCTTCCATGGAACTACAGCAGCCTTGGCTATGTTAAATGATGCAGTAAAAAAAGGTGGAATCATGGCATCTTCCCATGTAGGGGGGCTTTCAGGAGCTTTCATTCCTGTATCTGAAGATGAGGGAATGATTGCTGCAGCTAAGTCGGGAACTTTGACTTTTGATAAGTTGGAAGCCATGACCTCTGTCTGCTCTGTAGGGCTGGATATGATTGCCCTGCCAGGAGACACGACAGCAGCTACCCTGTCAGGAATCATTGCCGATGAAGCGGCTATTGGGATGATAAACCATAAGACTACAGCGGTTCGTTTGATTCCTGTTGTAGGAAAGGGCCTGGGAGATGTGGCAAACTTTGGTGGTCTTTTAGGCTATGCTCCAATTTTACCCGTCCACCAAGGATCTTGCGAAAAGATGATCAACCGGGGAGGATTTATTCCCTCTCCCATTACAGCCTTTAAAAATTAAGCAAGGCCAGTTTTGTGCCAAGAAGAGAAGGGAAAGGAATAAGGAATGATAAAGACAATTGTATTTGATTTTGACGGCACCCTAATGGATTCTATGGGTATGTGGCATTCCTTAATGGGAGACTATCTCAAGACCAAGGGAGTGGTCTTGACAGAGGACCTGGAACAAATGGTAGTAACGACAGGTTTTGTCAAGGGTATGGAAAAACTAAATGAAATCTACCACTTTGAAGAGACTCCCCAGGACCTTCTGGATGATATTGGCGAAATGATTATCGACAACTACCTCCACCATGTGGACAAGAAGCCTTATGTAGATGAAACCTTGGCTTTTTGCCGGGACCAGGGCTACGATTTGGCCCTGGCTTCAGCAACCTCTTCAGACTACCTGGGTCAGGTTTTGGAAAAGAGAGGCTTGGACCATTACTTTAAACTGGTTCAAACCTGTGACATGGTGGACCTGGCCAAGAAAGATGAAGCCTTCTACCATGTCCTAGCAGAAAGATTGGAAAAAGAACCTGAAGAAATCCTCTTTGTGGATGATGCCCCCTACGCCTTGGAAACAGCCCAAAGGGTGGGGATTCAGGTTGTGGCCGTCTATGACCATGAATCCAAGGACCTTTGGGACAAGGGACGCTTTGACAGGTTTGAATCCATTCGAGACTTAAAAGAACTCCAGGGTTTGGTTGAAAAGTTATGACTTATTTTATTTTAACCCGGCTCCTGCCGACCTTTGTTCTGACTTTTTTTGCCTTTGCCTTGATTCGGACCCAGATCTTTGGATCCCTTAAAAAAAGGAGCTTCTTTCACAGAGAATTGATTCTTTATCTTTTTGCTGCCTATGTCATGACCTGCCTAGTGAGCGTCTTGACTCCAGGAACCAGTCTAGAAAGCCAAGGTATCGTCGTTGGAGGAGAGCAAAGTGGCCTGGTTAACACGGCTCTGGTTCGAATTCAAACAGGCCAGGGGATTAACCTAAGGCCCTTCTATACGATTTTTAACTTCCACCGCTATGGTAGGGGGATGGCTTCCTTTTTAAATCTTTGGGGCAATATCTTCCTATTCATTCCCTATGCCTTTGGACTTTTACTTCTATTTAAACGCTTCAAGAATTTTAAGTCTTTTTTTAGACTGATCCTAATAACGACCCTGTCCATTGAGTTTTTACAACTATTTGTCAACCGGAGCGTGGACATTGACGATGTCATCTTAAATCTTTTGGGCGCCCTGATAGGCTACTTGATCTACCAGGTCTTGGCCAAACCCCTAGCTTTGAAACGATTTGCCCGCTAGGTCAATTGCAAGTTTTCCTTGGATGGTGTATAATAAACTTTCCAAACAAGGGGATGAAATTGGCTTCGACGGGGATTTGGAATTCAGGTAAGCAAGCCGCCATTGATTCTCGGCGTAAAACGGATCACAAACAATAAACGACGAAAATAATTTCGCACTAGCTGCATAAAATAAGTCAGCTGCGGCTCTTAGGCTCCCCACAGTCTAAACAGCCGTTCATTTAGTGGGACACGAAGCTCTGTAAGGTTCCATAGCAGAGGGGGTATTTATGGGACTGGACCTGCCTGGTTTTGTTCATGAGACCAGCCAGGTGACCTAAACAACCATGGACTGAGCTTGGAGAAAGCCTTTAGGAAGACTTCTCGGACGCGAGTTCGACTCTCGCCATCTCCACCAAATAAAAGCACCTTGGGTGACCAGGGTGCTTTTTCTTATACAAAAAATAGGGTAAATTGAAAAATCTAAGCTTGGGCAAATTTTTTCCCAAGATATAAAAAGCTACCTTGCAATACACAGTAGGTTGCAGTATACTATAGCAGAGGTGAGGAGATGAATGTTCAATTTAAAAAGGGTGTCTTAGAACTTCTAGTCCTACATTTGTTGTCTTTGAAAGATTTTTATGGATATGAGTTGGTAGACCGGATCTCCCAGAAAATTTCTATTTCAGAAGGGACGATTTACCCTCTTTTAAGACGCTTTAAAAAGGAGGGTTATGTCTTAACCTACTTACAAGAATCAGAAAGTGGACCGCCGAGAAAGTACTACCAGTTAACTCCTCGTGGGAAGTTGGAATTAGAGAGCCAAAGGAAGGAATGGGAGTCTTTTGTAAGAGGCGTTGAAGAAATTTTAGGAGGACAGGAATGAGTCAAAAGGAATATTTAGATTTGCTCCGCTATTATTTAAGGAAGCTTCCGGACAATGTAGTGGAGGATATTATTGCCGATTATGAAGAGCATTTTCGTCTTGGGAAAGAGGCGGGAAAGAGTGAGGGAATGATTTCAGCAGAGCTGGGCAGCCCCATTGAAATTGCCCGGGACTTTAAGGCCTCGGAATACCAATTTGCCAGCAAGGAGCCGGAAAAAACTTCCTCTGGAAGTCCAGGAGTCAGGATTCTTTTAATTGTCTTGGGGCTTCTGGTCCTAAGTCCTGTCATTTTGACAGTTTTGTCTTTAGTCTTTGCCTTATTTGCAACGGTCTTATCCCTAATTGTTGCAGCGGTGGTTTCTTTCTTTGCCATAGGGTCCAGTCTTTTCTTAAAGGGATTGGGTTTTGCCACTCCCTGGGTCCATTTAAATGTCAGTCTCCACCCCCTGACCCAAGTCCTTACGTCTTTGGCTTGTCTTTTCTTGGGTTTGTTGGCAGTGGTCATACTTCTTTATTTTATAAGGTTCATCTATTCTATTTGTAAACGGATTTTTGTTGCCATCCGCTGGGAAATTAAAAAAAGGAGGGTCCGCAGATGAAAAAATTTTTAGTCATTATTGGTATCTTGAGTTTGATCTTTACTGCAGGGGCCATCCTTGCCTTTACCAGTCTGGACCTTCCAGACCTAAAGGACCAGGCCCAAGAAAAAAACATCTCCCTTTGGGAGGTGGTTTTTCCAAAAGAAATTGACTTTTCCAGAAGAGAAGCAGACCAGGTTTTGGAGGATAACCTATCAGGCATTGAAAGAATCCAACTGGATGGGGGCAATTTAAATATCCGTCTGGTCAAGGGGGACCGCTTCCAAGTCAAGGCTTCAGACCCCAAGGCCAGCCATTACTATAGGATAGAGGATGGTTGCTTGGAAATCCAAGGAAGAAAAGAGACCATTTCCTACGAAATCACCAGTCCAAATCCAGAAAAGCTGACCTTGTCTGGGGACTTTGACAACGGGTCTTGCCAGATTGAAGCAAGGCTTTTTAAAGGAGATGTGAGTCTGGCCAATGGAGAAGTTAAGGTCAATGTGGACCAATCCTTTCCCTTGACTGTTAATGTAGACAATGGGAGTATCCACTACCATGCCCAGGAACTCAATGCCAACTTTACCACCAGCGTGGATGTGGGATCCATCAAATTCTTTGATGACAACTATTCCGGAGTTGGGTTTGATGAAATTCGGGAAAGCTTCGGCCAAGGGCGAGATGACATCCAACTGACCCTGGATGTGGGAGAAATCTCTGTGGAATAAGATTGTCAGCAGGGGAAATATTTCCTATAATAAATAGGAAAGGAAGTGACTATGTTAAATATAATTCTATATCAACCAGAAATTCCATATAATACGGGAGCCATTGCCAGGACCTGTGCCCTGACCAAGACCAGGCTCCACCTGGTAAAGCCTCTGGGCTTTTCTGTAGACGACAGCCACTTAAAAAGAGCAGGCCTAGACTATTGGCCTTTGGTGGATATCTCCTACTATGATTCCTTTGAAGATGTAGTGGACCTGATGGAGGGAGAAATTTACTTTGCCTCCACCCATGGCCACAAGCGCTACACTGATGTGACCTACAAGGATGGGGATGCCATTGTCTTTGGCCGGGAAACCTCGGGTCTTCCCAAAGAAATTATGGACAAGTACCAAGATCAACTCATCCGGGTCCCCATGCGGACAGAGTTGAGACGGTCTTTAAACCTGGCTAATTCAGCCAATATTGTCCTTTTTGAAGCCCTGCGACAAAATGACTTTTTTGACTTGGACTAGGAGGAGCCATGGATCCTGTTATTGACTATTCCAAAACCATGTTAAAAGATGGCCTGACCTTTGGTACAGGGGGAAATATCAGTCGGCGGTTAAGTCCCGAGACCTATCTGATTACCCCTTCAGGTCAAGCCTATGAGAGCTTGGAGGATAAGGACCTGGTAGAGATGGAAGTAGGAGGAGAGAAAAAGCCGGGCCAAAACCCCTCCAGTGAATACCACCTCCACTCCCTGATTTATGAAAAATATAGCCAGGCCCAGGCCATAGTCCATACCCATTCCAACTACATCAATGTTTTGGCGGCCCTGGAAAGGCCCCTGCCCACCATGCACTACCTTATGGCTTCTGCCGGTCCGGACCCCATCCAAGTGGCTTCCTATGCCTCTTTTGGAACCCAGGATTTGGCCAGAGAAGCCTGTAAGGCCTTTGGGCGCAACAAGGCTGTTATCCTGTCCCACCATGGTCTGGTGGCCTATGGGGCCAACTTGAAAGAGGCCTATGACCTGGCCAAGACCTTGGAGTTTTGTGCCTTTGTCTATGTTCAAGCTTCAGCCTTGGGGCCAGTGAAAAACCTCTCTAAAGAGGAAATGGAAAGAATGGTTTTGGCCTTTCAAGACTACGGAGTTCGCAAAAAACTTGATTGATGGGTTTGATAGATTTTTCGATAGGAAGTAGGCTTTATAAGCAATAAAAAAAGGAAGGCAATTTGCCTTCCTTTTTTCTATACATGGTCAGTCTTAAAATTCTTCAGAATTTTCCCATAAGCCATGGATATTGCAATAGCTCAATGCGTAGATTGTTCCAGAGCAAGTTCCATTTAAGCAAGCATGAACACATGGTTTTGTGCAAATGTCATCTTCGCCGTGGGCAGAGAATTGGTAAGAACCAATTTCAATAGGGAACTTGGATCCTTCTTTTTGTAAGAAAACTTTAATCCATTGGATGTGGTGTTCTAAAGTGTTTGGATGTTCAATTTCTTCTCCAACACGAACGTTAACAACTGTGTTGCCATCTTTGTTTTCAATATGGATGACAGGTACGTGTTTTTCGTTTTTCCAATCGCCAGATTGGACAGTTTCGGTTAATTTCATAATCAATAAGCCTCCTTAACATAACTTTCTTCGAACATCTTTATTTTAACAGATTTATATAAAATTTTAAAGTAAGAAAATAAAATCTTTCAAAGCAGGGGAGAATCTTTAGGGAGGGAAGAAAAGAGACCCAGGTCTTTTTTGAAAGGCCTAGAAGTCTTTATAAATATCTTGTATAATAGCTTACAGAGGTGAAGTGTGAAAAAGTATACGTGTCTGGCGACGGCGAATTTTGGGGTCGAAGCCATTGTAAAAAGAGAGCTTGAAAAAATTGTTTCTTCAGAAATCCAAATCCAGGATGGTCGGGTCTATTTTGAAGCCAACCTGGAAGAAATTTACCGGGCCAATCTTTGGCTTCGATGTGCAGAAAGGGTCCACATCCAGTTGGCCTCTTTTCCGGCCAAGACCTTTGAAGAGCTCTACCAAGGAGTTTTAGCTCTTCCTTGGGGAGAAATCCTGCCTAAGGATGCCAACTTTATGGTCCAAGGACGGTCAGCCAAGAGTAAACTCTTTAGTGTGTCGGACTGTCAAAGGATTACGGAAAGAGCCTTGATTGACAAGCTAAATCAAACTTATTCCATGGCTTGGTATCCCAAGAGTGGAGCCCGTTACAAGATTGAGGTCATCCTTTTTAAGGACCAGGCCCAAATCCTCTTGGATACCTCAGGAGATGGACTCCATAAGAGGGGCTACCGCTTGGAAACGGTGGAGGCACCCTTGACAGAAACCCTGGCAGCCTGCCTGGTGGACCTAAGCTACTACAATAAGGACCGAGTCTTATGGGACCCCTTTTGTGGGTCAGGAACCATTGCCATTGAAGCTTGTATGAAGGCGAGAAATATTGCCCCAGGCCTCAACCGGCACTTTGATTGTGAATACTTTCAAGGCATGGACCCGGAGGCAGTGAAAAAAATCCGCCGGGAGGCCTTTGGAGCCATTGACGCAGAAAGCGATCTTAAGGTCTATGCTTCAGATATCAATCCTCAAGCCATTCGAGCAGGAAAGAAGAATGCCGAAGCAGCCGGGGTGGATGCAGACATCCACTTTGTTACAGCTTCCATTGAGGACTACAAGCCCCGGGAGGCCTATGGTGTTTTAATCACCAACCCACCCTATGGTCACAGGATTGGAAGTCAGAAAGACAATGAAAAAATCTACCAGACCCTAAGAGACTATGCTCAGGCAGACCCCACTTGGAGCTACTATGTGGTAACCAGTGACGAAGACTTTCCCAAAGCCTTTGGCAAGAAACCATCAAGAAAGAGAAAACTATATAATGGGCGGATTAAGGTCGATTACTACCAATATTATGGACCGAGACCCCCAAGAAAGTAAAAAGGAGTGAGAAAATGGAAATTTATACAAAAACTGGAGATAAGGGAACCACATCCCTATTTGATTCTGTTCGTGTCAGCAAGGACGATGTTCGAGTTGAAAGCTATGGAACGGTAGATGAACTCAGTGCCGCTTTAGGAGTTTGTAATAACTATATTGAAGATGAGGACTTGAAAAAGGAATTGATGTCCATTCAAAATAAACTCTTTGTCGTTAGTGAAAACTTGGCCACCTCCAACCAAGACAAGGTCCGCCATTTTATCACAGAAGAAGACATCCACATTTTGGAAGAACTTGTAGACAAATACATGGCTAAAGCAGGCAAATTTACAGGCTTTGTCCTTCAAGGAACCAGCAAGGCTGCCGCCTTTTTACATCTGGCTCGGACAGTTTGCCGTCGGGCAGAACGCCGGATTGTTAGCCTACAAGGCCAAGCCTATGTAGACCCCAATGTGGTAAAATTTGTCAACCGTTTGGCTGACACTATTTACGCCTTTGCCCGTTATTGTGAAGATGAAACCATCATGGTTGATTTTGAAGCCGACCTAAAATAAATTCAAGACTTGGAGGGCTGGTATGGATTCAAAAAATCAGGGGAGAAGACGTTATTCCCGAGAATTCTTTTTCCAAATCATCAATAGCATTGCCGATTTTGTCCGGGTGGTGGATGTAGATAATGATGTCATCTATATGAATGGAGCCATGGAAGATAGCTTGGGAGGAGACCTATCCGCCTATGAAAAAGACAAACTAGCCAAGCAACTTTTAAATGATTTTTCTGTAACTCGGCGAACTCTTGAAACCGGCGAGGTAATCCAACAAGATCAATACTATAAAAACCAGTCCTATTCGGTAAAGACCTCTCCCCTATGGAATGGAAATGGGGAATTGGTAGGGGCGGTGGAAGTTTTTCGGAAAAACACCAGGGACCGGATCCTACATGAAGAATTGGTGGAAAGAAATAAGACCATGAATCATGAAATGGCTATGGCCACCTTAATCCAACAGGCCCTACTCCCAGAAAAAGGTTTTTTAAAAAACCTAAAGGTCAACTATCTCTATCTGCCCCAAGACATCATTAGCGGAGACTTGTTTGACCTTTTTCCCATCCAAGACCACAAGGTTGCCTTCTATATTAGCGATACAGTAGGCCATGGTTTTGCTTCAGGAATGACGACCATGTTTATCAACCAGGCCATGCGGACCATGGATAGTAAAACCCTCTTGGATCCAGTAAAAACCTTGACCCTGCTCCATAAAAAATTTATTGACCTTCACTTGGATACAAGTCTCTATTTTACGATTTTTTATGGCGTCTATGACAGCAAGGATCATAAGATTTCCTATGCCAATGCAGGCCATAATTGCCCTCCCATCCTTTATAGGCAGGGAAGGGCAGAAGATCTCGAGACACCGGGCCTACCCATTATGTCCTACTTTCAAGAGGTCAACTATAGCCAGAAGGAAATTTCCGCCTATCCCGGAGACCATCTTTTCCTCTATACAGATGGTCTTATTGAATCCACTAATAGGGACCAGG
>QWCK01002081.1_pt1 | contig 26593 bp, 14 predicted proteins | sample 1972571 | NCBI WGS metagenome assembly QWCK01 (sample SAMN09866710, study PRJNA288562) | Human gut metagenome isolate term2_stool, whole genome shotgun sequencing... | isolation source: gut | host: Homo sapiens | place: USA: California | reverse complement strand
TATCGGCTGCTCGAAAGTAGCCAATCCAGCCGCGGATGAACTCCTTCACTTCCTGCATTACCCTGCGGACATTGCGTCCACGGTTGCGCTTTGTAAGAATCTTCAGCTTTTCCTTCGCCTTGGCAAGAGACTTTCGGTGCACACGGATATAGGTACCGCTAACCGGCAGCTTCGGAAAGTGACCAAGGCAAAATCGGTATTCCCTACGGATGACAGTCTGCTGAAGATGCTGTATCTGGCTATGATGGATATTACGAAGAAGTGGACCGGAAGGCGGCAGGACTGGAGCGTAATTCACACACAGTTGGCGGTGTTCTTTGCCGACCGCATGCTGGACTGACCGGCTGCAACCGGAATGTCAAGAGTCGAGATGAACGGAGGCTGACGCCTCCGCCCTTGACATCCCCTCAAAGCGCTGTTATTTTTGTAGAAAAGGCGGCAGCAGCTTGCGCCGCTCCCGCCTTAAAACATTTTTGGCATACTCCGTATCATCAATGCTGATGAAAATAACACCATCGTCCGCCAGCAGCTTTTGCAGCAGCTTCAACCGCGGGTACATCATGCACAGCCACTTGTCGTGGCGGGTCAAGTCCTCGCCCTCTTTGCCGACAACCTCGCCCAGCCACTTTTTGATCTTCGGGTCGTTGACGTTATCGTTGTAGACCCAGCCCTCGTTGCCGGTGTTGTACGGCGGATCAATGTAAATACACTTGACGCGCCCCTCATACCGGGGCAGCAGCGCTTTCAGGGCCTCCAGATTATCGCCCCGGATGATCATGTTTTCGCTGCCATTGTCCGCGTCCGTCTGCCCGTTTTCATCAAAGCTGTACTTGCGCTCCAACACCCGAAACGGCACGTCCTGATGGTGATTGATCACCTTGCTTTTTCCAATCCATTCAAGTGTCGGCATGAGTATCTCCTCCAAAGTTTAAAATACGATCAGCTTTCTGACTTAATTCAGTACGAATCAACTCAAACGTCCTCTGTTTAAGTTGAAGCAAGGGCCTAAAAATATCCGCATGCATTTTGGCTGTATCCTCGTTGAGCTGTTCCAGTTCAATTTTAAGTTCGTCAAAATTTAATCCATGCGCTCTTGCGACAGCTTCCTGACACCTCATGCGCACCCGAATCGGAAGTGACTGTTGTTCCTGTTTTTCCACCTCAAGGATTCTCTCTGCATTTTCCTTCTCATCAACTTGAAATAGTTTCTCATAGATTTCCGCTCTATTCTGCATGACTTGGCAAAATTTTTCTCTGGCTCGTTCCATTGAGTTTGACAGTGTTCTGACTTTGCGATAATCTGCAGAATCAAGAGAAGTAAGAATCTGATCCAAGCATATGTTAGCATTTACTAGATATCGCTGAATCTGCTTAATTGCTTCCTTCGGTTCAATTCCATTAATCTCCATTGTTTCTATTAAAGGCGGCATTAAATTAATGGTGTTCAGCGCATTTGAGAATACCGATTCTACATCGAACCATTTTTCATTCTCTTGTCTAAGATAGCTATCGCGTTGAATCTGCTTATAGGTAAAAAGAATTGTCACAACTACAGTTGCCACCGCCACCAGCGATCCTAAGATCGTCCCATAATAGGACAGCGCATCCGCAGCACCCCATATGGTCATGTATCCGCTGTTCGTTTTGTAGCACTCGTTGATTATGATCGGAACACCAACAATTAGCGCCAGTGCTATAACAGCAATTAATATCCACTTTGTCCATGACTTTCTCATCATAGCATTTCCTCCCCGCTCCAAACATACGCTGTGTAGCGTCCGCCGCTGAGCTTAGTGATCTCGCCGCTTTTCAGCAGCTCTGCCAGCGCGCGCTGGACGGTGATCTGGCTGATGTCCGGGCATTTGGCTATGATTTCGCTCTTGGTGATCTTGCCGAGGTGGCTCTTGATGATCTCGCGCACCCGGTCGGGCTTAGATAGCCCCTTTGTCGTCAGCAGCTCAATTCGGCTTTCAAAATCCCGGTAAGCCGCCGCCAGAACGCCCAGCATATAGGTCACGAAGGGCGCATAGTCATTGGTCCCCTCATGCCAGTTGCAGGAGCTTGCCTGCAAAGCTTCGTAATAGGTTTCCTTGGTGTCGGAAATCAATTTCTCAATGCTGATATATTTGCCCACGATATAGCCGGAGCGGTACAGAAGCAACAGCGTCAGGAGCCTGCTCATGCGGCCATTGCCGTCGTTGAAGGGATGGATGCAGAGAAAGTCCAGGATAAAAATGGGGATCAGCAGCAGCGGGTCAAGTTCGGCGTCCTGCGCAGCCGTCTGGAATGCGTCGCAAAGTGCCGCCATCGCCCCTGGCGTTTCCCACGCAGAGACAGGCTCAAACCGGACGATCTTCCGGCCGTCCGGCCGTTCTTCGGCAATCACATTATCCGAGTTTTTGAAGCTGCCGCCGATGGACTTGTCGCTGAACTTATACAGGTCCCGATGTAGCTGCAAAATGACCGTCGGCTTTGGCGGGATATAGTCGTGGCTCTCGTGGATCGTCGCCAGCACGTCACGGTATCCGGCGATCTCTTTTTCGCTGCGGCTCTGGGGCATGGTCTTTTCGCGGACGATCTTTTTCAGGCGGTCATCTGTTGTGATGATGCCCTCGATACGGTTGGACGCTTCGGTGCTCTGGATCTTCGCAACCTCCAAGAGATTGGACAGCGCATCCGTTTTGGCCTCGATAAAAAGATTCTGCTGCCCCTTGTACTCGTGGATCTGCGTCAGATACGCCACGACCTCCGGCGTCAGGAGCTTTTGATATTCTGCTTTGAAGTTGAAATCTCTCATTCAAATTCCTCATTCGGCGTTCAATTTCATCAAATACTATTTAATGATGCAATTACAGTATATCCGTGAATTGCATCACCGTCAATCGTAATTTTCTCATTTTTGCAGTAATGATAAAATTGAAATCTAGCTGTCGTCTGCTACGCATCATGTCCCCTCACAGGCGCTGACAATCGAAAGCAGTATTGTTACGATTTCAGATTGTCAGCATAAAAGGAAGTCCGCCGCTCATCGGTACGGACTTCCTTTTGCATTTTCTGAGCAGGTATTTCAAACGGCATTTTACAGTTTGGGTACCTATCTGCGAAGGAAATGTGAGGAGTTCAGAGGGGAGAATTCCCTTTGACGCTGGGTTTCCAATAGGGGCGCGAGCATCCCTGTTGGCACACGATTTTCCGCAGGAAAGTCTAGTCACGCATTTCGCGTGCTGTCATCAGTATAAGGGCTATTGGTGCTCTTGTCCGTTAGGGTGGAGCTATTTTACCGTGATGCCAGGGCTAAACCTCCGTGCAGGTGGTGCTCACGCTCCGAAATTTACACTGGGAGGAATGACATGACCCTGACCCGTGAATTGCTGGACACCAGATATGCCTGGTGGTTCCATAACAAGCGCAATGCCGAGCAAGCCAAGCGGGAGATTTTGATAATTTTCTCTAAAGAGTTGGACGATTGCTTCGAATGGACCGAACAGGACATTTATGAACAGTCCAGAAAAATTATCTTCCGCTGGGACAACGCCTAACAAACAAATCAGAGGGGCTGACCGCCCCTCTGACCACCGTGGTTGGCCCCCGGAACAGCCGTGGCTAAAAGTCCCGACTGGTGTGGCTAAATCTCCGGACACATGTGGCTCACACGCCGGAATTTACAAGGGTAGAAAATCTGCTGTTTCATTCGCTGTGGCTTGCGTTCCGAGCAGAGCGCGGGTGTTTTCCCATGCGGGAGGCAACGGAGGCATAATTTACACATCTCTTGTCAGCCATGACCTGTACGGCAGCGGATCAGCCGGAAAAGTGTAATCTGTCAAGTAAAAATCCCTGGTTTTGCCAAAGCAAATTCCTTGGTATTGCCACGGGAATTCCCTGGTAATTGCCAAATAAATTCCCTGATTTTGCCACGCTATTTTACCCGCATGAGAGCGTTGCGCAGGCGGTAACTCTGCCCCTCAAAGGTCAGCAGGTGACCATGATGTGCCAGGCGGTCAATCATAGCCGCAGCCATCTGGTCATCGGTAAAGATGGTGCCTCACTTGGAAAACTCCAGATTGGTGGTAATGATGAGACTCCGGCGCTCGTAGCAGCTTGAGATCAGTTGGAAGAGGAGCTGTGCCTGCTCCTTCTCCAGTGGAAGATAACCCCACTCGTCCAGAATTACCAGTTCCGCCCGGTCAATGGATTGTAGCAGTTTCTCCAGGTTGCCGCTCCGGCGTGCCTCATCCAACTTGGTGGCCAGAGACGCAGCAGTAAAGAACCTGGTCTCCAAGCCAGCCTCGCAGGCTGCAACGCCCAGAGCAATGGCCAGATGGGTCTTTCCGGTTCCAACCGGACCATAGAGGATCAGGTTGCGCTTCATACGCACAAAGTTGCAGCTGGTCACATCCTCTGCCGGCAAGGCCGCCGGTAAGCGCAGGGCTGTCCATTCATAGTCGTCCAGCGTCTTGCGTACAGGGAATGCAGCCCGCTTCAGCAGCCGTTCCCGCCGCAGGCGCTCCCGGTAAGCCAGTTCCTGGCTGAGCACCTGGTAGAGGAATTCCTCCTGCCTGGGGGTGGCCTCCAGTTCGCACATGGTCACCACCTGCTGGGTCAGGGCCAGCCGCTTGCAGGCTTTAGAGATTTCCTGCCGGATCAATGCCCGTTCCATCAGCACACCTCTTCTTTCAGCAGCTCATCATAGCGCTCCAGACCGGCATCATTGGCGTGCTGGATCCCCATGGACATGAGACCTGCCAGATACTCCGCACCAACCTCTTCGCCCTGACTTCGGCGAGTCAGCATCTGTTCCACGGCGTTGAGGGCAATATCAAAGTCATACCGGCCTGCCAACTCCTGCATCTGGGTCATTACCTGCCGCAGCCCGGCCTTGTCCATCTCATCCAGATAATTCCGCAGGGGACAGTGAATATTTTCGCGGACCTGGCTGTTGTGCCATGCCCCGGGTTTCCTGGCCAGATCCCCCAGCATATGCAAATCAAATGGAGATATTTTCTAAAAACATTAGGCGATCCGGAGATTCCTTTCAAAACGGTAATTACAGGGTTGCAATACTTTCTCGAGCCAGTTTGGAGATGTTTTTTAGCTGAAGAGGAGTTTCTAATGAGCTGGCAATCTATCAATGCAGTTTGGATAAAGGGAGATGTAAGCAAACGCAAAATGGCGCGCTGAATCTTGCGGAGATTCGGCACCAGAACGGACATGACGATCACATGGGCCACAGTCTCCCGCAGCTTTGCAGTGACCAGCCCCATGCCACATTTTCGCTTCGCCAGACTGAATCTGCGCTCCACTTCCACACGCTCGCACTCATCCCGATAGTCCTGAGCCTTGTCTCTGGTTTCACCCTTCTTAGGGCGCCCCAGAGCTGGGCCGGAAAGACGAAAACGTTTCTCCCCGGTTCAAAATCCGAACCGGGGAGGGATTTTATAAGAGGTCTTGATCTCGATTTTCCGCAAAATAATGGCAGACACGAATGTGCCTGCCATTATCAATGCGGTTCGGTCTTTCTCCCCAGTGTCGCTTACTTCATGGAGCGTGCCAGGAACGCGGCGATCTGCGCTCTCGTGCAGGCGCCGGTGGGGTCGAACTTGCCGCCGCCCACGCCGGTGGTGATGCCGTTTTCAATGGCCCATGCCACGGCCTGCGCGTAGTAGCTGTCGGCGGAAACGTCGGTAAAGCTTGCCGTACCGCCTGCCGCGGGCTGGCCCTCGGCCCGCCACAGCATCGTCACCATCTGGGCACGGTTGATAGCGGCGTTGGGGTTCGCGCCGTCAGAGATACCCTTCTCCTTCGCCCAATTCTGCGCGTTCTCGAACCAAGTGTTGCCGCCGGTCAAGTCCGCGTCGTTCTGGCGGGCGAGGATCGTCCACAGCTGCGCCCGGGTGGTGGAGTTGTTGGGGGCGTAAATGGAATCGTTCATGCCGTTCACCAGCCCACGGGCGCTGACGAAGTCGATGGCGTCCTTTGCCCAATGATTTCTCGTGTCGGCAAAATTCTTAGAGTTATCAACGATTTTCACGGTCGCACCGCCGTTGACAGTCAACTGGATACCGTCCTCCGTGGGAACGGAGTTCTTCAAAATCTCCTCCGTGCCGTCGGGGTGGACGAGCACTGCCACCGTGCCGGGCTTCACGTTGGAAACGGGAATTTCCACCTTGGTTTCGCCTGAGTTTCTGGGCAGTTCCACCTTCACCACGGGAGCGGTGCTGCTGTTCTTGGTGGCCTCGACCTCCACGGGGGCTTTCACGGCCTCGCCGTTTTTCTTGGCATCCTCGATGGCCTTGTTGCTGAGGGTGGTCTCCGCCGTGGTCTGGCCGTTCTTGTCGGTTTTCACCGTGCCGGTGGAGCCGTCAGCAGCCTTGTTCTCGGTGACGGAACTGCCGTCCTTCTTCGTCTCCGTCTTGGTCACGGAGCCGTCCTTCTTGGTCTCGGTCTGAACCTTCGTGCCGTCTGGCTTGGTGACCGTCTCCACCTTCGTACCGTCCGGCTTGGTGGCGGTCTCAGGCTTGGCGGACGCTGTGTCACCGCCACCACCGGAGGACGAACCGCCGGAACTGCCGGACGAACTACCGCCACCGCCGGAACTGCCGCCCGTAGACCCGCCGGGCTGAGAGGGCGTTGTGCCGCCCGCAGAGCCGCCGTCCGGAGTAAAGTGCCATGCTCCGCGGAACACCACGGTCATGCCCTCTAAGGTGCCGCCGTCCCAGCCGGAGAAGGCCCATGTGCCGGTCAGGCCGCCGTTCTGCGCGGTGGAGGTCGAATCAGCGGTGAAAGTGGTATCCACAGCGTCCATCGCCTGCTCCACGCTGCGATAAGCCCTGCTGTCGGTGGGCAGCGTCCTGTCGGAGGGGGCTTCGCCCCAGTCATAGCGCACCGTGTAGGTCTTTACCTCCGGCTGCTCCGAGGTCTCCTGATAAACGAAGGTAACCGTGGAGCCGTTGTCCTTCATATCGACAAAGGCGTGGCCGTTCAGGGTCTGAGGCGGCTGCCAGTTCACGCTTGCGCCTGTCGGGACCGGCAGAACGGAGGGCGCGGTGTTGGGCATCGCCGTGCCGTCCTCCAATTCATATTGAATGGTAACGTCGGTGTAGGACTGATTTTCGGTGCCGTCGGTGGCAAGGGTATTCCCCGCTCCGTCCACCACCTCAAAGCCGATGGTATCGCCGCTTTGCAGCTGGGCGTTCTCCGGAATTCGGTAGACAAGAGAGCAGTTGACAAGGCCGGAATCAAAGTCGCTGCCTGTGTATTCCAGCGCGCCCTTGGGCCAGAACTTGGATTTTTCGCTCCAGACGGGAACGGTAAAGACCTTTTCCGCCCAAACGTCTCCGCCGTCTGCCGTGACCGCCCGGCTGCCGTCAGCGTGCTGCACCCACAGGCGCAGCGTCACGGTCTGCTCCTCGGTGTCGGAGAGGTTTTGAACGATGGTGCGCAGCTCGATCTCCTGCCCCTTCATGGCCGGAGAGAAGTTGTCTTTGCCGCTCAAAAGGCGGCTCTCCCGATCCTGCTGATACCTCCAATAGCCGGAGTATTTTGGATCCCTATAAGCCTCGGGGTTTTCGGTGGGATTTTTATAGTTGCCGGTATACAGCTTCACCTCCGGGACCGCCGCATAGAGGGCGGGCGGGTCGGAGATCAGCTGGCTCATGCGCTTGGTGCCCTGAAGGGTACACACATCGCAGAACTCGTTTCTTCTATTCTCCCGCATGAGGCACTCGAAGCTGGAATTGTACACATACGAATCGTCCCTGTGCGGGCAGGAATAGGTATTACGGAAGCCCAGCATGTTCTTCCACTTTACCTGCGTAGGCTCCGCCGTGTGAGAGATATTCAGCGAGGCGCTGTAGGACGCCTCCCCCACGGGGGTCGAGCTGGTGGCGTACTCGTCGCCTAAATGAAACAGTCCGTGTCCCAGCTCATGGCGCAGGATAAACGGGGAAGAGTCGTGTTTCGCGGCTGCCAGAATATAGTGGATGCCGCTTTTAATCTCATCGTGGGAGCCGCCGAAATATTCCCCGCTGTTCGCCAGCACAACAAACTGGTTGATGTGCTCATAAACGTAATCATACTGTCTGTATTCATCGGCCTCCGGCACGGTCGTGTTGGGAATATGCGCGTCATGGATCTTTTCGATGAAGGACGTGCCTATGATGCGCTCCAAAATGTGGTTTCTCCAGCCTCCGTGGTTGACGGAGATGCCGTTTTTATTCGCCTGGAAAAACGTGCTGCTGCCGTTAAAGCCGTCCTTCGACGCCGTGCAGAGCGCATAGACATTGAAGCGGTCCGCCATGCTGCGGTACGGCTCCGTATTCAGCGTTGCCTGCCACAGCCGCTGAACATCCTTGATGAAATCCGCCTGCTGGCTTTTGGTGTAGCCCTCGGCGCAGAACAGGATCACCATGTTTTCCGTGTCGCTGCGGGGCTTTTGGATCACATACACCGGAATGGTGGCGTTGGCGTATTCTGGATCTTTCGTGTAGTAGTCGCTCATCTCCACCTGAAGATACGTCTCGGTGTCCACATCCCAATTCCCGTCGCCGGTGTCCCGCTGGGCGGGAGAAAGAGGGGTGCTGTCCGCCGGCTTGCCCGGCGCGGAACCCACATAGGGGTCAGCCGCCGTGCCGCTGCCGGAGGTCACGGCATAATACGCCGTGTCCAGATAGAACGCCGGACGGACGCCGTAGTAGCCCTTGCAGGGCGCGTCGCGCCCGATGCTCCCCTGCGTGGTCACATAGCGCATATCGTGGTTGCAGTCCGTCACCGGCGTCCGCAGCCAGTAGTTCCAGCTGATGCCGTTCCGGTTCTGCCCGATGTAGTAGCCGCCGAGGTTTTCATAGACGGTATGGAGCTGCTTGACGTCCAGCAGGAACACCTTGTCGGTGATGTTTTCGTAATGCGCGCCCTCGTAGCCGTCCGCCACCGAGCCGATGTCGGTGTTGTAGGGGAGGTCGGCCCCCGGCGCGTCGATGTAGCCCGCGGTGTACTCCGGATGGGAAACGATGGAGCGCTGCGTCACCGTTTTGATGGCGGCGGCCTCGTCCGGCGTAAAGCCGTTGAGGAAGCCCGCCTTGCCGTCATACGCGCCGCCGCCCAAGATATAGCCGTCCTTGGGCGGGTTGCCGCAAAGCCATTCCACCTGTCCGGCATCGGCGTCGGAATTGAGCCACGAGCGCATATCGCTGTCGCGCCAGTGGTTGGAGCCGTATTTGCTCCGGTTGCTGCTGCGGCGGTGGGAGCCGTTGGCGGAATTCTCGCTGGTCTGCGCGTCATAGGGCATAGAGTCGCACAGTACCTTGTCCGAGAGCATCAGCGGGCCGTTTTTGTCCACGCTGACGCAGCGCCACAAGATCGGCTCGCCGTCGTAGCGGCCCAGTTGAATGTAATCGCCCAGCTGAACGCCCGTCTCCGCGCCCGCGGCCCTGACCGGCAGAGGGAGCAGGCAGAGCGTCAGGACAGCGGAAAGGAGCAGAGCCGTCACTCTGCCGCTTCGCTTGTGCTTCATGTGTTGTCTCCTTTGCGTTTGATTTGCATGGTTTTGCCTTTGAAGATATCATTTTACAGGAAACGGCAGAAAAACACAAGAAAAAATACCCAATTCCCCGTTTGTTCCCATGCCCGCCTGACGGTGAACGGCACAGACCTTGGAGCCTTTGTGTGCGCAAAGCCAGAGCGGAACAAAAATAAGCGTCAGACGGTACGCCGCCGTTGTATGTGGCGTCCGCGCCGGATCAGGAGGCCTTTCTCCCGCGGCGGTTTCTGTCGGACATTGGGGCAAAAAGAATCTATTTGTGATAATCGCTTGATTTGCGGGGAACAACAGTGTATGCTATTCTTTGATATGTGGAGGGAGGTATGGGCCATGTCGTTGAGAGATTTTCGGAAAGAATATCAAAATTTCGTTTTGCGTTATGTGCTGCCCCTGATGGGGCTGCCGCAGAGGAACCGCCCACTCATGGACACCTCGGAGCAGAAAACGAATTTAACAGGGGAGCTGCCGGTTGTTATATACGACAGTGAACGCGGCAGCTTGACCTTTACCAACAAACGCTGGCCCATTTTTGGGGTGGAGTGTGTGGAATCGGTCACAGAGGATACGAAACGTCTGGCCGAAAACCTGTGCAGAGCGTTTTTCAAAGTGTCGCCCTACCATCCGGATTCCTTTCGGGAGCGAGTGCCCTTTTATTCTCAGATCCACAGGGAAAAGATTTTTCAACTGGCTGTTCAGCGCGGCATCTGCACATGGCTGTTCGGTTCAAAAAATGACGCGGTAGAAGAACTGATGGATCTGCTGGAAAAATGGGCTGTGCAGACCTACGAGGGCAAAAAGGTCACCTTTGGATTTGTTATTTCGCCGAAAGCTGAACAGGTAAAGCTTCTCAAAAAGGATTGGTTCAAATTTCTTGGCGATGACTACGCCGCGGTTTTGACCGACTGCATTCATTCTGTCATTCAACTGGACAAGGAGTGCAACTTTGTGAAGTTTCTCTCTTTGACAGAGAACGACGGGGCGATCCCGCTGCACAAGGTCTCGTCCTATCTCCCCCTCCGTTTTTCTCAGTGCATCCACGAAAATGTCCATGATGGCGCGATTGGAATATTTCTGCTTAACAATGGTGATATCGTCCTGTCAAAGGATCGCCAGATCAAATTTGTTAAGCGGAATCTGCGGTGGCTGAATTTCAGCTTTGAGGCATTCCGCGCGGCGTCTTGCAGCAGGGGAAATATGTGGGACGGAAAACTGCTGCATGAGATCTACGCCACTATGCTGGATGTCTCCTTTGCGCACACCGGAGGGATCCTCGCGGTCGTAACGGCTCCGGAAGATCTGTGGCGTCCTGAAGCGGAGAATGGCGCTTGCGTTTTGAAAGCATACGACAATCTGCGTATTGAACCGGATGAGAAAGAACTGGGAATGCTCTCGTCAAAGGACAAAGAGATCGTAAAAATCAAGCGTCAGGTACTTAATCTGCTCATCGCCGGAAAAGCCTTTCCTGATCTTGACCGCAAGCTGCGCAGTGAATTAACGGCGATGGACGGCGCGTGTATTCTGTCCGCAGACGGCACCGCGGTCGCGTTTGGCGCGATCATACGCAGTGACCCGGAATCCTCCGGCGGCGCCAGAGGTGCAGCCTGCAGGACGCTTTCTCACTATGGTATGGCGATCAAGATCTCGACAGACGGATATGTAGAGATGTATCTTGATCGGGAGAAAGTGATGGAGATCAAGTGAGACGATGGTATGACAATGGCCGATCCCGCGCATATTATAAAAGTACTTCCTAAAAACCATAAGAGTCCGCGCAAGAGCTGCACAAGAGTTGTGCCAAAAATTTGTGTTGACTTTTGCGAAAAACTTTGGTAGAATAAACGGAAGTACAAAGTTGACATGTCGGTGTACCGAGGATGTCAGATTGCCGATAGAGAGTGGCCGGCAATGAACGGCCCTTTCTTGAAAACGGCAAGCAAGACCGGCTTTGCCGGTCGAGTGTCCAGGGCTGCGCTCTGACGCTCAAAAGAACAGCAAGGCTCGATCTCTCATGCGATTGGGAGATCGAGCCTTGCTGTTTTAATGTAAGTGCTCAATATTGTACCTTATCGTCACATGCCCCGCCAGCCCCCCTTTTGATATGCGACCCGGTTTGCCGCTCAATAAGTTCAATCGCTTACCTCCGGACAGGACAAGCGCCCGAGCATCTGCTCGGGCGCTTGCTACATGCGTTGGATTCTTTAAATGGCCTTTGTGCCAACAAGTGTATTGCCAGAATAGGCGTACACAAGAATGGAAACATTGCTATCAATATAGGTATCTTCCGTTGTATTGAACACAATGCAGTTTGTACCGTCCTTGACAACGATGGCGTATCCGTCCTCGTTGTAGCTGAGTGCATTCGTATCAATGCCCTTGCTTGTTGCGGTGCGTTTATCATAGGCGTGGAAACTGTTGAGCTCGTCGGCAGCACTTGCATCCTTGTTCAGCGCAATCAGATACTTCAGACCGTTGGAGACATTCCAAGCTTCATCCCAATTGCTCGGGATCTTAGCAACATCAGCCTCATCCCACGCTTCGCCGTCCAACGTCCGATAGGTAGCCGCAACATTCAATACCAGTTTATAAGTATAGTCGGACGCATCGTCAATGGCGATGGAGAATTTGTCTGCTCCGGCGTTCTGGGTAACACTGATAGTCTTGCCGTTCAAACAATTGCCAACGATATACTTGTCCGCCTGCTGATAGGAAGTATTCAATTCGGCCGCCTTTTGGCTCTTGGAAGTACCTGGAGCAAAAGCGACGTCGGCAGAGTCTTTGGTAGACTTAATTACAGCATTGGTTGTGCAGTTCGTAACCGTAATCGTACCAGATTCATCAAGGCTCTCAATGTAGGCAGAGTTGCCGTACAGGAAACCGACAGAACTTGTACCGGTGATCGTACCATCGTTCGTGCAGTTGATGAAGTTCATTGTAGTGTTGACATTGAAGCACGGACCGGAACCAATGAGCACACCGGTGCAGGTGCCGGCGTTCTGAAGATTGACATTCACTGTGATATCTTTGAAGTTATAGGTTGCCGGATCGCCATTGTCCGTGTAGATTGCATTGATCACCACAAAGCCAAAGTTATTGCTGTTGGCCTTGGTCAGTTCGGATGTGCTGGTAAAGGTGAGATTTTCGAAGTCCGCGCCGTAGCTCGTGCCCCAGTCAGCGCAGGAGAGCAGACTGGTAGCCAGCTCCCCCATCGTCACATGGATATTCTTGAAAGCGGCATGTCCGGAAAGTCCAGCAACATTAAAGAGAGCAGCAAATTTTCCGGAAGTGCGGGCGCTGGAGAGTTCCTGGTTGCCGCCATCGTATACACCGGCAAATTTCGTGACCTCATCACCGGCGGCAACCGCAATATCTGCAGTCTGCTTGAAGCAATAGGGTGCGCCATTGAGCTGATCGATGGCCTTGAACTGCTTGGATGTTGCAATCAGGAACGGATCTTCCGCCGTACCGGTGCCGCCGTCAAAGAGCGCAACGACTTCATATTTGTCATCTTCGAGCTTCTTTGCCGCATAGCCTGCGGCGACAAAGTTGGTGCCTGCGCCCTCAGCGGCACAGTTGGCGGGATTGAATTTTACAAATGTGCCGCCGGTGACGGTGATCTTGGCAGTGCCCTCTGTGCGGTGCTTGTCATAGCAGTTCAGTACGAATTCGTCAGCCTTGGCTGTGTCGGGATACTTCTGCTGAATGGAATAAGCACCGCCCTTAACGGTCAATTCACCTTGATACACATACACGGCATGGATGTTGCCGACAAAGGTACCATTCTCAATGGTGAGCGTTGCACCATCCTGCACATCGACTGCATAGCAGTCATTTTCCTTGGCTTTGAGTGTGCCGTTGCCAGTAATGGTCAAATCGCCGCCGGCGCGGACGGAAAGCAGCGACCAATCATCCGCGCGCTTTTCCCACAGGTCATTTGTGTTGCTGATGGTCTTGCCATTCAAGTCGAGCTTGACAGCCTTTGTAACAATGACAGTTTCAGAGATGTCAACATCCTTCAGCAGCTTCACTTCGCCGCCTACGGCAACAGCCTCCTGCAGCGTCAGATAGTTCTTTCCGTTGATGGAAGCAGCAGCCTGAGCGGGATCGGCAGAACCACAAACGGTGCACTTGTGATCCTCCCCATAGGTATGCTCAGCCTTGCCGCTGACGACATTGTGTCCGCAGGTAGCGGCATGCCAGTGATAGGTATCGTCATAGCTCCAGGCATCCGCGTAGCTGTGGCTGTGGCTGCTGCCGCCGCCACCGCCGGAGCTGCTGCCGCCGGAGGAAGAGCTACTGCCGGTGGTGGAGCTGCTGCCGCCGCTGACGGTGCTGTCCTTGCCGCTCTTGTCGGTGACAGTGATCTTCTCATCGCCGATGTTCTTGACGTCGGTGTCCTTGGTCTTAACGGTGATGTCCTTGTCGGACTCCACTTTCTTCACGGTGCCGCTGCCGGTGACGGTGGCATCCTCAGCATGGTTCTCCACATTGCCGATGGTGGTGCCGCTACCAGCATCGACCGCGGCGCCGGAAGCATTCTCGCTCATGATGACGTTGTCGATCTTGGCGCCGTTCTTGGTCTCAACTGCGCTCTTTTCACCGTCCAGCGTCACATTGTCCGCGGAGGCGTTGTCCAGAATGACCTTGGAGTTGTCGCCGCTGACCGTGATGTCATCGATGTTTTTGCTGCCCTTAACGGTCACTTCGATGTCATTGGTAGGCACGAGCAGTTTGTCCACGCTGCCGGTGACGGTCACATCGTCCGCCACAACGAGGACGATGCCCTTGCCGTCGGCATTGACCGTCTCGCTGGCCTTGTCCGCATAGGTGCCGATGGAGCGGTCAAGAATCGTGACGGTGGCCGCGCGGGTGATGTTGTTCTGAGGAGCCAGCTGGTCGGCAGTCACGCCGCCCACAACGCCCGCCTCGATCAGAGCAGCCAGCATACCCTGAGCATAGGACGCCACCTGTGCGGCGTCGGTATATTTCGTCAGATCGGGGTTTTCGATGGGCTCGATACCCAGAGCGCGGCCCAGCATGACCATGGCGCGCTCACGGGTGATGGGTGCGTTGGGGGTCACAGTGCCGTTGAGGTTGCCCTTGAGGATACCGGCCGCCGCACAGCGGTTGATGGCATCGTAATGCCAGGCATCGGGGGTATTGTCGAAGAAGCCCGCGTCCTTGGCTGCGGGCAGCTTCAGGAGTCTTGCGAGAATTGCTGCGAAGTGGGCACAGGTGAGCTGCCCGTTGGGGTTGAACTTACCGTTATTGCCCTGAATGATGCCGTGGCCGCTCCAACGTTCGATGGATGCCTCGGCCCAGTGTCCCGCGATATCGCCGTAAGTCGGCTCTACCGCGCTTGCGCCTACCGTGAGCAGACTGACTGTCATGGTAAGTGCAAGAAGAAGAGATAACAGTTTGCGTTTCATCTTTTCTTCTTTCCTCCTAAGAATGTATATATATTTCCGCGGCTCCCCGCGGTTGAGTACTTATTATAATTAGTGTGTCGGCTTCTCCGGCTGTCCGGCTGAGATCGCCGTACATTGGCTCAGCGGCCTGCCTGCGCAGACAGGGCAGCCGCAGCGCTGTTTTCCTGTACGGCTGCTGATGACCGATTTCCACGCATGGCCGTTTTCACACAGCCACCATGCCTTCCGGCTGCTGCCGGGCGTCACCTGCTGCGGCGTGAAACTGCCGTTAAGGGTCGGATGCCACTGCGATGCGATCACCGGTTCCTTGGTTTCCAGATCATTAAATCCCGGCAGGACCTTGCGGTTGGTGCAGTACGGGCAATCGCTCTCCCTGTTCACACGGTGGGCGATGACCGCACAGAAGGAGTGGCCCCTGTCACAGAGCCACCACACGCGGCGATTGGAATATACGCTCACCGCCTCCGGTGTCAGCGCACCGTTCTTTTTCCGGTCCCACTGTTCAGCAAGCCGCGGATGCAGCGAAGCGAGATCATTGAATCCGGGCAGGACTTTTTGTCCCGCGCAGAACGGACAGCCTGCGTTTGATGTGACGCGGCTGGCAACGCTCGCCTGCCAGCTATGTCCTTTCGGGCACCTCCACCAGACCTTCCGATGCGCTCCCGGCATGACCTGCGTCGGCAGCAGCGGGGAATTCTTCTCTGTGTCCCACTCCGAAAGCAGATCAGGAAATTTTGCCGCCAGAGAGTTTTCCTCCGGCAGAACAGCGCGGCCCGCGCAGACGGGACAGCCCGTTCCCCGCGCGCGGATTCTGACTTCGGAACGGTAGGAATGGCCTTGGGGGCATCGCCACCATACCTTTTGATGGCTTCCGTAGGTCACATCCTTCGGCGTGAGCGGCGCATTGCGTTCATCGTCCCATTGTACCAGCAGGTGAGCTTGTTCATGCCCGGCGCAGAAATCGTACAGAGACGGATGGATCGCTGCTCACCTCCCGCAGAATGCTTGTCCGCCTGCAATACAGGCGGAAGGGTCTTTTATCGCGCATTGTGTATCTGGCACAGTGGATAAAAATGTACAGGTTGCCGACCACAGCGACATACACAAAATCTATATCTTTACCATAGCACACCCCCAACAGAATATCAATAAGACAAGGGCCTAAAACCGACTAAAAAAGCGTACTTTTTTATCCAGCCCTTTTTACTTTCTGCGTTTTCTTAACGATTTCTTTACGCCCGTCATCCTGAGCCCAGAGCAAAAAGCTCCGGTGGGTGACGCCCAGCAGTTTTCCTGCTGCCCGTGCGGACAACTCGCCGCGCTCCCAACGTGCTTTGACTTCGCCGAACCCTTCCGGCAGCACCTTGCGGGGCCTGCCGAATTTCACGCCACGCGCCTTCGCTGCGGCGATCCCTTCCGCCTGCCGCTGATGAATGAATTCGCGCTCTGTCTGCGCCACATAGGATAGCAGCTGCAGCACGATGTCCGCGATCAGCGTTCCGGTGAGATCCCGGTTCCGCCGTGTGTCAAGCAGAGGCATATCCAGCACAACGATTGCCGCACCCTTTTCTTTTGTGATGATGCGCCATTGCTCCAAAATTTCCTCATAGTTTCTGCCGAGACGGTCGATGCTCTTGATCACAAGCGTGTCGCCGTCTTTCAGTTTGCGCAGCAGCCGCTGGTAGCTGCGGCGGTCAAAATCCTTGCCGGACTGCTTGTCCACGAAAATCGCCCGGTCCGTTAACCCGAATTCCCGCAGGGCGATGAGCTGACGCAGCTCATTCTGTTCCTTGGTCGAAACCCTTGCATAACCGTATTCCATGTGCTGACCTCCCAATTTATCGGTGGATAAATTGTAAGCCAGGTGCCGACCACATGGGGGATATAGTGTTGCAGACTCACCTCCGTTTTTCGCGTAGAGTCCACGCATAGTGCGTGGACTCTACGCTCTATACGGGGTATTCTCCCATTTTCACAGAAAATCTTCCATCCGCCGCTGTGTTTGACGCCGCATTCAAAACCTTACACGCAGTTTTTGTTGTCTGCGTGTTATGTTCTCATACTTACTTGGCCTTGGAAACGCGGATCCCATTGCCCCCTGCGGCGGGTCAGTTATGACCCGCCAGCCCCCTGTTTCATACGCGCCCCGGTTCAACGCTCACTGCCCCAATATGACAGTAACGGAACGTTTCACAACGTTCCGTTACGCTTATCTCATAGCTGTCGCCAGCCTTGACGTTTGCCCTCCCCGGCCTTTCGGCCGGGGAAGATCCTTATAAGAGGTCTTGATCTCACTTTTCCGCGTACAGCCGCCACAGGAACGCCGCGATCTGCGCTCTCGTGCAGCCGTTGGCGGAGCCGAACAGCCCACCGCCGATGCCGTCGGTGATGCCGTGCTCCTTGGTCCACGCCACCGCCTGCGCATAGTAAGCGTCCGCCGCTACGTCGCTGAACCCGGCGCTGCCGCCCACGGCGGGGCTGCCCGCCGCGCGGTACAGGAACGCCGCACTCTGAGCGCGGGTGCAGGTGGCATCGGGGCTGAACAGACCATCGCCCGTGCCCCCGGTGATGCCGTTTTCAATGGCCCACGCCACCGCCTTGGCGTAGTAGCTGCCTGCGGAAACGTCCGCAAAGCTGACCGTACCCTTCGGCTCGGGAGAACCGGCCGCCCGCCACAGGAAGGTGACGATCTGGGCCCGGGTGCAGTTCAGGTTGGGACTGAAGGTAGTCTCCGTAGTGCCCTGGGTGACCTCACGCTTGAGCATCCACTCCACCGCGTCCACGTAGTAGGCGCTGTTTGCCACATCCGCAAAGGGATTCACCCAGGAGAAGGTAGGCTCCACCGTCACCTTGTCGGCGGGCATCTCAAAGGTAAACGTGCCGTCGCCGTTGTCCTTGACGGCCAGCTGCTTGCCCTTGGAATCCCGGACGATCACCTCGTCCACCTCGTAATGACGCTCCGGCTTCACGGTGATGGTCACCTTGTCGCCCTTGGCCGCGTTGGCCTTGGAGAGGGAAACGGAGCCGTCAGGGTCCTTGCTCACCTCCGCCTGAACGGGGTGGGTGGAGGGTCTGGAGCTGCCGCCGCCACCGGAGGGGCGGGTGCTGACGGTCAGCTTGCCGTCCTCATAGCGGATGGTGTAGTTGTCGGAGGCCGCCGCGCCGCCGGCAAGGATCTTAACCTCGCCGGTCTTGGTCATGTCGGGGGCAATTTCGCTGCCGTCCGCGCCGACGTACTTCACCGTCGGCTGGGTCGTCAGTTTCTCCTCGCCCACCAGACCGGAAACGGTGTAGCTGTCCGCCCCCAGCGTGGGGGCCTTGTCGCCCACATAGGCGGTCTGATCCTTGGCCTTGACGGTGATGACCGCCTTGCCGATGACAAATGTATAGGTCTTATTTGCGGTCGTTCCGTCCGCCCACTGGGTATTGGCGGTGTCCTTCAAGGCCGCCGTGACGGAATAGCCCATCTCGTTGGCGTTGGTCTGCTTGTTGCCGGTGATGGTGTAAGCGCCATCCTCCGCCAGAGCGTAGGTCTGCTCCGTGCCGTTATAGGTGAAGACCGTGGCATCCGCCGTGGGAATGGCGATCGGCTTCTTCTCCACCGTCAGGGTGCAGGTCGCCGCTGCCGCGTCATACTCCTCCGTGGCGGACGCCTTGGCGGTGATGACCGCCGTGCCCGCGCCCTTGATGGTGACCTTGCCGGTGCCGTCCACGGTGGCAACCGCAGGTTCACTGCTCTCGTAGGTCACGGTACTGCCCTTGACCTCACCGGTAGCAGTGAGGGTGAAGTCCTCATCGCCGTAGGTCTTGGTCACGCTGCCGTTCTCAAACTTGAAGCCGTCTTGAACCAGCTTATCCGTGGGATGGAAGGTCAGCGTGGCGGTGATGTCCTTGTAGTTCGTGGTGGCAATGGTGACGCTGCCGCTCTCCTCCGATGCAGTCGCGATGTTCTTCGCGCTGAGGTAGGTGAGTTTGCCGCCACCCACGCTCACGGCGCTTAATATCGCGGTGGTGGGGCTCGTCAAAGACCAAGCCGTGATCTTCGCCCCGCCAGGCATCTGCCCTTCCGGGAAGAAATCTGCCGCCGTCAGGGTGCCGATCTGCGCAGTGCTGCGGCCCTTGACGATGTTTACGGTCGTGGATGCCGTTCCGGTATAATCCGCCTGACCGATGGCAGCCGCCTGTTCAAAGGCCGTGGAGGACAGCGTATAGTTTTTCGCTGTTCCGGTGACCTTCAAAGCAACGGTGCCGGTGACCTTATTGGCGGTATCCACATTCTCATCGTTGAATGCCGCGCCAATGACCTCGTAATCTGTGCCGATCTCCAGCTTTTCGCCGTTTTTCAGTCCGTTAAAGGCCACGGCAGTAACGGTCGCATCGGCGCTGCCGTTATAGGTCTTGTCAGCCACGGTCACGCCGGAGATGATCAGTACCGCCGGAATGATGTTCCATTCCTTGCATACCGTCCCGGTGTAGTTGCCGGTGCCGGTGACCGTGATCGTTGCCTTGCCCACATTGGTGTTCGCGCCGTAGGAAACGGTGTAATCCGTGTCCTCGGTCAGCGCCGTATTGCCATCCACCGGAACAACCACCGGCTGGATAGACAGTCCGGTATAGGTCTTGTCGGGGAAATCGCCGATTGTGACCTTGGACAGCGGCTTCGGCGCGATGGTGAACACATAGGTCTTGTCCGCGTCCGTGCCGCCCTTCCAAACGGTGTTGTTCTTGTCCTTCAGCTGGACAGTTACATTCTGGCTGCCTGCCTCCGTCCGCTTCATAGTGTCCGATACGGTATAGTAGGCCGCATCGGCGAAATTGCTCAAAACATAGGTCTGCTCCTGACCCGTGTATTCAAACTGCCTGGGATCTTCGGTCGGGACGGCGATCTCACGCTTGCTGATGGTGAAATTCGCCGTGCCGGTGTGGATCTCGGTGTCCGTCGCATACTGTACCTTCACGGTATAGCTGCCCGCGTTGGTGGGAACGGTTGTGCTGAAATCGCTGCTGCCCTGAGCGGCATAGGTGACCTCTGCCGTCACGCCAGCGGGCACAGTATACACCGGCGCATTTGCAGTCCCGCCGTAGGTCCAGTCGCCCATAGAAACGGTGATATCGTTGGCCGTGGGCTTTTCTTGCAGAGTCAGCGTGATCTCTACCGGAATAACCTTGTAGTTTCGGCTGGTCATATTTGCGGTTATAACTATCGTTCCGCCTGTGCTCATACCGGTTGTCGGATTCGTTTTGATGATTACCTTACCGTCTTCCCAAGAACCCGAATTAAAATAGGGATGGGATGAGGGAAAAGAAATGCCGCTATAGTCGGTATTCGGCTCCAGCGAGCCACCATGACGAACCCCTTGCTTCGTCAACTCCTCAGCTAAATACACATCGAATTCCTGCTTGGTGGCAGAGGGGTACATCGGAACAACTATGGAAATCTTTGTATCATAATTGCCGAGGTTTTCCTTTTGACTAACGGTCAAATTTTTTTCGATAGTGACCGCATTGGTATTGTCGGTCGCCGCAATCTCAGCTTCGATGATGTAATCGCCTGCGTCAATGGGGTTGCCATCCAGCGGTGTCTTATCGGCCGTATACCATTTAAAGCTGGTTTTGTCGAATAAGTCCAGCGCATTGTTGCTGCCGTCATGAATCCGAATCTCACTCGCCGTAGGAGGAACAATCGCGCTGCCAGTGAAACTCTTACCATAGGGATAACCATTCCACTCAAGCTTTGGCGTGGCTTTCGCAATGGTATACGTCACTTCCGCAACGGCATTTTCACCGCCCGTGACATAGTATCGAGCCTTATATTCGCCGGCATCAATGGGGCTGTCTACATTTATACCGTTTCGATCGTATGTGGAGGCTCCTTTCCACGCTCCGATATTATCATTCCAAGCCTGGTCAGACTTGATTTCTGGCCGTTTCACCTGACCGTCATAAGTCGGGTTTGTCGGGGGAACCAAAGTCAGCGTGCCGCCGAGGCCGTCTTCCAGGGAACAGCCGGTTGCAACGCAATGGGCGGTGATGGTCGCGCCGTCCGCCTTGTAGCTCCAGCTGTGCTGGTGCAGGGCGAAGTGCAGCTTGCCGTCCGTATCTTTGCTGACCACGTATTTACTGCCGTTGTCGCAGGAGAAGATGGCGCCATAGTTCAGGGCAGAGCTGTTCGCGCCGGTGGCGAACTGCTTCTTGGCAGTCCCGGCAGGCACGTCATTCTGGAGCAGGCGCACGCCGATGCGGGCATCCTGCGTCAGGCTCTCATCGATGGTGATGGTAGCCGCACACAAATCGACATTCGTTGCATTGCTTTCGATCTTCGCGTCGCCGCCGACGATCATCGTAGCAGTGTCGCCAGGGCGCACGCCATATTCGGTGTTGCCGGTGATCGTGCCGCCGTACATGGCAAACTGATCTGCGGCGTACACGCCCCTTTTCGTTCCCGTGATGGTGCCGCCGTACATGGCAAACTGATCTGCGGCGTACACGCCGCACTCCACGCCCGTGATTTTTCCGCCGTACATGGCGAGTTTACCGCTCGCGCCGGTCTGTACGCCGTAGGTGAGCGTGTTTTCAGTCTGGATCGTACCCGCGCCATTGGGATCACAGTCGCACAGGGTCAGCGTGCGGTTCTGATCCACGAGAATGAATGCGATGTTTTGGCCCGTCGTATTAACCAAAGACGTCGAAAGCGTTTTGCCGTTCAGACAGAGGTTCACATCACCGGTAATATCAATGTAGTTATCGACCGTGATGTTGCCGGTCAGGTAGTAGTTGCCTGCGGGGAGCTTGTAAAAGCCCTTACTCTCTTTGGAAGCTGCCGTCCCGCCGTAATACAGCGTCTTCGTCTCCGCGTTATAGGTCAGCGGCTTCCATACCGCGTTGCTGTGCGCGCCGTTGTGCGTGCAGCTCTCGCCGCAAACGGCGTGGATATGCAGGTCGCCGTTGGTGAAGATGACGCTGTTGCCGTTGAGCTGCTTGCCGTAGGTGCTGTCGCTGGCGAAGGCCTTCAGGTCGTCCTCTGTCAGCGTGTATTTTACGCCATTGGCAATGGTGAGATAGCTGTTCTCGGCAGGCGCACTCGCCGTGGTCACGCCAATAGACTCTGCCCTGCCGGTCAGCTTGCCGCCGACGGTGATGGACTTGCCGCTTTCCAGATAGACGTTGCTCGTCTTGCTGCTCGCCGTGTTGCCGCTGATGGTCACATCGCCGGAGACGGTGAAGGCGGTACTGTTCACATACACGCCGCCGCCATAGTCACCCGCCGTGTTGCCGGTGATGCTGCCGCCGTCCATGGTGAACCGGCAGCCAGAATCAACGAACACACCGCCGCCATAGCTTTGATAGCTGCCGCTGACTGCGTTGCCGGTGATGCTGCCGCCGTGCATATCAAACGCGCCGCTCTCCACACACACGCCGCCGCCTTTGCCGTAACTGTTGTTTTTGGTATTTTGGTTGCCGACAATGCTGCCGTCGTACATGGTAAAGGTGCCGGTGAGATTATCCACGCCGCAGTCATTTCCCGTGATGGAACCGCCGTACATTTGAAACAGATCTTTATTCGTCACGCCGGTACCGTTTCCGCTGATGCTGCCGCCATACATAACGAAAGCGCCAGCTTTGTCTATGTACACGCCGGAAGCTTTCGTCGAGCCGGTGATCGTTCCGTTGCCCGCCTTGCTGCCATTGCAGTCGCACAGCGCCAACGTCCCGCCTGCCCCGACATTGATTACATAATCGTTTACACCGGCTTTCAATCGAATGCTGTGCCCATTCAGGCAGAGCACGAACCGTACCTGCTCTCCGCCAATGCTTTTGATGCTCCAAGCGCTGTCAAGCGTTACGTCCTTCGTCAGGTAGTACTCGCCGGACGTTGTGGGCAGTTTGGTCGCGCTCGTCCACGCCTTAAAGCTGAGCACGCCCTCCTCTGTGTGGCCGCCGATTCCGGTGCACTTGTCCCCGCCGGTTTCAACGTCCTTGCCGTTGCAGCGGTAGTGCTCATGGGGCAGGCCGTTGTAGAGGTTGATATTATTACCCTTCGCCTTGATGGCATAGCCGCCGGTTCTGTCGGAGATGATAGTGCCCTCGATGTACGCTGCACCTTCGGAGAGGGTGGCAACGGTGAGATGGTAGCCGGGGTCGGGGGCCATGTTAGTAGCCACGCCGATGCTGGACCCGGGTGCCAGACCGGCCTCACCGATGGTGAAGGACTTCAGGCTTTGATCGCCGAACGGGAGAAAGACATTGTTCGCATTTCCGTTCTCAGCCGTGTTGCCGGTGATGTTCACGGTGCCGGAGACGGTGAAAGTAGCGCTTTCGCTCACATACACGCCACCGCCGTAGTAGATACCTTTCGTATCGCTGACCGTGTTCTTGGTGATGCTGCCGCCGGACATAGTGAACGTGCCGTTCACATACACGCCGCCGCCAAAGCCGCCGCTGCTGGCGGCCTTGTTGTTGGTGATCTCACCGCCATACATATTAAATACGGGGTTTTTAATCGTCCTTTCAATACGTACGCCGCCGCCATATATGGCGCTGTTCCCGGAGATGCTGCCGCCGTACATATTAAATGTGCCGTTCACATACACGCCGCTGCCGGTGCCGTTGCTGTGCGTGACCTTGCCCGTACTGCCGCTGCTCTTGCAGTCGCAGAGGGTGAAGGTGACGCCGTTGTTCACGGTGATGACGTCAAAGTTGCCACTCGCCTGGATGCTCTTGCCGTTGAGGCACAGCACCACGCCGTCCGCGGGCTTCCATGCTTCGTTTTCGGTAAGCGTCACATTGTCGGTCAGGTAGTAGTTACCGGCCTTGTCGATGCCAGTCAGTTCCGTCGCCGTGCTGATTGCCGTCCAGTCGTCATGGTTCGTATGACTGGACAAGTCCTCATTCGCCGCCAGCGCGACTTGTTCGGTCGTCCACTCCAGAATGGCGATCATCTTCTCCGCACCGGTGAGGGCGGACTGCTGGTCCTCCGTCAGGGCGTCGTAGGCCTCATAGGCTTCGGACGCAGCAAGGCAGGCGCTCTCCTGCGCCTCGTCGTCCATGCCGTCCAGTTCCTCCGCGTCAGGCAGATCGTCGATCATCGCCTGCACGGTGGCCACGGCCTCGTCCTGCTTTACAGTCGAGTTCTCCTGCTGTTCTTCCTGCTCCGCAGACTGGTTCTCCCGCTTCGCTTCCGCAGGCTGGCTCTCCTGCTCCGGGGCCGCAGGCTGCTTCTCCTGCTTCGCTTCCCCGTTTGCCGGGTCTGCCGGTTCCTCCACGGCCGGGGGCGTCTGCGCCGTCCCCTCCGTCTCCTCTGCCAGCGCCGCCGTGGGCAGCAGCGTCAGGCACAGGGCCAGCGCCATGAGACAACTCAAGATACGCTTCTTCATAGATCTCCTCCTGTTCGTTTCCGTCTCCGTCCGAATTGATCTCCCGCGGACAGAGAACTTCCCGTAGGGAGTCCTCCCTACGGGTCCGGGGGCGCCCCCGGACAGTTTTTCAGCTTTAGACGTTCAGTGTAGCATATTTTCCGCGCCTTGCGGGGCCGTCTGCATGAAACGTCCTTTTTTCGACACGAAATGTCACCGGAGCGGCTCCGGCCAACATGCCATTTCGCCTCTCTTTTTTCGCGATAAGATTGTACACCGTACACCGGTGTACGATGCAAGAACTTTTTTGAACTTCGGAAGAAATTTTACGAAACCTGGCGAAAAGCCTTCCACCGTCGACGCTTCGCCTGTTTCCCTTAGTGAAATCGCCCATACCTCCCCACAAAAAAAGCAGCTGCCGCAGAACGAGCCGTGCCCGTCTGTGATAGCTGCTTCAGCGTGTCGAAAAATTCTTTTCTCCCCCACTGCCCTTATTTTCAGAACTTTTGCAAGTTCTGAAAATACTTGATTTCAATAGTGCAGGAAACCTTTCTTAGGTTATCTCCGCGCTAAGAGCCGCCTTACGGCGGTTGCGCTCCGAAACGCGCCTGCGGGCGCAGTCCCGCACACACCCTTCACCCGCAAGGGGTATGCAACATCCGTAAAGCGGCACAGCCGCTAACGGCTGCCCTATCCTACCGTCGCAGAAAATTGACCACTTTATTGACAGTCTTCACCCCCTGTATCCGACTTGCATCTGACCTCTTTTTTCGCAATAAATTTATATGCCTTTAAGCAAAACCGCTTCCCGATATCGAGAAGCGGTTTTTGCTGCTTGGGATAAATATAGGAAGGTAAGAGGACGGCAAATAGTTGGCGGATACAGGGATGATTTTAGATGACCTGCTCCGTGTGGAGCCGTGCGATTTCGTCGCCGCTCAGATGTAGGATATCCGCCAAGATTGCATCGGTATCCTGGCCGATAGTGGGGGCAGAACGCTGCACCTGGTCCTCACACCCGTGCATCTTGATGGGGGTACCGGGGATCTGGATCTCTTCACCGATGCCGTTATCATGGACCGTCCACAGCATATTGCGATTCAGCAGAGTCTCCTGCCGGCAAACCTGGTCCAAGCTGAGAATACGGCCAAAGGGGATCCCGGCTTCCACGATCATTTCCTCCAGTTCCGCAACCGTGTACTGCTCAGTCCAGGCAGAGATGATGCCCTTCAGATCACTGAGATAATATTCGCAGCGTTTGGTATTATTGATGAACCGGGGGGCTTCAGCCAACTCCGGCTGACCCATGATCTCGCAAAGGCTTTTCCAAAAGCCGTCCGTGCCACAGGCCATCACGAAAGCGCCATCCTTGGCTTTATAGGCGTCAAAGGGAGAGATCGCGGGATCCCGGTTGCCTTCCGGCTTAGACACATGACCGGCCACCGTGTATTCCACACTGCTGGTCTCCAAAATAGAGAAAATAGTGTCCAGCATCGAGACGTCTAAACGGCGGCCCATGCCGGTGCGCTCCCGCTGGAACAGCGCCATGACAATGCCCAGAGACAGGTATGTGCCAGAATAGTTGTCCGCGATGGCGGGTCCCACCTTGGTCGGCTCATTTATGCCAGTCACGCTCATCATGCCGCCCATTGCCTGGGCGATGATGTCGTAGCAAGGCCGCTTGGCCATAGGCCCTTCCAGACCAAAGCCGTTGATGGAGGCGTAGATCAGGCGGGGATTGATCTCTTTCAGGACCTCATATCCCAGCCCGAGTTTCTCCATCGTGCCGACACGGAAGTTTTCAACGACCACGTCAGCTTCTTTTACCAGTTTCTTGAAGATCTCCTTGCCTTCGTCAGCCTTCAAATTCAGGGATAGGCCATACTTATTGCGATTGATGTAGGCAAAATATCCGCTGGAACCATTTTTAAACGGCGCCCAGTTGCGGCTCTGATCGCCCTTCCCGGGAACTTCCAGTTTGATGACCTCCGCGCCTTGGTCAGCTAAATGCATCGTGCAAAACGGGCCGCTGTAGGCGTGGGAAAGATCCAAAACTCGTATGCCCTCAAGAGGTTTTTTTGCAGCAGCAAAGGCATTCACAGGAACCTCGTTGCTCATGAAAATATCTCCTTTTTAACATTTTTGATAGAAGAGCCGCACTCGTTGAGTGCGGCTCTTCACAGTCTGTCAAAGAACGCCAGTTCTCGTTATGCGAGAGCTGGCGTTTTAGTCGTATCAAAGAAGAAATAGGGCAGAAAAACAAAGAAATCAGAGCGGCT
>QWCK01002075.1_pt1 | contig 26655 bp, 32 predicted proteins | sample 1972571 | NCBI WGS metagenome assembly QWCK01 (sample SAMN09866710, study PRJNA288562) | Human gut metagenome isolate term2_stool, whole genome shotgun sequencing... | isolation source: gut | host: Homo sapiens | place: USA: California | reverse complement strand
TAATAATACAATCAAAAATGATAATAAAGAAAAATTTCATCAAATTATAGAAACCTTAAAGGATATGGGTATGGAAGAGGCAAATCAAGCTTTAAAAATATTTTTATCAATATTAGAGCATTTAAAGGATAAACGATGAGTGAGCTTATAGAGTTTTTTAATAAATTCAGTACTTTAATTTTGTTTGGCGTTTTGTTTGGTGTTTTGTCTGTGATAAATATGGTGTTGAGTAAAAGAGAAAATCAAAGAATTTATGAGGCTGCAAGAAACGAGGAAATAAGTAGAATAAGTGAGGGCGTAGCGGATGGGATGCTCGCTGTATTTTCAAATGAAAATTTCTTGCAGTCTTTAAGAGATGGAGCTGTGATACAAATAAATATAAATGTAGATGGTTCTCAAAACATAATAATATCAGGTAAAAACAATTCGGTTATGAGATAAAGCTTAATGAGAGCAATGAGTTTTCCACATAGTTGGAAAGGTTATAAAAAGTATAGTGTAAGATGATAGATACAACCAAAAAAAACTTTATTATCTGGAATGATGGTAATAACAACACAAATATCCAAGTTTTGTTAGATGAAGCCAATGAAACCTTATGGCTAAGTCAAAAGCAAATAGCTGAAATTTTTGGCGTGAGTGTGCCGACTATAAACGAACATATAAAAAATATCCTAAATGACGGAGAGCTTGATAACTCAACTATTAGGAATTTCCTAATAGTTCAAAATGAGGGCAAAAGGGAAGTTAGAAGAGAGATAGCTCACTGCAATCTTGATATGATAATAGCAGTGGGATATAGAGTAAATAGCTATAAAGCTACCAAATTTAGACAATGGGCTACTAAGACATTAAAAGAGTTTTTGATAAAAGGCTTTGTGCTTGATGATGAGAGACTAAAACAAAATAACAATATTTTCAATAAAAATTATTTTGATGAGTTAATAGAGCGTATAAGAGAAATAAGAGTAAGTGAAAGGCTCTTTTATGAAAAAATAAGGGCTTTATTTGCTTTAAGTGTGGATTATGATAAGACCTCACAAATCACAAGAGATTTTTACGCAACCGTGCAAAATAAACTGGAATTTGCCGTCATAGGTAAGACTGCTGCTGAGATAATAAATGAGAGAGTAGATGGTAAAAAACCAAATTTAGGACTTACAAACTGGAGCAATAAAAACGGCGAATATCCGTTAAAAAGTGATATTAAAACAGCTAAAAACTATTTAAATGAAGATGAGCTAAAAAAACTTAATCTACTTACAAATATGTTGCTTGACTATGCTGAAAACTTAGCAAACAGAGGCATAGTGCTAAATATGAGCGATTGGGAGTTAAGGCTTGATGAGTTTTTGAAATTTAATAGCTACGAAGTTTTAAAAGGTCGTGGCAATGTCTCTAGTAAACAAGCCTTTAAAAAAGCAGATATCGAATATGAGAAGTTTAAAGAGCTAAAGCAAAAAAGTTATATGGATGAGGTTAAAAAGCTTAAAAAATAAAAGGTTATAAAAAGTATAGTGTAAGGTTTTAAATGGATCATGAAAAAATAAAGCAACTAATACAAGCACGCAAAAAGCCAAAAGAAGTGTTTATGCTAGAACTACCTAGTAGTGTAGATGAGATGCAGGATAGAAGTGTAGAATTAATTAGCGATGAGGTAGAGGAAAAAGAGCTTTTAACTTTAGATATTAGTAGATATGGCTTGCAAATAAAAAGAAATAAAAGCCAGTTTAGATATAATAAAACAAATATAATACTAAGGCTTGATATATACTCTACTCATACAAATCCTGAATTTGTAGAGGAAAAAGCACCTATGGAGTTAAAAGAGCTTATGAGAAAATATTCAAGTAAGAGATTTTTAAAAGAGGCTCATTTACATTTTTATATAGAGGGTTATAATGACAAGTGGGCTTTTCCTTTATGTGAGTTTGGACTTAAAGAAAAAGATAACTTCAAAGAGATGGTAGAAGAGTTTTGCAAATTTTGTAATATAGTAGACTTAAAATTTATATGCGGGAGTTTGTTTTGTTAAATATACATAAGCTTGTAGAAAACTACATAAACTACATCCATAGTAGTTTTGATATAGAAGAGATAGATAAAACAACATATGAGATAACAACACCATTTTTAGATAACAGCAATGATCATATTTGTTTATATGCTTTGATAAATGGTGATAAAGTAACCATTACTGATAATGGTGATACACTTAGAAATTTGACTTTAAGTGGTATGGACTTTAAAACGCAAAAAAGAAAACAAGAGCTTGGTGTTATACTTAATGGCTTTAATATATATCAAAAAAATAATGAGCTTTATGTAGAGGCAAATGCTTCAAATTTTGCAGCTAAACAGCACAATATCTTACAAGCCTTAATAAGCGTAAATGATATGTTTGTTTTGGCTAGTGGAAAGGTCGGTGGCTTTTTCTTTGATGATGTAGCAAAATACTTAGATGATATAGATGCTAGATACATTAAGAGTGTAAGCTTAGAGGGTAAAAGTCATTTAAGCCATAAATTTGACTTTATTATCTCAAAATCCAAAAACCAAAAAGAAAGACTTATAAAGACATTAAACACACCAAAAAGTGATAATTTTAAAGCATCTCTTTTTTCTTTTTCCGACTTGTTGGATGATAGAAAACAAACTACTGATAGCATAATAATATTAAATGATGAAAAAGCTATCTCAGATGGAATTATAAACGCTGCAGAAGAATATAAAATAAAAGCAATACTTTGGTCGGAAATAGATATGCATAAAAAATATTTAGCAGCCTAAACTTAATTTCCGACATAAACGCCAGATAGAAAACTTAATAGCCGCTTAAAGTAGCAGATATCAAGCGCCATAATAAAACTATTGCAAACGCCTATTGCTTTTATATTTGCAAACCATAACAAAACAAAGCTTAATGCAATTTGAATTTTTAATCTCTTAATTGTGTGCAATTTAGCTCTTTGTATTTTTGCTTTTTAGGTTCTTTTATCTTTAGCTTTTTATAACTGCTTTTTAAAAAGTAAATTAAATTTAAAATAGAAATCTTTAAACTTTATGATATAATCAAAATGTCTTTTTAGTTTATCCTTAAATTTAGTTATCTAAATTTATGAAACCCTTTTTTTATTTTTCAAAGAGTTAAAATTGAATTTTATAGGTGAATATTGCAGTGCAAAAGATTTGTGTTTTGCACTAAATCTAGACAACAGATTCTTAAGACTTGGAAACAAAGAACGTTATAATCTTGAGCTTGTAAAAGTTTCAGGCGTGATTTTTGTAAAGCTACCTGATTGGGTAAGAGAACTTTTAGAAGATGGGTATCAAGGCTTTGTTATAAGAGATAAAGATGACTTAAAAGAGCTTAGCATAAACAAAATTTATCAAATTTCTAAAAAAACAAAGATAGGGTTTTGGAAATAATGGCCAGTATGTATAAGCTTTGTAAGTGTGGTGAAAAAATCCCCCTACATAAATATCAGTGCAATAAGTGTAAAAAGCTAAGTGCTAAATTTTACAATAAAACTTATGATAATTTTTCAAGAGACAAGTTAAGTGCTAAATTTTATAGCTCAGTTGCTTGGAAAAAGGCAAGAGCAAGAGTAATTATAGAAGAGCCGTTTTGTAGAGTGTGTGGCAAAAAAGCCGATGTGATAGATCATATAATTCCTATAAAATCAGGTGGAAGTAAATTAGCTAGAAAAAACCTACAATCACTTTGCCATAAATGTCACAATCAAAAGACTTTAAATGACGAAATTTTATATAAATAGGGGGGGTGGTTTAATCTCTAATTAATGTTGCCTAAACACCGAGTGGGGGAGTTTTGATTTTATGTGCACCATTTTTTTTGGAAAAGTTATAGGACAAATGACAATGACAAAGGAAGTTTTTTATGCAGGATAAAAAGATGATATCAAATGAAGAGGCTATGAGGCTTTTATCTATACAAACAAAAAGTGCTATGAGCAAGCTCGCTAAAAAAGAGAATTTAAATCGCGTAAAAAAATGGAGAGAAGTTTTTTACTACAAGGATGAGGTGATAAAACTTAAAAAATATAGAGAAACTAATCCACATAAAAAATCAAGCTCAAAACAAGCTTTAGAAAAAGAAATAGCCCATAATAAATTAAAAAATGAAAATTTGTTGTCTTTAGGGATAAAAGATAATAAGCTAAAATTTGCGTCTAGCACTTTGTCTGGTTCTATAAACACGCAACTTAAAGAGCTCATAACTATATTTAAGACATTAGGGCTTTATCTTGATATTGACACGCCTGTTTTAAAAGCATATATAAAAGATGCTTATTTTTTAGATCGCATAAGACAAAGTCTTGATAGTGATGGCATAACAACTGAAGATGAAAAGGGTAAAGAGTGGCTGAGTGCTAAATTTGATGGGTATTTAAAACTTAGTGAATTACAATTAAAAAGAGAAAAAGCTCTTGGTATAGGCGCAGGAAATAGAAAGGGTATAGATGCCACGCCACCTATTGAAGCAGATGAAATGGATGGATTGATAGATGAATAAGGTTTTAAATTTTAAAAAATGGATGAAAAAATGAATAAAATAATCTCAAGAAAAGAGATTTTAAATAATGCCGATGAGTATATCAAAACTCAAAATGAAAATCTAAAAAATACACCTTATTTTATAGATGAAAAAACAGCTTTTAGGGCTATTAAGTTTATAAGTCTTTTAAAACACACCGCAGGAGAGTTTGCAGGGGTTAATTTTCAGCTTTTGGATTTTCAAATTAAGTTCATCATCGATACCATAGCTACTTTTAAAAAAGATACCAACTCACGCCGTTACTCATCAGCACTTTTATTTATCCCTAGAAAAAACGGTAAAGCTCTAAGCATAAACACTCTTATACCAACTCCAAAAGGCTTTATAAAAATGGCTGATTTAAAGGTGGGTGATGAAGTTTTCAGCATTGATGGAAAGCCTACAAAAATAATATTAATAAGCGATATTATGCATAACCACGACTGCTATGATGTGAAATTTAGCGATGGCAGTAGTATCACAGCAGACAAAGACCATATTTGGCATGTAAATAGTGCATATCATTATAAAGGCAACTCTCGTAAAGACTTAAATCTAACCACCAAAGAAATGTTAGATTTAGGTGTAATCTATAAAAGAAAAGATGAAAAAACCGAACACGCCTTTAAAGTTCAAATCCCAAAAGCAGTTCATTTTAAAAAGCAAAAAACCACAATTCATCCTTATCTTTTGGGACTTTGGCTAGGCGATGGAAGCAGCTATGATGCAAGGATAACAATTGATAGCCACGAAGATGAGATAATGGCAAAATTATCTAAAATAGGTGTAAAGTTGAACTTAGTTCCAAGTGATAACAAAAATGTATATTATACCTACACAGACAAAAAACACTCTCATAATGGCTTTGGCTCAACTCTAAGAAAGCTAAATTTATATAAAAACAAGCATATTCCAAATGAATATTTATTTAATGATGAAGAAACAAGGCTTGAGCTTTTAAGAGGTATTATGGATAGCGATGGCTTTGTTTCAAAGGCTGGCCAGTGTGAGTTTTGTTCTAAAAATGAAAAACTAGCAAATAATATGCTTTTTTTAGTTAGATCACTTGGATTAAAAGCTACCTTAAAAAAATCAAAAGCCACACTAAAAGGTAAGATTTGTAGCGATAAGTTTAGAGTGTTTTTTTATGCTCCTAAAAGCCTAAAAATATCTTATATTGGATTTAAGCAAAACAGACTTAAATCAAAACTATCAAAAAGAGCGTTTTCAAAAGCCATAATATCTATCACAAAAACAAAAAGTGTTCCTGTGAAGTGCATACAAGTAGCACACCCTTCATCGCTTTATCTAGCAGGAGAAGCTTTTACACCAACTCACAACACCGAGCTTTTAGCTTCAATACTTCTTTACTTCCTTTTTGTTGATAGTGAAAAAGGTAAAGAGATCTATTGTGCTGCAAACGAAACCGAGCAGGCAAAAATAGTCTATAATGCAACCTCTACTATGTTGCGTCAAAACTCAAGCCTAGAAAAAGTTGCCACAATATTTAAATCAACTAAAACAATAGAACGAAACAATGAATTTAAAGACTTTATAAAGGTTTTAACCGCTAATGCCGACACCAAAGACGGACTTAGACCTTATGTCTTTGTCTATGACGAGCTTCACGCTGCAAAAAGTGGTGAACTTTTAAAAGTACTTGAAGAAGGCGCTAGAAGTAGAAACAACTCATTAAGTTTTGTAATTTCAACTGCTGGGTATAACCTAAACGGCGAAATGCACAAACTCTACGAATATGCCAAAAAGGTAAAAAATGGCACTATAAAAGATGATAGCTTCTATGCTATGATATTTGAAGCTGACTCAAACAATTGGCAAGATGAAAAAGAGTGGCTAAAGGCAAATCCTGCAATGAATAGAGGCATAAAGCTTGATAAACTAAAAGAAGCGTTTATAAAGACCTCACACGATGCTTTAGCAATGCACAGTTTTAAGACTAAGCACCTTAACATTTGGGTTTCAAGTAATGCCGATAGCTGGTTAAGTGATGAAGAGTGGATGAAAAACTCTTATGAACTTAAAATAGATGAGGTTTTAGCGGATAAAACGCTTAAATTTTACGCAGGACTTGATTTATCAAGTGTAAATGACCTTACGGCTTTTGTTTTAATAACTAAGCTTAGTTCTAAAATAGCGATTATTCCTTATTTTTGGTTGCCATCTGAAAATTTACGCTCAAAAAGTAAAAAAGACTATGTAAGCTACGAGCAGTGGATAAAAGATGGCTTTATCCGTTTAACTCCTGGAAATGTAATTGATTATGCGTATATACAAAGAGACATTTTAGAAATTTGTAGAAAATTAAGCGTTGAAGCTGTTGCATTTGATAGGTGGAATGCAGCAAGTATAGTTACAAATTTAGGTGATGAGGGCTTAAATATGCTAAGTTTTGGTCAAGGCTTTGGCTCTATGTCAGCCCCTAGCAAAGAACTTTATACTAAGATTATGAAAGGAGAGTTAGAGCATTTTAATAACCCTGTGATGAGGTGGATGGCTACAAATGCAGTTATTAAAACAGACCCTGCAGGAAACATTAAGCTGGATAAAGAAAAAAGCAGAGATAAGATAGATGGGTTAATCGCTTTAATTATGGCTTATGGCATTAGAAAAAACATACAAACACCAATAAACCCGTATGAAAATAGGGGAATAAGGGTTTTGTAAAATAGTTAAAATGTTTAATAAATGATTTATAAAATATAGTATAATCAAAACTATCAAATTTAAAAAAGAGTAACATAATGGAGAAAAAAGAGTTTATACCAAAAGAATTACCACTTGATATAAAGTTAAATGCTGAAAATTACCAACTTTTAATTAGCGCTTCAAGAGAGCTTGGAAAATTAAATGGCTTTATAAATACAATACCAAATCAAAATATTTTGATAAATTCTCTTGTATTACAAGAGGCAAAAGACTCTAGTGCTGTAGAAAATATCATCACTACACATGATGAACTTTTTTTAGCTCAAATGGATGAAAACTCAATCACGCAAAGTGCAAAAGAGGTTATTGGATACGAAGCTGCTTTAAAAAAGGGCTTTGATCTTATGAAAAAAGATAATCTTATATTAAATAAACATATATTGGCAATCCAAAAGCGTATGCAAAATAATAATGCAGGATTTAGAACACAAAGTGGAACTGTTTTAAAAAATCCAGCAACTGGAGAGGTTAAACATATTCCGCCTCAAAATTTATATGACATACAAAGATTAATGTCTAATTTGGAAAAATATATCAATGAGGATTTAGATGATTTTGACCCACTTATAAGACTTGCTATTATTCACTATCAGTTTGAAACAATACACCCATTTTTTGATGCAAATGGAAGAACTGGGCGTATTATTAATGTTTTATATCTTACATATAAGGGACTTTTAGATTTGCCGATTTTATATTTAAGTGCATATATCATACAAAATAAAACGCAATATTATAGACTTTTAGAAAATGTCAGTAAAAATAAAAGCTGGAATGAGTGGATAAGCTATATTTTAACAGCAGTCCAAAAAACATCTATTGCAACTATAAAAATCATATCTCAAATAAACGAAGCAATGCAAACTTTTTCAGTCAAACTCCAAGCCACTAACAGTAAAATTTACAGTAAAGACTTTGTAGAGCTTTTATTTTCTTATCCATATACAAAAATAGAATTTATCTCTCAAAAGCTTGGTATTGCTCGTCAAACAGCATCAAAATATCTTAAAATTTGTGAAGAAATTGGCTTATTGGAGTGTTTAAAATTGGGAAATACAAATTTTTATATAAATATTAGTCTTTTTAATATATTAAAAAAAGGTATAGAGTGTTAAAATTTATAGATTTTTTTAACATAGCTTAGCTTATTTGTTAAAATTTATAGATTTTTTTAACATAGCTTAGCTTATTTGTTAAAATTTACAACTATTAAATGTTTCAGTCTATATGATGATGCGTAAAGATTTTTCTATCCTTAAACAGTTTAAAAGTAGGATAAATAAGGTCTTTGTAAATGGCATATTTTTATAATATTTTATAGTTAAAGTTTGTTTAGCTCTATAATTAGTTTATGAATAGTAGTAGATGGATTGTCTTCTCCAGGGTTGTGGTTTTCGCCATAATAGCTTAACAAATTTTCCGCGTTTTTTATAGCTATTTGTTGTATATCAAGCAAAGCTTTATATATTTTTTGCGTTTGTTCTTTTGTTTTTATATTTTTATCTGTTAAATTTTTAAATTCAGTTGGAAATTTTATTTTAAGTTCATATATAACATTTTCTAAAATCTTATCTCTCATTATAAGAGTATCTATATAATTAAAGTGTAATAAATACCACAACTCAAAGCTATCATTTGCATAAGCAACTTTTACGCCTTTTGATTTTGCTCGTGTTATTGCATTATTAAAATCTTGTGCACTATGACCTGATCCTCCGCATTTATTTTGCGCATCTCTGTCAATAACTATCCATTTGCTATCAAAATCTTTATAAGTTATATTTTCTTCATTTTTATAATTTAGCAAATCGCTTAAAACTCCGCTTGGGTTATTGCACTTATGCGGAACTATAACAAAAGATTTTGCACTAATTTTTCTATCTTTTTTTAATCCAGCCACGATTTGTTTAAAATACTCAGGAGATGACACACTATCTTCACAGGCTATAATAATTCCTGGAATTTGTTTTCTGGTATTTTTATTCCTTTTCATCTTTTACCTTTGAAAAGTCAAAATCTATATATGGTAATCCACCATAATTTCCCATTTTATAATGTTTGGCAAAATTAGAATTATTTCTTACACCCTTGATATCCAAAAGAGAGTAAATTTCAGATTCTCCAAATTTATCTTTTTGTGCAAACCATATCTGATCTCTATTAAAAAGTGAAAGCGTATTTAAATCATGCGTTGTAAAGATAAGTTGTGCATTTTTATTATGTTCATTATTAAAAAGTTTAATTATCGTAGCTGTTATATAAGTGTGTAGGCTCGCTTCTAATTCATCTATTAGCAGTATTTTACCATTTTCTAGAGTATCAAATACAGGTCCAAGTATTTGAAAAAGTTTTTGAGTTCCCATGCTTTCATTTATCAGATTAAACTGCTCTTTGCCAATTAATCTATGATTTTCATATAGTCCATGACTTGTGGTTATATTATGTTTGTCTAAAAAAACAAGCCATTTATCAGGCATATCTTCTTCTTTATAGTTAATATCACTAATGCCTGTATCCATTTTTTGTATAAAATCCACTATTTTTTTTCTTAAATTTTCATTATCTTTGATCATATCTTTTGTAATGCCCATGTATCTATCTGAATGGCTAGCATCTATTAAATTTATATTTGACATATATCTTAAAATTTTGCGAGAAATTTCACCATTTTCTTCGTCACATTTCCATAAAAAAAGCCTATTGTTAAGCAGTTTGATTTTTTTATTATCATTGTCAAAAAAAGGTAATCCCTCTTTAAATTTGGTTGGATTTACATAATCTTCTTGTAATTCCTTCCTATGAAATAGTTTTGCTTCTCTACCGTTTTCATCAGCGTATAAATATTCTTCATAAAATTTATTTTCATCGTTTGAAAAACCATATCTGTATTTTATATCATCTATAACAAATATCATTTCAAATTCTGATGGTTTTGTTTTTGTGTTTGTATCTAATGCATATGGCCAATAGCTTAATTTATCTACTGATTGAATTATCTTATTTGCATTTTGGACAATATTCTTAAAAAAGGCTATTGATCTTAATAAATTTGACTTACCACTTGCATTTGCACCATAAATTGCAGCTGTTTTTAAAATTTTGTTTTTTCTAAAAGAGACCGAATTATCCTTATCGTTGCTATCTGCAAGCATGCTAAACTCAATTTTATCCTTAAAGGATAAAAAATTTTTTGCATAAAAATTTATTAACATAAAAATCCTAAATAAAATTAAATATCGCAATTGTATCATAATAAAACTAAATTTTGTAAAAAATATTCAAATTTGGATTATAAAATTATATTTAATACCAATTTATAATTATTATTAAGATATTTTAAATTTAAAATTATGTATAAAACTTTACTCAAAACTCTCAAACTCACACATCAGTCTATACTCACCATCTTCAAAATCAATATTAAAACTAAGTGAAATTATCGGTCTTTCAAAACTAAACAATACATCTTTTAATTTTTCTTTTATAAAATTTGCTTCTTTGTATGTTTTTGTATAGATATCAATTTGGATAAAAAAATCTGTTTGAAATGAGCCTAAATTTACCCCAATTCTTTCTTTTTCACTTATGATATTATAAACTCCACACGGACTTTTTGCTGATTTTGGTGCGATTTGTGGATAAAACTCAAAACCTAGATTGTCTTTTAAGTGTTTTACTAAATTTATTATCATTATAAATTATTTAACTCCTTATTAATGGCTTTTTGAAGTTTAGTCTTGGTTTTTTCTTTGTCTATTGAGTTTCTTAAAAAAGGCTTTGGCTTAGAATATTTTGTGCCATATTCTACAAGATGAGCATAATATACCTCTTTTATAGCTTTGCCTTTTTTATTGTATTTTAGCGATAGTGGGTTGGCTTTTTTAAGTTCTCGTTTTGTTAGGCTTCTAAACTTTTTAACAAAAATAACTCCACTTAAGACATTGTTTTTGGTTCTATTTATTCTTGTTACGATATGTTTTTTTAGCTCACCAGTCTTCACAGGAACATTTGCTTTAGCCTTTTTCTTTGCATCTTTTAAGACCTCTTTTAAAACTGGATGAATAACGTCTTTATTTAAATTTTTACTGAGCTTTTCACATTTATCACTTAGCTCTTTTAATCCCTCTATTTTAAACTCAAACATCTTTATAGTCTCTTTGTCGTTTTATGCAAACAAGCAAAAGTCTTTGGTTTTTTTCATATGGATTTATTATGCTTTTTATATCAAACACTTCACCCTTAAATTTGATAAAAAAGCTCTCATCAAGCCCTTTTAAATACCTTATCTCAAGCTTGTATGTTACTTCACTCATCTGTTTGTTTTGGATATATTTTTCATCTGATTTTACAGCATCTATAAAAGCCCAGACTTTTTTAACAAATAGCTCTTTTTTTTCAGCCTCGCCGTATTCATTTCTTATCTCATCAAATTTATATATCTCAATACGGTGTCTTAGTTTGCCAACTCTCACTAAAACTCCTTTATACGAAAGTAGCTTATAACAGTATCGTTTTTGTAGTCATTTACCCTGTTTTCATAAAGGTTTAAAGCAAAGTTTTTAATCCAAAGTTTTATCATCAAAGGCACTTTTTCATATCCACATACAAAGCTTACTTCACCACTTCGGCTAAAACAGGTTGCCCCATATTCTGTTTTTATCTCAATATCACCACTTAATATCTTTATCTCATCGCACTCACCAAAAAAGACTTTTTCATTTTCTAAAACAGCTTTAAATTTTGCTCTTTTTAAAACCCTATTTGTCTTTAACTCAAAGAAATTTATAGCACTTTCTAAAAGCTCATCTAAAAGCTCATCTTCTTCATCATTATCTATCCTAGCCCAAAGCTTAAACTCATCAACGCTTATTAATTTATCGTTTTTTAGTGGTGTTTTTGTTAGTTTCATCGGTTTTCTTTTTCGTAGTTTTTACTTCAGAAGCAATACCTCTTTCTATCATCAAATTGGCTGTTTCTTCATCTACTTCTAAGATATCGCCTATTTCTTGAAATGTATTATTTCCACTTAAACATGTCAAAAGTTTTATTTTCATTTTATCCCCTTTTAAAAGGTGGTAAAACTACCACCTTATGCACATTTTAAGCACTTAATTGCATCATTTATGGTTAAAACTCCATCAACTCTAGCTCTTGCTCTAAAGCCAACCTGACCATTTCCAGCATAAAGCTCATTTAGTCTTTGCAAGCTCATAGACCCACGATCTGCAATATTGTAATATCTTAAGTTTCCAAATATTGCAGGGACTTTGCCACTTGCCAATCCATCCATATAACCACTCACATAGATAGGTTTTCCAAGTAGCGTAGCTTGTGCTCCTGCTGTTAAGGCTGGTTGCCACAAGTAATTGCCTGTTGTATCTTTTAGTTTTCTTAAAGCCTTTTCAAACTCATCACTTACAACCCACACTGCATCATCTCTGTAGTTTTTATCTAGGCTATAATAAAAGTCTATAAGCTCAATATCTGTGATAGCATTTGCACTAGCAGTGGTTAGACCTACATCATAAGTTGCTAAACCTTTTGGCTTTTTGTTGCCATCGCCTTTTATAAAGGCTAGTTCTTGAGTATGTTTTAGCCCTTCAACCATTTTGTTTAAAATGTAACTTTCGATATTTATCGCACTATCTTCTAATAGTTCTTCACTAATTTTAATAATTCCACCTATTTTATAGGCATTTATCTCAATTTGTGAAAAAGTTAGGTCTTTTTCGTTATAAACACCTTTTTCCTCTATCCAGTCAAACTCAGGCACTACACCACCAACTGGTATAACATTTATTGAGGTTGTTTGAGTTACAGTGCAAAGCTGTCTTAGAAACATTTCATTGTTTAATTTTTCTAATACTCTTGCTTGAAATGTTTTTGGCACTGTATATCCACCATTTGCTCCACTTCCTTCATTTAAATCCCTTTTTAACTTGTATAAGGCACTATTATCGCCTCTTACATAGTCAAAAAAAGTTTTTGTATATTCATCATCTTTTATGGCGGAATTTTTACTTTTGGGTAACTCTTTTGAGACTATCTCATCCATAAAAGCTTCTTTTTCTCTAAGTTCGTCTTTTAAAGTGTTACTAGCTTCAATTTGTCTAATTTGCTCTTGTAGTGTGTCAAATTCAGAGTTAAAGTTTTCGTATTTTACTTTTTCATCTGTATTTAATCCTCTTTGCTCTTTATCTGCTTTGTCTAAAATAGCTCTTGCATCGCTAAGAGTTTTTACTGCTTTTTCTTTTAATTCTTTTAATTTCATAGTGTTTTCTCCTTTAAATTAAGTATCTCTTTTTGTAAATCCATATACTCTTTGGCTCTTTGTATTTTTTCTATATCGTTTTTATTTCTTAAATTTGCACCCTTATCTGCTCCTTTCCAAACTGCACTAAGTTCTAAAATCTCAAATTTCGTTACTAAAACATAGTTTTTGTTATCTTTTTTACTGATTTCGCTCTCTATTACTCTATATCCTATGCTTACATCGTTTAAAATTCCATTTTTGAACCTTTCATAAATTGTAGTTGAGCTCTCATCAAACACACACTCACATAAAAGCTCACCATCTTCAAGGCGTATATTTTCAACCCTTGCTATGGCGTTATCTACGCTTATTATGTGGTCTTTAAACATAGTTTTTAACTCATCATAAATAGCGCCATTTACATCAAGCGTTTCTATATATCTGCCAATCTCCCAGTCAAATCTCTCACACGAATTATTGCGTGAGATTATGCAAAATTTAAGTCTTTTTTCATCTGTTTTGTTGTCAAATCCTCTTAAATTTGCAACTCTATATAAGTTTTTACTCATCCTTTTTACCTCCGTCAAGTTTTAGATTTGAATTTAACGGCTTATCGTATATGTCGCCTCCCTCAATTGGGTTTAACTCTTCAAGCTCTCTTATCTCATTTACGCTATATACTCCCATATTACGTCCTAGCATATAGCTTTCAAATCTACTTTTAACATCACCTCTAAGCATTGCGTTGAGGTTAAATTTAAAATAATATCTCTCTTTTTCATCATCTTTTAAAAGCCATCTATTAAAAGAGCTTTCTATTTTTGTGACAATAGGGCGTATTGTTTGAATGGCATAGTTTAACTCTTGTTGCTCTATATTTGAAAAAGTTGCATGAGTTAAATCGCCAATTTTATGAGCAGGGATATTAAATATCCTTGCTATATCTGTTATTTGAAATTGTTTAAGCTCTATAAACTGTGCATCTTTGTTTGGTATTGTTATAGGGGTATATTTTGCACCTGCTTCAAGAATTGCTGTTTTATAGGAATTTATCCCACTATAAGCATTTTGCCAACTATTTTTAAGCCTTTCATATGCCTCATCACTAAGTTCAACAGGAAATTCTAATACACCACTTGGAAAAGCCCCATTTTTATAAAACCTTTTGCTATATTCATCTGTTTCGTTAGCAGTTTCTAGACTATTTTTACATGCACTTATAGGGCTCAAACCAGTTATGCCATCGTATGAAAAGTAAGGTATATTTATAAGCTCGTCCATTTCAAGCCTTATAGCTACACCATCACATATATAGTTATAAAAGGGCTTTTTTTCATAACTAAAAATTGTTATATTTTCAGGTGGTATTATTTCAAGCCTTACTATGCTTTCATCTCTTTTTTTGATAGGGTAGATAAAAGCATTGCCATAAGTAAGCATATTTTTTATAATAGCTTCTAAAAAACTTACGCTTGTAAGATGATCATTGGGTCTAAATTTTATTATTTTTTGCAAATAGTGATCGTGTGCTATCTCTCTTTTTTTGTCATTTAGTCTATATAAATTTAAAGGCAGTGTTGATATCGTATCGCTTATAGCAGCAATTGAAGCATAAACGGCACTTATAGCAGTTGCTTTTTTGCCAACTATTTTAGAATTTGTTATTATTTGGCTTAGTGTGGTAACATCGCTTAATTTTATGTTTATACTCTGTCTTTTTTTTATGCTTTTTGATCTTTTGCTCTTTTTCATAAGCTTAGTTTAGCTTTATTTTAAAGCACTGCTGTGTATATGGTTTTTAGTATAGTTTTTTAAAAGTTTTTAATTTAAGGAGAGACAATGGCAATTACAAAAGCACCAGATCATACTGGTATAAGTGTAAAAATCATAGACTTAGCAGCTGGAAAACTTCCTGCTTCACCATATGATGGAGCAGTAGCAATAGGACATATGGATGACTTTGAAGCGATAATTGGAGGAACAAGAGCTGTTAAAAAATACAGCCCTATAAACGATAGGGATTATGAGCAAATCGTATCAACTGGAGCTATTGAATACAATGAGTTTAACGCAACTGTTTTGTTTGACTTTAACTCAGAAGAAGGTGTGAACAAACTTTATAAGGCATTTTTAGATAACACCGAAATTGGTCTTGTAATAGAGCTAAAAGATAAACTAAGTGAAAGTGGTAAAGATACAACTATCGCACAAATCATCAAAGTTAGTGAGTTTAGTATCGGTGGTGAAAAAGATGGCAAGCAAAGAGCTACAATAAGAGCTGAAAAGATAGGCAAGCCTGTTATTACAAAAGCAACAGGAGCGTAAATGTTAGAGCTTAAAGACTTACAAGCAAACTTTGCAGTAAAAGAAAAAGTAATAAAAGTAAAAGCTTGGAATGGTGAAGTAAAGATAAGAGAACTAACAACAAAAGAACGCTCCCAAATAGTTGAGGTTATGCAAGGTGATAGTATAATTGATGAAAAAGGAAGCACTTTAAAATTATCAAATTTAACAAAAGCACAAATTCTAACTGCTCATTATGGCTTGGTTGAACCATCATTAAGCATAAAAGATATTGAAAGCTTGAGTGAGAGTGCGTTTGAAGGTATTAAAGAAATAAATGAGGCAATTGAAGGGTTGTCTAAAAAAAACTAGATTTAGATGATGATGAGGTTAGGTTTAGATACAAACTTGCCTCTCATTTAGGAATAATTAACCCTTTTATACTTGATGAGTTGCTTCCAACAAGTGTTTTTAAAGGCTGGGTTGATTATTATGAAAAAGAGCCTTTTTTAGCTGATAGGATAGAGAGTTTACTCGTGCAAATTTCTTTTTTAATAGCTTCATTTATGGGAAGCAAGGCAAAGCTAGATGAGTTTTTTATAAGCGATAGAAAAAGTAAATTAGAAAAAAGCAGTATGAAAGATGAGATATTAAAATGTTTTGGGATTTAACTAAATTTACGACTTTTAAACAAATCAGCAATTATAGATTTTTTATATTCGCTCAAAAGCTCTTTTTCGCTTTTAGGTTTGGGTTCTTGCATTTCTTTTGGTTTAAATTTAACTTTTTTAGGTCTTATAAGTGTGTAAATAAAAACACAAACACAAGAAGCAATAAGCGAGTTTTTACTTATCAAAAATACAATAACAAAACTCAAAATAGCCATAAAAACAGCAGATGTAAAATTTGGCTTAAACATCGCCAAAAGAATAATCATTGCCAAAATAGCATATTCAGAGCTATGTGGGTAATAAAAAAGCATCTTTTATCCTTTCTAGTCGTAGAATTTAGCCCCAAGATATTTTTTAAGCTCTTGTTTAGTAAGATATTTAACCTCATCAACATAAATTGTTTCGCCATTTTCTTGACGTTTAATAAGATCTTGCATCTCTTTTATTTTTTTAGCTCTTTTTTCATCTCTTTTTGCAAGAAAATAGAGAAATATTATAGCACAAGGAAAGGCAAGTGGAGAAAAATCAAACATTTTTTATCCTTTCTTAGTTTTATTAATTATATCACATTTAAACATAAAAAAGGTTTAGTATGGGCATAGGTGTAGTAAAATCAAAAATTGAAGTTGATGCAAGACAAGGGGTTGCAGGGATAAATGCTTTTGCTAGTGCTTTAGGCAAGCTTGGTAGTGTCTCAAATCAAACTAAAAGAGGCATTGATGTTTTAGCTCACTCACTGCAAACTTATGTAGGATTTAAAGATTTAGCAAGCGATATTTTTGGAAGATTTTCAAAAATGACAAAACCCTTAGTTGAAGCAAATGCAAACTATGAAAAACTTCAAATTCAACTAACTGGATTAATTGCTACAAATACTAAAAACATTGATAGTATGGGTAAGATGTTAGATGCATCTAAAAAATGGGCTTTATCTACAAAAGAAGCAGATAGAGTTTTAGCAAAATTAAATGAAACAAATTTAAAGACTAAATTTAGCCTTGATGAAGTTGCGGCTGCTTTTAGTATGTTTTATGCAACAGCAAGTGACCAAGGAAGTAGAGATGATGCACTAAAAGCTTTTGATAGCATTGCACTTGCTACCCAAGCAGTTGGTAAAAATATGCGTGATTTAGTTCCGATGTTTGATAGCTTAGCAACTGGAACTGTTATAGCAAGTTCTGAAATGGGTTCATTTATGAAGATGGTAGGGCTTACCAACGAAGAACTTAAAAAAGCTAATCAAAATGGTGAAGTATTTACGCTTATATCAGAAAAACTTGCAAAATACAAAGATTTAAGCAATGAAGCGGCCAAAGGCTATGACATTGCAATGGGAAATTTAAAAAACTCTATAAATGAGCTAAATAAAGAGCTTGGAAAGCCCATTTTTGAAGCCTACATAAAAGGACTAAGTAGTTTTTCTAAGCTTTTAGATGAAAACCGTGATTTGATTGTAAGCGCTGCAAACTCATTTGCAACTTTAGCAAAAAGTGTAGGGGCTTCAATAATAGCCTATAAAGCTTTAAATTTAACAACTTCAAGCTTTAATAAAATAGCTTCATTTACAAGTGGAGTTATTTTGCCTAGCCTTAGTTCAAAATTTGCTTTTGCAACAGCTTCAACAATTATTTTTAACAAAGCAGTTACAGTCTTAAAGGGAGCATTGTCTACATTTTTGCCATTTGCTGTGATAACTGGCTTAGTAACCTATTATGAAACGATGCAAAAAATTAAAAAAGCCACAGCTGATAGCAAGATAGAAATTGAAAGCTGGAAAATCACAGTAACAGAAACAATCACCAAAATAAGGTTAAGCTTGGAGCTTTCAGTTAATGGCTGGAAGCTTTATTTTGTGAGTTTAGGTGAGTTTTTTGCTGGTGTTTTTAATTTAGCAGCCTCAAAAGCAGATAATTTGTTTAGTTATTTCACAAACAAATTTAACTCATTTATGGCTGAGATGACAAGATTTTCAAACTTTATCAGTGGGTTAGTTGGTCTTAAGCCAGTTGAAAGCTTTAAAATAAATAGAGATGGTTTCAAAGGCTCTTTTGATAATGAGGTTGAGTTTTATAGAAAAAAAAGAGAAGAAATCACAAGACAAAACGATGAACTTTTAAAGTCCATTGCCACAAATCAAACAAAAGCTTTGATTGATGCTCATAATAAAGAAGTTGATAACCGTAAAAAAACCAACAAAGAAGTTGCCAATTTAGTCGATGAAAACAGCAAATCCATAGCTGAAAAATCACTTAAAACCTTTAAAGATTTTTCAAGCCAAAGGCTAAAATACCTTATTGAATACTACGAAAAATCAGGCAAATATCAAGAGGCGTGGGCTTTAAAAGAACGTGAGCTTTTAAAAGAGTTTAAACGCATAAATTTAGATAAAAAAACAGCCGATGCGATAGTTAAATTTAGAAAAAAAGAGTATTTAGACAGCTTTGTAAAAGAAAGTAAAATGAGTTTTAATGAGATAAAAGACAGTTGGAGCGAGACTATTTTATCTATGGCAAAAGCTGTTGAGGATAACTTTTTTAACTTTTTTACAGGCAAAATAAGAAGCTTTAAAGATATGTTTAAAAAGCTTAAAAATGATCTTGTAAGTGCATTTATAAGTCCATATGCAAAAGAGGTTAGTAGTGGGCTTGGCTCATTTTTTGCTAGTATTTTTGGACAAAACACAAATAAAGCAAGTGTCTCAAAAATGGCAACTTCTTTAGGTCTTACACTAGCAAATGGCGTTTATGCAGGTGAAGTAAATGGTGTGAGTGTAAAAATGGATAGTGCAGGAAATATCATGCAAGGTTCATCTGCATTTGATGGAGCAAAAAACATCTTAAGTCTTGCATCAAATTTAAACACAGTCAATAAGCTTTTTAGTGGAAATACTGGCATAATAGAAACTTTTAAAAATCTTGGCTCATCTTTGCAAGGTGGAGTTACGAAGATTTTTGATATTAATACTTATAAAAATCTTTTTTCAAATTTTCAAGGGAATTTGTTTGGAAGCATAAGTGGTGTTTTTGGAGATATTGCAGGATATAGCTATAAACTTTTTGGAAATGCTGCCTTAGCAAATGGTATAGCCGGTTTTGGCACTGAGTTTGGCTCAGCTCTTACATTTCAGCCAACTGTTGGGGTTGGTGGCTTTGCAGGAGCTGCTGGAACTGTGCTTGGCTCAGCTGGACTTGGGTATTTAGGTGGTAAGACAATAGGAGGGCTTGGCGATAGACTTTTTAAGGCTGATACATACGCAGGCAAATATGGAGGAATTGGCGGAGCTGTAGGCGGAGCAATAGGCGGAGCCATAGCAAGTGGAGCAGCTGCTGGAAGCTGGGCTGGACCAATAGGAGCTGCTATTGGTGCCGTGCTTGGTGCTGTTATTGGTGGATTTAGAGGAAAAACTAAGGTAAAAGATAGTGGAATACAGGCTTTTAGGGATTTTAATATCACACAAGATGGATTAAAAGATGGCGATATTAAAAATTTCGTTGATAAGCAAAAGAAAAGCTGGTTTAAAAGCAAAAGTTGGACGGAATACTCAAACATAACTAATAAGCAAAAAGATGAAATTAACTCTTTATTTTCATCCGTTTATGGTGTCGTGGCACAAAACGGTGGGGATTTAAACTATCTAAAAGTAAAATCAGGCAAATGGAGTAAGGGTGATGGCTTTGTAGATGTTGGTGTAAAAACTGCTGTTGTAAGATCTATGATGAGCTCACTAAAAGTCGATGAATATGCCAAAGAGTGGAAAGATTTAAAAAGTGTAATACAAGGCGTAGGAGAAGTTGGAGCTTATAGAAAAGAAATAAGCGCTATGTCTTTTAATAACCCAGTAAAAGCTGCTAAAAATCAAATGGATAGTTTGAATGAGGCACTAACTTTTGGGCTTAGTTCAAAGACAAATTTAGATAAATTTAAAGGTGCTATTGATGAGATAGGAGAACTTAGCGCAAAAGAGTTTTTAGAAATTTATAATAAAAGCCTAAGAAAAGACTTTACTCCGCAAAATATTGAGGTATGGAAACAGCTTACACAAACTTTTAAAAATGCTACAAATGCAGCCAAAGAATATACTAAAACTATAATAGAATATTCAAAAAACATCTATTCATTAATGGGGGCGTATTTTAACTCTATTGGTAAAGCAAACAACTTTACGCCAAAGGTTTTAAATGAGCAATTAAACGCTATAAAAACAGCTTTAAAATACGACTTAAAGCCTGATGAAACAAAAGCTTTAAAAGATTTTAGCTTTGAAAGTATAAATGAGTTTTTTTCAAAACTTGATGATAAGGGGTTAAGAGCCTTTTTGGAAAATGGAGATTACGAGCTTAGAAGTACTCTTTTAGGCTTAGCGACAGAATATAATGAGTTTTTAAAGCAAACTACGCTTAATGCCATAAAGGCACTTGATGAGCTACAAAAAAGTTTTTTTATAAGCGTTAAAAGAAGCTTTGAACTAAATTTAAGCATCTTAGAAAAACAACTTAATATCATAAAAAACCTTGAAAATCAAAGCAATAAACTAAATAGCGATGTTTTTAAACAAAGCAATAGCCAAAAATATTTTTATAATCTTGATTTAGAAAGTGCAAAAGCTGAGTATAAAAAAGGAAATTTTGATAGTGATATTTTTAACACTTTAATAAATAGCTCAAACAACTACGCAAAAAGGCTTCTTGATAGCTCAACTTCATTTGAAAAATACAGCTATGAGATGCTTAAAATGGCGGGTGAGCTTGAGAGTGTAGGTGGGGGTGATAAAGAAAGTGTTGAGCTTAAAATTTCGCAAATAAAAGAGCTTTTAAATATCTCTAACCAAAACATTGAAGGTGCAAAAAAAGAGCTTTTAAGGGTCAATGAAACAGCACTTTTACAACTTGGTGAGCTTGAAAAACTTCTTGGAGAAGATAGTGTTTTATTTAAGGGATTAAAGGCTATTTATAGTGCTACTGTAAGTCTTAAACCACAAGATGCTAAGCAAAAGATTGATGAGCTTAATTTAACACCTTTTGCAAACGGTGGTATTGTAACAGCTCCAACAAATGCACTAATTGGCGAAGCTGGATATCCAGAAGCTGTAATTCCTCTAAAAGATGGCAAAGGCTTAAAAATAGACACATCAGGGGCTTTTGAAAGACTATATAATAAATTTGATGCCATAGAAAAGCTTGTTATAGCACTTTTAATGAACTCAAATAACTCATTAAGAATTTTAAGAAGTGCTGATAGTGGAGAAGGTTTACTTATAAAGGAAAGCAAATGACAATTATCACGCCTACTAAATTTACCCACATATCAAACACCTTTATTGATGAGAATTTGCCTAAATTTAGCCTTGAAGTTACATATAACACAGGCGATGAGGTTATTTATAAAAATAATATTTATAAATGCGTTAAGGACGGCGTTACAAATTTAAACCCTGTAAAATCATCAAAAGAATGGGTTTTAATGAGTGCTACAAACAAGTATAAATTTATGGATAAATACATCACCAGCCAAAGTAAAAGTGATGAAACAGTAGAAATTTTAATAAAAGTTGATGAGAGTATCGACACAATTGCCTTATTTAACCTAAATGCTGCAAGATGCGAAATAATAGGACTTGATAATGATGAAAATATCAAATTTATAAAAGAAATAAACCTAACTTATAAAAAAAGTAGAAGCTGGTGGGAGTATTTCTTTGGTAAGTTTTATTACAAGGCTGATGGGGTTATAAACTTAGATAAGCCATTTTATGGAAATATCAAAATCAAGCTTTATAAAAATAAATTTGGTGCATCTTTAGGTCATCTTTTGGTTGGAAGCAAATATCACTTAGGCGCTACGATTTATAGCCCTAAAATTGGTATTCTGGACTATTCAAAGGTGGTGGCTAATGACTTTGGCGATAAAGAGCTTTTTAAAGGCAAAAACGCCAAATTTGCAGATTTAGGCGTGGCTATAAAAAACATTAATGTCGATGAGGTTAGAAAAAAACTAAGCGAAGTTGCTGGAACTTTGGCTTTATTTATAGGCGATGAGAGAGATTATGGTTTTGATAGTTTAAATATTTATGGATTTTACAAAGATTTTAATATTTTAATAGACAGTGGCGGAATGAATGAATACTCAATCTGCCAAATTTCAATAGAAGGAGTTGTTTGATGAAGTTAGTGCCTGATAGTATAGTTTATGCCATAGAAAGCACTTTGGTAAAAACAGCAAGTGTGATAAAGGGAAATTTGTATTTAAAGCTAAGTGATTGGGATTTAGCAAGAGTATTTTTTGAAAGGGTTAAAAAACTAAGTCCTATATCAACACCTCCAAGCACAAAAGACCCTGCAAATTTTGATGAAAGAGCGGATTTGTTTTTAGCGTCTTTACCAAATTTACAGATTGAGTTAAATGAAATGATAGATGAGTTAAATAAAATAAACGCAGACAACATCATCATAAACAATAATTTAAGTGCTATAAATTTAGACTTTAAGCCAAATTTGGAAAAAGCTAAAGAGTATATAAATGATATGCTTATAAAAATTGAGCTTTTAAGAAATGATTATGAGAAAAACACAGCTGTTTTAGCAGGAAATGACTACACCTATTCAAAAGAGTATTTAGACGATATGTTTAGCAAATGCGTTCACATCCTAAACCACTACACTAAATTTGAAATAGATGAGATGTTAAAAACTAAAGAGGAAAAAAACAAAGAACTTTTTTATTTAAAATCAAAAATCGATGAGATGTTAAAAACCAAAGTAAATGCCGATGAGATATTTAAAAAAGCTGAAATTTATACAAAAAAAGAAATAGATGAAAAGCTTAGCAAAAAAGCAAACAGCGGCGATTCTTATAAAAAGGCTGAAACATATAGTATAAATGAGTTATATACAAAAAAACAGATAGATGAAAAAATAAAAGAAGTTAATGCGTATAAAAAAGCTGAAAGTGATAAACGGTTTTTGGGCATAAATGCTAAAGCAAAAGATAGTGACAAGCTTGATGGCTTGGATAGCTCAGCGTTTGCAAGAGCTAGTGAAATTTATTCAAAAAAAGAGTCTGATTCTAGGTATATTTTAAGTAACTCGACCATCTTGCCATTTGGTGCAAAAGCTGTAGTTCTTGTAAAAGCAGGGGTCGTTGTAAAAAACATCGGTTGTGAAGTAGCTCAAACTACAAAAAAGATTGGAAGGATTACTTATACGATGATAAATATAAAGCTTAGTTTTACACCCTCAAGTGTTTTTTCATACCTAACGTATACAAATGAAAAATTTGTTGGTTACACTGCAGGTAGCGAAAGGAAAGACCCTGAGCCAATAACAGTAACTGAACTAAAAGTGCTTTCTTTAACCAAAGAAAACGATAAAACCTATTCTTTTGTTAAAAGTGGTGATGTTAATGGAGTGAGTTATTTTTTTTAAATAATTTTTAAAAGGAGAAAATATGGCAATTAACATAGGAAGAGTCGGGATTGTAAATTACCCAACTTGGCAAGAAAACAAAGAGTATGAAACGCTTGATAGAGTAAGAGTTGAAAACATAGGCGTTTTTAGTTGTTTAAAAGACCACATCGCAACTTCTCAAAACAAACCATTGGGTGATAGTGAGTTTTGGATGTGTGAGATAGATTTTGCTGATATTAACAAAATTCACACTGCCTTAAATGAAGCAACAGAAAATATTTACTCAAAAGAAGATATCGCAGTTGAGCATATAGCAGAAAAAAGAAACGAGGCTATTTCTTTGATTAAGACAAAAAAAGAGGATTTAGAAGCTTTTTTAAATGGCGAAAAGGAAAACATCAAAACTCAAATTTCAAATTTAAACACTTTTTCAAATATCTTTAAATCTCAAACTTATACCTATAAACCTTTACAAAAGATAAAAGAAGAGGGCTTTTTGGAAGATAATGTAGCTGCTAAACCAAACGAAGATGGGCTATATGATGTAGGTGGTGCTTTGATAAGCAAACAAGAGTATGAAGCTAGAAAAAATATAAGCAACTTTTTAAAAAATTATGAATTCTATATAAAAGAATATCACCAAGGTATTGACTGGAATTCAAAAATATATAGAGAAATGTGGGTTAAGCTTCCAACTCAAACTATAAAATATATCCCAAAATACGGCGATATTTTATATTCTGAATATGGCGCTTTTGAGATTGATGATGGTGATGCTACAGTTTTTATAAAAGATGATGAAAGGTTTAGCGTATATAGACTTATAAAAGGATGCTTATATCCATTTATATATACAAAAACAATGGCAGAGTATTTAAAAAATAGTATTAAATTTGAAATTATGAGTTTTGAAAAATACAATGACTACGCCCAAAAAACACTAAAAGTAAGCACAAATAAAGATAGTAACGGTTTTTACCAAGAAGAATATGATTACGCTGATGAAGTGCAATCTGTATTTTTTCCTATGGTCTATTCAAGTTTTACAGACACCGGGACATTGGATAAAAACGGAATTATTGTAAGTAAATTTAAAATATTTGGAAATATGTCTGCTATAGAAGATGTCTCCAGGAGATTAGAGCATAAAGAAGATAGTAATGAGATTGTTTTTACGCTACATATGATAGATGCAAGCATATGTGAAATAAGCTTTAGTTATACTGTAAGCGAGGGTGCATGAGAGCTATATTTAACGCCATAATAATTTTTTACATTCTCTTTATGAGTGGATATATTTTAAATCAAAACAGGAAAATAAAAATTTTACAAAATGAAAATTTGATTTTAAAAGATGATTTGATAAAAGCAAATGCCAATTATAAATATATCTCAAAAGAATTTAAAAAAACTATTGAAATTTTGACTGATTATGAGGCAAATAAAACAGCAAACGAGAGTGAAATAAAAAGGCAAAAAGATGAAATTTATAAGAAAAAAGATGATAACACAACTATCAATCCTATCATTTTTGATAGCGTGCAGTTTATCTCTCGCAGGTTGTGGGGCGAGGCAACCACAAATTAGATATGAAAGAGTTAAAGTGCCTGAAATCTTTCTAACGCCTGTATTAGTGCAAGAAAGAGAAGTAAAAACAAATACCGATGTTGCAATTTTCTTAATTGACTTAGAATTTGGCTTAGAGCAATGCAACAACAGACTAAAAATGGTAAAAAGGCTAAATGATGAATGAAAAAATGATAGATAGCACTACTAAATTTGTTTTAAGTGTAGATGAGTGGAACTCTCAAGCTGTAATGTTTGTATGTGTTGTAATTATAATTATAGTTGTGTTTTTTTATACAAGGGTGTTTACAAAAAATATTGAAAAAAACCAAGATAAGCTAATTGATGTAATAAACAAAAACTCACAAAGCAACACAGAGCTAAGCAAAAGCATAGAACTTCAAAATAGAACTAATATTGAAACTTTAAATCGCCTTGATAAAGGTATAAACGAAAGTCTTAAGATGCATGAGATAACACATAATGATTTGAGTGATTTGAAAAAAATCGTGCTTAGTAAGAGATTTAACGATGAGTAATTTTGATAAAAGCTTTGAAGAGATATTAAATTTGGAGCTATCAAGTCCGTATAATGCCCTGCATAAAAATAAGGGTGAAAACGGATATACCTTTATGGGTATTTATGAGGGGGCTCATACAAATTGGAGTGGTTGGGAGATAGTTTATAGAACACTAGACCTTTATAAAGACCTTAGAAAGGCTAGTTATGAGTGTTATCAAAACATTTTTTTAACTGATTTAGTAAAAGAGTTTTATAAACTTAATTTTTGGGATAAACTAAGACTTGATGAGATAAGAAGTGATAGAATTGCTGATTTAATCTTTAAATTTGGGGTAAATGTTGGCATAAAAAGAGCTGTAAGGTATGCTCAAATGATAGCAAATGTAAGACTTGATGGCATAATAGGAGCTAACACAATAAACGCGTTAAATAAGCTTGATGACATGTATTTTGAGGAAAAGTATAAGGCTGAGTTTATAAGGTTTTATGAGAGTTTAGCAAAAAGAAATCCTGATAAAAATGACAGGTTTTTAAATGGGTGGTTAAACCGCGTTACTTTATCAAAAAATGACTTACAAAATTATAAAAATTTCATAAGTGACTTTGTGTCTCAAGCTTAAAATAAAATTTATAGTGTAAAATTATTGTATCAAATTAATTTTTATATGTTT
>QWCK01002070.1_pt1 | contig 26698 bp, 25 predicted proteins | sample 1972571 | NCBI WGS metagenome assembly QWCK01 (sample SAMN09866710, study PRJNA288562) | Human gut metagenome isolate term2_stool, whole genome shotgun sequencing... | isolation source: gut | host: Homo sapiens | place: USA: California | reverse complement strand
TGAGCTTATAGATCTGATAGAAAATATGAAAAATCAGGACTACAAAATTCCTATGAAGCAAGATGATTTTTCAATTTTGGAAGATAAAATTTATAAGCTATTTATAGAAATAGTAGAAGCCAAGGAGACGACCACAAAAAATAGTGAAAAGCAAATAGAATACCTAGAAGATATCGCCCATCAAATCAAAACTCCTATAACATCTATGCTTTTTTCTGTCGAAAATTTGGAAATTGATTACCCAGACAATGATGATATAGGAATCTTAAAAAGGCAAATTCTCAGACTAAATTCCTTATCAGATATTTTGCTTAAACTATCAAGCCTTGATGCCAATAAAGATCTTATGAAAAAGGAAGAAGTTAAGCTTGATGAATTGGTGACCTACGCTTTAGACACCTTAGATATAAAAAAATCTACAAGTGTAAAAATAGAAAAAAACTTAAAAGAAAATATTATTTTTGGTGATTTTTATTGGCTAGCAGAAGCCCTCATTAATATTTTAAAAAATGCAGATAACAGACCAGACTGTAATCAAATAGTTATTTCATCTTACAAAAATCCACTCTATACAAGCTTAATCATTGAAGACAATGGTGGGGGTATAGAAAAAGAAAATATTATAAAAATCTTTAAGCGCTTTTATAAAACCCCTGACTCTAAGGGATTTGGTATAGGTCTTGCCATGGCGAAGACAATTGCCGAAAAGAATAATGGAGTAATATCTGTTGCAAATACTGAAGATGGTGCAAGATTTGAAATTAAATTTTACAATGTCACCTAAAAATCACTTTACTTTTATATGCTTACCTTGACATAAGAAAGAGGAGGCAGTTATGGAAATTTTAAAAGTAGAAAATTTAAGAAAAGAATATGGGGAAGGCAATTCCAAGGTAGTGGCCTTAGATGGAGTTGACCTTACTATTGAAAGAGGGGAATTTGTTGCCATTGTTGGACCAAGTGGATCTGGTAAATCTACACTTTTGCACATTGTAGGAGGGGTAGATAGTCCAAGTGATGGAAAAGTTTACATAGATGGTAATGACATTTCTCAGTATTCCTTAAAGGAACTAGCCTTATTTCGCAGAAGGAAAGTAGGGCTTATCTACCAATTTTATAATTTAATCCAAAATCTAACTGTAAGGCACAACATAGAATTACCTTTAAAGCTAGATAAGAGAAAAATCCATGAAGATGTTTTAGAAGATTTAGTTAGAAAACTTGGCATAGAAAGTAAACTTGATTCTTTCCCAAGTGAACTATCTGGAGGTCAGCAGCAAAGGGTAGCTATAGCAAGGAGTATTATCTATAAACCTTCAATAATCCTAGCCGATGAACCAACAGGCAACCTAGACAGGAAAAACTCCAAGGAAATAATTGAAATCTTTAAATATTTTAATAAGACCTTAAAACAAACAATAATCCTAATCACCCACGATGAAAAAATTGCCCTAGAGGCAGATCGAATTGTGACCATAGTCGATGGGAAAATCATAGGAGATGAGAAAAATGAATAAGAAAAATTTTCCAATTTTTATCTCAGTTTTTATCGTTTCCTTGTTTTTTACGGTGATACTTTATTATTCCTATTCTAGTATTTCTTTTACAAATAGAGAATTTAGGGCTAACTATTATGAAGATGCCTATATAGAAGGAGATATAAAAGAAAATGAAATAGAAAAAATTAAAAGTAATGAATATGTTAAAGAGGTTGGTTTTGAGTCGAGTGATACGATATCAGGAAGAATTGATGATAAGATTTTAGCAATATCTCTATTTGACCAAGCAATTGCCAATATGAAGGGTGATTATGATTTAAAAGAAGGAAGGTATCCTAATAATTTCGATGAAATTGCCCTTAGTGAGAGCCTTATAAAAAACAAAAATTTAGCTATATCGGATAAAGTAAACATTGAATTCGGAAAGCGAACATTAGAAGGTAAAATTGTAAATCCAACATATAAGCCTACAAGTGATGAAGAATTTATAAAAACAACAAGTAAGGAAATGAAAATAGTAGGAATTATTAAGGATAAACCTAATAGTATAAGTGGTGCAAATATTCTTATTTATCCAGATTATGAAAATAAACAGACTGCAGTGAAATTTGAATCAGTTTACAAGGCTTACGACAATAAAGATTTAATCGAAGAAGATTTGTCAAATAAATTGGGTAGGAAAATTAAAGTTGAATTTGAACCTGCTATTGTTGAGCGTTATTACTTATATGAGAATAATATAGGAAGAATAGGAAAACAACTACCAACAATATTTCTTGTAATTTTAGCCATAGGAATATTTGTATTTTTCAATAAAAATATATTTTTAGTATGGTCTTTAGAGAAAATCAAGGTCCTATCCATGTATAAATCAATAGGAAGCACAGATTCACAAATACTTTCCTTGCTTTTTAAAGAAGCGGTTATCATATCGATTTTACCATTATTGCTAGGACATATTTTAGGATATGTAGTAATTAAAAAATATTTTAGCCTAATTAATAGTAAAATGGGCATTGATGTGCCAACTTCTGTAGATTTTAATATTATATTAAGCTTTCTTATAATATTGATTTCTTTACTAATTATATTTATATCGCTTGCAATTACCTTGAGGAAAATTAAGAAAATAGAGATTATAGATGGTCTAAAGGGTCTAATAAACTTTAAAAAATCAAAAAAGAAAAGAGCTAGTACTATTTTTAAGGAACTAAGGATAAATAATCTCGCAAGTATTAAGTCTCAATCATATATTTCTACAATAGGAGTCTTAATAATTGCGGTTTTATTTATCTTGATATCTTTTTCAAGTTATATGGTAGATTTAGGTTTTTATCAAGATGATTATAATCTAATTGTTGATTATTATAGCAAAGATCCAAGATTACCAGAAAATCTAATTTTGGTTGACGAAAAGATTGATTCAAAAAAATCATTTGTCTATCAACAAAGAAACTTATTAATAGATAATAATTTAGAATTTTCTGAAGAATTTTTTGCAAATAATTTAGATGATTTTTTATTAGAAAATACTGGCACTGATGAAGACAATATAATTCTAGCAGATATAGTAGGTCTTAGAGAAGAAGACCTTAATACCTTAGGAGGTAATAAAGGAGAATTTATTTTATATAATATGATTCAGTCCAACCCTAATGAGCCATTAAGAGATGCTAAGATGGTTAAGTTTTTTAAAAATCCTAAAAAATTAGATTTAATAACAGCAAGTGGAAATAAAACTTCAATTGATATTAGTAAGAGCATAGATGATTTAAAAGATATAACATTAAAAATTAGTCGAGGTGGTGCCTACATTTTTACAGATTTTGATACTTATTTTAAACTTTTGGAGGATACAGGCAATGGCAATCTAGTAAACTATCCTTTTTCTCTTAAAATGGATGTGAATCCTGATCAAATTTCTGATAGTAAAGAATCTATTAAGAATTTTTTAGATAAAAATCCTAGAACTGATGAAAGTTTTGAAGTTCATAGTGATGGTGATAGGAGCGAGGAAGATGACAAACTGTTGGGTGGACTTTTAAGTATAAACTTTATTTTAGGAGCAATAATTCTTGCTTTGAATTTCACAAATGGATATGCCTCTATAAATTCAAGCTTGATGGCAAGGAAAAGAGAAATAGGGAACCTCTACTCCATAGGTATGGAAAAAACTGATTTAGAAAAATTATTAAAACAAGAATTTGTATTTGAACAAATAAAATCATTTGCCTTAGCAATATTATTGACCTTTTTTGGTATCACAATCATGTCAATAATATCATCTAGATATAGCTTTTATGTATTCTTAAAATACAATAATCACTTAGCTTTTCTAGGTTTTTCCCTCATAGTTTATGCCATAAATATATTGATCTATCACTTATCTCTAAAAAGAATTCTAGATAGACCAACAATTGATCTAATTAGAACAGAATAAATCAATGAGAGCAGCTCTTTACGGGGCTGTTTTTGTTTTTTAAGTATATAAATAGATCCTAAATTATAATCATAAAGTATATTTTTGCATATTAAGTTAATTTATTTTATAATAAAAATAAAAAGGTATATATTTGGAAAATTTTAAAAAGTATATAATAGAAGATTTAAGTCCAGAGCCACTGTTCATTGTCGACATAAGTTGGAATCATGAGGGACTTAAAGTGACTTTAGAAAGCGAGTCAGGTTTATATAAAATTGGTATTTTATTTGATGAAACTGTCTACTTATACCAATATACAGCAGAATCCTATAAACCAAGCTGCCGGATTGATTCATCTGAGGAATATTATCCATTTTATTATAGTGAAAAATCAGATATGATCGATAGATTAAAAGAAGATGTCGACTATGTTAGAGACGATGAAATAATTCATTTTGTGATAATTGGTCTTGATGATGTTGTAGATGTCTTGACAACTGATTTGCCAAAAGTTTTTAAATTATAAAAGGAGGATACTATTTTTTTTAATAAAACAGTTAAGAAATTTTTTGTAGATGATGGAAGCTATGACCTATTATGGTTTATATTTGGATTGTTAATTTTATTTGTTTTTGCATTTCTAAGTATGCCTTATTGGATTTTTTGTTTGGGTATTGGGGTCCTTATCAGTACGATTTTTAGATATATTACAACAGATGCCCTGTTTTATGATGACTTTAAAAATTTAGACAACAGAAAAGATAGACTTAATTACATATTGAGTAAAAATATTTTTACATTATTTTTTCTAGCAAGTTTTATATTAATTTTATGTATTTTATCATTCCTAGCTACAAAGTTAGGTTTTGTAAATGAAAATGAAGTCAATCTTGGTTTGGTTTTTAAGTTTTTAGTCTATATACTTGCGTCTGAAAACGTTACTTTAATGCTTAACAACAAAATGATTCCTTCGTATAAATCTGGTCATAAAAGAAATATTAAAGTAGATATAATGATTGGTACGGAAAATTTAAAGTCCATGATGTCATCCTTATTTGTAAATATTATTCTAATTATTTTTATATTTATGTTTAAAATTGACTTAACTATCTTTGCTGGAATAGTGTATCTTATTGCGTCAATTTTTATTTTTGCCATTTACAAAACTTGCTAGAATTATGTAAAGTTGATTTTGTTTTTAGGATAGGAGGGATTATGTTAGATCAAATATTATTAGGTATAAGTATTGGTTGTATTTTATTAATTACAGTATATAGGTCAAAATTTAAGGGGGACATTGGAGAATTAGTTGTTGCGAAATTTTTAAATAAGTTGGATGAAAGCAAGTATAAAGTAATTCATGATATAAAAATTAAAAATCCGACTAGCAATACAAAAACAAGTCAGATAGATCATTTGGTTATATCAAAATATGGAATATTTGCTGTTGAAACCAAGGCATATAAGGGGAAAATTTATGGTAAAGAATATTCGCGCAATTGGACACAGTATTTAGGTAGTAAAAAATATGAATTTATGAATCCGATTTTACAAAATTATGGTCATATTAAAGCACTTGAGACTATCCTTGAAGGAAAATATCCTGGAATGAAATATTTTTCTATAATAGCTTTTTCTCCTGAAGCAAATTTAGATGCAATTGAAGTAAAGGATGCTAAGCTTTGTAAGATTTCACAAGTTGGTAAGATAATTAAAGACCTATCCGTTGAGGAAATTTATAATAATGAGGACTTAGATAAAATTGTTGGTATTATAAAGGAAAATAAATCACATCAAACGGATTTTTCACATGTGAGAGATATAAAGAATATTAAGAAGGAAAATGATAAGAAAATAGAAGAAGGAATCTGTCCTAAATGTGGAGGCAAACTTGTTGAGAGGGAAGGCAAATATGGAAAGTTTTTAGGTTGTTCTAACTTTCCTAAGTGCAGGTTTGTCGTTTCTGGGAAAAAGATAGAGAAATTATAGGATAATGCTTAATAATAGTAGAAAAATGATTAGTAAAAATCAAATTTTACATTTTGTTTTATACGTGGGATCTTTTCCTTTGTTATTCTTGAGCTTTATTTTATGCGATAAAATTCAATTTATCCCACTTTTTAATAATATTTTTTTGGGCATATCTATATTTGTATTTTTTGCTTATAATATTTTCTTTATTAGTAAATTTACAAACCTTAATATTAATTTTTATTTAAAACTATTGTCAACTCTTATTATGATTGGACTCGGCCTTTTGGCTGGATATTTGGTTTTGATTATGAGTATCTTTGCTTTTAAGGATAATGTTCCTTTTACTTATAAAGGGGAAAAATATTATATTTTAAATGATGGTTGGCTTGATGATAACTTTGTGGTTTATAAAAAAGATTTTATCATAATGGGTAAGATGAATTTTGAAGATAGTGATAAAACTTTTAACAACTTAGAACAAATCAGGAATGAAGATGTCAAAGCTTGTCTTGAGTTGTATTTAAAAAAGGATAAAGAAATTATAAAGGAAGAAATTTCTGAAAAAAATAATGAAGAAAAAGGAATCCTAAGTAAATCTGAAATTTTAAATAACTTTGGTTTTGAAGATGCAAGAAAAATCCCGAATTCATCTTATGGACTTGTGGAGGTTGATAGGGCAGGAGCAAGGTCAAGATGTTTTTTTGTTGAAATTATAAATAACAAGTTAAATTTAATCTCAGAATTACCTGACACTAGCCCAGATATTAGTGGGAAAATTGTAGATGATGGTTCTATTTTGCTTATTTGTAAAGATATAAATGGAAACCTTAAAAAATATAGATCTGTTGATGCTGGCAAGACTTTTGTACCCTTCAACTAATAAAATTAATATTTGATTTTAGGAAAAATTTGCATATAATTAAAGCTAGGGAATGAAGTACTCCCTTGATAATTATAATCTAAAACGCGTTTGCTGATGACTTCTACATGGTGTAGGGTTGTCAGCTTTTTTATTTATAAAAGGAGGATTTATGATTTTATCACTTGGACTTATTTTGGTATTGGGTATGGTCTTTGCTAAAATATTTGATAAATTAAAGTTACCTAGAATAATTGGTATGCTTATTACAGGAATTATCTTAGGACCTCAAGTTTTAAATTTACTTGATGTTAATGTTTTAAAAATATCATCTGACTTAAGGACCATTGCCCTTATTGTAATTTTAATTAAGGCCGGACTAAGTCTTGATATAAAAGATTTAAAGAAAGTTGGACCAGAGGCAATTTTATTATCATTTTTACCAGCAAGCTTCGAAATATTAGCTTATGGATTTTTTGTGCCAAGGCTTCTAGACTTAGATCTAATAAATGCATTGCTTATGGGAGCTGTGATGGCAGCAGTTTCTCCTGCTATAGTTGTGCCTAGGATGGTAAAACTAATTGATGAAGGATATGGTAAGGATGAATCTATTCCACAAATGATTCTAGCGGGAGCATCTTGTGATGATGTATTTGTATTGGTTTTATTTTCAACATTTTTAGCTATGGCTAAGGGTGAAGGATTTTCTTATAGGTCACTAATAAAAGTGCCAATATCAATTGTTTTGGGCATTTCTTTAGGTGTTGTAATTGGATTTTTATTGTATATATTTTTTGAAAAACGTTATAAAAACGGTTCTTATATTAGAAATTCATCTAAGGTTATTATAATATTGGCTATTGCTTTCTTGCTTGTAAGCTTAGAGGGACTTGTAAAAAATATTATTCCTATATCTGGACTACTTGCAGTTATTGCTATGGCATCATCCTATAAGATAAAAGCAGAAGAAAGGGTAGTTGATAGACTTTCTGAAAAATTTGCCAAGCTTTGGATATTTGCAGAAATATTACTTTTTGTCCTTGTTGGTGCAGAGGTAGATATTAAATATATGACTGAGATAGGTTCTATAGGGATAGTTTTAATAGCATTGGGACTTATAATTAGATCAATTGGTGTATTTATATCTGTTAGACGAAGTAATCTTAATAAGAAGGAGAAAATTTTCACGATTTTTGCTTACACTCCAAAAGCAACAGTACAGGCAGCAATTGGTTCTGTTGCTCTTAGCAACGGTTTGGATTCAGGCATGTCTATTTTATCAATAGCAGTTCTTGGTATAATTATCACTGCTCCGCTAGGTGCGATTTTGATTGACAAGAATTACAAAAAGCTTTTAAGTAGAGCCTCAAGTTAATTTAATGGTATAATAATTCTAATCTTAGGAGGAATATATGCCAGAAACAAATTTAAAAGTTAAATTATTAAATTATACAAAAGATGGTGAGGAGACTATAGCTCAAGCAGGTAAACTATGCTATTCTCAAGTAGGAGTTGATGAAATTTCTAAAAAGCAAGATTCAGAGTCAATAGCAAAGTATGTAAAAATGTTAGCAAGTCTAGGACATTTAAGCCCCATAGAACATATTTCTTTTACTTTTGCTGTGGAAGGCGTTTCAAGAACTCTAACCCATCAACTTGTTCGCCATAGATTAGCATCTTATTCTCAACAATCACAAAGATATGTAAAACTAGATGGTTTTGAATATATAATTCCTCCACACATAAAGGAAAATCCAGAAGCAAAGAAGATTTTTATAGAGGCCATGGAAAAGGACCAGGAAGCCTATGATAAGCTAGCAGATATCCTTACAAAAAAACACTATGAAGATTTAATTAAAGAGGGAGAAGACGATAAATCAGCAAAAAGAAAAGCTATAAAGATGGCTATAGAAGATGCTAGATACGTATTTCCAAATGCTTGTGAGACAAAAATAGTTTTTACAATGAACGCAAGAACTCTCTTACATTTTTTTAATCTTAGATCTTGCAATAGGGCCCAGTGGGAGATTAGAGAGATGTCTGATCAAATGGTCAAACTTGTAAAAGTAATATATCCTAGTGTGTTCCAATCTGCAGGTCCATCCTGTATTAGTGGACCATGTCCTGAGGGTAAAATGACTTGTGGTAAAATTGAAGAAGTTAGAGAGAAATTTAAAAATATTTAAGGGCCTCTGGCTCTTTTATTTTGCCTTAAAATGGGTATAAATAAAGAATAGAGATTATAAAAAAAGGAAGATGATTTATGTCTTATATACAATTAAGTGAAGTAAGTAAAAAATATAAGTCAGGCCAGTCAGAAATCCTAGCTAATGATGGGATAAGTTTCGATTTAGATCAGGGAAGACTATTAATAATTGTTGGAGCATCAGGTGCTGGCAAGACTACGCTTTTAAATATAATTGGTGGTATGGAGCAGGCGAGCAGCGGTGATATATTTATTGATGGTAAAAATTTAAGTAAGCTAAATGAAAACGAACTTACAAGATACCGCAGGGACGATGTTGGATTTGTTTTTCAACACTATAATTTGATTCCAAATCTAACAGCATTAGAGAATGTAGAACTAGCAAGTGAAATATCCAAGGGATCTTTAAAAGCAGATGAGGTATTAGCAGAAGTAGGCTTATCAAAGAGGCAAGATAATTTCCCTTCCCAGCTTTCTGGTGGCGAGCAGCAAAGAGTGGCTATTGCAAGAGCTTTAGCAAAAAATCCAAAACTTCTTTTATGTGATGAACCTACAGGTGCCCTTGATTATCAAACTGGAAAAAATATTTTAAAACTCCTTCAAGATGCATCAAGAAATTTTAACTCTACAGTTATAATTATAACTCACAATTCGCTTATAAAACCGATGGCTGATGAGGTAATAGAGCTAAAAGATGGAAGAATATTGAAGTCTTATACGAATGAAAATCCAGTGCCTGTAAGAGAACTCGAGTGGTAGTATGAATAAGACTTATATAAAAAATATCTTGAGGGATATTAAAAAAACTAAGGGAAAAGTTTTTTCCATAGGAGTTATGGTAGGGCTTGCAACAATGGTAATCGTCGCCTTAAATCTTACCGGACCTTCAATGAGAAAAAGTCTACAAAAATCTCTAGATACATTTAACCATCCGGATATAATTGTAAAATCAACATATCCAATGGACTATGAAGATAAAATTTTATTAGAAAAAGATAGTGATATAGAAGATATTTCCTATATAAAAACACTTGATCTTTTAGATGGAGAAAAGATTATTAGACTAAAGTCTTTTGATAAAAATTTTGGGAAAATAAGACTTGATGAAGGGAAAATGATTCAAAATGACAAAGAGATAATACTCGATAAGTCATTAAAAAAATATTATAAGCTAGGACAGCAAATTGACTTAGATTATATAAATATTAGTCAAAAAGATAATTCTAAAATAAAAAATACTCGTTTTAAGGTTGTAGGATTTTTTACTACAAGCGAAAAATTCATGGAGGATATGAGAGATCTTTCTCCTATAGGAAAAAAAGAGATAGAAGGTCTTGCCTTCGTTAATTCTGATAATTTTACTGATGAGAAATTTAATGAAGTAAATATTTCTTATAAAGATTCGCTTGATATGGATAAAACAAGCGATGAATATCTAAAGTTTATCAAAGCCAAAAAAGAAAAAATTGAAGATAATATTTATTTTAGACCAAAAGAGGTGCTAGAAAAGATAAAGACTGATGCAAATGACAAAATTTCAGATGCAGAAGAAGATATTAATAGTGCAGAAAATAAGCTTACAACTACTGAAAAAGACCTTAAAGATGCCAAGGAAAAACTTGATGACGGTTTTAATGAGTACGAGAAAAATAAAATAGATTTTGAGAGAAAAATTAAAAGTGGAGAAAATGAACTTTTAACTTCTAAGAAAAAACTAGAAGATGGCCAAGCAGAACTTGACTCATCAAAAGGTGATTTAGCAACAAAGAGAAGAGAATTTGAGGCTAAAACACAAGAAACTGAAAATCTTCTAGCGAAAAAGCTAAAAGAATTAAACGATGGAAAAAAACAACTAGAAGAGAAAAAAGCTCAGATTCAATCTGGACTTGACGCCATTGATAAGACTGCAAACGATGAAAGAGAAGCCATGCTAGAGCAAATGGAAGGGGAAGATTTATCTGCCCTTGCTCAAGAAACAAGCAATGAAGAGATTAATGCAAAGCTTGATGAACAAAAGGCGCCACTTATTGCAGGACTTAAAGAAATTGAGACAAAAGAAAATGAGCTAAATGCAGCTTTTGCTGAGTATAACAAAGGGAAAGAAGACTTTGAAGCTGAAAAACAAGAAGCCTTAGAAAAAATTCAAGCTGGCCAAGCTGAAATAGATAAAAATCAAAAAGAAATAAATCAAGGGTGGACTAGGTATTACGAAGGTAGAGATAAGCTATCATTTAATAAACAAGATGGTAAAAGAAAACTTGAAGATGCATATAGACAGTTAATTAATTCAAAGGCTGACTATGAAAAAGGTCTTAAGGAATTTGAAGATAAGAAGCAAGATGCAGAAGAGAAAATTCAGGATGGTAAAAAAGAAATTGCAGATAATAAGCATGCTCTTTTAAAGCTTAGAGATCCAGAATATAATGTCGAAACTATTTTCGACAACCAAGGGTTAGATACCTATTATAAAAATTCCTTAAATATGGATTCTCTTTCAAAGGTATTCCCAGTATTTTTCTATATGGTAGCCATGCTTGTAACTCTTACAACTATGAAAAGATATATCCAAGAACAAAGGTTAATTAACGGTACACTCAAATCTCTTGGATATACAAATAATATGATAGCAAAAAGATTTTACGTCTACGGCCTAATACCTACCATAATCGGATCAATAATTGGAGGAATACTTGGAAGACTTATTATAGTCAAAGTTATCTTTGACGCTTATTCTACTGGTTTTGAAATCCTTGATGTAGAATATGTAAATTCTTTGATGGTAATTATCGGCTCAGTTATTCTTTCATCCCTCCTTGTAAGTCTTACTGTTTTCTTTACATCAAAAGAAACTGTAAGGGAAACTCCAGCAAGGCTCCTTTTGCCAATTAGTCCAGATAAAGGTACCACAATCTTACTTGAAAAAATAAAGCCAATATGGAAACGACTTTCTTTCATGCAGAAAATTACTGCTAGAAACCTTTTTAGGTACAAGTCTAGGATGTTTATGACAATTTTCGGTGTGGCGGGATGTACAGCTTTAATATTTTTTGGTTTTGCTATGATTGATTCTTTAAAGGATACTGCATCAATCCAGCAAAATGAACTTCATAACTACAAGGCAGTAGCAATATTAGATGAAAAAGCAAGTGGGGAAGATAAAAAAAATTATGAGGATAATGTAAAGTCATATGAAAGACTCCCTATCAAAAATGATACAGCAAACTTATCCAAGGATGATATAGACCTTGAAATATCTATTGTTGTCCCAAATGATAAAAATAAATTTAAGGATTTTGTAAGTCTAAGAAAGAATAGGAAAAATCCTATAGACTTAGAAAAATCCAAAGCTGTTCTTACTGAAAATGCTAGTAAAAAGCTTGGAATAAAAGAAAATGATAAGATAAAAATAAAGGTTGATGATAAAACTCTTGATGTCGAAATTGGAGCTATTTCAGAAAATTACGTTGCAGATTATTTGTATCTATCTAAAGAATATTACGAAGAGCTTAGTAATGAAAAAGCTAATGTAAATGCTAACTATATCAAAGGTGATCCTAAAGAAATAATTGAAAAATTAGAGGAAACGGATTCTGTGCTTGCTGTTATAAATACAGGCAAAGCATATGCATCAATGGATGCCCTTCTTGATAACCTAAATTTAGTAATAGTAGTAATTACATTAATATCTTCTGTCCTTGCGAGTGTAGTTTTATATAATATTACTGACATAAATGTAAGTGAAAGAAAAAGAGAACTTGCTACTATAAAAGTTTTAGGATTTTATCCTAAGGAAGTTACATCCTATATTTATAGGGAAATATTTATCCTAACAATACTAGGTATTGTTTTCGGATTTGGACTTGGTTATGCAATGTTTAGATACATTATTGACCTAGTTGCACCGAGGGATATTATGCTTGCTTATAAGTTACATCCTATTAGCTTTATAGTATCAGCTGCTATTACTCTGGCCTTATCACTAATTATATTAGTATATGTCCACAGAAAACTAAAGAAAATAGATATGGCAGAAGCCATGTCAAGTGGGGAATAATAAAAGGCGGGAAACCGTCTTTTATTTTGCAAAAGTAGATAAAAAGATAAACTTTGTTATAATTATTAAAGAGGTGAATTATGAAAATTATATTTGTAAGACATGGACTTACCATGTCAAATATAGAAATGAAATATTCTACACCCGATACAAGACTTGAAAAGTCGGGTTTATATATACTAGATAAGACAAAAAATTTGCTAAAAGATTATGACATTGATGAAATCTACACATCAGGACTTGTTAGAAGCCAGGACACAGCTAAGATTTTGGGTTTTGATAACTTCTTAGTTGACAATAGGCTAAATGAAATGGATTTTGGAGATTTTAAGGGCCAAAATATTTATGATGTTAGGAAGAATCATAAAGATTTCTTTGAAAAAGAAAAAGAATCCTACTTTGACTTAACTTACCCAAATGGCGAATCTAGGAGAAATGTAATAAATAGGATAGGTGCATTTTTGGAAGAGAAATCAAAAGAGGATAAAAATATATTAGCAATAAGTCACGGAATTGCTATTAGGTCAAGTTTATTTTGGATATTAAAAGACCTAGATAACTGGCATTCTTTCTGGATAGATAATGGATCACTTACAGTTTATAATATCAAGGATAATAAAAAACTTATAGAAAGTGTTAATCTAATATGAAGTTTATCCACCTGGCTGATTGCCATCTTGGAGATAGTTTTAATTTTAAAAGTGGACTTTCAAACAAGATTAGAAATAATAACTTAGAGTCTTTTAAAAAAATTTTAGTTAATAATATTGATGTAGATTTTTTATTAATAGCTGGAGATTTGTATGAAAGATCTCTTTTTACCTTAAAAGATTACACAAATCTTTTTGACGTTATTGAGTCTTTTGGAAAAGATGTTTTCTATGTTACTGGAAATCATGATTATATAGGGGATGGAAATAAGTCAATATTTAAATTAAAGCCTGAAAACCTCCATATATTTACTGATGATAAACTTGAGTTTTATGAAATAAACTCTACAAGAATCTACGGCATATCTTATAAGGATAGGATATTTAATGGCGAATTTAATTATGATATAAATTTAGATGAGAAATTTTTTAATATTTTACTCGTTCACGGAACAATAAATGAAGCTAATAGTAATTATCTTAATTTAAATTTAGAAAAGTTAAAAGCCATGGGGTTTTCTTATGTGGCTTTAGGTCATATCCATAAATATGAAAATTTTGGGGGAAATATTTATTATTCCGGATCAATTGAGCCTAGTGATTTTTCAGATATTTATGATTACGGTTATATCTTATATGATAATGGAAATATCTCTCATATTGCTTCATCAGTAATGAAGTTTCACGATTTAAAATATAATTTAGCTGATTTCGAAAGTGAAGATGATTTGATTTATCATATAAATACTAACCTTTCTGAAAATAAGGAAAACTATTTAAGATTGAATCTAGATGGCAATGTAAATCAAAAAAAGTTTAATAATGCTTTAAGATCGAGCTATGTAGAAATAAAAGTAAACAAAGAAGAACCTCTATATAATTTAGTAAATCTCTATCCAAATTCGTTGTTAAAAAAATATTATGAAAAATTCTCGAAAAATCTTACAGAGAATGAAAAACGAGCCTTGGAAATAGGATTGGATGCTATTTACAGGAGTAAGGATGACTAGAATTTTTATTGAAGAATTAAATATTAAATCTTTTGGACAATTTGAAAATAAAATAATTAAACTAGATCCTACTTTTAATCTAATTTATGGGCTTAATGAAAGTGGTAAAACTACTATAAAAAATTTTATAGAGGGAATGTTTTATGGTTTTGATGAAGGAAAGCTTAGGATTAATTTCTCAAATAAGAGAGAAATCTATAGACCAAAGACTTCTTATACTTATGCTGGTGAGATGAAAATTATTAAAGATAATAAACTGTACTTGTTATTTAGAGATTTTGAAAGCGGCGAGTATAGGGTAAGCAATCTATCAGATAGGCAAGAAGTTAATTTAAAAAAATCAGATTTAAACGCACCAGGAAAGTTTTTTTTAGGTATCGATTACGATATTTATAAGTCATATATATCTACAGAGCAAATTCAAAAAATAAGTGAAGATAGTAAGAAAAAAATCTTAGAAAAGCTATTAGCTTCAGATATTGATTATAATTTTTCAATAAAAGAAGCTATCGAAAATTTAGATAAAAGATTAAAAGAAATAGGCACAGAAAGAGCTTATACTAAACCATATTATAAAACCAAGGAAAAAATAGAAATTATCGAAGATAAATTAGGTGAAATCGATAGATTAAAAAAAGATTTTTATAAATCTTATGAAAAGCTTGACAGTCTTAAAGAAAGTTTAGCGAAGAAAGAAAATGAATATCAAGATAGAAAGCAAATAAATCAAATTTACAATCAGAAAAGATCTGACGAGAATCTTAAATCTTACAAAAATTGGACTGATAAATTATATGAACTAGATGAGGAATTAAAGCATTATGATGATCTTGAAGGAATTAAATTTGAAGATTTGACCATCGAAGATACAAGTGAAAATAAAGATTATAAATTAATTTATACTCTAGCAATTATTGCCCTAACTCTTGCAGCAATCATATCTAAAAGAATTTATATTCTATTATTAACTTTCCCTTTTATATATCTGATTTTAAAGGGAAATGATAAAGATAAGGAATCTGAGTATAATAATTTAAGACGCCGCTTTACAAAATACCAAAATCTCCTTGATCAAAGAGAAGAAATCGAGGAAGTATTAGATATTTTGAAAAAACAAGATTTAGGCATAAATCTTGACGAAAGCGAAGTGGATGTTGATTTTTCCGCTTATGATAATTTAAAAGAGTTAGATGAGATATCAAAGCTTGAAGAAGAAATTAAAAATTTAAGAATTAAGGCTCATTCTTTAGAAAAAAGCCTCTTATCAATAGATAATATCTTGCAAAATGAGGCTGGCTTAAGAGATGATTTAAAATATCAAATGGTTAAGCTCATTAATCTTGATAAAGAAATTGAGGCAATTGATCTTGCAAAGAAGATTATCTTAGAAATAGCCGAGGAAAATAGCGCTGATATTTACAAATTAAATAAAAATATAAAAGACATTTTAAATAGTACTAGTAAATCTAAATTTGAAATAAGTTTTGATAAAAATTTACAGACAAATATCAGAGATAAGTCAAGTTTTTCTTATGACGAAGCCCAGCTATCAAGAGGCTTTTATGACCAAGTAAATCTAGCTTTGAAATTAAGTTTGACTAGTGAGGCTATAAAAGATTCATTTTTAATTTTTGATGATGCCTTTATAAATTATGATATAGAAAGATTAATTAGATTTTTATACTTAATTTTAGATGAATCTTCAACAAGGCAAATAATTTACTTTACTTGCCACAAAAGAGAAGAAGAGTTTTTCGAAGCAGAAAATATACAGATAAATAAAATATATTTGGAGGATAGATGATTTATGCTCTAGCTGATCTCCACTTAGACTATACGGAAGAGAAGTCTATGGAGGTCTTTGGAGATACTTGGGAAAATTACCAGGAGAAGATCTTCACTAATTGGAAAAATAAAATACAGGATGAAGACACAGTATTAATTCCAGGTGATATATCTTGGGCGATGGATACCAAAGAAGCTGAGGTTGACCTAGCTAAGATTGATAATTTACCTGGTAAGAAAATTATGATGAAAGGTAACCATGATTACTGGTGGTCTTCGCTTAATAAGCTTAATAATCTGGGACTAAGATCAATAGAATTTTTACAAAATAATTCTTTTGAAGTGGAAGATTATTTAATATGTGGGACTAGGGGCTGGATTAGTAGAGATAGTAGAGATTTTACGGATCATGATGAAAAAATTTATAAAAGAGAACTTCTAAGGCTGGAAAATTCTCTTAAAAGTTCTAAATCAGACAAAAATATTATCATAATTCTTCATTATCCACCAATAAATGCGGATGGATCATTGAATGAATTTTTCAATTTAGCTAAAGAATTTAAGGCTCACACTGTTGTTTATGGTCATCTTCACGGAAAGGGACATAGACTGATAAAAGAAGGAAATTTTGAAGGGGTTAATCTAATCTGCGCAGCAAGCGATTATGTAGATTTTAACCCAGTAAGGATAGGATAATGCAAAGAGAAATAGAAGTAAAGGTATTAGGAATAGTTCCTGAAGAAATAGAAGAAAAGTTAATAAGGCTTGGAGCTGAAAAAGTGTGTAGAGAGCTACAAAAAAATTATACTTTCGAACCTGAATCAGGAGAATTTGAAAAAGGATATCTAAGAATCCGAGAGAGTACTGTTGATGGGAAAAAATCTCCAATTGAACTTACTTTCAAGGAAGTAAAGGGCGATGAGGAAGTCAGAATTAACAATGAATTTACAGTTCATATAGATTCTGTATCCATGATGACATCTATTTTAGATAAGATGGGAGTAAAATTAAAATATAAAGGAGATAAGGAAAGAATTTCTTATAGATATAAGGGTCAAAGATTTGACATCGACATATGGGATGAGAATACTTACCCACATCCATATATGGAAATTGAGTTTACTAACCAATCAAAAATAGACGAAATTCTTGATGATTTAAACATTAGTAAGGATATGGTTACAACCAAATCAATCTCAGATTTAATCAGTGAATTATAATTTTGACAGATAGAAATATACTGGTATAATTTTAAAAAATATAAGGAGATAGTATGATTTCTATTAAAAATTTATTAAATTCACATGATCTAACAAAAGAAGATTTACTTGAAATTATTGAACTAGGAAATGAAATTTATAAGAGTCCTACCGATTTTTCTCACTCAGCAGATGGGAAGTTATTGGGGACTCTTTTTTTTGAGCCATCAACAAGAACAAGATTATCATTTGAATCTGCTATGAATAGGCTAGGAGGATCTGTAGTAGGATTTTCTGATGCTAGTGTTTCATCTGCTAAAAAAGGTGAAAGTCTTCAAGATACAGTTAGAACTGTCAGCCAATATGCAGATATAATTGCTATGCGCCATCCACAAGAGGGTGCGGCTTATCTTGCAAGTCTTGCTGCAGATTGTCCAATTATAAATGCTGGTGACGGTGGACACCAACACCCAACACAAACCCTTACAGACATGCTAACTATTAGCAATTACAAAGAAAGTTTTGATAACCATGTAATAGGTATATGTGGTGACTTAAAATACGGTAGAACAGTTCACTCACTAATCAAGATTTTAAATCTATTTGAAGGAAATAAATACATTCTTATTTCTCCAGAAGAGTTAAAGCTTCCAGAATATGTAAAAGAGGAAGTATTTGATGAAAATTCTGAGTACGAAGAAGTAAGAAGCTTAGACGAAGTAATGGATAAAATAGATATCCTTTACATGACTAGGATTCAAAGAGAAAGATTTTATTCTGACGCCCAATACACAAGACTTAAAGATTCATATCTTCTAGATAAGGAAAAAATGAGCAGGGCAAGAGAAGATTTGATTGTTATGCACCCACTTCCAAGAGTTAATGAAATAGCTAAAGAAGTAGATAAAGATCCAAGAGCAGTTTATTTTAAACAAGCTAAATTTGGTATGTATGTAAGAATGGCACTAATTATTAAATTATTGGAGGCAAACAATGATTGAGATTACAAGTATTAAAGATGGAATAGTAATAGACCATATAAGAGCTGGTCTAGGTATGCAAATCTATAATTTATTAGACCTTAAAGATTTAAAGAGTGAAGTGGCAATAATTTTGAACGCATCATCTACTAGATATGGTAAAAAAGATATACTAAAAATTGCTAATAATATTAAAATAAATCTAGATGCAGTTTCAATTATAGATCCAACAGCAACCGTAAACATCATTGAAAATGAAAAAGTAGTTAAAAAACTTGAACTCGATCTTCCTGAAAAGGCTGTTGATATCCTAACTTGCCAAAATCCTAAGTGCGTATCAACAAGTGAAAGAGAAGTTCAAAGCGAATTTATTCTTATAGATAAAGAAGAAAAGACTTATAAATGTGCCTACTGTGGTCACATTTATGATGTGGAAGAATAAAATGAGGCAAATTTTTACCAACTTTTACGGATTTGATGACGTAAAAATTTCTAAAAATGACCTTTATGTAGAAGATGGAATTATTGTAGAAAAATTTTCAAAAGAAGAAGCAGACGAGGTTATCGATTGTGATAATCTTGCTCTACTTCCTTCATTTACTGATCTTCATGTACATTTTAGAGATCCTGGCTTTACCTATAAAGAAGATTTAAAATCAGGTTCTCTGGCAGCCCTTAAAGGTGGATTTACAAATGTTCTTTTGATGGGTAACACAAAACCAACTGTATCAAGCCCGGAAGTTTATGAAGATATCATAAATAGATCAAAAGACCTTGACTTAATAGGTGTAGATCAAGTATATACTATCACAAAAAATTTTGATGGAAAGACACTTGATCATCTAGATGCTATGCCTAAAAGTGTTAAATTTATTTCTGATGATGGCCATGGCGTAAATGACGAGGCAGTTATGTATATGGCTATGCTTAAGGCAAAAGAACTTGGTGTAAATATGACTCTTCATGAGGAAGTTGCCAAGGTTTCTGCTATAGATTATGAAGTGGCTGAAGATGCAATGACTATAAGAGATTGTTACTATGCTTATAAGTTAGATATGCCAGTTCATTTTTCCCATGTTTCAACCAAGGGAGCTATGACTGCGATTAAATATTTTAAAGATCTTGGTGCAAAGATTACTTGTGAGGTTACTCCTCACCACCTCTATTTTTCTGAAAAAACCAGAGAAGAAATGAAGGTAAATCCACCTATCAGAAGAGAAGAAGACAGACAATTCTTGATAAAAATGATTAAGGGAGGCTATGTTGATGCAATTTCAACAGACCATGCACCACACTCATCTAAGGAGAAAAAACAAGGTGCACCTGGCTTTATAGGAATAGAGACAGCTTTTTCAACCTGTTATGAAGTTTTAGTGAAATCAGGTTTAATATCCTTAAATGATTTAGTAAGGATAATGTCTACAAGACCTTCAGAAATTTTAAAAGTTAAAAAAGGTAAACTAGAACCAGGCTACTTGGCTGATTTTACTTTGGTGGATCTTGATAAGACATATAAATACAATGAAGAAGACATTCTTTCTAAATCAAAAAATTCTCTTATGATAGGAAAGACACTTACAGGATCAATTGAAAGAGTTTATAGAAAAGGAGTATTAAAGTATGAAAATAGTAGATAAATTATATGAAAGAATTGAGAAGCTAGGCTTTGTTTGCGTAGGTCTTGATACATCTATGGATTATATTCCTGACTCTATGAAAGAAGGCAAAGAGATTCACCAAGCACTTTTTGACTACAACAAAGAAATCATTGATTCTACAAAGGATGTTTGTGCTATTTATAAATTACAAATTGCCTACTACGAGTCATATGGACTTGAGGGCATGCTTGCCTATAAAAATACTTTAGATTATCTAAGAAGTCTTGATCTTTTATCCATTGGTGATGTAAAAAGAAGTGATATAGCAGCTTCTGCAAAAATGTACGCCAAGGCTCACTTTGAAGGTGATTTTGAAGTTGATTTTATAACACTAAATCCATATATGGGTATGGATTCAATTTCTCCATATTTACCATATTTGGAGTCTGGAAAAAAAGGTGTTTTTGTTTTATTAAGAACGTCAAACCCGGGTTCCAATGATTTTGAAGTTTTACAGACAAATGGCGAAGAGCTATTCTATACAATTGGAGATAAGCTTAAAGAAGTAAATGAGAATTACATTGGTGAATCAGGATTTGGCCCAGTAGGTCTGGTAGTAGGAGCAACTCATAGCGAAGAAGTTGAAAAAATAAGAAAAAGATACGACAAGATGTTTTTCTTAATTCCAGGTTTTGGTGCTCAAGCAGCAGATAGTTTAAATGTTTATAATCTAATGATTAACTTAAATGCTGGCGTAGTTAATTCATCAAGAGCCATACTTAAAAATTGGATGAACTTTGAAGATGGGGCGGAAAATGTTGGAAAATATGCTAGAGAAAAAACTATCGAAACTTATAAGGAAATAGCTAAAAATGCAAACTTATAGATCGTGTAAAGTTTTAGAAAATGTTGAGATAACACCTGGAATATTAAAAATTAGCCTTGATGTAAACTTAAATGCTAAACCAGGACAATTTTTTATGCTAAGGGCGGATTCCTTTAGGCAAGATCCAATTCTTGCAAGACCTTTTGGAGTCTGTGATCAAAAAGAAGATAGACTAATATTTTTAGTCCAGGTAGTTGGTAGGGGCACAAGATTAATCGCAGATCTTAAAGAAGGAGATGGAGTTTCAATTTTAGGTCCTCTTGGCAATGGCTTTGTTAAAACAGATGATAAAAAAATCGCTATTGTTGCAGGTGGTATTGGTATAGCTCCACTATTGGAACTAGCTAAAAATCTAGACTGTAAGGCTGATTTTTATGCAGGATTTGCAGATGATCCATATTTTGTAGATGAGTTTAGACCATTCGTAAATGAGATAATAACAAGCTCTGAGAGAGATGAAGATAAATTTATCTTAGATAAATTAAATCCAGATAACTATGATTTAATTTATGCTTGTGGACCAAATCCGATGCTTAAGGCTCTCTGTGAGAAAAATACGAAGGCTAAGGTTCAAGTTTCTATGGAGGCCCATATGGGATGTGGGATAGGAGCCTGCCTTGGTTGTACAGTTGAAGATAAAAATGGAGATTTTATTAGGGTTTGTAAAGATGGTCCAGTCTTTGACGCAGAAAGGATATTTTAATGAGCTTAAAAGTAAATATAGGTGGAGTTGAATTTAAAAATCCTGTTATTGCAGCAAGTGGGACTTTTGGTTTCGGTGAGGAATTTAAAGATTACATAGACCTTAATAAACTAGGAGGGATATCCTCAAAGGGTCTAACTTTAAGAAAAAACCCAGGTAATCCTGGCATTAGAATATATGAAACACCTGCTGGGATAATGAATTCAATAGGACTTCAAAATCCTGGTGTAGATCATTTCATCGAAAACGAATTAGTTTTTATGAGAAAATACGACACAGTCGTTATTGCTAATCTTGGTGGTCATAGCTATGATGATTACAAACTAGGAGCAGCTAAACTCGATAAGGCTGATATAGATATGATTGAGTTAAATATCTCTTGCCCAAATCTTAAGGAAGGTGGCATGGCCTTTGGTACAGATCCTAAAAAAGCCAGGGAAGTCATTAGTCTAGTTAGAAATGAAACTAATTTACCTCTAATCGTAAAACTGTCACCAAATGTAACCCACATAGGTGAATTTGCAAAAATTTCTGAAGATTGTGGGGCAGAAGCTGTTTCCTTGGTTAATACCTTTAATGCTATGGCTGTTGATATAAAGAGAAAGAAATTCGTTTTTGACAATAAAACTGCCGGTCTATCAGGACCTGCTATAAAGCCAATAGCTCTTAGGATGACATATGAAGTGGCCCAAGCTGTTGATATTCCGGTCATAGCTATGGGTGGTATAATGAATGTAGAAGATTGTCTTGAATTTATGATGGTAGGAGCTTCTGCTATTCAAGTTGGAACAGCAAATTTTGCAAAACTTGATACCATGATTGATATAATAGATAATTTGGAAAAATACTGTTCTGATAATAAGATTGAAAATATAAAAGATATAGTTGGAATTTTATAGGAGAAAAAATGGAAAAAACAATAGAATTATTAAAAGAATCTCATGCTTTGCTTGAAGGACACTTTATCCTTTCAAGTGGGAAACATTCCGATAAGTATGTACAGTGCGCAAAATTAATACAAAATCCTATATATTGTGAAGAAGTTGCAAAGATTATTGCAAACAAACTTAAAGAAGCTAATATAGAAGTTGATTTATGCGTTGGTCCTGCTATGGGAGGTATTATAATTGCTTATGAAGTAGCAAGAGCCCTTGGTGTTGATGCAATCTTTACAGAAAGAGAAAACAATGAAATGACTTTAAGACGCGGGTTTGAAATCAAAGAAGGTCAAAAAGTTATTATTGTAGAAGATGTTATTACTACAGGAAAATCTTCTTTTGAAACAGTGGATGTTATAAGAAACCACGGTGGAGAAGTTGTAGCTTTAACTTCTATTGTAAATAGATCACATAAGGATGAAATAAATAATTTACCACTTATATCAGCTACAAAAATAGAGGTAAACGCTTGGGATCCTGATAATCTTCCAGAAGAATTAAAGGATATTCCAGCTGTTAAACCTGGTTCAAGAAAAATGAAAGCTTGATAAATACAGCATTAAGCATATAATTTTATTAATATATATTTTATATATAAGGGAGACTTATGTTATATAAAAAAAGTTTTATTAATAATTTTATATTCTTGATGCTTTTATTTTTACCATTTTTTGGATTTGCTAAAAAATCTCTTGCCAAAGATGCTAAGTTAGATAGAAAAGAGGCATTATTGGTTGGTCTTAAGCAGATTTCAGAAGAGACTATAAATTTAAAAGATATGAGAGATATAAGATTTGAAAAATTAAAAAAAGATTTAGATGATTTTATAGAAAATGGTTCGACTAAAGTTTCAGATAAGAGTGATTTTTATCCGTTAAATCCTACTAAATTTTCTAAGGAGGAATTAGGATGGGGACTAGCTGACACAAATTTAATTGGACTTGAAAAAGATTTTAAAGATGCAAGTGAAAAAGAAGGAGTAAATCCTATTCTACTTATGGCCATGGCTAAGCATGAGACAGGAAATGGTACTAGCGAACTTTATAGAAATAAGAAAAACTTGTTTGGTTTTAATGCAGTTGATCATGATCCTTATAATTTAGCCACTGATTTTAAAGATGAGAGAGACTCTATTTTTACTGTTTCTAGACATTTAAAAAATGAATACCTTAGTGAAGAAGGTAAGTTTTATAATGGAGTGTCTACTAATGGTATAGGTAAGCTTTATGCAACCGATCCTGATTGGTCTAAAAAAGTTGATTGGATGATGATTGAGGTTACAAGAGCTATGATAAGAGGCTATGAGGATTATGAATAAAGTTAGAGAAAGGATTAGTAATGAATACTAGAGAATATTTGGAGGGTAAGTCTTCAGATGGGTATAAATTTTTTGGTCCACACAAGAGAAAATCGAATGATTATATATTTAGGGTCCTTGCACCAGGGGCAAACAATGTCTTTATATCAGGTGATTTCAACGATTGGGAGAAGACTCCTTTGAGAAAATATTCAACAGGAGTTTTTTCGGTATCAATCTCTGAAGCTAAGGATAATGACCGTTACCAATATTTTATCGAAGATAGTGAAGGAAAACTATATAAAAAACTAGATCCATATTCTAAAAAAATAAATTTAGATGAAGAAGTTTCGGTATTAGAGTCTACTGCTTACAAATTCAAGTACAAAAAGGTATCCACAAAGCCAAAAAATATCTACCAAATTCATTTGGGCTCTTTATTTAGAGATAAAAAGGATAAGAAAAAGGTGTATGAAAAAATAGTGGAACATCTAAAAGAAAATAATTTTACCCACGTTCAAGTAATGCCTATAAGCGAGTATAAAAACTATAAACAAATGGGGTATTCATCTCTCGGTTTATTTGCTTTTTCAGAGAGATACGGAAGTTTAGATGACTTTAAATATTTTATTGATTTGCTTCATAAGTCTAAAATTGGCATAATAGCAGAGATTGACATAGCTGAATTTGATTCTGATTTTTTATGCTTAGATAAATTTGATGGTAATAATTTATATAATTATGACTATGAAAATATAAAATTTAATTATTATGGATCGATTAACTTTGACCCAAGCAAGGATTTGGTTAAGTCATATTTATTTTCGCTAGTAAATTATTATCTTAATGAACTAAGAATTGACGGTATATTTTTTGCATCTATAGAAAATATGATTTATTGGCAGGCAGAAAAGAATAGGGGAGTTAACGAGGCTTGGCTTGAATTAATTAGAGATATTAATTCTTTAATAAAGAAAAACAACTCATTTGCTCTTGCTGGTTTTAATGGAGTCTATGAAGATTATGATTTAGGTTTTGATTTGGTATTTGATAGCGAATTTAGAAAGCTAATAGAAGTTTTCCAAAAAAAACCTATGGAGAGAGCACACTACCAAAAATACATTAGAAATATAATTAATAATGGCAATACCAACAAGATATTTGGTTTTTCTTATGTGGATAGTTACTTAAATGAAGCTAATGTTGCTATGAAGATGTTTTCCGATGATAGAAAAATTGACCAGTTGAAGACACTCTATACTTTTCTATTAACTCTTAAATCCTCTAAATTATTATTTATGGGTGATGAGTTAGCCGATATGAGGACATTTTCAATCTATAATAATTTCATTATCGGTGATGTTAAAAACAAGACTTTTAATGAATACTATAAAGATCTATCAAAAATACTTTTAACCATTAAGGCTTTAAATGAAGATGATTCAAAAGTTAAAATATTTGATGTAGATGGTTATAGTATCTATGCATATGAAAGAAGTTATAAAAACGAAAGATATCTTGTAGTTGTTAACTTCACTGATATAGGTTATGAAATACCTAGTCCTTATAATTTAGAAGAGATTATAAATACAAATGATTTAAAATATGAGGGGACAGGGAATATTAACGGCAAGATAAAAAAAGGTGAAGAAATATCTATTGATGCATTTGGTTCAACAATATTTAAAATAATAAATTAAAAATTAGGCAGTTAAGAATTTTGAATACTCATTGTCCCAAATAAGCAGAGAGTTTTTCTGCTGATTTGGGACGATTTTTTTCTACAGCTTCATTTTTCAATCAGTTCATATTCTTTTTCAATATTATGAGCCACTTGTGTAAATCTCTCAAGAACTATTTTCCTTGGGATAATTCCTAAAAAATATCCGTTTTTTAAAGTTACACAGGCAAAGTTGTTATCAATTAATAATGATATTACGTCTTCAAGTTCGTAATTATCAAACAAAATAGGCACGACCTGATTCATCGCCTCTTTAACCGAGTGCTTAGCGAGTTTTTCCTCATTAAATAAAGACAAATTATCAAAGCTTCTCACTATTTGGGGGATAGAAATAAGTCCTCGTATACAGTTATTATCATCTATTACGGGTATTATTTGGTATCCAGAACTTGATAAAACTAATATAGCATGGAGTAAAGAGTCATTTTCATTAACTACTGCCACTTGGCTAGCTGGTATCATTAGGTTTGCGGTTGGTCTATTAAAAAGTTTGGCGAATTTTTTTCCTATCAATTTATACACCTCTTTTTTTTCATATCTAATTTCATTATAACACAATTTCATTATTGAGTATAAAAAAACTCCAAGAAAAACTTGGAGTTGAAATATGTAAGCACACCCAATATCGAACAATTAACATAATCTAGGGTTTAGGACCTCTAGCTCATGATAGGTTGCCTTACGGCACACATAAGTGTCTGCTTAATGCTGCTAGGTTCCCCTCCTGACATGGTTCACAGTCTTATATTGCGTAAGATCTATCAATCAACACTAGTGATTCTATTCTTTTATTCTGTTAAAAGCCCTCCATTGGGACTTAAACCCTGCTATAGCGGATTGCAGGTTACAAGGCACCGCTAGTTCCCTGTCTAGTGCATGGCGGAGAGCATGGGATTT
>QWCK01002066.1_pt1 | contig 26755 bp, 22 predicted proteins | sample 1972571 | NCBI WGS metagenome assembly QWCK01 (sample SAMN09866710, study PRJNA288562) | Human gut metagenome isolate term2_stool, whole genome shotgun sequencing... | isolation source: gut | host: Homo sapiens | place: USA: California | reverse complement strand
CCGCCATTATATTGTCTGTTCCAAGTGTGGTAAAGTAGCTGCTTTGGAAAATTGTCCCATGGATGCCTTTGACAACTACATCCGTAAAGATACAGGTTTTGATATTACAGGCCACGTGTTTGAATTGACTGGCCTATGTCCCGACTGCAAAGAAAAAATAAAGTCCGGAAAGTAGGTAGCATATGATAAGTATTATTGTAGGAATTGTCCTTGTTGGAAGCCTTTTACTCTTCCTTGGCTTCTCTGGCATGGACCAATTCTAAAAAAGAAAAGCCCCACAAGTTCTTATCCCTTCCTGAATTCAGGTGGGATTGATTAGAACTTGTGGGGCTCTTTTATTTCATTAGGGCTCTTAATAGGACCTTTGTAGCCCTTTTAACCTTGTGTCCCTTTCTTCTATGGGGACTCAAGGATTTTTTTGTCCTTAAAATACCCCTTCTTAATCGAATGCGATTTTTGAAAAATGTAATTTTTAAACGGTGGATCCAAAGTTTCATGGCTTCCTCCCTTCTCCTATCTAAAGATAAGATCCTCTAAAATTTTCTCATCATATGGTCTTATTTATAGCTTATTCTCAGGAAGTAAAAAACACGCCTAAGCGTGCTTTTTACTCTTCTTCTTGATCCTCTTCCCCAGCAAACTTATCGTCAGACTTCTTTTCACTTTCCCTTAAGGCTTCCTTGGCCTGTTCAGAAATGTCTTCATCTTTAAAGATATCTCCTTGAGCCGGATCATAGCTGGGTTGAGCTTGACCTAAGAATAGGTCTTCAAACTCTTTTCGATTGATGGTTTCTCTTTCCAAAAGGGCTTCAGAAACTCTTAAGAGCTTGTCCATATTTTCTTTTAACAATCTTTCACAGGTTTCATAAGCATGGTCAATAATGGCCCGCACTTGGCGGTCAATCATGCTGGCAGTTTCATCGGAGAAATGACGTCCCCGACTAAAGTCTCGCCCCATAAAAACTTGCTCATCGTCTGTACCATAGGTAATGGTACCTAGCTCCTTGGTCATTCCATATTGGGTTACCATGGCCCGGGCAATTTTTGTGGCTCGTTCAATGTCATTGCTGGCCCCTGTAGAAATATCATCTAGAACTAAAGATTCTGCAACCCGTCCTCCCAATAAGGATACCAGGTGTTCTTCCATTTGTCCCTTAGTCATAAAGCTTTGGTCTTCATCTGGAAGATAGGCGGTAAAACCACCAGCTGATCCTCTGGGGATAATGGTAATCATGTGGACAGGATCGTGGTTGGGTAAAAGTCTAGAAACTACAGCATGGCCCGCTTCGTGGACAGCTGTTAACTTTCTTTCTTTTTCAGAAACTACCTTGGACTTCTTGGCCGGTCCTGCTTGGACCTTGATGCTTGCCTCTTCAATGTCTTCCATAGTGATAGAGGGCTTATTGAGACGGGCAGCCAAAAGAGCCGCTTCATTCATTAGGTTTTCCAGGTCTGCCGGAGTAAAGCCCGGTGTCCTTTTTGCTACAACCTTTAAGTCTACATCCTTAGCCAGGGGTTTTTTTCGGGCATGGATGTCTAGAATTTCTTCTCGACCTCGAATATCCGGTCTACCTACGGTAATGGTTCGGTCAAAACGGCCGGGTCTTAATAGGGCTGGGTCTAAAATGTCAGCCCGGTTGGTAGCCGCCATAACAATAACACCTTCGTTAGTACCAAAACCGTCCATTTCAACTAAAAGTTGGTTTAGGGTTTGTTCTCTTTCATCATGACCTCCACCAACACCAGCACCCCGAATACGACCGACAGCATCAATTTCATCTATAAAGATGATGCAGGGGGCCATCTTCTTTGCATTTTGGAAGAGGTCTCGAACCCGACTGGCTCCAACTCCTACAAACATTTCAACAAAATCAGATCCACTGATGGTGAAGAAGGGAACTTTCGCTTCCCCAGCCACAGCCTTAGATAGGTAGGTTTTTCCAGTTCCTGGAGGGCCCACCATTAAAACTCCCTTGGGAATCCTGGCTCCCATTTTAACAAATTTTCTTGGGTTTTTTAAAAAATCAACAATTTCTTCTAATTCTTCTTTTTCTTCATGAAGCCCAGCCACATCTGCAAAAGTGACATGGTTCATTTCGTCGTCCTTTAACTGTTTGGCCTTGCTCTTGCCGAAATTCATCATCCGGCCGCCACCGCCACCTTGGGCATTTTGCATAAAGACAAACCAGAAAAAAATCATCATCCCTACAAGTAGTAGACTGGGTAGGATGGAAATCCACTTGGATGTGGTTTCTTCAGGAACCCCCACTACCTTTAGACCTGAGTTTTCCACTTGAGGCTGAACATATTTATTATAGAATGAGTCTTCCGCCCCTTCTGGTATGATGGCTTGGAAGGACTTATCCTCCTTGGTAACTCCACGGACAATGCGGTTGTGAATTTCTATGGATTTTATGTCCCCTTTTTGTATGCTCGTAACCATGGTATTATAGTCCATTTCAGGTACGGCTTGTCTGGGAGGACTAATAAACCTATAAGCTATGAGTAGCATTAAAAGTAGGATTAAGTAAAAACTCATCCCACTAACTCTTCTTTTCAATCGTCTTCCTCCTTATTTTCCGATATTACTTATTATAGCATATTTTCTTTAAAAGCTTCAATATCGAAATTCAGTGCTTTAGACCAGTCTATCTAACTTAGGCTTTATGAATAAACCTCAGGTTTCAAAATTCCAATATAGGGAAGGTTCCGGTAGGTTTCATTAAAGTCCAAGCCATAGCCTACGACAAAATGGTCTGGAATAGACTTACCAATATATTTCACTTCAATATTCCGAGTCCGACGATCGGGCTTATTTAAAAGAGTCACCAACTCAACAGACTTAGCTCCCCGACTCAAGAGGAGGTTTTTCAAATAAAAGAGGGTGTTCCCTGAGTCGATAATATCTTCAACAATGATAATCTCTCGATCTTGGACACTGGTGTCTAGGTCTTTTAAAATTCGAACTTCTCCTGTGGAGGACGAACTAGCCCCATAGCTGGACACAGACATAAAGTCTAGGCTAATATCAATGGGCATGGCTTGCATTAGGTCGCACAAGAAGGGGCAGGCTCCCTTTAAAATCCCAATTAAAAGGGGACGTCTTCCCTTGTAATCTTCTGTAAGCTTATCTGCAATTTCCTTTGTATATTGTTGGATTTCTTCCTTCGATACTAAAATATCTAAAATATCGTCTTCTAATTCGTGTTTCATAGCTTTCCTCTCCTGATAAGTATCCTTGGACCATCTTTTACCCAATGGTCACTATAACAACCAGCCACTGCATAAATCTCTTCACCCACTAAAATAGGGATTCGCTCTCTTAAAGGTCTTGGAATCTTCTTTTCTTGAAAAATTTCCTTGACCTTGACCCTTTTTCCTTCCATAAGAATCCGGTCCCCTTTTTCCCAAGGTCTAAGCCAAAGCTCTTCTCCCGCTTTCCAGGAAAGTCCCTTGGGCCCCTCCCCATCAATAGGCTTGACAGCATAAAATCCAAAGTCGCAAACCTGGTCTCCTTCTTGAAGCTTGTAGGGCTGGTAGATTTTTTCCTGGAAAAAAATTACCTGGTCATAGGTTTTTTCCAATCTTAGACCATGGATGTCAATTCCCTTGCCAGATGGCAGGGTCAAGAGCTGGTCTATAGCCAGCAAGTGCTTGTAGGCCAGGTCCTTCATCCCCTTGCTTCCATAGCGGCTGCAAACTTCCCGATAAAGTCGAAAACGTAAAGCCGGTGGAAGTTTTTCAAGATCCCGGACTCCTAAAAGGCCATAGTCCAATTCTTCTTGGACCAAGTTTTGGTAAAGGGCTTGGACCTCTTCTTGAAAATAAGCCTTGTCCAGGGCTGAAAGGTCTGCCAAACGACCCAAGGAGGCCTTGATTTGTGGGTTTAGAACCTTTAACTCCTTTAAAATATGGTGACGAATATAATTTCTCGTATAGTCATCTTCCAAGTTTGTAGAGTCAATGCAATAATCTTGACCCCTCTCTTTTAAATAAGCCAACAGCTCCCTCCGGGAGACCTTCAAAAGAGGTCGAAGGATGGGGCCATTTTTTTCCACCATAGCCTGGAGCCCATCAGGACCTGTTCCCCGAATAATCCTATGTAGGACAGTTTCCGCCTGGTCATCCTGACTGTGGGCCAAGGCAACTAAACCATCTTTTCCCGCCTGGTCTAGCAGGGCCTGCCTTCGTAGAATCCGCCCCGCCTCTTCCAAGGACAGCTTGTGGTCCTTGGCGTATTGGTCCATCTTAACGTGTTTTTCCACAAAGGGAAGTTGGTGGTCTTGGGCCCAAGTCTTGACAAAATTTAAATCCCGGTCTGCTTCCTGGCCCCTTAAGCCGTGATGGATGTGCATGATAACCAGGTCATAAGATAGGTATTCTTTGAGATCGTATAGGATACAGGCTAGGGCCATGGAATCCGCTCCACCAGAGACTCCAGCCACTAAACGATCCCCTTCTTCTAGGTAGTCTCGGGATAAAATTTCATCAATTACTTTTTTCATTTTCCCCTCGAATAGAAAAAGTGATAGCTAGCTATCACTTTTTCTTTACTTTCTCCATTTTCCATTGCCACGGCTATTATTTCTTTGTCGAACAGATTCAATCTTTTCGTTGCTTTCCTTTAAGAATTTGGCCATCTTGTCTTCAAAGGAAAGGTCTTTTTGATTATCCTTTTTCAGCCAATTGATGTCCATAGGCTTATTATTACTCTTAGGAGGTTGGGCTTTTTTAATGGATAAACCGATTTTTCCATTCTTGTCAATATTGACAACTTTTACCTTAACCTTTTGGCCTCTTTCTAAAAAGTCCGATGTCTTTTCTACATATTCATCCGATATTTCAGAAATGTGGACAAGGCCACTGGTCTCTTCATCAATTTGGACAAAAGCACCAAAATTAGTGATCCCCGTCACTACACCTTCAACAATCTCATTTACTTTAACTGACAAGCTTTAATTTCCTCCTTCTTCTACTTGACTTTCTTGATCAGGAGCCTTGGCCCCTTCGTCAACAAAAATAATCTCCCTAGGTTTGACCATTCCTAAATCTTCACGTGCAACTTGTTCGACATAATCCATTGAATTTGACTCTTTTATTTCTGAGTGAATGGTCTTAATTTCACTCTTGAGCCCTTGAATATTTTCCTCGTTTTTGACAATTTGTTTTGCCCGGTCATAGCGTAGATTACTCGATGTATACACTCGGTATGTAAGTCCTATACAAACGACTAGACTAAAAGCCAGCAAAAAAATTCCCTTTTTTGAATTTTTCATCCTATCACCCATTCAAATCTATTATCACACGTTTAATGGGAATATTCAAGTCATTTAAAGACTTTCATACAAGGACTGGGCTTCATTTTTTCCAACGTGGTCCTTTAGGTCTACAACCCGACACTTGAATTCTCCTTGGCCTAGAGAAATTTCAATGATATCGCCAATTTTAACATCGTCGCCTGGTTTTGCTATCTTATCATTTATCTTGACCCGGCCCCCTTCACAAGCTTCTTTGGCCACGGTCCTTCTCTTAATTAACCTAGATATTTTTAAAAATTTATCGATTCGCATAACTTTTCCTTAAGAAAAAAGCACTTGCTAGGCAAGTGCTTTTTTTTACTTATTTACAGATTCTTTTAAAGCTTTTCCTGCACGGAAAACAGGTGCTTTACTTGCTGGAATCTTAATAACTTCTTCTGGATTTCTTGGGTTACGTCCTTCACGAGCTTTTCTTTGACGTACTTCGAAAGTTCCAAAGCCAACTAATTGTACTTTTTCTCCCTTAGATAGTGCACCTTCTACAGCGGATAAAAAGCCGTTTAATGCGTTTTCAGCATCCTTTTTGGTTAGGTTAGCACTTTCAGCAATGCTTGCTACTAATTCAGATTTGTTCATAATTTTCCTCCTAAAATAATGCATTATTTTTCTATTTTCTTCACTAGCTTCCAATAGTTCTCTAACTGGTTGAAATCTAGATGTTGAAAATCTAATTGATCCTTCATCGCCAATTCTTCCATTTTTTCTAGTCGATGAATTATTTTCTTACAAGCTTGGTGCATAATGTCTTCTGCTGCGTAATTTAAAGCATAGCACAAGTTGACCAAACTGTAAAACACATCTCCAATTTCTTCTTGGATATGGTTGGAATCTCCTTCTGCTAAGGCTTGGGCTAATTCATCCATTTCCTCTTGGACACAGGAAAAAACCTCTTGAGCATCCTGCCAAAAAAATCCAATTTTGCCAGTTTGATGGGTTATTTTTTGTGCCCTCATTAAGGCTGGTAGCCCCCGGATATCTTCTAGACGCTGAGCAAAGGTCTTAAAGCCTCGGCTTTGGTCTTTAATCCGATCCCAATTTCCTTCATCATACTTTTCTTGGTCAAAAACATGGGGATGACGATGGATAAGTTTGTTGGTCACCTGGGTCCAGATATCATAAAGGTTGAACTCCCCTTGTTCATAGGCAATTTGGCTGTGGAAGTAAACTTGAAACAATACATCCCCCAGCTCCTCAACCATTTGGTCTAAATCGCCACTTTTAATGGCATCCACTGCCTCATAGGATTCTTCAATCATATCAGGGCAGATGCTTTCATGGGTTTGTTCTAAATCCCAAGGACAACCATGGCGTCCTCGAAGCTCTTCCATAACCTTGGCCAAGTCTTGCCAGTTTTTCTTTTTGTCCAATTTCGGTACCAAGAGACTGGTTTGGTAAGAAGCCTGACACCGGTCCAAGGCATGAACCTTTACCCGGTCCATTTTCTCAGACTTTAAGCCTGCATCGCTGACAAGGAAAACTTCATGATCATCTCCATAAATTTCTCCTAAGGACAGTTTCAAGTCTGCTAAAATACGAGAATTATAAACCTGGGTTACCAAATTAGCCAAGTGGGGATTAAAGTCCGTCCAGTGGTAGTTATCCCCGTCCACCAGGATAAATCCCTCTACAGGGTCCAAATGGCATAGGGTAAAAACTGGTTCTAGAAAACTTAAACCTTGAATCACTTCATATTGGTCTGAGTCTAGCTTGTCCAAGAGCATTTTTACTGTCTTCTCAGCAATCATAGGACTTCCCGGCACCAGATAGTTGATATCTTCTCTTTCAGCAGCTTGGATGAGCTCTTGGTAGATCCCGGTATAGATTTCGTCAAAAGAATCTAGCTCTTGATAGAGACCATCAAAACTTAGATAGGGAATCTCATTGTTTTTAAAATAGCTTACACTTTCATGTTGGTCTGTTCGAAGAAAGTTCTTCCGACCACTATGGATGGCTTCCAGGGCTTTTTTGGTCAGCTGGTCTGCATCCGATGGTCCAAGACCCACGATATATATTTTTCCCAAATCGACCCCCCTAACAAGTATGTATTTTACTAGATTATGAACCGTTTGTCTAGATAAAAAGCCACTTTTCAGGATTTTTCTATGAAATTTTATCTTACCCCCTAATTTTTCTTGCTTTTTTTCCTTAGCTTGCTCTTTTTTATTTTAAAAAGAAAAAAAGAAGGCTGGAAAATCCAGCCCTCCTTGTCTTATTTATCTTCTTTTTTTGCCTTTTGATTTTGGCCTTGGTCTTGGGCCTTGTCATTCTTTGTTACCTTTTCCATTCCCTTAGGCAATTCTACTTCATCTTTAAAGTTGACGTATTCTTTAACTTTTTTCTTACTTTCAACTTTTTTCATGTTTTCTTGAACTTTTTCTGACTTCACTTGTTGGCTTAGGGCATCTTTCATGGATTCTAGAGAATCCTTGATGTCGTTAACCTTGATAATGTGGTAGCCAAATTCAGTCTTAACAGGATCAGAAATTTCACCCTTCTTCATAGAAAAGACTTTTTCATCAAACTCTTTGACCATTTGTCCCTTTCCAAAGTAGCCTAGGGCTCCTCCATTGTCCTTGTTGGAGGTATCTGTGGAATATTTTTTAGCCAAATCTTCAAATTTAGCCCCTTGGTCTAACTCTTTTTTGACCTTTTTGGCCATATCTTCTGACTTAACCAGGATGTGAGAGGCATCTACTTGGGCCAATTCATCCTTGTGCTTGTCATAGTATTTTTTCACTTCATCATCTGAAACCTTAATAGTGTCTTGAAGGTGGGCAGAATATTTTTCCATTAAGATGGAATTTTTAATGTTTTTCTTTAAATAATCTTCCGTCATTCCTTCTGTTTTTAAGGCTTTTTGGAAGGCTTCCTCTCCACCATATTGTTTTTTCATATTTTCCAAAACTTGGTTAACATCTTCATCCTTGATTTCAATGCCAGCATCCTTGGCTTCTTGACGGATCATTTCCATTTGTTCCAAGTTTTTCAAAACCATTTCTTTTAAGGCTGTATCTACCGTCTTATCTTGACCTTGGACTACATTTTCTTCTAGATATTTATCTCCATATTGTTGAACAATATAGTTTCTTTGCATCCAATATTCTGTTTGGTAGGCTTCCATGGGAATATCTTGCCCATCTACGCTGGCTGCCACTCCTGCAGGTTTTTTTCCACATCCTGTGACCAAGAGTCCCATCAGTAGGGCACCAGTTACTAGTTTTACTGCTTTATTCTTCATCAAATAACATCCTTTCTCTTTCATCTTCTTCAGTTATAGTATCCATTATACAATATTCTATGAAATTTATGTGAAATTTTTCTGTTTTTTAAGAGTTTTTAGGCTGTCTTCAATAAGCAAAAGGGGATCCTTAACCTTTTTAAAATGGATATAGTTGGCCCCAGATAGGGAAAAGGTCACTTGGTCACGATACTTTCGCTTTAATTCATTGACCACAGCCAGGTCCAATTTTTCTCCCTGGGCAAAATTAATTTGGATATCTTGTCCCTTTTGGTTAATGCTTTCAATGCCATACTGGCCACTGGCATTCCGATACCAGCTGATTCTTAAGAGGCTAATTAATTTCTTGGAGGGTTCTCCAAAACGGTCTATTAATTCATCCATCAAGTCTTCAAAGTCTTCTTGGCTTTCCACCATGGCAATTTTTTTATAGATTTCCATTCTTTGGGATGGGTCTTGGATGTAGGATGGTTCAATATAGGAATCTACATTTAATTCAATGCTGGTGTCTATTTTTTCTTGTGGAGCCTCTCCCCTAAGTTCAGCAATGGCCTCCTTCAAGTATTTAACATAGAGGTCATAGCCAATGGCATCAATGTGACCAGACTGTTTACTACCTAAAATCGACCCAGACCCACGAATTTCCAGGTCTCGAAGGGCGATTTTAAAGCCAGAACCAAATTCTGTAAATTCTTTTATGGCTTGGAGCCTCTTTTCTGCTATTTCACTCATACTGACATCTTTTTCATAGGTTAAATAACAATAGGCAATCCGGTTGCTTCGACCAATCCGTCCTCTTAATTGGTAGAGTTGAGACAGACCTAGGTGGTTGGAATTATAGATAATCATGGTATTGGCATTTTTTACATCCATGCCAGTTTCTATAATGGTGGAACACAAGAGGACGTCTACCTCTCCATTGACGAAGTCCAACATGGTGTCTTCCAATTGACTTTCACTCATTTGTCCATTGGCGATGGCAAAGCGGGCTTCAGGTACCAGGTCTTTGAGCTGTCTAAGCTTGGATTCCATAGTGGCTACCCGGTTGTAAACCATATAAACCTGGCCTCCTCGTTCAATTTCCTTTAAGATGGCCTCCCGGACCATGTAGTCATTTTGTTCCACTACGTAGGTTTGGACAGGGAACCTCTCTTGGGGAGGTTCTTCAATGACACTCATGTCTCGGATCCCCACCATGGACATTTGCAGGGTCCTGGGAATGGGAGTTGCTGTCAAGGTCAAGGTATCTACATTTTCTTTTAACATCTTCAAGGTTTCTTTATGACGGACCCCAAAGCGTTGTTCTTCATCGACAATTAAAAGGCCCAGGTCCTTAAAGTGGACATCTTTGGATAGGAGCCTGTGGGTCCCAATAACCAGGTTGATCTGCCCAGACTTTAATTTTTTCAGGTCCTGCTTTTGCTGGTTGGCCGTCCGAAACCTGGATAGGACCGTTAAGTCTACGGGAAAATCTTCAAATCTTTTAAGGGCTGTATTGTAGTGTTGTTGGGCCAGGATGGTGGTGGGAACCAAAAAAGCCACCTGCTTGTCGTCTAAAATCGCCTTAAAGGCTGCCCTTAAGGCTACTTCCGTCTTTCCGTAACCCACATCGGCACACAAGAGCCGGTCCATGGGCCGGTTGGACTGCATGTCTCTTTTGATTTCCTTAGATGCTTCCAGTTGGCCTTCTGTAGGCTCGTATTCAAAAGCGTCTTCAAATTCTCTTTGCCAACTATCATCCTTGGAAAATTTAAAGCCCTCGGCCTCTTCCCTCTTGGCATAGAGTTGGATCAAGTCCTCTGCCATAACCTCAACAGCTTTTTTGGCCTTTAACTTGGTCCGGTTCCACTCAGGGCTATTTAAACGGTTTATCTTAGGCGGCTGGCCTTCCTTACCGATAAACTTATGGATGATGCTTAATTGGTCCATGGGAAGGAAGAGGTTGTCTCCTCCCCGGTAGGAAATTTTAATATAGTCCTTTATGGTTCCCTGGATTTCCAATTGCTTGGTTCCTACATATTGACCAATCCCATGGGCTTCATGGACTACATAGTCGCCAATTTTTAAGTCTTCAAAGTTTAAAGCCTTGCCTTTTCTAGACCTCTTCTTTTTCTTCTTTTCCTGGCCATAAATTTCCCCATGGTTGTAGATGACATAGCCTTCCTTGGGGTACTCATAGCCAGAAACAATAGATCCTGGTGTAATAATAATGCCATCCTCGACTTCCTGCTGGCGGTCTTCCAGGTAGGTAACCGCCAAGTGGTTGGCTGTTAAATAGTCCACCAGGTCCCGACACTTATGGCTGTCTCCTCCAAAAATGATGACCTGGGTCTTTTTTTGGACATGCCCTTGGATTTCTTCCAAGAAAAGGTCCATTCGACCCTTGTACTTAACTGTGGTCTTTAAATCAAAGGGAATTTTTTGCTTAACCCTCACTCCCTCTAATGAGGATATGACTCCTTGGAGGAGGACCAGGTCTTGGTCCTTTAAGGCCTTAAGACTATCTTCTTTGGTTTTGACCAGACTTAGGTGGCCCTTTAAGACTTCTCCCAATTGGAGCATTTCTGTCAAATCTTCCAGATTTTTTTGGGACTTGTGGTCCAAATTTTGGAAGGCTTGGTGGAGGTCCTTAATAAAGACCAAGGGTGGACTTTGAAAGTAGTCCAAGATACTAGCATAGGACGCCTTACCCAGGTAGGGCAAGAGGAGGTCCATATTGGATACCTGGTTGCTTTCTAAAAATTCTTCAAAATAGGGCTGAAATTTTTCCAGGCTCCGGTCAAGTGGATTTTCTCCCTCCAGGTCCTTTTTGGCCCTCTTCACAATGGCCTCTTTTTCTCCAGCCTTGAAGATAAATTCCCCATAGGGAACAATGTCTATCTTATCTATGCTGGTAATGGACCTTTGGCTGGCTACATCAAAGCTTCTTAGTGAGTCCACCTCTGTATCAAAAAACTCTATCCGGATGGGATTTTTTTCATAAGTAAAGAGGTCCACAATCCCTCCCCGGTTGGAAAACTGCCCCGGTCCTTCTACTTGGTCTACCCGGTCATAGCCAATGGCTACAAGCCTTGCCAAGAGGTCTTCCAGGTCAAGCTCATCCCCCACTGCAAGGGAAAAGGAAGCCTTCTTCATCCGGTCCGGGGCCATAAATCTCTTTTCTAGATTTTCAATGCTGGTAACTAGGACCTTGCACCTACCTTCCAAAAGAGCCTTTAGGGCCTCTAAACCCTCTCCCTTATCAGACTGGTTGGAGGACAGGCTGGTAAAATAAAAATATTCCCTATAGGGAAGTAAATAAACAGACTCTTCCCCAATATGTTTGATGCTTTCATAAAATTTTCTAGCAGAAAAGACATCCGGACATAGGACCAAAAAGGTTTGGTCCAAGTCTTGAGAAAGACTGGCCAAAAGGTGTTCGTAGGCACCATCTACAAGGCCATAGGGCATGAGGGGAAATTTCTTCTCCTGAATGCCGGTCCTCAGCTCTTGGTATGAACTTGTCTTTTCCATGCATTCAATAAAAAAATCCATCTTTCCTCCACTTCAAAAGCTCAAGTCTTAAGACTTGAGCTCTTTTGCTTTTCCATTAAAGTGATTCATTCCATAAGAAACTCCATGGTCCAAAATGGCTATCGCTGCTTCAGCAGCCCGGTCAAGACATTGTTCCATTTCTTCTTGTTGGTCCCTGGGAAAGCGTCCCAGGACAAAATTTGCCAAATTTTCCTCTGGATGTTTTTTCCCTACGCCAATCTTGAGGCGGGGGAAGTCTTGAGATCCTGTCATGGCAATAATGGACTTTAAGCCATTGTGGGTTCCCGCTGACCCCTTGGCCTTGATTTTGATTTCAGTAAAGTCAATGTCAATATCATCCACCAAAACCAAGACATCTTGGATAGGAATATTGAAATATCGAATAAATTCTTGGACACTTTCCCCACTATTATTCATATAGGTTTGGGGTTTTAATAAAAAGATTTTCTCTCCATTCCGAGTTCCTTGACCATAAAGCCCCTTACACTTGGCCTTGTTCACGGGGATGGACAGGGTTTGAGACAAAAGGTCAATCACGTTAAAGCCTACATTGTGCCGGGTGTTTTCATATTGTTTCCCGGGGTTTCCTAAGCCAACAATAACTTTCACAGGACACCTTAATCAAACATGGCACTAACGGATGTGTTGGCATTGATTCTGGAAATTGCATCTGCAAAAACCTTGGCAACACTAACGACGTCAATAGAGTGGCCTCGTTTTTCTTCTGGCAGTTCAATGGTATCAGTAATGATGAATTTTTCCAAAACAGAATTTTCCAAACGGTCTAGGGCCGGTCCAGATAATACACCATGGGTTGCACAACCATAGACTTTCTTGGCTCCCCAGTCTTGGAGGGCTTGGGCAGCTTGGCAGATGGTTCCTGCTGTATCTACAATATCGTCAATTAGGATACAGTTTTTCCCTTCAATGTCTCCAATGATGTTCATAACCTCGCTGACATTGGGTCTAGGTCTTCTTTTTTCAATAATGGCAATGGGAAGGTTTAGGTGGTTGGAGAAATTACGAGCCCGGGTTACCCCGCCTAGGTCTGGACTGACGACAACAAAGTCTTCTTTCTTGACCATGTCCTTAAAATAGTCTGCCAGGTAGGGAATAGCACTTAAATGGTCTACAGGTATATCAAAATATCCTTGGATTTGACCAGCATGCAGGTCCATACAAACAATCCGGTCTGCCCCAGCTACAGTAATAAGATCTGCTACTAGCTTTGATGTAATAGGTTCTCTAGCCTTGGTTTTACGGTCTTGTCTTGCATAGCCATAGTAGGGAATCACGGCATTAATCCGACCGGCAGAAGCCCTCTTTAGGGCGTCCATGAGGATTAATAATTCCATTAAATTATTATTTACCGGACTGGATGTGGATTGGATGACAAAAACGTCCTTGCCCCGAACGGTTTCACCAATATTGATATTGATTTCTCCATCTGAAAATTGGCGAACTTCACAATCCCCTTCTTCAATCCCCAAGTTTTCACAAATTAATTCCACCAAGGAATCATTTGAATTCCCTGTAAATACGATGATATCTCCATAATTTTGACTCATTTTTGAACCCCCTCGTCTTTTTTCATGCCCATTCTCTCTGACCAATGGTCAATGTTCTTTTGCTTTCCTCTTTCAATGGCCAATTGTCCCTCTTCCACTTTTTTGGTAATGGTTGATCCTGCTGCAATGTATCCATAGTCTTCCACTTCCACTGGTGCTACCAGGTTTGAATTAGACCCTATAAAGGCATGGTTTCCTACATTTGTATGGAATTTTTCTAAGCCATTGTAATTGACAAAAATTGTTCCGCAACCAATATTTACATCATCTCCCACACTGGCATCTCCAATATAGGCCAGGTGGCCGGCCTTGGTTCCTTCCCCAAGACTAGCATTTTTTACCTCTACAAAGTTTCCAATCTTCACATGGTCTTTGATTTCCGACTTGGGTCTTAAGTGGGCATAGGGCCCAAGTTTTACATGATTATGGACAATGGATTCTTCAATCAAGACATTATCCAAAATAACATGGTCCCCAACGGTAGAATCTACAACCCGGGTAGACCCATATAGGACACAGTGACTTCCAATCTTGGTCTTGCCCGACAAGACGACTCCTGGATAGATGATGGTATCTTGACCAATTTCTACATCATCTTCCACAATGGTGGACCCGGGGTCCATAAAAGAAACCCCATTTTCCATATGACGTTCATTAATCCTCTTGCGAATTAAGGAATCCACATGAGCCAACTGGATACGGGAGTTGATTCCCAGCATTTCATTGGCATCCTTTAGGGTATAGCCCCCAACCTTGTGACCTTTTTCGTTGAGAATCTTAATAACATCTGTTAAATACAATTCCCCTTGGGCATTGTCCGTTTCCAAATAGGTTAGAGCATTACGCAAGGCCCTTCCTTGAAAGGTGAAAATTCCTGAATTCACTTCTTGAATGGCCTTTTCCTTGATGGTAGCATCCTTTTCTTCTACAATCTTGCCAATACTAGAATTTTCCCTACGGACAATCCGCCCATAGCCTGTGGGATCCTTTAAATTTGCCGTTAAAACACAAGCTTCATAGCCATTGTTTTGATGGAAGTTTATAAAGTTCTTTAATGTATCTGCTGTAATTAAGGGAGTATCTCCCGTTAAAATAACTACAACATCGTCATCTTTAAAACAATCTAAACTTTGCATAACGGCAAAACCAGTCCCATAGGGGACATCTGCAGACATTGGTTGTTTTCGGATAACAACCCCTTTATTTTTTAATTCCTCATTGACCAAGTCTGCCTTATGGCCGATGACGACTACTGTTTCTTCTGCGCCAGCTTCTTTGGCACTGCGAATGACATAGTCCACCAAGGGTTTACCTGCAATCCGATGCAAGACCTTGGGTAAGTCTGACTTCATTCGTGTCCCTTCGCCTGCTGCCAGAACGATTGAAACAATCATACTTCACCCCTTCGAAATCTTCATTCTTCTCTATTATATCCGAAATAGGCCAAATAAAAAAGTAGCTAGGCAAAATAGATTCCTTAATTTTTCCCAATCCTTTAATTTAAAGCCCGGTAAGTCTTACTAGCCTTCTTTTTGGACAATGAAAAAGAGTGAGATTTCTCCCACTCTTACTTTACTCGCCTTTAACTTAAAACCTTGGACAAAAAGTCCCGGGTTCTTTCTTCTTGAGGGTTATTAAAAAGGTCTTCCGGCCGCCCCTCTTCTATAATTTGTCCCTTGTCCATAAAGAGGATTCGGTCTCCCACCTCCTTGGCAAAGCCCATTTCATGAGTTACTAAGACCATGGTCATTCCCTGGTCAGCCAGGTCCTTCATTACTTCTAAAACTTCCCCTACCATTTCAGGGTCCAAGGCAGATGTAGGCTCATCAAAAAGCATCACCTTGGGATCCATACATAGGGCTCGGACAATGGCAATCCTTTGTTTTTGTCCTCCAGACAGGGAAGCCGGATAAGCATACTTTTTGTCCAAAAGACCCACCCGGTCCAGGAGGCGAAGAGCTTTTTCTTTGGCATCCTTGTCTTTGACAAGCTTGGGTGCCAGGGTTAAATTTTCCAAAACAGTCTTGTGGGGAAAGAGGTTAAAATGTTGAAAAACCATACCCAAATTTTCCCGGACTTGGTTGATGTTGACATCAGGCTGGGTAATGTCTTGCCCATCCACAAGGATAGACCCTGATGTTACTTCTTCTAAACCATTTAAACAACGCAGGAAGGTGGACTTTCCCGATCCACTGGGTCCAATGATAACCACGACCTCTCCGTCTTGAATTTCCTCTGAAATTTCATCTAGGACCTTATGGTCTCCAAAATATTTGCTGATTTTATTAGTAACGATCATTGCGGTGGAGCCTCCTTTCAAATTGTTGTAAAAGCTTTGTCAGGCTGTAGGTTAGTACAAAATAGATGACAGCCACATAAAAATAGGGTTCAAAGGCCTTAAAGGTTGCTCCCCGAATGGCTTCTGCATAATACATCATATCGTGGAGGGCTACGATGGAAACCACAGCAGACTCCTTAATTAAGGTGACAAATTCATTTCCCAGGGCCGGTAGGATATTTTTTACGGCCTGGGGTAGGATGATATGAAGCATGGTTTGTCGCTCGCTCATTCCCAAGGACCGAGCTGCTTCACTTTGACCTTGGTCGATACTTTGGATTCCCGCCCGAATGATTTCAGAAATATAGGCCCCTGAGTTTAAACACATGGGAATTGAAGCTAGAAAAATCTTATTTCTCAAAAAAGTGAATTCCGGTGGAATGATGTTGAGGATCGAGTAGACAAATAAGGTAATTTGTACAATCAAGGGGGTTCCCCGAATAATTTCTACAATTGCTGAGGAAAGCTTATTTAAAAATGGATTCTTACTCCGACGTCCCAGGGCCAAAAGGGCTCCAATTAAAACCCCAAAAAAGACCCCAATAATGGACAGGATTAAGGTTACTTTTAATCCATTGGCATAGTCCTTCCAATATTTACTGATAAACAAGACTCGCTTTTGTATAAAGTCCATGCTTCCTCCTTAAATAATGAAAAACTCCCTAACGGGAGTTTTATTGTAATTCTTCGACTTCTTTGCTGGATAGGTCGGTATATTTTGCAATTTCTTCATCCATCTTACCTTCCTTGGTCCAGTCCCCAATAACCTTGTTGATGATTTCGATTAAATCTTCATTGCCCTTGGCCACAGCCACAGACATTTTTCCTTCATCTTCAAAGCCTACATCTTGGTAGACTAGGTCTTGGTTTAAACTTGCAAATTGACGTCCTGGAGGACCTGCAACAACCATTGCATCAATGGTGTGGTTCTTTAACTCTAAAACAATGTTGTTTTGGTTGGTCATTCCTTCGTAATCTGCCCCTTCAATGGTCTTGGCCAATTCATCTTGGGTACTTCCAATTTGTGCTGCTAGTTTTGCTCCCTTTAAACTATCCTTGGATGTATATTTTGCGGCATCAGCCTTGCGGACTAAAAGGCCTTGGTCTCCAGCAAAGTAAGATTCTGAAAAGTCCACAACTTCACGGCGTTCTTCATTGTCAACAATTCCAGCCAGGCCGATATCTACTTCTCCAGACTTTAAAGATGGGATAATTGCATTGAATTGCATGTCTTGAACCACCAATTCAACCCCTAATTCATCGGCAATGGCTTGAGCCAAGGCAATGTCGGCTCCAATAATTTGGGTTTGGCCATCTTGGTCCTTGGAAATCCATTCATAGGGTGGGTAGTCTGCACTGGTTCCCAAAACTAATTTTCCCTCTTTTTTAATTTTAGCTAGGGTCGGTCCTTGGGCTGAGCCTCCATTAGACTCTTGTTTTCCACAAGCAGCAATACTTGCAATCATTGCAATAACTAACAATATACTAGATAACTTTTTTAACATGATTTTCCTCCTCTGTATTTCAACGGCTTACCAAACTTACAGACGGATTCTTCTCATAGATTTGGAGTCTGTAGTGTGGACCCAGTGGCTCCAGTGGCTCTTGCATGACAAATTGGGCATCAAGATTAAGGCCTCCTTCCAAAATTAAATATAATGGAATTATTATATAACACTTTATCCGGTAAAATCAAGTTCAATACAAAGAAAATCCCAGAAATTCTTTCAAATCCCTGGGATCCTACTTTTAATATAGGGTAATGGCCTTTAATTTAACTTCTTTTTCTACTGGAGGAGCTTGATTTTGAGCCTGGCTCGCTCCCTTTTCAATGACTTGTTGGATGCCCATTTTGGCTAATTCAGCATCTGTTCCAATCCAAACAGGGGCACCTAGAGTCATCCTGGGAAAGACAAAATTTTCAATGTCGTAATTGTACATCCGAATACAGCCGTTACTGGAATAAGTCCCTATTTCATGAGGTTTAATGGTGCCATGGATTCCATAGCCACTTTTGCCAGGAAGCTTAAGTCCCATCCAGCGTTCCCCTAGAGGATTTCTAGGATCATTGGCTCCAATAGGTTTGTACTTTCCATTCATTCCTCCCCAGGCGGGATTGATTTGACGGTTCTGAATTTTCCCCTTGCCGGATGGGGTAGAGGTCCGGCTGGTCCCCAGGCAAACCGGATACTTGCCGGCAACCTTGTCTCCCTTGTAGAGGGTTAAAGAAAGCCGCGTCTTATTTACGACAATCCAATATCCTTGACTGGGTGGATTCTTCACCACATCCCGAGCTCGGAGGTCTTGATTGTAGAGCATGTTTTGCGTTTCCTTGTTTAAGCCCCCGGTTACAACCAAGTTATTTTGGGCTTGAAACCTTTTAATCTCCGCAACCCTTTGGGCTCCCTTTTGGTTGACAAAGTGGTTGGGCCTAACCCACTGGGCATATAAGTTCGATGGCAATAAGATTAGGCAGGCCATCAAAATCATAAGATTCTTTCTTAGCTTCTTCATTCCTTCCTCCTACAATATCTTCTTTAAAAATTGACCCGTATATGATTTTTCACATTGGGCAACTTCTTCTGGACTTCCAGTAACGATGACTTGACCTCCACCATCTCCCCCTTCGGGACCTAGGTCGATAATTTGGTCAGCCACCTTGATAACATCAAGATTGTGTTCAATGACAATAACGGTATTGCCCAGGTCCACCAGGCGGTTTAAGACTTGGACCAGCTTGTCCACATCATACATGTGGAGACCTGTAGTGGGTTCATCTAAAATATAGACTGTCTTTCCTGTGGACCGCTTGGAAAGTTCTGTTGCCAGCTTAATCCTTTGGGCTTCTCCTCCAGACAATTGGGTAGAGGGTTGCCCCAGCTTGATATAGCCCAGCCCTACATCCATAAGGGTCTGTAATTTGCGGACAATCCTAGGATGGTTTTTAAAAAAGTCCAAAGCTTCTTCCACAGTCATATCTAAAACTTCAGCAATATTCTTCCCCTTGTATTTTACTTCCAGGGTTTCTCGATTGTAGCGCTTCCCCTTACAAACTTCACAGGGGACATAGACATCGGGTAAAAAGTGCATTTCTACCTTGATGATGCCATCTCCCTTGCAGGCTTCACACCGGCCCCCTTTGACATTAAAGGAAAAGCGTCCCTTTTTATAGCCCCGCATTTTTGCCTCATTAGTCATGGCAAAAAGGTCTCGAATGATATCAAAGGTTCCTGTATAGGTTGCAGGATTTGACCGCGGCGTCCGACCGATAGGACTTTGATCAATATCCACTACCTTGTCCACTTGGTCCAGGCCTGTAATTTCTTTACAACGCCCCGGCTTAACCCGGGACTTGTTGATTTTTTGTTGGAGGGACTTTAAGAGAACTTCATTGACTAGAGAACTCTTTCCAGACCCACTGACCCCTGAAACCACAATAAATTTACCTAGGGGAAAGTCCACATCAATGTCCTTGAGGTTGTTTTCTCCAGCCCCCTTTACATGAATCTTGTGGCCATTTCCAGGTCTTCTTTCCTTGGGTACCTTAATTTGTCGCCGTTTTTTGAGATAGTCTCCTGTAATGGACTCCTTGACCTTCATAATATCCTCAGCCGTCCCTTGGGCCACCAGCTGGCCTCCATGGATCCCGGCTCCCGGTCCAATATCTATAATTTCATCAGCTGCCTCCATGGTTTCTTCATCATGCTCTACCACAATCAAGGTATTGCCCAGGTCTGTCAAGTCCCGGAGGGTCTTTAAGAGCATGGCATTATCTCTTTGGTGGAGACCTATCGAAGGCTCGTCCAAAACATAGATGACTCCTACCAGGGCCGATCCAATTTGGGTAGCCAAACGAATTCTTTGGGCTTCACCCCCGGATAAGCTACCGCTCATCCTGGCCAGGGTCAGGTAGTTTAAGCCCACATTATCCAAGAAGGACAAGCGAGATATAATTTCTTTTAAAATCTCACTGGCAATGATTTTTTCCTTTTCTGTCAATTCCAGCTTTTTGAAAAAATCCAGGGCCTTGCTAATGGATAGTTCCGTTACTTCATAGATATTTAAACCATCAATTCGAACAGATAGGAGACTTTCTTTGAGCCGGGCTCCATGACAAGTTGGACAGGGAATGTCGGTCATAAAGTCATCAATCCGATCAATCATCCGGTCTGAATTTGTTTCTGTATAGCGTCTTTTGAGGTTGTTGATAATTCCTTCAAAGGTCCCCCGATAGCGCTTACGACCAGAAAAATAAGAATCAAAGCTGACAGAAATTTCCTGGTCACTCCCATAAAGAAGGGCATCTAAAAAGTCTTTTGGCAGGTCTTTAATGGGGACCTTGGTGTCTACAGAAAACTTCTTGGCCAAGCCTCGAATAATTTCATAGTAGTAGGTTCCCGGACTATTGGAATAGCAGGAAATCCCCCCTTGGTCTATGGACAGGTCCTTATTGGGCAAAATCAGGTCTACATCAGGTTCCTTTGAATAACCAATCCCATTACAAGTGGGGCAGGCTCCCAGGGGGTTGTTAAAGGAAAAAGACCTGGGGCTAATTTCTTCAATGGCAATCCCACAATGGGGGCAGGATAATTTGGTTGAAAAAACCTTAGTTTCTCCTCCAATGACATCCACATGGACCAGGCCATGACCAATTTCTGTAGCCAATTCCAGAGAATCTGCTAGGCGAGACTCAATGCCCTCTTTGATAATCAACCGGTCTACAACAGTTTCAATGGTATGGGCTTGATTTTTATTCAGTTCAATGTCTTCCATTAAATCATGGAGTTGACCATCAATCCGGACCCGGACATAGCCTTCTTTTTTAATGGATTCCAAGAGCTTTTTATGCATGCCCTTTTTCTGAACTACATTGGGACCTAAAATTTGAATCTTGGTTCTTTCGTCCAGCTTCATGAGCTCATCCACCATTTGGTCGATACTGAAAGATGTAATTTCCTTGCCACACTTGGGACAATAGGGATGGCCTATCCTAGCAAAAAGAAGCCTGAGATAGTCATAAATTTCAGTCACTGTTCCAACAGTGGACCGGGGATTTTTACTAGTGGTCTTTTGGTCTATGGAAATACTTGGACTCATGCCGGTTATTTCATCCACTTCCGGTTTATCCATCTGGCCTAAAAATTGCCGGGCATAGGAGGATAGACTTTCCACATACCGTCTTTGCCCTTCGGCATAGATGGTATCAAAGGCCAGGGAAGACTTCCCCGACCCTGATAGACCCGTTACTACGACAAATTTATTCCTAGGTATCTTTACATTAATATTTTTTAAGTTGTGTTGTCTTGCTCCACGAATGACAATATGGGAATCTCTCATTCTGCCTCCCTTTCATAGATGGACTGTATTTGTAACTTCAATTCTTTAATCTTATCACGAATTTCTGCTGCTCGTTCAAAGTCCAGTTCTTCTGCAGCCCGATACATTTCTGGTTTGAGGTTTTCAATCATGGCTTGGATGTCATCCACATCAAATTCATCCTGGTAATCCTCTTCTTCTTCGGCAGCAATCGTAGCGGCAATAATATCCCGAACACTCTTTTGAACAGACTTGGGTTCAATGTGGTGGGCCTTGTTAAAGGCATCTTGGATTTCCCGTCTCCGATTGGTTTCATCAATGGTTACCTGCATGGAGTCGGTAATCTTGTCAGCATACATAATGACCTGGCCTTGGACATTTCGAGCGGCCCGACCAGCCGTTTGGATTAAGCTTGTTTCAGACCGTAGGAAGCCTTCCTTGTCAGCATCTAGGATGACAACAAGACTAACTTCCGGTAGGTCCAAGCCCTCCCGTAAAAGGTTGATGCCCACCAAGACGTCATAAACTCCCAGTCGCAAGTCTCGAATAATCTCCATTCTTTCAATGGTGTCAATATCCGAGTGCATATAGGTTACCTTGAGGTCTAGACTTTTTAAATAGTCCGTCAGGTCCTCTGCCATTTTTTTGGTCAGGGTTGTAATAAGGACCCTTTCTTTTTTCTCCATCCGCTTGTGGATATCTGCAACAATTTGGTCGATTTGATTTTCCGTAGGCCGAACAGTAATGGCCGGATCTAAAAGTCCGGTAGGACGGATAATTTGCTCTACAATTTGACTGGAATGCTCTCTTTCATAGGGGCCAGGTGTGGCTGATACATAGAGGCATTGGTGCATCATGGCTTCAAATTCACTAAACCTCATAGGCCGGTTGTCCAGGGCTGAAGGCAGGCGGAAACCATATTCCACCAGGGTTGTCTTTCTAGCCCGGTCTCCATTGTACATCCCTCCAATTTGAGGAATGGTGGCATGGGACTCGTCAATAATGGTGAGGAAGTCCTTGGGAAAATAATCAATCAGGGTATAGGGTTTTGAGCCTGGAGCCCGTCCTGACAGGTGTCTGGAATAGTTTTCGATTCCCGTACAGAAACCCATTTCTGCCAACATCTCCAGGTCATAGCGGGTTCTTTGCTCCAACCTTTGAGCTTCTAATAGCTTGTCCTGGTCCTTCAGTTGAGCTAGGCGTTCTTCTAATTCTTCTTCAATGGTCACCAAGGCCCTTTGTACCTTTTCTTCCGAAGTGGCAAAGTGGGAGGCCGGGAAAATAGACACATGGTTGCAATAACCCACTACATGCCCTGTTAAGGCATTGACTTCTGTAATCCGGTCGATTTCATCGCCAAAAAATTCAATCCGATAGGAATTTTCTGAACTATGGGCTGGAAAAATCTCCAGAGTATCCCCCCGAACTCGGAAGGTTCCCCGGATAAAATTCACATCGTTACGGACGTATTGAATGTCCACTAGCTTAGACATAATATCATTTCGATCCTTGACCATCCCAGGTCGTAAGGAGACTACCAGGTTTTCATAGTCAATAGGGTCCCCCAAACCATAGATACAGGAGACACTGGCTACGATAATGACATCTTTTCTTTCAAACAAACTCATGGTTGCACTGTGTCGCAGCTTGTCAATTTCATCGTTAATGGAAGAATCCTTTTCGATAAAGGTGTCTGTTTGAGGCACATAGGCTTCGGGTTGGTAGTAGTCATAATAGGAGACAAAATACTCCACAGCATTTTCAGGAAAAAACTCCCTAAACTCACTGGCCAATTGATAGGCCAGGGTCTTATTGTGGGCAATCACCAGGGTTGGCTTTTGAACTTTTTCAATGACCTTGGCCATGGTAAATGTCTTTCCGGACCCCGTAACCCCCTTTAGGGTTTGATGTTTATCTCCTCGAACAATCCCCTGGGCCAATTGGTCTATGGCCTGGGGCTGGTCTCCCATGGGTTCAAAAGGCGCATGTACTTTAAACTCCATCGCTTCCCTCTTTTCTACATAGGCACAAAAGCTATCTAGCAAAACTAGATAGCTTTTCTTTAAATTTTATCCTTTAATATCTCTCTTGCTTTATTTAATTGGCTATCTGTTTCAAGATAGTCCAAACCAATTCCTTTAATATTTTCAGGCAACTTAATCTGGACATCTGGTTGGATGCCCTTCTTATCTATACTTACCCCATTTGGTGTAAAATATTCAGCTACAGTAAGTTTTAGGCCATCCCCCTTGGGAAAAGTCTTTACAATTTGGATAACTCCCTTGCCATAGGAAGTTTCTCCCACCAAGGTTGCCTTCTTATGATCCTTCAAGGCTCCAGCCAAAATTTCACTGGCTGATGCTGACCCCTTGTTCATCACAACCACCATGGGCAGGTTAAGGGCCCGGTTGTCTGATTGGACATTTTCCACCAACTTGCCAGCACGATTTTTGGCTGTAACAATGGTGCCCTGGGGTAGAAGAGTATCTGCAATGGCTGTGGCTGCATCCATATAGCCTCCAGGATTCCCCCTAAGGTCAAGAATTAAGCCCTTGATTCCTTGCTTTTGGAGCTTGTTCAAGTGTTGGTCGAACTCCTTGCTGGTGTGGTCTGAAAATTGGGTAATCCCAATATAGCCTATATCTTGGTCCAACTTTTTAGAAATAACCGTATCTACGCTGATTTTCTTTCTCTCCAACTGGTAGTCTTCCAGCTTATTGCTGTCAGATTTTAAGACTTGGATTTGAACCTTGGTGTTTTCTTTTCCCTTGATTTCTTCCACAGCCTTGGTTAACTGGTCCCCCATAAAGTCCTTGCCATTGATCTTGATAATCTTATCTCCGGCAGAAAGTCCCGCTTGGTCCGCTGGACTTCCCTTGATGGCTGAAACCACTGTAATCCGATTGTCTTCTCCTGGAGATAGGACAATGCCGACTCCGTAGAAGCTAGCTGAAGTAAAGTCCATCAGCTCTTGCATTTCTTCCTTGCTGTAATATTCTGAATAAGGGTCTCCAAGAGAAGCCACAATCCCCTTTAATTGACCTTCATAAAACTTACCTTCATCCACCTCTCTCAAGTAGTTCTTTTTTATAAACTCCTTGAGGTATTCCATCTTTATGGCTTGTTTTCCAGTTAAGGAGTTAGAGAATACAGAGTCCTTTTTGGAAAAATAAAAAGTAAGTAGGTTGGTCACCAATAAAAGGGATAGGGTCATGAAAATCCATCTTTTTTTCATTATATCGTCCCCTTTTTATTATACAAAGCTCAAGGGATTTACAGGTCTTCCTCCTACCCTAACTTCAAAGTGGCAGTGGGGACCTGTTGAGCGGCCTGTGGATCCGGCCAAGGCCACAACCTGACCTGCAGATACTTGTTGGCCTACACTAACCTTGAGACTGGAATTATGGGCATAGACAGTAACAATATCTCCATGGTCTATCATGACGACATTTCCATAGGACCCCATATATTTGGCTGTAATAACAATGCCTGACTTAGCAGCTACAATAGGGGTTCCACTCGGTGCAGGAATATCAACTCCCGAATGAAACCTACGAGTTCCCAAAACTGGATGAATCCGGTAGCCAAAGGGAGAAGAAATACGGCTATGGCCTGGAACTGGCCAGGTTAAACTTTTATTGCTCCGAACATAGGGACTAGATGCCATGGGAAGTTCTGTAACCGGACCTGAGGATCCTGCCCTTTTTGCCTTGTTGGCTTTTTCTTGGGCTCTTTTCTTTAATTCGGCCAAACGCTTTTGTTCTTGGATGTCATTTTTGATTTGTTGAATCCTAGCTTCCAGCTGCTTACTTTCCTTAAGCATTTCATCATAGTCCTCTTCATAGGCTGAAAGGTCTCCCTTTAGATTGACCATATAGACTTGCTTGGCCTGGTTGGCTTCTTCCAAGGCTCTTTTCTTTTCTTCGACTTGGGCCTTTTGACTTTCAAGGGCTGCTTTTTTCTGGGTCAGCTCTTCTTTTTTTGCCCGGATGGTATCTACTTGAGCCTTAATCTTGGCTACCAATTTCCGGTCCTGTCTGTTGATGACCTTAATCAATTCTACATTGGTTAAGAAAGACTCCATATCTTCGGAATTCAACAAGACATCTAGGTAGCCTATATCCCCCTTAACATACATGACCTTGATTCTTTGGGCAAAGGCATCTTGAGATTTTTTAAGTTCCGCTTGGGCTTGGTCAAGTTCTTTTTGGGCCTTGGCAATATCGCCTTCCAAAACCTTAATATTGTCCATTAGGGCATAAAGTTCTGTGCTGGCATTGGTTATAGAAAGGTCCAAGGCCTTGATATCTTCAGCAACACTGGATACTTCTGCTTTGGTTGAATTGATTACAGATTGCTTGTTATTCAATTGTTCTTGAATTGCCTTTTTTTGGCTTTGGGCCTTTTGCAGGTCCTTGGATGAAGCGTAAATAGCTCCAGGTGCCAGGCTTGTCAAAATCAAGAGGCTACAGAGCCCTCTTTGCAACCAATCTTTATGTTTCACAAAAACCTCCTAAACATCTAAGTGACGGGTTACGGAAATAATACTTCCCAAGTAACCAATCCCCATCCCCAAACTTGCTAAAATAACAAACAAGTTCATGGATAACTTCCGGTCGGGTACAAACAAGCCGACTCCTAAAATATCTAACAATTGAGGATTAAATCGATTAAAACTATATTGATATAGCAAGTAGAGAATGACGCAGGCTAAAACTCCTGCAAGTAATCCAAACAAGAGCCCCTCTATCAAAAAGGGTCCTCGGATATAGTAGTTGTTGGCCCCTACATAGCGCATAATTTGAATTTCTCTCCGCCTATTTTGTAGGGTAATTCGGATAGTGTTGTGGATTAGGACAATGGCAATCAGAAGTAAAATTCCAATAGTGGCCGTCCCTCCATAGCGAACCCCCCGATAGATTCTCAACATATTGTTGACCAGTTCATTATAGTATTGGACCTTGTAGACACCTGGAATTGTCTTGGCTTCCCGGGCCACTCTTTCTCCATCATTTAAGCTTTTTAAGTGGAGGGTAAAGGAAACGGGTAGGGGGTTTTCTGGAAGTCCTTCCAGGATGTAGTCATCACCCTTTAAGCGGTCCTTCATTTCATTTAAGGCTTCTTCCTTGCTGGTAAATTCAACCTTATCAACACCCTCCATGGTCTTAAACTTTTTTTCAACCTCTGTTAGTTTGTCCTGGGGGGTATTATTTTCGAAAAAGACCACAATTTTTTGCAATTTGGCTCCCGATTCAAAAACCACTTGTTCTACATTAAGTACCATGAGAAGGACAAAGCCAAACATCAAAAGGACAAAAGTAATGGATACTACTGAAGCCACAGTCATGCCCAGGTTTCTCCACATGCCCACCAGGCCTTCTCGAATAATATTTCTAAATTGTCTGAGGGTTTTCATAATATCCCGCACTTTCTTGGTCAAATA
>QWCK01002056.1_pt1 | contig 26826 bp, 10 predicted proteins | sample 1972571 | NCBI WGS metagenome assembly QWCK01 (sample SAMN09866710, study PRJNA288562) | Human gut metagenome isolate term2_stool, whole genome shotgun sequencing... | isolation source: gut | host: Homo sapiens | place: USA: California | reverse complement strand
AACCCTTGACTATTTAGGAATATATTTTAGAATGTTTTGAAATCAGTCTAATGATTTATTCGATTTTGAATTGTCCTAAAAAGTGTTGACATACCAAAGGGAGGAAACTGCGAGTCTCGCAGATGAAACCGTAGGTTTTGTCGCGAGACGTTAATTCCCTCCCTCTCCCTCGTAAAAAAGATTTGAAGAAAAAAGAATAAGTTTAGGTTATGTAATGGATATCTATTTACATTTTTTATAATTTTTATAATCATCAATACTTAACCCCACCAGGGTTATACCCATTCGACTACAATGACTCAGCCCAGGCTTCTTCATTTTCGCTCAGGATGACTGGTGGTGCGGTTACCCTACCCTAAACAGCAGTCGAGTTCTGCAAATCAAACTTCACTTCGTTCGCCTTCTTTGGAACTTTGCACAAGACTTCCCAACTACAGTCATCCTGAGCGAAAGAGCCTCAAGGATCTGAAGTCGAAGGATCTGACCCATATTTAACCTATCTCTGACAAAAACCAAAAAACAATAAAAACCCCCTACATACATAAGTACATAGGGGGTACATTTAACATAATTGATTAAAATCCTGTGCTATTTAATTGTCAAAACATAAATAACTACTACAAATCATAACCAAAACGGATCACGATCCATAATCATCATTTATTATCCTTCACCAAGACACCGCCCCACACAGAAAGGATAACACCGAAAATCGACATAAGAATCAAACTCACGTCACCAGTCTTCGGAATCCTTCTAGGCTTCTTAGGCTTTTCCTTGTCCTTAGGCGGAGGCTTAGGCTTTTCCTCATCCTCGTGAGGAGGTTCAACCGGCTTGTTCTCGATCACGAGATCCTTCTCCAAAGACATCGTATCAATCACAAAGGACACCATCTCACCAAGAGGCTCATAACCAGCCTGAGGCTTCACTTCCCAAATGAAATAATCACCAAAAGGAAGATTGTCCACCATGAAATACCCGTCCTTGTCAGAAACAAGCACCAAATCCTTGCCGTTAACCTTAATTCTATCGTCGTAGCCGTCAATCCTTCTCGAAACGACGAACTGCACACCTTCGATAGGTTTCTTCGTCACAGAATCGATCTTCTTGAATCTCTTGCCACCATCAGTGTCCTTGTAGTTAACCACAACCACCCTGGTAGTACCAGAAGGATTCACCACGAAACCAGTCTTCTCAACCTTGATCCTGTATCCGTCCGGCGCCTTGATCTCCTTGAACACATACTCGCCCATCTCAATCTTGCCAACGTGGATCAAACCATTAGAATCCGTAACGAGCTTATAAGAGCCATTCACCTTCACAGGGATCTCCTCACCATTAACCACCTTGAAGAGCAGGAATTCCGCCCCACCAAGAGGCACCGAATCAGCAGACACCTTTAACAGTTCCACATCACCAGGCGGAGTCTCATGATGACCCTTAGGCAGGATAGTCCTGTCATCGTCTTTGTCATCAGAAACAAAGGCAAAAGGAACTATCTTAATCTTGCCAGCCGCATCAGTCACCCTCGCATAGTAGGTCCCTTGATCAAAATTGTGAAGCGCATAGCCATCCTTGTTAGTATAGATAGTGGTGCTGCCACCGAATCTTTTATCAAGATCAGCAGCAGAAACACCCTCTAATTTTTTAACTAAATTAAGTCTCTCATCGGAAGACATAATCTTGGAATCAACCTTCCAGATCACGATCTCCCTATTAGAAATATCATCTAAGTTACGACCAAGACCATTTAAATCGATGGTCAGATCCTTGGCATAAACAGCACCTGAGATAATAACCATGCTAAAAATTACACAGCCAAGAAGTAGCTTAAATATTTTATTTTTAAAATTTAGCACGGCTTACCCTCTTTCTTAATTAGTTTTCTTCAGCAGTTCTCTTTCTCATAGCGATGAAAGCACCAGCCATAAGAGCGATACCTACAGCAGTGAAAATAACAGTACCGATACCACCAGTTTGTGGGATAGTAACTTTTCTGTTGTCTACTCTTTGAGCTCCACCAACAGTTTTATCACTTACTGGATCATCAGATTCATAAGTTACTCCACCTTCAGTAGCTTTATAAGAACCTGCTTTAATTTCAAATTTATATCTAGCGTCATTTAAAGCGTATCCCTTAGGAGCTTTAGTTTCTTGTAGATAGTATGTTCCATATGCAAGGCCAGTTATTTCAAACTTACCTTGGCCATCAGAAACTAATTTTACTCTTTCAGCAGTTGTGTCAGTAGTTTCAACCCATTTGTATTGTTCAGCTGCTTCAACTACTGCTTTATTATAAGCTTCTTGAGCTGTGGTGATTGCTTTTTTAGCTTCTTTTCCTGCTTCACCTTCTTGTTCAGTTGCTGATAGATTGTTATACGCATCTATCTTTTCATCTAAAGTTTTCTTTGCAGCTGTAACTGCAGCTTTCTTAGCTTCAGCTTCTGTTGTAGAAACATAAGCTAAAACTTGTCCAGCTTTTTCAGCGTTATAAACTTCAAATTCTGCTCCAGTTAGTCTTTCACCAGTTGTTTGGTCAGCTTTTACAAACTTCTTACCACCAGTAGTAACTTCTGGATTTGTTGGTACAAGTACATCTGGTTTATTTTTGTTTGTTACAGTTACTTTTCCATCAGCTTCTGATTTATAAGATGCTTCGTATCCACGTACAACTTCTCTTACTGTGAATGTGTCGTTTGCGATTTCTGCATCAATATTAAATGTGTGGCTGAAGTCTTTGTCTTGTTCTGTACTTTTCTTTGTATAAGAATCTACAACTTCGCCTTTACTGTTAATTAGGAAGTAAGTTACTTCAACACCTGCTGGTGCTTCTGCAGCTTTTCCATCTTTATCTGTCCAATCTTTTGTAACTTCTATCTTGTTATCTGCAGGTTTTACATTTGGTGTAGGGTTTGGTTTACCTGGTGTGAATGAAACTTTGTTGTGTTCATAGTCATCAGCTACTGTCTTGTTATTTACAGTTGCAGAGTATTGTAAACGAACTTTTACTGCTCCAGTCTTAACTTTTTCGATTATGTCTTTCATTATTGCACCATTTTCATCAAATGTTAAATCAAATCCATAATCACCTTTATTGTAAGTTGCTCCGTCAACAGCAGCTGCATTTTTTGAAAAGTCATATACTTTATCAGCTTGTCCTTCTTGTGAAACTGTTACCTTAAGGTCATTGTTAAATGTTAGTCCCTTAGACATAATATCTGACCATGACATAGAAGTGTAGTTATTGTTTTGTGGAATTTCAGTTACTATGTCGTAAGGTGCCTTTGTTCCTACTGTAAGAGCAATTTTGTCTTTTGTTGCATTGTAGTTATTTACATCTGCTTCCCATTTTTTAAATTGTTCTTCAGTAATTCCGCTTGCTAAAGCTTCTTTTTTGAATTGAGCAAATTCTTCATCTGTCATATTGCCAGTTTTTTCTTTATAGAAGTTCTTGTCGATTTTAACTTCTTGAGTTTCGATGTTCTTTGGATAGATGTAAACAGGGTCAAGGTACTTAGTACCAGCTTTTGCAATTACTTTGCCTTGTTCATCTTCAACATCATAAGCGTTTGTAAGTGGAAGTGTTAAACCAAATGGTACTGCCTTTTGTCCAGTAATCTTATCAGGTGCTTTACTTTCAACTACCCAGTAATATCCTTCGTCAAGTTTAACAGTTGCTAAACCTTGAGCATTTGTATCAGCTGTATGTCCATCAGTTAAGCCTTCGCCAGTTGCAATTGCAAGTTTACCTGCATCAATTTTGTTTAAAGTTTTATCAACTTTACTTGGTGTTAAATCAGTTTTACCATTATCAATTAAATCTTGCATTTGAGCTACTGTTTTGAAGCTTCCTTGGTTAGCTTTTAAAAGTTCAAGGATTTTTTCGCTTTCTACAGCATCTTTTCCATTGATTTTGTAGAATGTAAATTGAGCTCCTTCTAAAGCTTCAACTCCATCTCCTAAATTAGTATACTCTTGAGGATCAATCTTTCCACCAGTGTGGTTCCATGGTGCTCCATCCTTATAGGTTTTTTTAGTTGTCAACTTATAAAGATTGATAGTTGTTGTATTAGGTTTTTTATCTTTAAGTTGATCTTTTCCAACTGTACCAGTTGGCACTGTTACTGCATCATTTGCTGCCATTACTGGCGTAATTGTTCCTACCATTAGCACTAATGCTAATAGGAATGAAAGTAATTTTTTCATATTTTTCTCCTTGTGTGTTTTTTCTGGGATTGGGTCCCAGTTCCCATTTTACTCCTAAGACTTAAGTCTTAATTAAACTGGGTTAGGGTCCCAGCGCCCTTATATAAATGGTCCTAAGACCAATTATGACTTAATGTATCGGGTTCTATCAAACCCCTTCATCTCTTTTCTTTCCAATTAATCTTTTTTCTTTTTACCAAACAATTTAGCAATCGATAAAAGTAACACTGCCATACAACTTGCACCTTTAATGAAGTTGATATCAAATTTATTGCTATGATCAATAATTTCTACTTTTATTATTTCATTCTCAATTGCATTGTCATTGCCAGTATCTGAAATATTTTCTGGCTTGGTGATTTCTATAGAATCCTCTATCTCAATCTCTTGGTCTTCATCCTTTTCGTCTTCTATTCGGCATTTTGGATTGTTATAAATTTCTTCCTTGAGAGCTTCAAGAATAAAGATAGCGTTATTTACAGTTCTTAATCTATTATTATCAGATTTTTTCCCCGTATTAATAAAAACGAAAATAAGTAAAAATATTGCTATTACAAAAAGCATGAATAATATTGTTACTGTATTTTCAGATAGTCCTGTTTTTCCTATTCCTCCAAAATTTATGCTTATTGGAAATATAGAAATACTAAATTTTTCAATTAATTTATTATTCGTAATTGAAATTGCGAGTAAAGCTGAATATATTGAAATAAATTGTCCTATAAAACTGAAAAAAAAGCTTTCTTCTTTTGTATTTATTTCTAAGTATTCCTTATAACTTTTAAATGCAACTAAATCTTTTATTAAGTTTTCTTTGAAAACAGTTTTTTCATTAGTATAATTATCAGTTATATAATCATGAATTTCACTAATAGAAATATAACTTAGATTTTTGATTGTTTTGCCTTTCTTTCTTTTTACAGCCTTGCTTAATTCAAAATCTCTTTTTTTTCTTCTATTTTTGCTTATTTTTAGAACATCTTTGAATGTATTTTTATATGCCATAAATCACCTTGCCTTTATAGGTGACTAATTTTAGATTGTTTAAAGAAAAATTTGTAGTCCTTAAAAACTAGTCTATTATTTCTTTCCATTTTATAATTCCAAGGGCAAGTATTGGCAGTGCCGCAACCGCCCTTGTTATTATTTTGTTGAGTTGTTTCCGTTAGACTTTCGAGATCTACCCTTGCAACTGCCGTCACCCTGAGCGAGCGAACCTAGTATAGGAAATTAATTCATCCGTACTTACCTCACCCTACTTGAGATCCTTCGACTTCGATGACTTAGTCATCTCCGCTCAGGATGACGGTGGGGGGAGACTTCTCTCCCTCGGAGTGACTGTCTTCCTTTTAGACTTTTTCTATAAAGCCTATCGGCATGGAAGCAGGTTGCTTCCGCTACAGTGCTTTCCATTAGACTGTTTCCACTACGGAGGGTACCTCTGGTTGTCTTTGTACTCATTCATCGATAACCAGCCCCCTCTTTCTCCTGTAGCTTAGATAAGCAAGTCCCATAAGAGCCAAACCGCAACTAGTGAATATGAACGTACCCATACCACCAGTTCCAGGATAAGTCGCTTTCTTATTTTCAATTTCAATAGGATCTGCTGTTACTTCTCCCTTAGTAGTGAATGAATAGCTGTGATCTACATTTTCTTCACCTTTAGTTCCTATATGGAAGGTTCTATTTTCATTAACCTTATCTCCTATAACTATCTTAGATCCAAGATCTAATTCTGTGCTCTTATAAAGTTTTGGATTCATTGTAATAACTAAAGCTTTGTCTGTTGTTATAGGTTCATCATTAGTTTTACCCTCAAGTTCCTTAACAAGTTCAAATAGGTCTATAGTCTTTGAAGTGTATTCTCTGCCATTATATTCACTCAAATTTAATTTGTATTCCTTAGCTTTCGTAATCGTTCCTTCTTTATCAACCAGCTGAGCTTTAATTGTTATACCCTGATCCGATACCTTATCTCCAGTTGGCTGACTTGCTTTTGGTAGACCAGAAAGGGTCAATTTTGATTTTCCTTTAGTGTAAGTTATTGGTGAATTATCTGCATTATATTTCATGTTTATATCTGTGAAATAACAATATGCAAAACCCCAAGTGTATACCCAATTATATTCCTTGTTAACCTTTACTTCTGTGACAAAAGCGCCTGCTTGTTCTTCGCCATCGACCTTCAAGCTACCGTCTAATAGTGTGAACTCTTTGACAGGATCTTTAGGTTTTATATAACCCTTTGGTGCCTTAACTTCCTTAAGTGCATAGTAACCGGAGTCATATACTTTAAATGCAAGGATTCCGTCATCGCCAGTTGTGAATTTGTCAGTTTCAGTATAACCTGCTGGTGCTTTTTCATCTTTGTTTAAGACTAATTTATCTCCGGCTGCATTTTGGTAAAGTTTAAGGTCTTTATTGTTGTATTCTAAGCTTTTATCTTTTTTAAACCAAACTTCAAATTCTGCATCCTTTAATGGATTTCCATCGACATCAACTTTCTTAAACTTGATGATTTGTTCTTTTTTGTTGACTACAGGAATAGGTGTATATCCATCTACTTCTGTTTCCTTTATTGAAGTAGTTCCATCGGCATTTATCACACTTTCTTTTTTGTAGATTTTGCCTAATTTATCTACTGTAAATTCCATAACAGGAGTTTCTAGTTTCTTATACCCATCTACAGGTTTTGTTTCAACTAGTCGATATTCTCCAGGTTTAAGTTGTGTGAATTCAAATATTCCGTCTTTACCAGATGATTGATCACCATAGGAGTTCCAGTTAACTCCTTCTTTAATTTGAAGTTGGAATCCAGCTCCTTCTAATGGGTTACCGTCTTGGTCTGTCTTCATAAACTTAATTCTATTTTCAGGGTTTACGGCTTGGATAGTTAAATCTGCCTTTGCATTTGCGTCATTGTAGAATGGATAGACTTGGTCGTGCCTCGTGACGTTGAGATATCCGCCTCCTACATAGCTTATTTTAAGCTCACCACGACCTACGTAGGCAAGTTTATCTTCTTCGCTAATTTTACCGGTAACTTTGAAGATATATGACTCATTTTCCTTTACTCCCTCTTCAAATAATATTTCTTCTTTGTCGGCCTTTGGTAATAAAGTTTTACTTCTTATGACAGTAAAGTCAGATAGCTTTGATTCATCTACGCCGAAAGATTCCGGCATTAATTCTTCTAAATTATTTTTCGATTGATCTTTGAGGTAATAATATCCAATTTGCAAATTCTCAATATCTTGGTCTGCTGAATAATAAAACCTAACCTTTGGAGAGAATGTTTGATCTTTGTTTATATAGTAATAGTGTACAAACTCACCTGTTTCAGGATTGTATTTTACAATCTTTGAACCTAAGTTGAGATAATGTCCTCCATGATCTTCTCTTGCTGTCATAGAGTCATAGACAACTTTTACATCATAAGTTTTTTTGTCTTTATTAATGATTCCAAGTCCTACTTTTTGATCTCCACCTTTTGGCACCTTTTCCAAATTTATATAAGCTTTTAGTTTGTTGGTAATTTTTGCCAATTGGTAAGTCTTTGCATAGTCTGTGAAAGTATAGGTTATAGTTCCGGCTTCTTTGTCATAATCAGCCTTGGCTATTGTACCTACTCCGTCTGCAAATAGGTCAAGGTTACCTGGATCTCCTTGCATAATACCATTAAGGTCAATGTTATCAGTAAGCTTAATTGTGAAATAATCTCCCGGATTAACCTTAATGTTTGGATCTAACTTATAGGTATTGGTAAATTCCATTACTTCAGACAAGTGTGGATGAACTTCTCCTGCTTTCTCCTCCTTCAAATTATCATTTTTCGGATTTAGAACAGTCATATAAGTTTCATCTTCACCATTAGAATCTTTTTCTGTAGACAAGGTTATCTTGCTTGACAAATCTTCTTTTCTTGCCGGTGGATTTCCTGCATAAGGGTCTAAGTCTTTACCACCAACTGTAAAGTTCCATACTTGTTTGTTGTTGATATAACCATTAGGTGATTCCACTTCTTCAAGTCTATATTGACCTATATTTAAGCCATCGAATTTCAAAGTACCATCTTTGCCTACTGTTTGAGTTTTAACAGCTCCGGAGTTTATATTAGTTAACTTAAACTTAGCTCCTTTTAATCCTTCACCAACTATTATGGTTTTTCCGTTTTGGTCTATCTTTTTAAGAGTAACACTACCGTCTCCCGGCTTTTCGTTAACTATCTTACCCATGTTCTTGGCAGTACCGGATGTTACGAAGTCAACTAATTTACCATCTTTTTCTGATGTGGATTTTTCCGGAACATATTGGTAAACTCCATTTGCCTTATCATATTCAAGAGATACATATCCAGATGAATCAGGAATAATTTTGATTTGGCTAATCGGATATGCTTTAGGCTTATTATTTTCGTCTAATTCTTTTCCTACTATGGAAAGTTCATTCAATTTAATATTTTTAGTTGAATCCTTTGGATCTACTATTAAAGTATCTTCTAGGGAAATTTCCTTAGAATCTACGCCGGCTCCTACCGACCCAATTACTACAGATTTTCCATCTTTTCCAATCATGCTTAAATCAGAAAGCTTATAAGTTTCATCATTTCCAGGGAATTTAACAGATATAGTTTTTATATTTACTACTTTACCTGTTTCCGGATCGACAATCTTTCCTGAATTTGTCTTAATTGTTTCTACTGTGAAGTATAGTAAAGGCCCGTTTATTGGATTATAGCCTTCCGGTGCTTTTTCTTCCATAATTCTATAACGACCCGGTTTTAATCCTCTAAATCCGAAGTAGCCGTTGAAAGCTGATGAAACTGTTGTACCCGGTACATCTACATAGGTATCACCGGCTACTGATTCTTGAAGCTTAAAGACTGCTCCTGCAAGTCTTCTCTTTGTAACTTCTTCTCCATCTAATTTTTCATCAGCTTTATCGCGACCGTGCTTTGAGAAGGTGACGTTATAAGTTTCTTCATCATTTGTTATATCCATTCCTTCCGGATTGATTGGATTTTTCTTATCAGATTTATATAGAGATGAAATGTCTATTGATGTTTGTACTGATTGGATTGTTTTATCTTCAATTCCATCCGGTACTTGAATTTTTCCGGTTTTATAAATAGATCCATTTGTCCATTTGACTTTCTTGCCTATCCAGTTAGGATATTTGCCATCTTCTGACATTTTTTTACCCCATTCAGTTGGGTCACCTTTTTTATGAATGATATTTCCTGATGAATCTTTTACGTCTTCTTCGTAAACTCCACCTAGGGCTTCTGCTCCGGATTGGTAAGAACCATCCTTTTGCCAATAGAAATTACCATTTTTATCTTTGGCTTGTGAATAGAAATATCTTTCAGTCAAAAAGTCAATATTTAGTTGAAGTTTTTGTTGAAGTTCTTTTGTTATGTCCGTTCTAATTGTTGGATTACCTGATCCATCTTTCTGAGATTTATCAATTCCGGTTAATATCGCATCGTCATAGAATCCTTCTACATCTATATAGTAGACTCCCTTATCAAGGTTAAGTTGGTCTTCATCAAAGCCCCAGTCAAAAGGTCTCCACCTTGCAGTATTTACAACTGAAACATTGTCGTAGGATATGTCGTAGTGTCTCAAGATGTTGTTTAATTCACTTGCACTTGGATCTCCACTTAAGCCGGAAATCTGATAAGTTGACCTATAGGCTGTTTTTACACCTTCCTTTATTGTTTTTGGAGGTGCTCCCGGAGTGTCAATTTCTTCTCGTTTAAATTTTGGTGTGATTTGAACATTGACTTTTCCAGTGCCAGTATATCCTCTTGTATCAACATAGATTCTTTGAACATAAGTCTTAGTTTCCGGATTGATATAAGTCATACGAGCTGCATATTTAATTCCGCTATCAGTTGTTGTTATACCGGTTTTACCCGTGTCTTTTGCCTTATCTGAATCTATAAAGGTATTTGGAGTATCTTCTGGTCCTTGGTATTCGGCTTTTAACTGACCATTTTCTTCATATACATGAATTCTCCAAGGTGCTTGTGCCTTCTTGTAGCCTGATGGAGATTGTGTTTCTGTCAACAAGTAGTAGCCAGGTTGTAAATTTAAATCTAAGTCATTACCATCTGCATCTTTAAATAACAACTTGCCGTCTTCTGCAGAAGTTGCCTTCACTACGCCAAAAGTCTTTTCAAATTCAGAGTAATTTTCATCTGTTGCCTTTTGTAGAGTAAATTCTCCACCTTCAAGTGGTCTCTTGTAAAAGTCTCTCTTATATACCTTTAGTTCAAGACCTGTTTGCGTATTAAATATTTGTGCAAATCCATTAGCAGGGATTTCTGTTCCGGCTTGTATAAATGTTGCCGATACAGTTACACCTGTAGCAGGCATTATAAACATGTTGCCAGTTACTGTAACAGCTCTTCCATTCGCATCAGTTACTGTGTACTTTTGTAAGTCATAACCCGGTGCAGGTTTATTAGATAGAAATACTTTATCGCCTTTACTTGCCTTAGCTACATTGGCACTTACTGAACCATTTTGGATGTTGCTATCAATAGTAATAGGTAAATTACCTGATGTTGCTTGTTTAAAGTTTGCATAAACCGTTACATTAGAAGCCGGCATTTCGAAATATAAACCTTGAGCATCAGAATTTACAGGTATATCTCCTCCATTAGGAGCTTTTGTAACCCAATATCTTATATTTGTATATCCTTCCCAAGGTTTAATTGTTAATCTTACTACAGTTCCTTCTTTTCCCGTACTTGGTGAAACTGCTACATTACCACCAACCATTTGTGGATCCAGAGTAGCTCTAAATGTGCCTTCCGGTAGAGGTGAGTATTTGAATTCGACATAAATAGTTACTGGTGAAGCCGGCATTGTGAATGTTCCGTTAAATCCATCAAATACTAAGCCTTCTACTATACTTCTATCAGATTTTTTGGCATAAACTTTTGTTATTTCATTATCATTTACGCCTTGAGCAGTAAATTTAACTACTTCTCCTTCTTTAGCCTTACCATCATTTGATTCTGTTGGTAAAATATTTACACTATATTTCCCATCGTTTCTATCTACTCCAATAGGATATGTTTCGTAAGTTTTTTTGTTGAAAGTTGCACGAACTTTGACATCATAAGCTGGCATTTTGAATGAATATTTTCCATTTTCTAATTTAACAGGTCTGCCATTTGCAGTAACTTGACCTACTTCGTAGGTGTCATCTTTTGGAGTGACATTTACTACAATTTCTTCTCCCTCTTTAGCCTTGGTCTTGTTACCTTCGATTGTAACCGTACCTTCACCATCTGCTTCTGTTGTAATGTTGTACTGAGTTTGTTTAAATGTTGCATTCACTGTAACATTTGCTGCCGGCATCGTAAATGTGTAGTTAGTCATATCGACATTTACAGTTTGTCCATTATCACCTTTTACTGTTAAGCTTTCAAGTTCATAATTTTGATTTGCATTTACTGTAAGAACAACCGTTTCATTTGCCTCTGCTCTTTCTTTATTAGCTGTTATAGAACCATTTTGTGGTTGATTAACTGTAATAGAAAAAGTTTCTGCTTGAGGTTGTATAAAGTAGACACTAACTGTTACATCTGAATCCGGCATAGTAAATGTGTATTCCGTGTCATTTACTTTGTTAGTTTGTACAGTTCCTTTTGTACTATTAACTTCTAATTTGCTAAATACAAATCCGTCATTTGGTTTTAATGTTAGAGTTACTGTGTCTCCCGCTTTTACATTTTCATTTGGAACTGCAGTAACTGTTCCGTTGTCTTGAACGTTAGGTGTTACTTTGTAAGTTGTCTCCTTGTTAATTGAACTTTCTTTTTCATAAACCTTGCGGAAATATACTGGAGGTTTTGTATAACCATCGTTTCTGTAAGCTGCTCCAAGACCAATTGTACCGTCATTATTATATTGATTTACTTCAACTTCTACTAAAACTGGATCTTTAATGCTGTCTTTTGTTATAAACATTTTTGTTTCTAAATTTCCAATAGAACCATCATTTTGAGTAAAGTTAATAGTTGTTTTAGTTCCAACAATATTATCAATTGTAGAGCCTTGACCAACTTTATAAACATTTAATACTTTAACAGTACCTTTAGGCATATTATATTGATTTCCTTTAGCTTCAAGATAAAAATGTAGTGTTTTTTTCTCTTTTTTGCTAGTGTTTGTTAATAAGAAAACTTGCTTATATGACTTAGTGTCCTTATTAATTTCTGTAATTTTAGAATCAATATATTGAGATCCTTGAGACTCAGTAATCTTTTCTTTATCAGATCTCTTTGGATCAACCGCTTGCCATCCTTCTCCTGCTCCTTGTGCCTCAGGCACATTTTCTTCTGAGATTTCTAGTCCTGAGTTCTGAGAATCTATAGTTTCTATATTTCCAACAAGTTTTTCATTTACAAATTCTGCCAAACTCAATTTCTTAAATTTGAAAGAATCCCCATCATTCTGACCGGATAATGCAGCCTGTAACATTCTGGTTTCATTAAATAGTTGGGCTCTTACCGGTGATCTTGATTGGTTGTTAGATGTGTCTAATCCTATGTTATAGGATGGGTCCGTTTGACTAGCATTATCATCTCTTATGAAAGTTTTTCCATCTTGAGATATTGTAACTGTCCAAGTAGTATTAGCTTTTTGATAACCTGGTGCTGCTTTAGTTTCTTCTAGTTTGTATGTTCCCGGTTTTAAGTTATCAAAGGAAATCATTCCATCTTTACCAGTTGTAATAGTTTTTGCGTCTGTACTAGGTTCCGGACCTGTTAATTTGAATTCTGCTCCTTCAATTGCAACAGAAGTATTATCTTTCTTAACCTTCTTTAATCTAAATTTATAAGTTTTAATGTCATTTGTTACATCAAGAGAGTTATCAGATATATAAGAACCAATAATGCTTCCTTCTCCCGATACTACTGGAGCTGCTGCTTTTATTGTACTAACTTTTTCGTAGTAGTCAGACTTCCAATAAGTTGTTCCATTTTCAGTCCAGTCCATACCAGTTCCGACTCCGCCGGATTCTTCCTTGTATGGAACCTTGACGTCAATTACTAATGGCTTGTCAGTTGCCGGTAGGTCTATGCTCAACCTATCCGGTTCGCCATACTTTCCCTGTACTGCTTTTGCAGAGCCTTTAACAGAATCTGTTATATCAGTTGCACCATATTCTGCAAGTCTAATATCTGATATTACTCCTGTGACAGGTTTGTTAAGTTTAAATACTTGGAAAACTTCATCACCATTATACCAAGTCATGTTTGGATATTCTGGTTTTTCTCTGTGGATTGTTGCAGTAGTTTTTCCTATGCTTTGAGATTCAGGATTAATTACATATCTTTGGATGACATATTTTTCTTTTGTATTTATACCAACAATTCTTGTACCCATTTTAAATGGATTAGGTGAATTCCCTGTCCAACCTGTGAATCTGTTGTCGTATAGATTCCAACCTGTCAAATCTCTACCTGCAACATCTACCCAATAAACATCGGTTTGTTCCAAGATTGAATTTAATCCTGTGGTTGTTCCTCCGCTTTCTCTGTGGTTATAAACTTTCTTGTTGCCTTTAGCATCAATTACAAGAACCCATTTTTTGTTGAGTTTGTTGTAACCTATTGGAGCTTCAGTTTCTTCTATAATATAGGTTCCTTCAGAAAGTTCTCCAAATTTTACTAAACCGTTAGTGTCTGATGTTTTTTCTATAGCTTGGAATGTACTGTCATTTTGTTTAGTAATTTTAAATTTAGCTCCTTGAAGAGTTTTGCCTTCAGAGTCTTTCTTGTAAACTACAAAGTCTGTTCCTGTTGGCTTATTGGTTACTTCCATATTAATGACATTTTCGACGTCGCCTTGGTAAGATCCATCAGCTCCTAAAATGCCTATCTCATCTATTTTTACCTTTCCGTCTGGATAAACAGTCACTGTCCATTTCTTATTGGACTTAATAAATTCTTTCGGTTCTTTAGGCGCATTTGTTTCTTCTAAGGTATATCTGCCCGGTTCAAGATCCTTAAAGCTTACAATTCCGTCATCGTTGGAAGATCTATAGATTGTATATCCATTTTCATCCGTAAGTGCGAAAGTTGCACCGTTAAGTTTTTCATTCCTATCTGCTTCGTTTAATTTTGTTATTTGGAATTGTCCGGGTGTATATTTTTTGTTAATTAAACCTACAACTTCTCTGTAGTATTTTGGAATCTCTGACCCTGTTTGTTCTCCTGTTGCCTTGTTGAAGTTTACTCCATTGGCAAAAGCTGATTTGAGGTTGCCGTTACTCATTACTGCGGCTCTCCAATGGCTGTTGAACTCATTAATATCTGGAATTTTGAAGGTTTGTTCTATTACATAGCCTTCTCCTTGATTTGAAATTCTAGGCATTGTTATTCTTAGTGGAGTCTTTTGTTGTATTGAGCCTGATGTTTGTATTTGATCCGGATCATATATTAAGCTGAAGTTGTTTGACCTATCGCTCTTCTTTTCATTTGGATTTATACTTGTATGATATGCAAGATAATAAGTGTAAGGATCTCTTTCAGGTCTAATACCATAGGATAGAGGCATGTTATCGTTAAGAGGCTTATCTCCAACCCAATAAATATTTGGATCTGTTCGATAAATTTTTACATCTTCCAATTCGTAGGCAGGTCTTGTGCCGTTAGCTTGCCAATCTACAATACTACGATTCTTTTGATAATTTGTAGATAGCCAGTTAAATGAAAGTGTTCTTGAACCTTCGTTTTTATCTCCTAGGGCATTGTAGTAGGACATTATTGTTACATACCAGTTACCGTTGTCATCTTGATATACATCTCTAAAGTAGTTGGATTGAGCTGGATTACCGAAGCCTGTATCATATCTACCATAGTCTGCATTAATATCCTTTGAAATTTCTGCCCCATTAACACCTTCTGCTGGAGATACTTTTATTTTAAAATTATATGTTCCGCTGTCTTTTGCATAAAACTTAGATGGAATTATACCTCTTAAGTCAATAGAAGCTGTCGTGGTTGAAAGACCCTTTGAATTATCGTTAAATACATAAGTCAATACATTTGTCTTGTAGTTGAAGTATGGATCTGCTATTTCTTTTCCATCTTTCGTTTTAATTTTTGGGAAAGTAGAAAAATATTGTGTAAAGTCAAGATTTGGATCGAATTGAATTTCAAACCTTGTTCCCGGACTTACATTATCTATAGTAATATCGGCGTGGTACTTCAAGGATTCAAGCATATAGGCTTCCCATACTCCTGTCTTAGTACCTATATCCCCCGGTTCATTTTCTTGATAGTCTAACCATTGGTTTATATAAGTTATCTTTGCTTTACCTGTAGTATCAGTTTCTTCGCCTTTTTCGATTATATAATCTTCTCCAAGAGCTGGTGTTCCTGATCCATCTTTAAACTTAGGATTGTAAGTCACTTGACCTTTTTCATCTACTACTACTTCAAAATATACATTTGATTTTTGATAGCCCTGTGGAGCTTTTGTTTCTTCTAAGATGTATGTTCCTGGAGGGAATGTTCCAAAGTCTGCTTCGCCAAGATTTGTCTTTGGATTTTCACTTTGATCTGTTGTCACTTTGTTGGCTATTACATTTCCATTAGCATCTTTTAAAGTGAATTCTGCGCCTATAAGTTTATTTCTCTTTCCGTCTTGGTCCTTAGTGTCTGCAAATTTTGTTACTGCTATAGGACTTTTTGTAAAGGAATCATTTTTAATAGTTATTGTTGGCTTATTATCAGCTTCATTTATATTTTTATTCAAAGTTACAACTTTTTGTAGATTTGTTTGATTAGCTGTATCTTCGTTAGTTAACCAATCGTAGTATAGGTTAGCTGAATCATTTGTGCCAATGTTAGCTTTAACTTTTACTAAAAATCCCCAGTCATTTCTAAATCTTTCTTGTGGGAAGTAAGTTATATAACCTGTCCTACCCGTATAATTATCTGTCGCATTGGCTGTTCCGGTTATTGTTAAAATTTTTCCGTTTTCTTTAACCTCTTTGTTAATTACAGAGTCTCCCAAAGTACCGATAAAAGTTTCATCAACTTGTTGGTTTTGCATTTTATCTTTCACTTTTTGCCTATTATTAGGATATACATCATAAGCTTTAACATCTGTAATTCTAACTCCCGGAATGCTAATACCAAGCCTTGTATCTCTATCGGTTTGTCCACCTTTTCTAGGAGCTATCGGTTTTAAATATAGATAAAATTCTACATTGCCGTTTTCGTCAACTTTTCCATAATGCATAGTATTCATGTAGTCAGGCCAGTTAGGATACCTGTCATGTTCAACAGTTTCTGTCTTACCTTGTCCTAAAGAAAGATCAGCATTGTTACCGGAAACGCTGATTTGACCGGTAGCTGATATAGTTATGATTTTATCTTCTTGGTCTAATTTATATCCCGCTGGTGCTTTTGTTTCTTTAAGAGTGTAAGTTCCTGGTGCTATGTTTATAAAATCTGCTTTACCATTTGCATCTGTAATTACTTCATTTTCATTAGCACCTACTAATTTAAATACTGCTCCCGGTAACTTTTTAGTTACATCTTTGCTGTCTACTTTTATAACAGAAAAAGTAGCTGGTTTTCCTTCAGTTTCATCTACTGCTGAGTTTTGAATGTGATGAAGTCTTAAATCACTTTTATAATAATTTACATTTTCATAGTACTTATAAGTTTTATCTCCAATTGTTACATTATCGGTAGGCAAGCCTTGATCAATTGTGTGTTCAATCATGGTTGCATTACCTTTGGCGTCGATATCCCAATATTTTACATTCGGAACAGTTATCATCCTTTGAATTTCATTCTCAGCCGGAGTTTTTTCAACTACAGGTGTAGTTCCAATAGTGTTGCCTGCGATATCCTTAACTGTAATTGTTTGAGCCGGCATCTTGCCACCTGCCGGAAGATTCCAAATTTGTTCTACATATAGGTCTTGGAATTTTGAAAGTTTAACTCCTGATATTGTGTAAGATGTAGGTGTGTCTAATTGGTCTACATCGTGTGTAAATTGATATACGCCGATACTTCCTACGGCTTGTTTAGTTTTAGGGTTAGATTCTTTAGTAGGAATTGAAGTTAAATTTTGTTCTTCATCTACCTTTACTACCATTTTGCCTGTAGTTGTATCTACGCCATAAACTATTCTCTTTCCTGAAAGATTGGTTGGATTTCCTTCAATAGTTCTATCTTCAAAAGGCATACCATTGTGTGGGTCCTTTGTACATACGCCGTCAGTGATAGTCCATTCAGCTGTACTATTTGAAGTGAACTTTCCTTGGACAGTTGTTGTATTATTAATTCCAACGCGAGTTGGTGTCGCTTGTTCTACTCTATCTTTGGCATAGCCCTTGTTCATTACGCTTCTTACTGCGCCGATGTAATTGTCATCTTTAGTAAGGACAGTAGATATATCTAATACATAAGCCGCTTGTTTATTGCTCACCGGAGTATAGATATTGTATTGTATACTTTTAGTTGATTCTGTTATAACGGAATGCTTTGAGTCAACTATACCCGTCATGCCTTTTAGACCATTATCATCAGTGGTTGCATTAGAGCCACTAAAAGTTACGCTTTGAATTTCTTCTAGTCCTGAACCTTCAACTAAGGTAAAGTTCATCTTCATGCCTAAATCATTTACTAAGTCTTTTTCTGAGTCAATCTTAACAACCCAGTTGATTCCTACCAATTCACCGTTGTCTATAACAGGATAACCGACTGAATCCATACTCAATCTGTAATTCTTACTTGAATCTACTATTTGAATTACATCTTTTCTACCCGGTTCTATTATTGAGCCGGCAGGATTTCCGTTTTTATCTACTTTTTGTGGTACTAGGTCTTTTGGTGGGTTGTTTACTCCAATTCCCGTTACCTTGTTGATTACTGTAAATGTTCCGTCATCGTCAAGAGTAATGTTTGCTGTATTATAATCCACAGGAATATTTAGAGGTATTTGGATATTTTCGTTAATATCTTTTGTTAAAGTATAAGTAATTGTATTGTCTAAATTGTATTTTGGAGTTGCTATAATTTCGTTGTTGTATTTTATAGATGGAAGAGTTGAACCAGGATTTACTGTAAGTTTATCATCTAAATGGATTGTAAAAGATTGTCCTTTTTGAACTGGTCCATTTTTATTTGAGATATCGTATCTAGTAATTATAGTAAACTTCTTGCCATCTAAGTTTAAACCTTTTTGGTTTCCTTCACCTACTGCTTGTGGTACATATTCACCAGACATTTCTAGTCCTAAATCTTCATTTAGACTATCGTCACCAAGAAGTCCTGTGGAATTTAATGCTGATCTAGTAAATACTGGACTTACAGATGCTCCGTTTACTGTTGGCATTTGATAGAATGTAAGTCCTGCTTCTAGTTCTTCTTCTGTTAGTTCTCTATCTTCTCCATTTAGTCCGAATGCTTTTAGTGGGTTGAATTTTTCGAAACCTAGTTGGTTTTCTTCTTTTCCGAGTAATTGGTCAAATATATCTCCCTTTAATTCATCTTCGTTCTTTTTATCTATTTCATTTTCTGGAGAGTTTTGATCATTTCCTTCTATTATATTGTCTTTTTTATCGTTTGGATTTTCTGCTGGTGTTAGTTCATCTTTATTTTGATCTTGTGGTATTTGATCTTCTGATTCATATATATTGATATTTATGGTTATTGGTTCTAAATTAGGATATTTAATGGTTATAGTTTCATCGCCTGGTTTAAGGTCGAGTTTATTCTTCATGCTATATTCGATTCCGAAGTTGATGTCTTTTTGTATGTCAACATAGTTAAGGACAACTTCTTTTCCGTCTACTCTTTTAACTTTGACTTTTAATTCCGATAAGTCTATCATGTCACCTTTTACGTAGGCGGTTTTACCAGGGTTTACTAGTTCCCATGAAACATAGTTAAGGTCTGGTTGTATTAGATCTTGAACATCGATTGGATTTGAATTTGGTAATTGATCTTGCGCTGGTAGTACCGGTTGTTCTGTTGACTCTACTGGCTCTGCTGGTTGTGTCGGTTCTTGCGCTGGTTTTTGAGATGGTTGTTGTGATGAGTTTTGTGCCGGGTCCACCACTTGAATCAACGTGTCGTCTTCTGGTGTTGCCGGGATTATTAGTTCGTCACCTGGGGCGATCTGCGTTTCGGTCGGTAGATCATCCAATACCTTTACATTGTTTTGTGTTGAGTTTGTGCTTGCTACTGCAGCTACTGGTGCAAATACATCCATTATCATTAGTACTGCTAGTATAAGACTTATTGTCCTCTTAGATAAACTTTTCATTCTTTCTCTCCTAATTCTTATTTTTATGTAATAATTTATTTTTAAATGAATTTTTTGTGAAGTATTTTTCATTCAATATACTTACGTACATTATAAACCTTTACTTATTGTATATCAATACTATTTAAGTGAACTTTCGCAAAAACGGTTCTTGTTTTTAGCCATATTTTAGGAAATGATTAGTTTTTTCAATTATACTTGTATTAACATTTTACTATTTGTAAAAGTTTTTAAATTTTTATATTGTGAAAAGTTAGTGTTTATCAGGGTTCTTTTTCGATTTATTATGATAACTTTTTATCGAGTTTGAGTAGACTGGTGAGTGATGGATGGTTATTGGGTGTTTTGATAATCGGATTATCATTTTTTGTGGTGTTTTAGAATTTAAGGTTGTGGATAGCACAATATGTAGTATGTGGTTGGAGTCGATGGATTATTGTTGGTCTTGATGACGTTGTAAATTAAATGCTATCCGGATAGCATGAGTTTATTTTTGATGCTCTACGTATAGCATATCCCCACAAGTCATCCTGAGCGTAAAAGGCGATAGCCTTTGGAGTCGAAGGATCTCTATGGGAAAAGGTCAGTTGGGAAGACTTGGTCTTTGGAGGTTATACCCGTTCGAAGCCCTAGCCGAAATCTCTGATTTCGCTGCAGGTTTTGTGCATAGAGTTCCAAAGAAGACGAACGAAGTGAAGGCTGATTTGCAGAACTCGACTGCCTCTCAGGGTGACGACCACCTACATACATTATTTGGAAAGAGAACCGAAGGTATACAGTCACCCTGAGCGAAGGGTGAAGGCTTTAGCCGAAACCCGAAGTCGAACGGGTCTAACCCGGGTGTGGTTATGTATGGATGATTGTTGTACTGCGGACGACATTTAAATATTTTTTTGCAGAGATGGGTTAAATATAGGTCAGATCCTTCGACTTCGACGGCGTTGCCGTCTTCGCTCAGGATGACCAGGTGGACAGACTAGGTTAAATATAGCTTATACCCGTTCGACTCGCTGACGCTCGCTCAGGGTGACTGTGGTTGGGAGAGTGTTCTGTGTAGAGCCTCTCGGCTGTGGAACCTGGAAGGTTCCGCTACGGGGTGAGAATGTTATGGCAATGTTGTCGTACGCGTCGAAGCCCTAGCCGAAATCTATGATTTCGTAGCAGGTCTTGTGCAAAGAGTTCCAAAGAAGCCGAGCATTGCGAAGGCTGATTTGCAGAACTCGACTGCTCGGCTAAGGGAATATAATGTAGTAGTTAGGTTGATGGAAGCAGGTTGCTTCCGCTACAGGGGTTACTTATTGGGAATGGTTATTTCACGGCTTCGCCTGAAAGAGGAGAATTTAGTATTGAGTTTAATGGAAGCAGGTTGCTTCCGCTACGACCACCACCCCGTCATCCTGAGCGGAAAAGGCGATAGCCTTTGGAGTCGAAGGATCTCTTTATACATTAAAAAAAGGAGCGTGATGCTCCTTTTCTTATTCTTTTATTTTATTTTGCGTGGTCTAGGTTGTAGAATATGGTTGCTAGTTGTGCTCTTGATGCGAATCCTGTTGGATCGTAGAACATTGAACCATCATTTTTGTCTGTGTCTTTGAATCCTTTTATTATGCCTAGTTTTACGCAGTCATAGATGTCTGTTTTTGCCCATGCTGGTAATTTTTCGTCGTCTGTGAATTCTGGTGCTTCACCTTTTACTTCCATCTTCTTGTAGTCTCTTAGGTATCTTGTCATGATGGATGCTAGTTCTGCTCTTGTGATTTCTTTATTTGGTTTGAATGTTCCGTCTTCGTATCCTGCGACGATCTTGTTATCTTTTGCCCATTTTAGGTATGGTGCGTAGTATTCTGTGCCTGTTACGTCTGAGAATTCTACTTTTTCTTCTGTTTTTTCTGCGTTTTCATATCTTCCTAGGACTGCTACTACCATTGCTCTTGTTACTGAGTTATTTGGTCCAAATTTTGTTTTGGTTAGTCCTGAGAAGTATCCTTTTTCTACTGAGTATTTTATGAATTCTTCTGCCCACATGCCTTTGATGTCTTCGAATCCTTTTTCTTCTGCTGCGTCTTTCTTTGCTACTGTGATTCTGCCTTCTACTTGTGGGTTTACTTCTTTTTTAGCTGCGATATATTTTGCTAATGTTTCTGATAGTAGTTCGTATTGTCCTGTTTCTGTTTTGCCTTTGAATACGTCGTATTGGTCTCCGCCGCCTGCGATGAAGTCGTTGGTTGCTACTTTGTATGTCTTTTCTAGGTCGATTGGTTTGCCTGCTACCATTACGTCAAATACTCTTTCACCTGCTTTAGCTGTGTCGTCGTATTTAAATGTTAGTCCTGATACTTGGCAGAATGCTCCTGCTAGTTCTGGTGCTGCTTTTACTCCGTTTTCTAGTGCTTGGATTACTTCTTTTCCTGTTAGGTCTACTGTTACTGTGAAGTTTGTGAATGGGAATGCTGTTAGTACTTCGCCCATGGTTACGTCGCCTTTTTCGATGGTTGCTCTGATTCCTCCACCGTTTGTGATGGCGATGTCTGCTTTACTTACTTCTCTCATTGCGTCTGTTACTAGGTTTCCTAGGTTGGTTTCTTCTTTTCTGTTGTATTCTCTTCTTCCTTCTAGGTCTACTAGTGTTTTGCCGACGATTTTTTCTAGGAATGGTTTGTTTGCTTCGTCTACTTCTTTTTCGATTGCTTCGATTTTTTCATCTGGTTTTACTAGGCTCATTGCTTCGTAAGAGATGAGTTCTGCTTTTTTGTTTTCGATTTTGTTGCCGTCAAATGTTAGGGTTATTTTTCCTATGTTGTTTGTGTATGATCCTGTTTGTGCTAGTAGTGCTGATCCTATTACTTTTCCTTCTGGTAGTGCTGTGTGTGAGTGTCCGTCGATGAATAGGTCGATTCCTGGTACTGCTTTGATAACTCCTTCTGATCTTTCTGCTTCTTTTGTTGATTCATCGATTCCAAGGTGTCCTATTGCTACTATGAAGTCTGCTCCTTTTGCTTTTAGTGCTGCTACTTGTTGTTTTGCTACTTCTACTGGTTCTGCTATTACTATGCCCTTGGTGTTTGATGGGTGTGATTTGTAGTATGTTTCTGGTGTGCTTAGTCCGAAGAATCCGATCTTTACTCCGTCTACTTCTTTGATATCATTTTCTAAGAAGTCTCTCTTACCTTGTTCTGTTACTACGTTTGATGCTAGTGTTTTGAACTTTCCTTGTCCTGTTAGTTCTACTAGTCTTTGGTAGCCATAGTTGAAGTCGTGGTTTCCTGGTACCATGTAGTCGTATCCTACTTCGTTTAGTAGTTTTACGATACTGTCTCCTCTTGAGATTGTTGCAAATGTGGTTCCGTGTAGTGTGTCTCCTGCGTCTAGCATTAGGACTGTCTTGCCTTCTTTTACTAGTTCGTCTTTGTAGGTTTTGATCTTGCCATAGCCTATTGCTTTTTCTCTTTCGTCTGCTTTTACTCTTGCGTGAACGTCGTTTGTGTGTAGTATTACGATTTCATGCTTGGTAGTCTTTGCGTCTTTTGCTTCTTCTGCTGCTACTGGTAATGATGTGAACACTGTGGTCATCATCATTAAAAGTGCTAGTAGTAGTGATAATTTCTTTTTCATACTTACCTCCTTGTTATACTTCTATTGTAATGTATTTGTGTAAAAATTTCCACTTTGTGTGATAAGGTTTTTCTTATTTTGTTCACATAAAAAAAGTGCCCTTTTCGGGCACTTGTTTATCTATTGGATCTTCTCCATATATTCATTTTTTCTGCTTCTTTTATTAGGTCGTCTCTGAATTCTGGTGCTGCTAGGTTTATTATTCCTTCTGCTCTTTCCCAGGTTGATTTTCCTTTTACGTTGAATTTGCCGTGTTCTGTTACAATCCAGTGGGTGTTTGGTCTTGCTGCTGTGATTGCTGATCCTGCATCGAAGTTTGGTAGGATTCTTGAGTGTACTTCACCTTTTTTGTCTGTGAATGTTGAGGATAGACAGATGAAGCTCTTGCCGCCTTTGGATAGGTATGCACCTAGTACGAAGTCTAGTTGTCCGCCTGCTCCTGAGATATGTCTAAGTCCTGCTGATTCTGATGATACTTGTCCCCATAGGTCTACGTTTACTGCGTTATTTATTGAGATAAAGTTATCTAGTTGTGAGATGATTCTTGCATCGTTTGTGTAGTCTACTGCTGTTGCCATACATTGTGGGTTGTTGTCGATGAAGTCATACATTTCTTGTGAGCCTGCTGCAAAGGCATATACTTGTCTAAATCTGTCGATGTTTTTCTTTGCGCCTGTGATCTTGCCTTTTTTGTACATGTCTACGAATCCGTCTACGAACATTTCTGTGTGTACACCTAGGTCTTTTAGATCTGAGTCTGCTATTAGTGATCCTACTGCGTTAGGCATTCCACCGATTCCTAGTTGTAAGCATGCTCCGTTAGGGATTTCTTCTACGATTAGTTTTGCTACTTTCTTGTCTACGTCGCCGAATGATCCTTTTGGTAGGGTTGCTAGTGCTGGGTTGTCCCCTTCTACTACATAGTCTACTTGGTCTATGTGTACTACGTTTTCTACTCCGCCTAGTGCTACTGGCATCTTTTCGTTTACTTCGATTACTACTGTCTTTGCTTTTTCAATTACTGCCATTAGGTGTGATGCGCTTAGTCCGAAGTTGAAGTATCCGTGTTTGTCCATTGGTGAACATGTGATATATGCGATGTCTACGTCACAGTTTTCTCTGTACCATCTTGGTAGTTCTGAGTATCTAAGTGGGCCATAGAATGCTGCGTCTGTGGTGTTGATTCTTCCTCTGTCCGGTCCGCCTGAATGCCATGATGTCCAGATGAATGTATCTCCTTCTGGGTCTGCTTTAAATATTTCTGGTATCCATAGTAGTACTCCGCCACGTACTGTTACGTCTTTTAGGTCGTTTACACGTTTAGCTAGTTCTCTGTCGATTGCTACTGGGGTGTTTGTACACCATGCGTAGTCTACATAGTCGCCGCTTTTTACTAATGATGCTGCCTTCTCAGCTGTTATTAACTTTTTTTGATAAGATTTTGTGTAATCCATAATTCCTCCTATTTGAAAACATTTACATAATACCATTATACCCTAGATTCTAACTTTATAACTTTAATATCTTGATTTTCTTCTATATTTATTTTTCATTTCTAAGCTCTTTTAATATATCGCTTAAACTGTCTTCCAGGTCAAGGGTGAATTCTTTGCCATTTAGGTATTCGAGATTTTTAAGCCCACCGAAAACTATTTTGTAATTGTGTAAGAATTGACTGTTAAGGCCAAAACTTCTCCTGCCTTTATATTTTAAATCTCCTACGATGCTCTTGTTGTATTTTTTAAGAGTGGCACGGATTTGGTGAGTCCTTCCGGTTATGAGGTTTATGTCCACCAAAGTGTAGTCTCCAAGTATCTCAATTGGACGGATGATGGTCTCGATTTCTTTTCCGTAGCCTCTTTCGTTCAAAGTCACCTTGTTTTTATCTCTATCCTTTTCCAAGTAGCTAGTGTCGTGGATCTCTTCGTCAATTATGCCTTCAACTAGTGCCATGTAATGTTTTTCGAGATTTCTATTTTTAATAGATTCGTTGATATCGCGAAGAGCCTCTACATTTTTACATCCGATTAGGATTCCAGAAGTGTTCCTGTCTAGGCGGTTGCAAAAAGATGGTCTAAATGATTTCTCAATCCTAGGCACGTATTCTCCCGTGTAAATCATGTAGCTAACGAACATGTCGAGGGCGTTTTTTTCGTAGTCCCTCTTGTCGTTGTGTGTTAGAAGACCGCGTGGTTTCTTAACGAGTGCTATATTTTCATCTTCGTAAATAATCTCAGGGAAGTCTCTCTTCACATGATTTTTAATCTTTGTGAACTTCTCTATGGTTTCGTCACTGAAGTAAATCTCGACTCTGTCTCCTTCATTTAAAATATTTTCTGGAGAGGATTTTTTATTATTTACGGTAATATTCTTTTTTCTTATAGACTTCATGATCAGGGATTTTTTTGCATTTTGCAAGTATTTACCCAGGAATCTATCAAGTCTTTGACCTTTGTCGTTTCTATTAATAATAATTTCTTTCATTATTTAATTATACCACTGTTTAAAACTCTTTCCAATTCTGATATACTACCTATTAGGAGTTGATTAAATGAAGATATTTCATAAAGTTCAAGACAGCGTCTTGACTGTACTCAAATACATACTACTGGTAATATTTCTACTTGTGGTTGCATTTGTAATTAAGTGGAGAATTGACAATATAAACCAAGTGGCTAAGAAAAATGTCAATGTTTCTCTGTCCATTAAAGATGAAATTAACATACTTAAAAAACAATATATAACACTGACTGAAAATGAAGGATCCACCCTAGAACTACCAAAGGTGGAGCTTACAGAAGATCCTCTCGATAACTATGTGACCGTTGAGATAAAAGACGGCGAGAACCTGGACGAAATAGGACAGACCCTAAAGGATTTAGACTTAATCGAAGATGTCAATGCATTTAAAAGAGTCTGCTACGATATGGCTATAGAAAATAGTTTCAAAGCTGGATCTTACAAGATTGAAAAGAGAGAAACGGTTAGAGAAACTCTACTTGAAATAGTTGGGATAAGTCCTAAAGTCTGTGAAATCACAGTTACAGAAGAGATGGGTGCCATGGATATAGCTCTACTTCTAAAGGAAAGAGAAGTCATCCAAGATGAAAAGGCATTCGTAGCCGTTGCAGAAAAGATGGGCAAGGTGGACGAATTCAAACCAGGAAAGTATGAGATCAATCTACCGCTTAGAGTCTCAAAGATGATTGAAATCCTGACAGTAGGTGACGGTAAAAATTAATAAGTTGACAAATATATTGTAAATATCTATAATATATTTGTATGCTATCGTAGCTCAGTCGGTAGAGCACTACATTGGTAATGTAGAGGTCGCGGGTTCAATTCCCGCCGTTAGCTCCATCCCCATAACCATTGGTTGTGGGGTTTTTTTGTTTTTTGTGTCGGTCGATCCTGCACACGGTCATCCTGAGCGAAGACGGTGTAACCGTCGTAGTCGAAGGATCTGACATGATTACGAGAAATCTAAACATTTATAAATAAATATTCTTTATATCACCTAAACCAATTCTTTCTCCTTCAAATCTTTTTTACGAGTATGGCAGTCGAGTTCTGCAAATCAGACTTCGCAATGCTTGTCTTCTTTGGAACACTTTGCATAAGACCTGCTACGAAATCAAAGATTTCGGCTAGGGCTTTAACGGAGGGAATTAACGTCTCTCGAAAAAACCTACGG
>QWCK01002054.1_pt1 | contig 26839 bp, 23 predicted proteins | sample 1972571 | NCBI WGS metagenome assembly QWCK01 (sample SAMN09866710, study PRJNA288562) | Human gut metagenome isolate term2_stool, whole genome shotgun sequencing... | isolation source: gut | host: Homo sapiens | place: USA: California | reverse complement strand
AATTGTAGCATACATATTAAAAAGAAATTTATGCTACTACCTCATGCAAAAATTTTTATAATTAAAACTAATACTACATTTTCTTATGTAAGTTAGTATTATTTTAAATTATTCCTCTGATTTCTTTTAAATCTTCTATTTTATTTTCCTGCATATATTTTTGTAAATCATACACTATATTTTCTGTGATTGCCGGTTCGGTAAAGTTGGCTGAGCCTACTTGTACTCCGCTAGCTCCTGCCATGATAAATTCTATGGCATCTTGGGCACTGGATATGCCACCCATTCCTACTACCGGCACTTTTACTGCTTTAGCTACCTTATATACCATGGCTAGGGCAATTGGTTTTATACAGGCACCGGAAAGTCCGGCGGTTATGTTGTCAAACACCGGTTTTCTTTTTTTTATGTCTATTGCCAAGGCGTTAAATGTGTTTACTAGGGATATTGCGTCTGCTCCTGCATCTTCGCAGTTAAGTGCCATATCTACTATGTCATGAGCATTTGGAGATAGTTTTACCATCAGGGGTTTATTTTTTACCACATCCCTTACTTGTTTTACTACGTCATGGGCAACATCTGAGAGTATACCAAAAGCCATTCCACCATGCTTTACATTTGGGCAGGAAATATTTAGCTCTATCATGTCTATATCTGATTTGTCCAGCAAGCTTGCACCTTCGATATATTCTGATAGGTCGTTGCCTCCTAGGTTGGCAATAGTCACTATATCATATTTTTTCATAAGTGGGAGTTCATATTTTATGAAAAATTTTACTCCTTTATTTTCAAGTCCAATGCTGTTCATAATGCCTGAGCTTACTTCATGTATTCTGATGCCTGTGTTGCCGTCTTTGCCGTTTAATGTAAGTCCTTTGGAGCTTACTGCGCCTAGCACATTTATGTCCATGTATTTTTCGTATTCATGGGCAAAGCCAAATGTGCCTGATGCACCTATGATTGGGTTTTTGAATTCTATATCGCAAATTTTAAAGGATGTATTCAAAATTTTCTCCTTATAAGTTTATTTAAGGTTTATTTCAAATCAAAACTTGCAGGGCGGGCGAACGCAGTTCGCCGCTACGATGATTGTGAAATATTATAAAATTTTCATTTGTAGTTATTTACTTTGTAGGGGCGAACTTTGTTCGCCCGTTCATAGTATAGTCTATTCTAATTCTGCTGCGTTAAATATCGGACCGCCTGTGCATACTTTTTTCATTGCGTTTTTTGTCTTACAGCTACAAGATAGACATACTCCTATTCCGCAACCCATGTGATTTTCTAAGCTAATGTATAATTTTTCTTTGTTTTTCATCTTATTTTTTAGTGCGTTCATCATAGGTGTTGGACCGCAGGACAGCACATAGTCATAGTCATCTTCGTTAAAGGTGTCTGTAGGATAGCCTGGTTGTAGTTTGATTTTTTCATTATCAGAGAACGGATTTTCTTGTAATACTGTATTATCTAATGTAAATATATTTATTTTGTCAAAATACGGCTCCATTTCATACACAAAGTAAGGCTGGTTTGTATAGCCTGCAAAAAAGTCCAGTTCGATGTCTTTTTTCTTCAATTCTTTTGCTAGATATAAAAATGGGGCTATACCTATACCACCGGCTACAACAGCTATTTTTTTAACTGTATCTTTTGTGAGCTTTTCTATATCAAATCCATTACCCTGAGGACCTAAAAGGTTAATTTTATCTCCGGTTTTTAATTTTGCAAATAATTTTGTGCCTTTTCCTGTGGCAAGGTATAAAAATGTTAGCCTGCCGTACTCGTCATCGCAAATGCTGATTGGTCTTGACAAATATGGTGAAGATGTGCCCCAGTTTCTGAGCATGAAAAATTGTCCGGGGCGTGTAACGTCATTACATAGCACTATCATTTTATATACATTGTCGGATATTTTTTCGTTGGTGAGGACTCTTGTTTCATTGTAAGCGGATTTCATCAGTTGTTCAAATCCTCCTTCATTTTAAGAATTAGTTCTGTTATTTTATCATCAAATTCTTTTTGGTTTTGAGTATTTTGAGATTTTGCAATTATGCCTCTTGAGGAATTTATTATAGCTCCGTTTTCATCCTTATTAAGTAGTAGTCTTGCGTCTTTTCCGGTAGCTCCCTGTGCTCCATAGCCGGGCACTAGGAAAAATGTATGTGAAAATCTATTTCTGATGTCTACTGCCTCAGCATTATGGGTTGCACCTATTACAAATCCAATTCTTGAGTAGCCGTATTTGCCGTTAAATCTTTTGCCGATTTTGGTTAACTCTTGACCGATTTTTTGGTACAAATATTCATCGCCGACTTGTTTTAGCTGGATATCTTTTGAGCCGGGGTTGGAGGTTCTGACTAGTACAAAGATACCCTTGTCTTTTTTTTCAAAATATTCGAAATATGGGTCAAGTGAGTCATATCCCATGTATGGATTTAAGGTTACAAAGTCTGACTCAAATTCGCCATCAAAAAATGCTTTTGCATACATCTTTGCTGTGGCTGCTATGTCAGAGCGTTTTACATCTGAAACTACAAGGCAATTATTTTGTTTTAAATAATCAAGTGTCATTTTAAATGCTTTTAATCCGTCAAGTCCAAGTGCCTCGTAGTAGGCAATTTGTGGCTTGTAAATTGCCACAAACTCTTTTGTCAAATCAATAATATTTTTATTAAATTCAAAAACTGCCTCTGTAATATTTTTTTGGCTTTTCATAAATTCAGGTATATATGAAAGGTCGGTATCAAGTCCTACGCAAAGTGGACCTTTTTTTTGTACTTGTTCATACAATTTATCTATTATCATATTTAAATTCTCCATCTTTAATAGTGGCAACTACAATTCCTTGTAGCTGTTTGTCTTTAAAAGGTGTATTTTTGCCCATAGAGTCGAAATTATTCGGGTCTACGGTATAGGTTTTGTTGATATCGACTAGGGCAAGGTCTGCTACATAGCCTTGTTTAATTAGTCCTCTTTTTTCATACATTCCGTCAAATATTTTATATGGATTGTAGCTAATAAGCTCTGATAATTTATTTAGTGTTATGTGATTTGGCTTAACTAGGTTGCTATAGCATACTCCAAAGGCGGTCTCTAGTCCAACCAAGCCGGGTGCGCCATTTTTCTTTTCCTCGGCTGTATGTGGAGCATGGTCAGTGGAGATTGCATCAATTGTACCGTCTTTTATTGCCTCTATTACTGCGTACACGTCTTTTTGTGTACGGATTGGTGGGTTTACTTTAAATTCATTGTCATATAAAGCAATGTGATGTGGAGTAACCTCGCAGGTCACATTTGTGCCATGTTGTTTTGCTAGTCTTATAGCCTCTAAGGAGTCTATTGTGCTGACGTGGCTTAGGTGTAGTCTTGCACCTGTGGCATGGCAAAGGTAGAGGTCTCTTATTGTGATTATATCTTCGGATAATCTGTAGTCTATAGGTGTCAAGTATTTATCCTCGGCGTGTGTCATTATGGTGAGATTTTTTTCTTTGGCAATCAGCATGGATTTATAGCTGGTAAGGTTTGATATTATTCCTTTACCATCATCGGAAATGAATTTGACTTTTTTTGTATCTATTTTATCTAAATGCTCAAGACTTTCACCGTCAAAATCATTGGTTACGCTGACGCATTGATGTATGTTGATTAGTCCTATTTTTTTTGCTTTATCAAGTACATAATTTACTACTTGCATATCATTTGCGATAGGCTTGGTATTTGCCATGAGATTTATCAAGGTGTATCCGCCTTTTACAGCGGCTTTTGAGCCGGTTTGTATTGTTTCTTTATGGGTGTAGCCGGGGTCTCTAAAATGAGCGTGCAGGTCTACAAATGATGGCATTACAGTCAGTCCTGTGCAGTCATAGGATTGTAGATTTTCGTCAACTTCATCGGATATTTTTTCAATGAGAGCATTTTTGATGTATAAATTTGTATTTTTTACAGTCTTGTTTTTGTCTACTACGTCTACATTTTTTAATATGTAATTCATTTTAGCACCTATTCATAAATATTATAAATGTTAGCACTTAATTTATATTATAATGGAAATAATTTTAAAGTATAGTCTATTTTACATAATAAATTGCTTTATCCTCTTAGAGAAGATAAAGCAATTTGATTTTTATTTAGAATTTTCTTATAGTTTCGCAGTAATGGCATTTGTAAGTCCTGTCGGTTTCGCTTACCAGTTCAAATTTTTGTTTGATTTCTCTTTCTGCTGTTGTAATACATCTTGGGTTTTTACATTCAAATATGCCTTCGATTTTTTCAGGGATAGTTGGTTTAATTTTTTTAACTACTTTTTCGTCCTCTATAACGTTAATAGTCAGATTGTTGTCAAATGCACCTATTACAGAAAAATCAAAGTCGGTCTTGTTTTCTATTTTTATGATGTCTTTTTTTCCAAGTAGTGGGCTGTTTGCGTTTAGTATTAGTGCTACTTGATTATCTTTTATTTCGTCTAGTTTCATGTATTCATATATTTTCATGCCAACACCCTGTTTGATGTGGTCGATTACTATACCTTTTTTTATACTTGTGATTTCCAGCATTATTTTACCCCCAATAATTTACAAATAAGAGCCATTCTTACATACATTCCGTAAACTGCTTGCTTGAAATACCAAGCTCTGTCGTCTTTATCCACCTCTGTTTTTATTTCGTTTACTCTTGGCAGTGGGTGCAATACTATTAAATCCTTTTTAGCAAGCTGCATTTTTTCTTCGTCCAAGATATAAAAATCCTTTAGTCTCACATAGTCAGCTTCGTTGAAAAATCTTTCTTTTTGTACTCTTGTCATATAAAGTATGTCAAGCTTGCCAATTACGCTTTCGATGGTTTCTACCTCTTCAAAGTCGATATGTTCTTCTGTTAATTCATCAAGTATATATTCAGGTAATTTTAGTTCAGGAGGAGATATTAGATAGAATTTTGTGCCTTGGTATCTTTTCATAGCTGAGATAAGTGAATGTACTGTCCTACCAAATTTTAAGTCTCCACAAAGACCTACTGTTAAATTTTCAAATTTATTTTTTGCAACTTTGATTGTAAGTAAGTCTGTAAGAGTTTGTGTTGGGTGCTGGTGACCGCCATCTCCTGCATTTATTAGCGGGGTTTGGCAGGTTTCAAGTGCGTGAAGTGCTGAACCCTCCTTTGGGTGACGCATTACTGTGATATCACTGTATGATGAAGATACTCTGATGGTATCAGCTAAAGACTCTCCCTTAGCTGTTGAGCTGGATGAGCTTTCTGCAAAGCCTACTACCCTGCCGCCAAGTCTGTTCATAGCAGCCTCGAAACTAAGCCTTGTTCTTGTACTTGGCTCAAAAAAAAGACTACTCATCAATTTGCCATCGCAAATATGTGTGTAGTCTTGAGGATTATCAATAATGTTAATAGCTAAATCAAAGATTTCATCAAGTTCCGATATACTGAAATCCTCGATATCAATCAAACTTCTACCTTTTAGCATTGTTCCTCCTAAAATTCAAATAAAAAAATCTTTACAATAATTTTATCAAACTTCAAAACATTTTTACTATATTATCATTTTTAAAATGAGTTGTCAAGAAAAAAGGGAGGTAAAATTTTTAGTAATAAAATGGCTATTTTTAAACGCTTATATAAATGTAGAGCTAAAACTGATAAAAATTAATAGGAATTGATTACAATTCTTTAGTTAGATTTTTCTTTTTGCCAAGACCATTTTGTCTTGCATAATAGAATAAATATTGCTGAGCATAGCCTGCTAAAGCTCCGAAATGGTTTATGCCGTAGGTTCTCATATTTTTTAGAGAATAATTTTGCTCCTTTACATAAAATTCTTCCATAACTCTTTTAACCCATACATCTACAGGAAAAGCATCTGATTTATTTAAAGAAAACAAAGCTATGCAGTCTGCAACCTTTGGACCTACTCCGGGCAAGGTCTGTAGTAATTGAGCCGTTTCGTCTAAGTTAAGATTTTTAAAATCATCATAGGTCATATTGTCATCAAGCATTTTTTGAGCGGCTTTTTTGATATAGGGTGCTCTAAAAGCTGCTTTTGATGCTTTTAAAACTTCCATATCTGCATTTGCAAGAGCTTCCAGTGTTGGAAAAGCATAGTAGGTTACGCCATCTAAGGACTGCAACTTTTCGCCTAAGTGCTCAGATAAAAACAAGACACATTTTTTTATGGAGGTGATTGAATTTCTTGCTGAAATTATAAAGGATATGACATTTTCATGGAAATCTTGGTTTAATATCCTCATACCACTTCCAAAATCACAAGCTACGTTCAAATGCTCATCCATTGGCTTTAAGGCTTTTTTGATTTTTGAATAGTTTGTGTCTAAATCAAAATAATTTTTCCAAATAGTTTCATAGTCAGTTATATTTGTATTTCTAAGTATTACATCATTTTCATTTTTTGATACGTTTATAACTTTGTTTTTTGCAACTATAGCGTATGAATTATCCTCTTGCTTGTAAAATCTAAAGCATTGTCCGCACTCAAATATATGCTCCGGTACAAAGTCCGGACAGTCCTGTAATATTACCGCATCTTTTTTTTGTATAATCTGCATTGTTTCTCCAAATTTAAATATCAATAGTTTCTCTCAAATTTTAATGAACAATAACAATATTTTACCATAAATAAAAATACTAATGTATAAAAATTTGTATATTTTGCAATTAATAAATTTATTTTTTTAGGCCTTTTGATATTTTAGTCAATTAATCATATTGAGAATTATAATCTTTGGTATCAACTTTTGGAAAGATAAGTGTAAATACAGAGCCTTTCCCTTCTACGCTGGTTACTTTTATCTCAATGTTGTAAATTTGAGCTATGTGCTTAACTATACAAAGACCTATTCCTGAGCCTCCGGATTGTTTAGATCTGCTCTTATCGACTACAAAAAATCTGTCAAATATCCTGTTCAAATATTTTTCGGGTATGCCTTGACCTGTGTCACTGATTGACAATACTGATGTATTGTCAAGCTTTGATAATACTACCTTAACCTTGCCTTTTTCATAATTATATCTAATCGCATTGCTGATGAGGTTGCTTATCATTTCACTGACTAGCTCTTCATTGGCAAAAAATGCAATTTCATCATCGACATCTAAATCAAGACTGACTTTTTTAAACTCTGCATTTGGCACTTGATTTGAGACACAATTTCTGACTATGGAGCTTAAATCTAAAATAGTTTTTGGAAAGCCGGTTGCATTTTCGTCCAAAGAAGAAAGCTTTATTATGTTATTTATCAAAATAGTCATTTGGTCAGCGGATTTTTTTATCTTAGCTGCAAATTGCTTACTCTCCTTTAAGGATACGTCCATGCTGCATAGTATATCTGCATAGCCGATAATTGCAGTAAGTGGAGTTTTTAGCTCATGGGATATATTGGCTGTAAATCGCCGTTTGGTAAGCTCTTGATTAAATGAAATTGTATCGTCTATAAGTAGACACATAATGCCTATAAGGCAGGTGTCCTCGTGAATGGGGTTTAAATACAGCTTTACATAAGAGCTACCTATTTGCACTGTTTTTGCTACATTTCCATTGGTATATGCCTTGTCAACAAGCTGGAGAATTTCATGATTTCTAGATAAAAAAATGATATTCTTATCTTTATAGTCAAATTTATCAGAGCCTTGCAAAAGTTTAACAGCAGGCTTGTTGATATTTAATATTTTTTTATTTACATCAAGTAGGATAAGTCCTTCTTTGATATTGTAAAGTATAAAGTCACTTTTCATCAATCCGGGATTTTGAGTTTTTTTAGGAGCAGTTGAATATTTTTCTATGTCACCTTCTGTTTTAGAGGCGAAGTTTTTAGATAAAACTAATGTCATATAGATTGTAAAAGCAATAATAACTACAAGTGTAAGCAAGTTGCTTGCAAAATCCATATTATTCTCCCACTTTGTAACCTACGTTTCGTATTGTTTTAATAATTTTGCCACTGTCGCCCAGTTTTTGTCTAAGAGATTTAATGTGTGCATCTATAGTTCTAGTTTCACCTTCAAAGTCAAAGCCCCAAACGTTGTTCATCAAGCTTTGTCTTGAGATAACTATATTTTTATTTAAAAGTAAATATTTTAGTAGTTCGTATTCCTTATGAGTTAAGACGACTTTTTTATTATCGGTATAGACGCTATGACTTTTTATATCTATTTTAACGTTATCATAGTTTAAATAAGCATCTTCAAAGCTACTTTGAGGTTTACTACGTCTTAACACTGCCTTTACTCTTGATATAAGCTCCATTACTCCAAACGGCTTGGAAAGATAATCGTCTGCACCAAGGTCAAGAGCTTTTACCTTGTCAATTTCTAAATCTTTAGCAGACACCATTATAACAGGTATGGATTTATATCTTTCAGTCATCTTTATATATTTTAATACTTGGAAACCATCTTGTCCGGGCATCATAATATCCAAGAGTATTATGTCAGGTAGCTTTTTTTCTAAGGAAACATAAAAATCTTCTGCATTATCAAACCCATCAGCCTTAAATCCACTGTTTTTGAGTGCAAATATCTCTACATACCTTATGTCGGAGTCATCTTCTACTATATACGCTAACATCTAAACCTCCAAAGTTTGTCAAAGAAGTGTTATTAGAAATATTTTAATGGTAAATCTTAACAGTATATACATTGTATTCAATATTATAAGTTAATTCAATGATTTTATTAAATATTTTAAATTTTTTCTAAAATTTATGTAAAAAACACCTTGGAAATTAAACCAAGGTGCTTTGATGGCTATGCACATTATTTAGCTGCTAGAGCGTCCCAAGATGTGATTTCACCTGTGTAAACGCCTTTAATTTGCTCCATAGACATATCTGTGGTAGCATTTTCATTATTGACTATTATTGCTATACCATCAAGAGCAATAACTGTAGGAGTAAGGCTTGCTTTTTCTTCTTCTTTAAGTTCCCTTGATGCCATACCTATATCGGATATACCGTTAATGGCATCTGTCATACCAGTTGTAGAGTCGGATTGTTGTATCTGTATAGCCATATCAGGATTTATGACATTGTAAGCCTCTTTAAGTTTTTCCATAACCGGAGTAACTGAGGACGAACCCGAGATAGTTATTTTACCTTTCATGCCATTGCCTGTATATTCGGCAGGAGTTTCTATTTTTGCAATATAGCCTTCTTTTTCAACTACTTCTTGTCCCTGCTTGCTTAGTATGAAGTTTATGAAATCCTGAGCCTCAGGACTAGCCTCACCTTTTGTAGCGATATTGAATGGTCTAGAAAGCTTGTATGAGCCATCTTTTACGCCTGCAGCAGTAGCCTCTACACCATCGACTTTAAGTGCTTTGACTTTATCGTTTACAGAGCCTAGAGAAATATATCCTATAGCAGCAGGGTTGTTAGCAACGCTTGTCATTACAATATTAGTAGAGTTAGCTATTTCAGCGGTATCTATCGTCATATCCTTTTTCTTGCCGTCATCACCTTTAGCCTCTACCTTTGTTAATTCGATGAAAGCACCTCTTGTACCTGAGCCACTTTCTCTTGATATAACTGCAATTTCGCCTTGAGATGCTGCATCACCTTTTGTTTGTGTAGCGTCCTTAGCACCGCCGCAAGCTGCTAGGGTTGCTACTAAAGCTACAGCAAAAACGCCTTTAACTATTTTGTTTAATTTCATACCAGTCTCCTTAATATTAAATTATATTTCATCGGTGAAAAATTATCTAAATCATCGACACTGGTATTATCTTAGCGTAGTATTGTAAAATTAGTATGTTGCAGAAGTAAAAATGATGTAAAATATTAATAATTATCAGGCAAATCATTTTCTATTAAGATTGCTTTTTTGTTATTTACGTTTAAATTTATGGCAAAGTTTAGGGCATCTGCCATGTTGGAGAAGATATTTATTTTCTCTTTTGGATAATTTTTTTCTTTTAATCCGTCTTGTATAGGTAAGGTTTGTTTTTGACCGACTAGCACGACTATATCGGCAATATCTGCTATTTGCATACCAAATTCTTTGTTTCTTTGGTAAAATTCATCGCCTAGCTCTATCATGCCGGGAGTGACGACTATTTTTGTCATGTCAAATAATGCAAGTGTGTCAAGAGCGGATTTTGCCCCTGTAGGGTTGGAGTTGTATGCGTCATCTATAATAAGTCCAAATGGTCTTTTTAGCACTTGTTGTCTGTGCTCTACTGGTCTTAGCAGTTTTACTCTTGATACTAGAGTTTCATTTGATATGCCAAGTGTTTTTGCTATTGCTACACAACCTGCTATATTTAATATATTATGTTTTCCTAGCAGACTGGTTTCAAATTCTACATCTTCACCATCTAAATTTAGTTTAAAGCTTGAGCCATTTTCGTCTACTTTTATATTTTCTGCTTTGAAATTTGTATTTTTTTCATTTACGGAGTATGTGACTTTTTTTGATGTAACTTTTTTATCTCTTATGTGCTCGTTGTCATAGTTTAAAAATATTGTGCCACCATTTTGAGATACTGAGTCCTCCAGCTCAAATTTAGTTTTAATAGTATTTTGTATAGAGCCAAAGGTTTCCAAATGGGCAGAGCCGATAGAGGTAATTATTCCATACTTTGGCTGAACTATATCGCAGATTTCTTTTATGTCGCCTACATTTTTTGCACCCATTTCGCAGATAAATATTTCGTGTATTGGTGTCAAATGCTGTCTGATGGTTATTACTACTCCTAGAGCTGTATTAAAATTGCCAGGTGTTATAAGTACGTTATAATCTCCTGATAAAAGCGTTTTTAATGTATTTTTTACTGAGGTTTTACCATAGCTACCGGTTACTCCTATTACTGTTAAATTTTTTTTCTCTTTTAGTATCTTTTTTGCATCATTTATAAATCCGTTGTTGATATGTTTTTCTACAGGTTTGTTTATATAATCTGCCAGCATCATTATATATACGGTTAAAAATGGTAAGATTTGAACAATTATGGGAACTATGGGTATGGAATTTATAATTGTTTTATCAGTAAATAGTAACAAGCTAAATATAATAAGAGTTATATACAAGAGCATTGTTGTTATAAAAAGTCTTATAACTCTTTTTGTGTATTTTAGCGGAATTTTTGCGGTTTTATCCCAGCCAAGGTATGCTGATAAAGCGTTTAGTAGAATTGCTACTGCAAAAGTGATTTGATAAGGTAGCCAAAAGCTATTAGTCATTATAAAAATAATAGACAAGGAAAATCCGAATACTCTGCCAAAATTAGGCCATCTGTTTTCTCTGAGTCTGTTTTTTTCTTCGACAGGGCTATAAAAATTTAGCTGATACATATGTATGTGATGGGTGAGCAACACATAAAATGCAGCTATATTTGAAATTATAAGTAAAATAATAAAGCTGTTCATTAAACTTCCTTTGATAGAAAATCAATTATTTTATTATTAACAGTATCCGCTTGCTCTAAAAAGCTGTAGTGACCGGCACCTTTTACTATGAAAAGCTCGCTGTTTGGAATTTTTTTGTCCATTGTATAAGCGTCTTGCAAAGGTGTGGCATCGTCTTTATCTCCCCATACCAACAGAGTAGGTTTGTCGATAGTTTCTAAATAACCAGTCAAATCCTCATTTACAACTTTTACAAGAGTGTTTCTCATAACTGCCGCAGCGGAATTATAATCCGCAGAGCCGGCTTTTTTTCGCATATTTTCTATAAAATTGGGATACATCTTGTGTAAGGGAGTGGAGTTAAATAAATTTTTTGCAAATTTAAAGGTCATTATTTTAAGTGTGACTGATAATTTTTTCTTAGGCTTTATACCAGCGGCATCTACCATGACAACCTTTTGAAAATCGAAATCCTTTAATTTTCTAGAAAATAATTTTATAATTATCCTCCCACCAAAGGAATGTCCTATAAGACTTAGTTTTTTTAAGCCTAGAGCTTTTATAAATTCTTCTATAAAATTTGTATATTCGTCAACGTCAAGTGGGTGGTCGGGCATAGTAGTAGAGCCAAAACCAATCATATCTAGGCAGATTACCCTGTGAGTAGCTTTGAGTGCGTCAATCATTTTTATATAAACATTTATGTTGCAACCCCAACCATGAAGAATTAGTACAGCCGGCAGGTCAGAATAATTATTTATGTCAATATAATTTACATCATACTCGTCAATTTTTATTTTCATCAGTTCTCCACAAAATTATTAACTATTTATCCACAAATTATCAACAGGTAATGTGACTATAAATTCACTGCCCTGTCCTAGCACTGAATTTACATAGATTTTACCTGAATGTGCCTCGATAATTGACTGGGTTATAGACAGTCCTAAGCCAGTACCACCAAGGGCTCTGCTCCTACCCTTGTCAACTCTGTAAAACCTATCAAAAATATGCTCTATATCTTTTTCCGGAATGCCGATACCATCGTCTTTTACGACGATTTTGCACAAGTTATCCACAAGCAATGTGGATAAGTGGATAACTCCACCGATACCTGTGTACTTTATAGCGTTCGATAAAAGATTTATTATGACCTGCCTAATCTTACCTGCATCGACATCTAAATTTATTGGCTTGTCATATAAATCTGAAATGATTTTTTGCTCTTTTTCTTTAGCTTGTAGATTGAGTATTTTTATACTTTGCCTTACCAGCTCATTTATATCAGTGACCTTGTGCTCCCATTTCTCCTTGTCGCTATCCATTCTTGACAACTGTAACAAATCCTTTATGATTAGGCTCATTCGGTCGGATTCGCTGTTGATTATGCCCAAAAACTCCTTGGTAATCTCTTTGTCCTCATAAGCACCATCAAGAAGTGTTTCACTGTAGCTTTTTATAGAAGTGATGGGGGTTTTTAATTCGTGAGATACATTTGCTACGAAGTCTCGTCTCATATTTTCAAGGTACTCACTCTCACTTATGTCACGAAAGACTAATATTATGCCTGCCAACGCTCCATTTTTTTCTTTAAATACAGCAGAGGATGATTGATAGAACCTATCTTTAATCTGCAATTTGATATTTTGACTGGAGTCTTTACTGTAGCTCCTTATAAGCTGGCTAAAGGATAATTCGTCTGTAATCGTGGATATCAAGTCGTCATAATTTTTTCCATGCAAATCGTCACTGTTATCAAGACCCAAAAGTTGTAAAAAATTTGCGTTAAAGTGTATTATTTTACCATAGTTATCTATTGCAACAAGTGCTTGGTTCATGTGGAAGATAATGGCATCCAGTTTATTTTTCTCGTAGGACAGCTTTTTAATCATATCTTCTACACTGTCTGTCAAAAAGTTGAATGTACCGGCAAGTTTACCTATTTCGTCATCAGAGGAGACGTGAGCTTTTTTTGAAAAGTCACCTTTGGAAACCATTAGTGCCAGCTTAGTCAAGTTTTGTATAGGCACTGTAATCGATGCGGAAACCACGTTACCTAGCAATATAGTGATAAGTAGTGCAACTATTGCCGATTTTATTATTATAGATACAACTTTTTTATCCATTTGCTGTATGTCGTCAAGATTTCTCCTAGCATAGACTAGATATTTAGTATTGCCTTGAGAGTCTTTACCCTGCAAGACCATATTTTTTATTGGATAACTTGCATTTGTGGGGTAGATATCCCTTTCTACCACTGAGCTATTATAGCTGGATAGGAGTGTATCAGAGTCGAAAACGTCAAAAGCATTTTTGCTCTCAAAAACTGAGTTTGTAGAGGCAATGACAGTGTAGCTTTTTGGCTCTATTATGGATATTTCATAGGAGAGTGAAATAGGCATAGCAAGTAAGTCACTCCTAAGCTTGTTGGTGTCATTGGTATAGTCGCTACTTATCATATTGTCAATGATATTTTCTTTTATGTTTATGATTTCATTTCTTATATTGCTCATGTTGTAGTTTTCAAATTCTTTGGTAATGAAAACCCCAATTATTATTACTACAACAAAAACTAAAAAGAAATAAATCATGATAAATTTATACTTTAAACTGTTTTTCATAAGTGCACCAAATAATGCTGAAAATTAAAAAAATAATCTTATCTAACAATTATAGTAAAAATATTAAGTTGGGTCAACATCAAATGATTGGATATAATAGAGCGGTAAAAGTAAAATATTTAAAATGTCAGCATAAATTATAGGCAAAAGTAAAACTTAATTGGTTGGGATATTTACAAAAATGGCATTTGGTGATATCATAATAAAATATTTGAAATAAATCATTTGCAGAGGTGGTGAAACGGCAGACACGTACGTTTCAGGTGCGTATGCTTTAAACAGCGTGAGGGTTCAAATCCCTTCCTCTGCACCATTACTAAAAAAAGAACCGCTGATTACAATGAAAGTCAGCGGTTTTTAATTACTTATCTATACTTGTTGACATTCATTTTTTTATCCTGTATTGTTGTATTTGTTTTTATCAATTACTCACAAAAATAACAATATTTTTGTTCCGTTAAGAAGTGATATTGGCAGTATAAAAAACAAAAAGATATTATAACAAATAACTATAAATCTATTGAAAATGGCATAATAAGATATATAGACAATTATATAAAAGCTACTGTTAAACATAGAAAATTGATTGATTATGATTATAAATATTCTACTTTACATAATTTCCATAAAGAATTAGGCATTTAAAATAACTTTATTTTGATATTATGTACACAACTATAAATTATGATATAATTATAAAGTTATCGTTTCCCAATCTGATAACAGAGAGGGGGTTAGATGTGGACATATTCTTCAATATACTTATTTCCGTTGTGGCAAATGTTGTTAGCAATCGCATTTGCAAGTGGTTAGACGAAAATAAAGGCGATAATTAGCCCAAAGCAAGAAAAAAACCAAGCTGTGAGGAGCTTGGTTTTTTTGTGTTTGATGTGGATTAAACATATTCTTCAATTTTTAGCTATATGTAGTATACCCCAAATTTAATTTTTTATCAATAGTTTTATTACATTATTAGTTTTTTGTTACTGGTCGCTGAAATGCCGACCAAGAGAAACAAAAAGGTAAAATAAATTTATACTTTTTAATTAAAAACAATAATTAACAACAAGTTTAATAATAAATGAAAAGGGTGAAAAAATATTTGAAGTATTTGTAGTATTTATATTTATCAAATGCGTACAATACACATTATAATGTATTTGATTATTTTTTTCTAAAATCGAAATGACTTTAACAATATGAAAATGAGATATTTTTTGTTAGACACTTTACTTGTAAGTCTTGATAAGTATAAAATATGTAACTAATTTTTTATAAAAAAAGACCATTATATGGAGATTATCCAATAATGGTCTTTTATACATCAAATTAAAGTTTCATCAGTGACAAAGGTTAATTATAGTCCTAGAGCCTCTAAAGTCTGTCTAGCTAAAGACTCAGAAATATATATTTGTGCCTCTTCAGTGCCTGCACCTATGTGAGGAGTAACTGTAAAGTTATCTAATTCAAATAGTGGGCTTGATTTAGGAGGCTCTACTTCCATAACGTCTACGCCAGCACCTTTAAGCTTGCCTGATTTAAGTGCTTCGTAAAGTGCTGTTTCTTCAACTATTCCGCCACGTCCAAGGTTAAATAGATAAGAACCGTCTTTCATAAGAGCGATTTGGTCTTTGCCTATCATATGTTTAGTTTCTGGAGTAAGTGGAGTATGGATAGTAACTATATCTGCCTGTTTTAATACTTCTTCTAATGGAAGAATCTTAGCGCCTATTTTATCAGCAATTTCTTGTTTTAGGTATGGGTCATAAGTTAGTATTTCTTTTGCACCGAAAGCTAATAATATTTCAGCTACCCTGAATCCTATTTTACCAAGAGAGCAGATGCCGATAGTTTTGCCCTTTATTTCATTTCCTGGATAAGCTGTTTTTTCCCAAGTGCCGTTTTTTACATCTTTGTTTGCTTTAGGGATTTTTCTAAGTGTTGTAAGTATCATACCTACTGCTAATTCAGATACAGCAGTTGTGCTACCGTCAGGAACGTTGAGCACTTTTATGCCTTTGCTTTTAGCATATTCAACATCTATGTGATTTAAACCAATACCAGCCATACCTATAGATTTAAGGTTTTTACCTGCATCTATGAAATCTTTTTGTACTGGAGTTGCTGCACGAACTATAAGTGCATCATATTCCGGCACCATAGCTACTAATTCATCATGGCTTTTTCCATAAGCAAGGGTTACTTCTACGCCTTTGTCTTTAAGCATTTGTTGTCCAGCTTCATTGTAAAGTTCTGTTACTAGTACTTTCATAATGTTACCTCCAAAAATTTTTAAATTTATGATTAAAATGTTTTAAGTAAAAATTAATTGAAAAGCATTTCCTAAATTATATCAACCTTAAATTAAATAGTCAATGATTTTTGCAAGAAACTGTTCTTTTTTTAAAAAATGATTTTATAAATGAAAGATATCATTCAAAAATATATGCTAAGCTTTATTAAAAAATACATTAGAAAATGTTTACTTTAGTAAATTTATCTGATATTATAGTATATAAGTAATGCTTTTATTTAGGTATAAAATTACAAATTATGACACAAAAAAATCAAATATTGACAGATTGCGTAACAGGGTATATATTTATTCTTTTGTAAAATAAATTATATAAAATTTATGACCAAGTTATGTATAGCATAAGTTAATTGGTTTAAATTTTTCTAGGTTGAAAGAGGATAAAATGAAAGATTATGGGATTTTTGATGTAATGGGGCCAATAATGATTGGACCTTCCAGCTCACATACGGCAGGAGCTGCAAGATTGGCTAGACTAGCTGCTAAAATTTCAGGCAAGGATTTTGAAGAGGTCACATTCTACTTACATGGCTCTTTTGCAAAAACTTATCTAGGTCATGGTACGGATAAGGCTTTGGTAGCAGGTGTTATGGGTATGCTACCTGATGATGATAACTTGCCTTATTCTCATGAAATAGCAAGAAAAAAGGGGTTAAAATATTCTTTTGTTGAAACAGATTTAGGAGATGTGCACCCAAACTCTGTAAAAATAGTTATGAAGTATCCTACCGGAAGAATAGCATCTGTTACAGGCTCTTCGATTGGTGGTGGGAATATTAAGATAATAGATATAGATGGATTAAAACTGGATTTTACAAATGACTTTCCAACTATTGTATTAAAATATGGTGAGCAAAAGGGTATAATTTCTTTTGTATCAACTATTTTGGCAGAAAGTGGATACAATATTGAAAAGATGATTACTGATAAAAGTGATGATATGGTCACTTTATTAGTCGAAGTGAGTGAAGAGCCTAGTGAGGAAATTTTAGACAAAATTTTAAATGATAAGAGATTTGCAATAACGAAGTTCATCCAAGGAGGATACTAAAATGCTGCTTACTCAAGAAAGTATAGTTAATGAATGTAAAAATAGAAATATATATATATATGATTTAGCTATCGAAGATGAGATAAAAAGGTCATGTACTACTAAGGAGGATATTTACAAGGAGTTTTCAAATATTCTTCACGTCATGAGAAAATCGGCTTTTAAATATCTTAGCAGCTATAGTACCACTGCTACTAATATGATTGACGGATTTTCAAGAAAAATGATGGACTATTTTGAAAAGGGCGACTCATATATAGGTGATTGTGGTGTAAAAGCTATGGCGATGGCATTTTCTACAATTGAAGTAAATGCGACTATGGGAAAGATAGTAGCAGCTCCAACTGCCGGTGCATCAGGAATATTGCCGGCAGCCGTCCTTATTGCTCAAGAAAAATTTGATTTTGATGATGAAACTCTTATAAAGGGGTTAATTACAGCCGGTTATGTGGGTAGATTAATAGGTAGATACTTCAACTTCGCAGGTGCTGAGGGTGGTTGCCAAGCAGAATGTGGTTCGGCGGCATCGATGGCAGCGGCTGCACTTACTCAAATGAAGGGTGGAAGTGTAGAGCAGTGTTTTGATGCGGCATCTTTTGCCTTATTAAATGTTATGGGATTGGTCTGTGACCCTGTTGCAGGCTTGGTAGAATTCCCATGTACATTTAGAAATTCATCAGGGGTGATAAACGCACTTATTTGTGCTGATATTGCACTTGCAGATGTAAAATCTTTTATACCTTATGAAGAGGTGCTTACTGCTGCAAATAATGTTGGCAAGGCTTTGCCATATACGCTTAGAGAAACAAGTCTTGGTGGTGTAGCAATGACAGCCTCGGGCTTGGAGATAAAAGAAAAATATCAGGGAATTATTGAGCAAAGAAGGGCAGATTTGGATAAGATAACCAATACGAACTAAAACCATGTAAAAGGAGGCATAGTGAAGAATATAAAAGACAAGATTATAAATTTTTTCCCAAGTGTTAGTGAGGGAATACATTCTGAGTCGCAGTATAAAATAATTTATATTTTACCTGTGATGACGTTGTTATTTGCATTCGTTTACAACTCCCCCTTAGAGATTGTCAATGGTTTAATTAAAATTATTTTAATTAATGACCAATTTGCTACAGATTATACTTATGCAGTATCAACCGGAGCAGCACTTGCAAATTCTGCTATAATTGTGCTACTCAATATATGGCTTATCAGAAAATTGGATTTCAAGCTAAATGGTATGCTTATTTCAGCTCTGTTTTTGTTGTCCGGCTTTGCATTTGTAGGTAAGACTTTATTTAATATTTGGCCGTTTTATATTGGCGGATATTTTTATGCTAAGGTCAGAAAAATAGACTATAGAAGTACATTCGTAACCAGTATGTACTCTACCGCTCTTGCACCTATAGTAATGGTAATAGCTAACAATTTTTCTGTAAATCCGGCTGCTGCGGTAATATTAGGCTATATGATTGGTATATTTTTGGGTTATGTTATGCCTGAGATATCCAAACAGGTGCTTGTTGCCCATAGCGGATACAATCTACACAATGCAGGCTTTGCAGCAGGATTTTTAGGTATAATTGCAAATTCTATATTGTTGGCATTTGCAAAACCAATTCATTCAGAAAACATAATTAATCCTAATATGGATATAAAGCTGTTTATATTTTTTGGAGTTTATTTTTTAATTTTAATTTTATTGGGATACATCTATAACGGCTATAGTTTTGCAGGATATAATAAATTATTAAGTTATTCAGGGAGATTAATAACTGATTTTACAAAACTTTGCGGTACGCCGCTTACGTTAATAAACATGGGGTTTGTAGGCTTGATGGCACTTGCTTACATAATACTTATGGGTGCAAATCTTAATGGAGCAGTGATTGCAGGACTACTTTGTGTGACCGGATTTGCATCATTTGGTAATCATCCAAAAAATATTGCCTCAATTTTACTTGGTATAATGATTGCATCAAATTTTGTGACAAGCGATGTTAGTTATACAATGACTGTTATTGCCGGATTATTTGGTACGAATTTATCACCTATTGTTGGAGAATTCGGGTTTATATATGGACTTATAATAGGACCGTTACATTTGGCACTTGTTACAAACATTGGCACGCTACACGCTGGACTTAATCTATATAACAACGGTCTTTCTGGCGGTATAATTGCAATGGTATTTACTCCAATTTTTGATGCTTTTAAATTTAAACCTAAAGGCTGGGAATAATCACGATTTATTTAAAAATTAAACGGGAGAAAATATGTTTGAAAATAAGAAAATAACAAAAATTGCTGATGAGACAGCTACTTATTTTTTAAATAGAGACGCATTTAAAGTGGAAACTCTTATTGAAAAAACTGCTGAGTTTACTACTATTGTTGTGGAGGCTTATGGTGCGGTTATTGAAGAAGAAGAACTTATAGGTCTTACAAAAACTCTTAATCAAAAACATAGAGAAAGAGAAATGGAAGAATATTACTGGACGCTTGCCGGAGAAGGTCAAGAGTCCGAAGAGCTTGCATTGGTGGCGGTAATGGTGGATGAGGCTCATATCAGAAGAGGTATAGGGAAAATAAGAATAGAGCTTAAAAGAGTAAATTAATGTATGAATGTAAGACTAGTGTAATACTAATTTTCCCTTGAAATATTACCAAAGCTAATAAAAATAAAAATAAATCCAAGTCATGGTTTGACTTGGATTTATTTTATGTTAAAAAAGTAATGGCTGTATATGTTGTTATGGTAAATTATATTTTATACTATCATCTATTTAAAAAATCACTATGTTTGAAAAGGTGAAGCTGTATTTGGCTAGTGGGATTGCTAACGCTGTGAGCTAAGCGAACAAAAGTGTCAAAAGGAAAATACAATTGCATTTTCAATTAGATTTTAGTATTAATTTATTTTGTATCATACCAAGATTTTCCTGATTGGACGTCTGCTTTTAAAGAGGATTTTAGTTTATAAGCGTGCTCCATTTCTTCTTTTAGTAGCTTTTCTACTATTTCCTTTTCATCCATGGTAGCTTCGATTATCAGTTCGTCATGGATTTGGAGTATCAGTTTTGATTTTAATTTCTCTTTTTTCAGTCTTTTAGAAACCTTTACCATAGCAATCTTGATAATATCTGCTGCACTACCTTGGACAGGGGTGTTCATAGCAAGTCTTTTGCCTAGATTTTTTTGGATAAAGTTTTTCATATTTATTTGTGGTATATATCTTCTCCTGTTTAAGAAGGTTGTGACATAACCGTCTTTTTCTGCTTGTTTTACGATGTCGTCCATATATTTTTCAATGTTTTTAAATCTATCAAGATAGTTTTTGATATATTCTCCTGCTTTTTTTCTGCCTATGCCTAGGTTATTTGACAGACCAAAATCGCTTATGCCGTATACAATGCCAAAGTTTACTGCCTTTGCGGCAGAACGTAATTCCTTTGTGACTTCATCAATGGGTACTTCAAATACTTCTGATGCTGTCCTGGTATGGATGTCTATGCCTTCATTAAATCCGTCTATTAGGACAGTTTCGTTTGATATGTCTGCAAGGACTCTTAGCTCTATTTGTGAGTAGTCAGCATCGACTAAGATGTCACCGTCTTTTGCGATAAATGCCTTTCTCAAATTTCTACCTATGGCATCTCTTACCGGAATGTTTTGCAGGTTTGGTTCTGTGGATGAAATCCTGCCTGTGGCGGTGATTGTCTGATTAAATGATGAATGAATCCTACCTGTATCTTTATTTATAATAGCCAGCAATCCGTCTACATAGGTTGATAATAATTTTGTATATGTCCTATAGGAGAGGATTTTTTCTACTATCGGATGTGCGTCAATCAGATTTTCTAATACTTTTGCATCTGTAGAGTATCCTGTCTTAGTTTTTTTGCCTGTAGGAAGACCTAAATCTTCAAATAGCACCTTACCAAGCTGTTTTGGAGAATTTATGTTAAACTCCTGATTTGCCAGCTGGTAAATGTCTTTTTCAAGCTGCATAATTACTGAGCTGAACTCTTTTTTTGCGTCTAAAAGAGCAGCTTTATCTATAGCTACTCCTGCGTATTGCATATCGCCAAGCACTGTTACTAGTGGCATTTCTACGTCAAAAAATAGAGAGCTCATATCCCAAGCTTTTATTTTTTCTGTTTGTTTTTCAATAGCTCCTTTTACTATATACATCATTTGTAAATAGTAAGGCTCAATTTCTTTTTTGTTAAAGCTGGTGATAACTTTTTTATTTTTGCCTTTGCCAAAGAAAGCTTCAGCAGAGTCTATTTCAGGCAGGCTATAGCTGGCTGATAGATTTGAGATATCATAGCTACTGGCGTCCGGGTCAAACAGGTACTGAGCTATTTTGCTGTCAAAATAGACGTTTTTCATTTCTATATCGTAGGCTAACAGGGCGATGTAGTCTTCTTTTATATCAAAACCACATTTTTGTACCTCATCAGAAATAAGTATAGGTTTTATTTTTTCGATATCTTTTTCATCAATACAATAGCTGTTTTTTTCTGTCATAATGCAAAGACTAAGTATTGCTCTGATATTTACAGGGGCATCTTCTTTTACTACTTTTATAAAAATTCTTTTTGAATTCTCAGCTAGTAACTTTTGCGGGTCGGTTGTATATTCTATTTCTTTTATTTTTTCATTTGAAACACTGCCATTTTCACTTACAACTTCATTTGAGGTGGAGGAGAGTCTTTTTACTAGAGATACCATATCTCTTTGTTGGAAAAATTCTGTAAGGTTTTTGGTATCTAGTCCATTGTATAATATTTCTTCTGTTTCAAAATCTACAGGCAAGTCGCTGTGTATGGTGGCAAGTTTCTTGCTCATATAGGCTGATTCTTCGTCTGCGATTAATTTTTTTTGAACGGCACCTTTTATTTCATCGATGTGCTTGTAGATATTTTCTATGGATTTATATTCTTGTATTAGTTTTAGTCCTGTTTTTTCTCCTATGCCGGCAACTCCAGGTATATTGTCGGAGGAGTCGCCCATCAATGCTTTTAAATCTATAAATTCAGTAGGTGTAATGCCGTAGTCGTCTAGCATTTTTTGCTTGTCGACTACTTCTATTTCTGATATGCCTTTTTTTGTAAATAAGATGCTTACATTATCAGTGGCAAGCTGAAAGCTGTCTTTGTCTCCGGTGATGATGTAGGTTTTTAATCCGCTTTCTCCGGCTTTTTTTGCCACTACTCCTAATATGTCGTCTGCCTCAAAGCCCTCCAGCTCAAGTCTATTTATCCCAAAAAAATCTATCATTTGCTTGAGTGGTTCAATCTGCTCAGCTAATTCATCGGGCATTTTTTTTCTGCCTGCTTTATACCCGTCATACATTTTGTGCCTGAAGGTGGGTGCTTTAAGGTCAAAGGCTACTGCAAAATGTGTTGGGGTGTACTCTTTTAAAATTTTGAATATTATGTTGGCAAAACCGTACAAGGCGTTGGTGTGTCTGCCTTTTTTGTCAGTCATTTCGGGCAAGGCATAAAACGCCCTGTTCATTAAAGAGTTTCCATCAATTATTATTACGAGGTTTTCCATCTAATCCTCCAAAGCTTTTATATTAAGCTGTATTTTATTCCTCAATTCACTTAGTTCACTAAATTCATAAAAAAATCTGACCTTTTGTTCTTTGACATTGTTTAAAATTGGACGCTCTTCAAGTATAAAATGTGTTGCTGATTGTAGCATATCTCTGAATGGGTCAATAGTTTGAGATATGTTCATGTAGTCATAATAGTGCCTTAAATAAAAAGCGTTTACAGCTCCACTGTCTTTATTTTCGTAGGATGCTATAGCGTCTTCATACAAAAGGTCATTATAAAATCTATCATAGAAAAGCTGTATATAGGAGTCTTTTTTTGCATATGCCTTTATAGATTTAAAATCGTCTGTATCAGAAATACCGCTGCTCTTGGAGTAGTCTATTTGATTACTGCTTAAAAAAACTACTCTAGCTAATTCTTTTACCATGCTTTCATAAAATCTTTGTCTTTCAAAGTCATTAGATTTTACATTTGAAAAATCTACAGCATCTATCCCTAAATAACCTTTTTGGTTATTTTGAAAGTCTCCCGCATAGGAGAGCTGAGATTTATCGTTATCTTTAAAGACAAAAAAGCCGTTAAAATATTTTTTATGAATGTCCTTGAAAAGCTTTAGCTGCATATTTATAAGTGCTTTATACTTTTCTTGGTCTTGAGCAGAAATCGGCTTAATTGATACGCCCTCCAAAGGTCTTTGTACCAAAGTATCTCCGGAAAGCTCATAGTAAGCAATCACATCAAATTTCATGCAAAGCTGATTTAAAATCAAATACGAATTTAGCTGATTATATTTATTTAAAACTTCTAATATTTTTCTTCTCATATCGGGAGAGGATTGTGCCGATGACTCATTCATTTGAGTGACTAAAGTCAGTAAGTCTGCAAAATCCTTATCATTTAAAATAGGTTTTAAGCCTTCTAGCTGAGATTTTTGTAAATCAATCTGCTCTTGTGAAATGGATTGAACGTCAGGAAACCCTTTACTTTCTAGGTCACTATCGATGACTTGGTCAGTAGTATTCTTTTTTACGTCTTTTGTATCTACAGTGTTGTCTTGAGGCAGAGTAAGATATTTCTTTGAATAAATAGTCAAAAGACTGTTAAAATCCATTATATTTTGTGAAACTGCACTGGTTGTGTAGACAGACTTTATATTCTCATCAGTATCATCGGTTGAATTTTCGTCCAAGGTATTATTAGAACTTTGTCTGGTCTTTTCTATAGAGTCTATAATTTTAATATATTTTCTCTTGAGACGATTAATCTGATAGGGTTTTAATTTATATTCCAGCTCACCTATTAGAGAAGAGAAAACTTTTGAGTTTTGTCTTGAAGAGTCAAGTTTTACATAGGTTGAGTTTATTGCGTAACCGGTGAAAAATATGAAAAAAATTATCAGTAAAACAGGAAATCTATTTTTCAAAAATACCTCCCATAACTTAGTTAAAACAATCGACAAATTTAATGCTCTATGATATTATATAATATAAGTCTAAAAAAAACAAATCAATGTTGAAATTAACAAACCGCAACATGATAGCAAGAGGAGAAAATGAGATTTTCACAGCTTGATATAAAAGAAAAAATCACGGTTTTTATTGCGTTTTTGGGTATTTTTGCTCTAATTGGCTTTGCGTTAGGAGCGACAATCAATATTTTTAGTAGAGGTGCAGTTTTGCCTGATAAAAGTAAAAAGACTAATCAGGTAGAAATAGCCAAAGAAAATAATTCCAATAATAGTACACAAAAACCGGCTGAAAACCCAAGCATATCTGAAAATACAAGTAAAGAAAGTGCCAATTCTACTGAGGAGTCGGCTGATATAATTGTACCCACAAACACGCAAGAGGATAAAAATCTTGATGAAATGACATTTGATACCTATGCAGTCGGCAAAGATTTAAAAGAGGGTGTATATAGACTTATCGCAAGAAATGATAGTGCACCGGCTTACTACAGGGTTTCAAATAAAAATTCAACACAAGATATAGACATATATCAGGATAATATATTTACTAACAGTACATATGTCGAACTGAAAAAAGGTCAGTATCTTTATGTTTCAGATGCAGATGTCAAATCATTAAGCGAAATAGAGCCGTACAAAGCTGATAGCGGAGTATATAAAGAAGGCGGATACAAGGTCGGGTTTGACTTACCGGCGGGCAGATATGCAGTAAGTCCGATAAGTGATGTTGGATATGTAGAGGTTTCAAACTCTGCTGATAAAAATGACAGCATAATTAAAGCATATATACAAAAGTCGTTAACAATAGATTTAAAGGACGGACAATTTATATTTATTTCACTGTCACAAATGATAAAGCAATAGGAAAAATATATGAGAAATATTGGAGTTTACACACATATACCATTTTGCCTTTCAAAATGTAACTACTGCGACTTTGACTCTAATGTAGGCAGTTATGAAGAAAAAAAAGAGTATATAGGAGCATTAAAAAAAGAAATACAACTGTTAAATATTAAATATGGCTTGGAAAAATACGTTGCTGATACGATTTTTATTGGTGGTGGCACGCCGACCTCACTAGAAGAAGATTTACTATTTGAGCTTTTGCAGACCTTGCAAAGCTCATTTACATTTTCTAGCCACTTAGAGGCAACGATAGAAATGAACCCAAGCAGCTTTTCAGCATCAAAAATAGACATACTAAAAAATTCATTCATAAACAGAGTAAGCATTGGACTACAAAGCTGTATACAAGACGAACTGGCATTGTTAGGACGAAATCATGATTTAAAAGATTTTGACACTACATTTAATTATCTAAGGAAAAATAATTTTGGTAACATAAATGTAGACCTGATGATGGGACTACCTAATCAAAGCTTAGAAAAATTTTCAAAAACCTTGGACACAGTTCTTTATTATAACCCTGAGCATATAAGTACCTATATGCTGATTATAGAAGAAGGCACACCGTTTTATAAATGGTACGAAAACGGAAAAATTATTGTGGACGATAAAATTACACTGCAAATCTATGAGTATACAGTAAAAAAATTGAAAGAGTCAGGCTATGAACAATATGAAATATCAAACTTTGCTAAAAAAGGTAAAAGCTGCTCCCACAATATAAAATACTGGACGCTTGAAGAATATCTAGGCATAGGCAGGTCAGCAGCCTCCTTTATAGACGGATACAGATATAAAAATGCCGACAAAGAGTATGTTAAAATAATAAATAGTGGCAAACTGCCGATAGTTGACAAAGAAAAGTCAGTTATGCAGACCCTATACGAAGAAAATATATTTCTTGGACTAAGAATGACACAAGGGATAGATATAAAAAAATTGAACGAAAAATTCGATATAGACTTTATGCAAAAATATTCATTAAAGATTGAACAATTGCTAAAAAAAGACTTAATAAAAATTAGAGAAGGCAAACTGTCATTGACACTAAAAGGAATAGAAATAAGCAATCAGATATTTTTAGAATTTATATAAAAAAACAACATTTTTTATTTAAAAAATAAAAAAGTTTGGGTATATATGAACAGACTTTGTTAAAACATCAATTTTGTAGTAAAATATAAAAATAAATAAAAAAATATGAATGGAGCTATCATGCAAAATAACTACACAAACCTTAAACAAACTCAAGTAGCAATAAAAAAAGTAAAAGACCATTTTCAAGTAAATCTAGCAAAAACTCTAAATTTAACAAGAGTATCCGCCCCATTATTCGTAAGACCTGAAAGTGGATTAAATGATAACCTAAATGGAGAGCCGGCAGTAGGGTTTGATTTGACTGATAGCGGTATCCATGTGGAAATTGTGCAGTCACTTGCAAAATGGAAAAGAGCAGCCCTAAAAAGATATGAATTTGCTAAAGGCGAAGGACTTTACACAGATATGAACGCAATCAGAGCCAACGAAAAAGTTGACTTCATACATT